>Ga0265780_10006322_pt1 | contig 14718 bp, 7 predicted proteins | sample P1T30metagenome_FD_192432 | JGI IMG/M metagenome (GOLD analysis project Ga0265780, IMG submission 192432) | Plant litter microbial communities from East Loma Ridge, Irvine, California - P1 T30 | ecosystem: Environmental > Terrestrial > Plant litter > Unclassified | place: USA: California... | reverse complement strand
TGGAGCTTGCCTTTGTTCAGCGTTCACCAGCCCAATGTCGTCTACGCATACATTCAAGGACTATGTCTTTACCTAATGGCCCGCATAGTGTTGCTCGAGACCTTGTTCTTTTGATACAATCTTTTGCTGAGTTCATTGTCGAACAATGCAGACCGCGCTTGTTGCTCATCTTTTGGCGGCACCTGGGTTCGATCATGACGAGGAGTGACAATCTGTCACGGTTCGCGAAATAGGCGATTGGGCAGCAGAATTGAAAGGAACACTGAAGTTGAATTGAAGTGAGTCTACGTGTTGGTATATCTACCGGAATGTCCGGAAGTCAGCAAGGTTATGGTGAAACTCTGTTCACATAGGCCCGAGTACTATCGGACCGAGCAAGCTGTATGTAGACCGCGACACAATCTGTTCGAGAATGGATCCGACCCATCTTCAGTGTGTAAAAAAGCCCATGGAAGCTTCCAAGGTGTTTTTCGACCGTGCGTGCCAGCCCTGCGCTCCCACCCTTGGCTCAACGCCGACTTTCGACTCGTGGTGTTTCTGCGCCGTCCTCCGTCTTCCGTCCTCACTTCTGCACCTTCGCCTAAATTCGAGTTCTAAACAACTTCTCAGTCTTTGATGGGAACTCGATGGGCACCTCAATGCCGCATGGATCCCTCAAAATGTGGACCCATGTCTCCAGCTCCGGCTTTGCACTGGAGCCTTTTTAGCGCTCATGCTCATACTCGTATTGACTCTCGAGGCTGAACGACTGTTGGAGCCTGGGCGGCAGATCCTCCGCCAAGACAGAAAAGAGGAAATTGCGGCAAGATTGCAAGGGCTGCTCCAAGATGCGGCCTCTTGAGTGAATCGAGCTTACCGCTTCCCCGTGAGCCGCAACGGGTGGCAGATCGCTCCGCCCTAAAGTTAGGGGCCGGATAGCGTGGGATACCATGGGGAAAGCTTGATTTCGTTGATCGGCTTGAATGAGGTGAGGTGATGAAAAAAAGTAAATGACTCATCCGGGCCACCATCAAAGACCTACAACTATAAAAATTCAGTATTGGCTGGGTGATGGGACTTTCCGGCTTCCGCATCATATGATCAACAGTTTTTTTCTTCTGTTAGGACGGATCAAACAATGTTCAAATCTCCAGCTGCTGAGAGCAATGCCTGGTCCTTCTTTGTCCTATCCCTGTCACCGAGGGGCCAAGAAAGGAGCGCGGCGCGAATCCATGCAAACCCACGTGGCATTCATGACGAAGGAAGCGCTTCCGAAATTACTGTATCCTCGCTCGAGCCAGCTACACAATACGATTGGTAGGGCTGTGACTTACGCGACATCCTGGCACAGGGGCTTTGCGGCGCGGGCATACGAACTCGCTGCTACTGTTTCTGATGGTAGTACAAATAAATGACCCCTGCCCATACTCTGCGATCTCACCTCGTAGCGACTCCACAGGAAATCGTAGTATCCTAAAGTTCAACAAAACTTTTCGCCTGAGTGATGTACTCTTGTTGGGGACTGTCGTGTGATCATCATAGCCGACGCCAGGTCTATCGTTGATTCAAACAACGTTCGTTCCTGAATCTTTGTTCTGAGGTCCACGTCAATCTAAGGACTCAGAGGCTCAGTTTCTCACGTAGCTGTCACCGATGGTGTTAACCCTGTCTGGAACTTCTGCCAGGCCTGGCATAGGGAGGCTACGCTAGATTGTTCTAGTTAGCTGTGCCGCTGACACGAGTAAACATCGACGAACATCCGCTAGCCAAGGTGTCAAGATCGGGCACATACCTCACGAACGGCGTTCTAAGAGCTCCGCGCTTCTTGTAACGTCCCGAGTATGCAGTCTCAAATTCAGCCCAGCCCGGCTCGCCCCTGGCCCTTACAGCCACCCACAGGGTCGAAAAGCCAGTGCGGTCCCGCATTCGGCAAGTTCAACGGTGGAAAGTCATAGCGACATGAAATTTCCCAGACTACTGCAACTTCCGTGGATGTATACACATCAGTAACTTTTCTTCACCGTCTTGTCAAGCGGAGAACTTACAACATCCTTGGCTCAAGATGTCCGTCTCTTCTTCGCTATATAACACCAATTGCTCCTGCACTCAGTGTGAGATTGTCATCAAGCCTGGTGTTAGTCACTCTACCTTAGAGATCTACACACTTTTAGCAAACAGCTTTACCGCTGTACAGTCTGGTCAAGCCGCCCACGGTGTAGCATGCACAACAAACCACGTGGGAAATTCACGAACAACGGTCTTCAATCACAAAGTTACTCGCCCCCGAGTCCAGGCCGACGCAATTCAAATCCACTTCACAACGTCTCATTGGGCTCAAGAGCGTCATGGAAGCTATCGGAGGACGTGATGAGCGGAGAAATGGTATGTGGACCCGGTATGATATTGCGCAGCTTGCTCATGTATTACTAGATCCTGGTACCGCTCGAATAGGGCCACGAGGCGCGATGGGAAACAGGAACACCCGCGACCCAGCTGGAGATAATACCGTCGCCGCCTCGACCAAGGGCAGAAGAAGGCTGCACTCACCCCACTTGATGGCACAATGCAACGAGAGAAAGGGCTGCAGAGAGAACTGGGCTCAACGAGGATACTTCGAAAACCACGTTAAATCGAAGCATCCCGAGCAATGGCTTGCTTTCACAGACGCTCTGCGAAGCACAGGCTGCCTTGAAGAATTTCTCAACTGGGACGACCTTCTGAAGCACATCTGGGACAAACACATGTCCAACTCCATCGATAGATTCGTACGAGACCCGCATCATGGGTCAGCAATGCCTTCTTTACGAACATCAGCTGTGTCACGCGCAACTGTGTGTCATAACACTACGCACGAGTCTCCCATGGGTCAGTTGGGTAGGCCGTCCACCGAAATGAACGTGGCCAGGACTTCATGTTCCTCTGTCTCCGGGTACGACCAACGGCTACCGAGCACCGCTTTTGACGACTTTGGATACACATCGCGACTTCATCAGCAGGCCATTTGCCAGACACCCCCAAGCTACGGAGCTCCTATAGAACCCGCAGATCGCTTTGCCCAGAATCACATGGTTCGCCCCCATGGTACGGAGACTTGGCCTGGTCATACACCATACGCTAGCCACCCTTGCACTAACCCATCGTACAACTGGGCGCCGTCCTTTCTGTCTGCTGATTCGACCTCCTTAAATCCTGAAGCTCTTCCCGAACATGTATATACACCGGACGCGAACGCGAATATGCATCAACCATTTTCTCGGGCCTAGAGTCAGCTTTGCCACCACTCAAGACCGGCACACAAGACCGAAAAGTCATTCGAAACCACTGATGTCTCTCTTATTAATACTTTTCTTATCGTTCTGTCATCTCTGACATGTCTTCGTGGTGGTAGTGGTCAAAAGTTGGAGGAGCATTTCTTTGCAGGTACATTATACCAAAAGTAGATAGCAGATTCGCTGAACTTCAGCGATCCTCCATGATCGCTAGCTGATAATTAGGCCGAAAAGCCAGTCGTAGCATTTCGGTTTGTATCAGAGTGTCTTCTGTATTGTCTTATGGTTACAGATCTTTATAATCAATGATTCAATGGGCTTAATGGTCAAATGAGAGGAGGAAAGGTTCCAGGCAGATCATATCAGAATTAGACGGCGGTTTTACTCAACTCATGTGCTTTCTACGAGCTTTCGGCTGTTCTAAGCGTGTGCGAAAATGCCTTCTTTAGTTTAATAACTTTTGGCAGAAGTAGTCAAGGCTTGCGCTGATCTGGGACAGCTATAGTTATAAATAATCCGGCTGTGCCGGCTTTGGGAGCAAGCTTGGCCGGCCTGTAGTAGATCAGACAATAGGCCTGGCCTGATTAGCCAGGTAGGCGGACATAGCTTGGCCGGATTGGGGAAGCCCGGTAAGCTAGGTATTAAGGCAATGTGATAGGCTCTAAGGCCATTAGATTAGTACGTGAGGCTGAAAGAGGGTCTATAAGGCTAAAAAAAAGTAGGTCTGCTAAGGCGAGTAGAGGTGAGGGACCTGAGGAGCCCCTATCCACCCCTGAAACACCCACGTGATAGCACTTTTCCCCCTGCCTGCCCCTAGAATAATAGACATAGCCCCGATAACCGGCTTACCTGGCTTCTACAATCCGGCTTCCTCACAAGGCCTGGCCAGCCTATTGTTTTGAATAGGAGCAGCCTGTCCGGCCTGAAATATACAGGCCGGCCAGGCCGGCCAGCTTCACTGTTGACAAGTATGGGGACAGCGACATTTTTACAAAGCGCAATGTGATCGCGAATTGTTTGCGAACTTTGATCGCAAGAGACACAATCAAACTTCAGTGTCCTGAACAAGCAGCGTTTGTTCACTCACGGCACGACCTAAGATCAAAACGACCTTCAATAACAAGCAAGCGAAGTAACGATGCCCGAGCAAACATTGAAGGAAGAGAACTAACCAAAGACATAGTCAAGTTCCGGGTACGAAGTCTCATCCAACGTCAATCACCTTTATTCCCAAATCTCCCGTCGATCTGTTCAACCGTTTCGACCACTTGAGCCTCTTCTAGACCACTCTTTCATCGAGACTGGGAATCGAACACGAACCGACAAGTCTATAGAGTGAGCCCTTAGCGCGCAAAAAACTTGAACGGCGCCCCCTGTGCAAAAAGGCTACGTGGCCCCTGACACGATCCGAAAGACCACCCACTGCGTCCTTCCTCGGTCATGAAGAGTCGGATGAAGCCTAAGTCGCCTTCGATCAGTAGACTTCCTTCTATCGAGGCCGAGTACGGTACCTAAGAAAATATGTTCTATCTACTATTCTCGGACAGGCTGCCATAATTTCTAGACAAGCTACTTGCGAGCTATTATAGTAAACGCTTCCTATTAACTCTTAGTTTTACGCTTAGAGGTGCGGTCTTGCACTTGAGCTCGAAATGACTTGCCCAGGAAATTAGTCAAACTACTAACGTCTTAGTATTGCTTCTGTTTGCTTAAAATCTCCTTGAACGGCGCTGATCCTGTCGAATAGGGGCTGCTAGTATTCGACAAATCAATCCTCCCGCACTGTTATTAGGGGTGTTGGAGTAGTGATACATGTATTCTTCAATCGATATGTAATGATATGCAATGTATGCTGAAATAATCACAGCTGAGCTACTATACATCCACTCTTCGAAGATGTGTCCAAGAAATTCCCACCAATCACCACACCAAATCACCGCACTAAATCAAATCCAAATCCACTTCCCAAACCACCCACCTAAATCAAGCCCTCAAAACGCCCCTCCCCTCTCCCCACTAGATTCACTCAACATAAACCCTAGCCCCAATACTCCTCCTAATCTCCTCCCTGCGCTTCTCCCTCCCGCGCTCCCTCATCCTCTCCCTAACACCACTCAGCCCAATATACTGAACTTGGTACTTTCCAATCCTCCCGCTCTTCCATTTCGTCCTCCTGCCACCACCCCCAGTATTTGACCTCTCAAACTCGCGGCTGTCGCGCAGACTCGAGAGGCTGACGCGTGCAGGAAGAGACGGTGTGCCGCGGAATGTGGGTGGCTGGATGAGAATCTTGGGCGAACCGAACGTTTCCGTCGTCCGGGTTTTGCGAGAAAAGTTTGCGGGGAGAGAAATGTGGTGGCGGCGTTTATTCGTGCCGTGTCTCTCTACACCCAGAGAATTCCCGATTAAGAAACCACCAGCACCCCCACTACCACCACCAGCTCTTTCCCCCCTCCTCCTCAACAAACTCAACCTCCTCCCCAGCGCATCCCGTCTTTTCACCGTCGCTACCTCAGGCAATGTCTCAACATCACTCGTATCCCCCCCCGGATGCAACTCATCCTCGCTCTCACTTCCATCACTCCCCTCATCCTCAAAATCGTCCCAAAACCCACGCGGTCGCCAAAAAGGATGCAGCGCGTTATCTTCTTCCTTCTCAGACGACACGTTGGGCACGCGCTTTCGCTGACTACCAAGGAGTGTGGGGATAAGGTTGTCGGAATATCGACGTGCGCGTTGCACGAGAGACAAGCGGCGCTGGGGGTGCGAGGAGCTGCGCGCAGGTGGGCCGGGGGGGAGTTGGCGCTCGAGTTCTTCGGCGGGGGTGGGGGGGATGAAGAGGATGAGTGGGGGTTCAGGTGGGGGGCGGGGATTCTGGAGGGGTGAGTCTATGGAATGCGTGGGTGGTGTGGATGGTTGGAAGGTGAGTGTTGGTTGTTGGTGTTCGGGTGAGTCGTGCGCTTCTCGCGCGTCTACGAAGGGTGGGGTGGGCGTGCGGTGGCCGTTGAGTCGTGGCTCTGGTATCAGTGAGGTTACTCGGGATGGGTGCTGTTGGTCTACGACGAGGAGTGAGGTGTTGTTATGTGGTATGATGCTGACGGATGTGGCTTCGTTGATTTCGATGGGCGTGTCGGAGAATTGTGAGAATGGCGTTGTTGAGGCATATGCGTGCCTTGCGTCGCCATATTCTTCTGTTCGCATGCTTGAGAAGCTGACCCGGCCGTGCTCTTCTGAACGTCGCCTCCACTCGTGGCTTTTACGGCCAAATTCTTCGGTGGATCGGCGGTCCAAGGATGGTCGGATGGGGTACTTTGGTGATGAAGAAGCGCGTTCGCGGATCGGCTTTCGGTCGTCTGACTTGGGTGGCGATAGTTGTGCGTCTGGCGGAGAGTTCTCTTGCCGTGGCGATGATACACGCATCTGCTCCACAACAAGAGGAGTGTCGTTCGACAAAGGTGCGCCCATTTCCTCTCCCATCTCTTCCTCCATCTCCCTCCTCGCAACCAACATCCTCACCCTCTCCAACATCTTCAATGGCGGTCTAACCTCCTCCGCGGGCCCACCCGCCCCCAAAAACCCATCCCTTTCCGCATCGACATCATCAGCCGGAATCCCGGGCAGCCTCTTATTCATATCCACCTGCCTCGCCTCACCCACATTCGACCGTTCCCTCCTCTTAAGCGACCTCGGCGAAGCCGTCGAAGGAACCGGTGACTCAGGCGTCTGGAACGAGACATTGCCCGCGCGCCGCGGACTCGTCGGCGGTGAAAATGCCCGAGGGGCAGAAGATGGTGCTGATTTACGCATCGTTTCCGGCGCAGAGACCATGCGCTTGTGCTCAGCATAATCATAAACCCCCCTCGTCACCGAACTCGAGCGACTGAGTATATCCGCCGCAGGCTGGAGTACATTCCTTACTGAATCCTGGTGCGCGCGCGTAGACGCCGAACTATCAATAATGCGTGACCGGAAAGACAGAGGGGTGGATACACTGCGCTCCGTACCCAGCGTATCTGACTCGGCGCTAATTCGTTTCGTCCTGTCCGCTAGACTGACTCTTTTGTGCACCAGGCGATGCAGCGGCTCGTCGGACTGCGAGGACTGGCGGTTCGAAGATCGGCGGGAAGTGCGGTCTGGCGTGGGTGAGCCTTCGGAGCGGTAGGCCATGTTTTTGCCCGAGCGGCGCAGTGTTTGGCGTCTGCGCGGCGGCGTGACGATGATTTTGGCTTCTACGACTGTGGAGCCTATCGAGGATGTGGAGTGTCTTTTGCTGTTCTCCTCGCGCCCTCTGTCTTTCTCGTCGGTGACTACTCTCTCCTCGCTCGGCCAGCCAATAGCAGCCGCAAAGTTCTCGATCGACGGCGTGGCAGGGCTATTCGTGCTCGCCTCGACTCTTTCGCGCAGGCCAGACTGGCGTCGCGGCCGGGGACTCGGCGACGGCGAAGCAGTGTCCAGCGCAAGATGTGGGTGTATCCTTTTCGACGGCGAGGATCGCGGCGTAATGCGTTTCCGGCGCACAGTCACATTACGCATAATCTCCGAATTCCATTCCCCCTCAGAAACCCTCTCCTCCCCATCGTCCTGCGCCCCAGCCATCGCATCCCCAGCGCCACCATACAACACCCCCTCCGTCGGCGTGACATCACACTCATCCACCTCAAACGCAAGTCCCAACCCCCTATCCTCCTCAACCGTACTCAACCGCTCCCCCAATGGCGTCAAGCTGCGACTCTCACTCGGCTCCGAACTCAGCGGGTCCTCGCGCGCCGTCATGAACGACTCGGCCCTGCTGGACGGATACGTCAGGACATGTGGGCGCTCTGCATTGCGGGGCGGGCTGGGGTCGGGCGTCGGGGGACTGCGCGCGTTCACGGGCGTGCTGAGCGTCGACTTCTTGGAGGCGAGGGAGGGGTTCTCGGCGGGCTGCATGTCCTGCGACATGGTGGGCGGCGTGGGCGGTAGGCCGGAGTCGCTCAGGGGGCCTGGGGGGTCCAGCGGCGTGGCGAAGACGGATTCGTCGTCATCGCCTGGCAGCGCGGCGGTGGTGAAGTGCGACGAATGCGCCGTCATGGTCGCGCCCAGCACTCAGCCGTCCCGAATTTGGGTCGTGTACTCTGGCGCACGCTGTCCTCCGCCGTTATGAGCCTCGCATTTCCACTGCGCACGGCTTCAGGCAGTTCTTCTCCACGCGACACTGCTGCGATGTCGCTTTCCGGACGATGACGCAGGTTTCCGGCGCCAAGACTGTCGTTCGTGATCGGCGAGTGGATGCGATGCGGTGCGAGCGACGTGTAGATGGAGACGGTAGATATGAGGTCGTGTAGTAAAGCAGTCGTATCGCGCTATTCGAGTCGATCTTCAACGACGTGAGACAGATTATGATGAGGGGGTTGGGATCCAAAGTGTCCGAAGCAGAAGCACAGTCGCTTGCGCACATGCACCAAACGCCGGGGCCTGGCGCCGATTCGACTTCAGCACGCACTCACGCTTTAGCCTTGGCTTCAGCTGCATTCATCACATTAACTTCTCTAACCTTCTAACATTAATCCTATACCTAACTTATGCATTATTAGAATAGTATTTGATAGTACAACTTACTTCACACTGTCAACTCAATTATCGTCATGACTTCATCCCCCAAAACACCTCACCAACCTTCCGCAACCCCACCCCACCCACACCCCCTACTCTCCACGCTAGACTACTCCCACACGAACCCCTCTTCCCGCACCGCCGTGTAACAGTGATAGTGACCACCGCGCATGCGCTTTCGGTCATGTGAGCACGTACCCGAGTATCTTTCCCGCTGTAAACAACGCTGAAACTCTCCTACCACTTAGATTCAGCAGCCATACTCGAACCTACAGCCTGAGTCGACTTGGGTATCGAGTAGCACTGCAAGCCACAGTAACACTTTCCTCGGGCGTTGTGGTGCGCATTGGTGTAACGGACAGCTCATGTAGGCGTCATTGTACTTCTCACACCGTGGGCAGCCAGACGTTTGTACCCGTGGACGCCGGAGTGCATCACGTGGAGTGCGGCTGTCGGAATCGCTGAATGTGAAAGGGGTGTTACTCATTCGATCGTGCGTTGGTCAACGATACATGCTTCCTGATCCTCGCAATGCACAATATCGACTGATCTGGAGCGCCTTCTCAAATGCCCGTCCGTCGCTAGTGAAGTATCAAATATACGCCCATAACACCATGCTGCCTCATTGCCATGACACCAAATGCCAAAGAAGAACCAAGCTGCAAGAAAAAGGGTATGTCAACCTCAAACTCCACAAGCCCAAAAACACCACCCCACACCATCTCATCTTACCATCTCAAATCTTCCTTCTCACAGTAAACTTCCGACTAATAGGCGCAGCCGGCAACGCATCAGCAAACGTATCCCTCGCTACACAACTCCGTTAGCAAAACAGCTTCCACCAAAATTCTGAAGGGAATAGATTAACTTACTCTCCGCCGAATCAAACATAATCAAAACATCATCATGTTCCCCCGGATACTCAATCTCATCCAGACACACAAACGCCCTCCTAACCCCCGCCCACCCCGTCAGTCTCCCCTCAGCCTTCTGCATCTTACCCTCGCCCCTCCTTTCCTCAACCGGCAGCGCAAACTTCGCATCTACAAGCTTCAGCCCGAACTTGCCGCCCTTGTCGGACTTCTCGAATGTGTCCATGGTGCTGAGTTTAAAGTTCATGGCGTCGGCGTGCGAGAAGTCTTCGAAGAAGGCGAGGAGTTGGGTGATGTTGTCTTGGGTCACGATTTGCAGGCGGATCGTGGTGGCGGTCCATTGTTTGTAGATGGGGACTACCATGCGCCGGCGGGAGATGGAGAAGGTGGATGCGATTCTGAACACGTTAATATCGTATTTATAACATGTGGCTTTTGGATACTTACCCGTCAAACTTGACGCTGAAGCCCGTGACGGCGAATTGGAAGTCGTGCAGGTCTTTGAAGGAATTGAATGTTAGTTTGCGGATTGTTGAGGCGGTGGTGAGGGTGCGGAGGAGCTCGGCTAGGGCGTCGGGAATGGATGGCTCGGTTCTGCTGCCGTCGACTGCGACGGCTAGGTCTTGCTGCGCGTTGCGGAGGAGGGTGAGTTGCGGGGCGCCGTCGATAGGAAGGCGAACGAGTAGCTCGCCAGGGCCTGGAGACGTTAGTATGAACAACACAGTGTACTAGATCAGACCTACCCAAGTTCATGCGATCGGAAATGATGCCGGCACTGTGCCGGCACACGATCCTCAAGCTTTCGCTCATGACGGTCGGCGCGGACTCCAGTCCCGCAGCTTCTGGATCCTGATTCACGACTTTGGCTTCCTGCCATTGCAACTTGTCAAGAACTCGACTGCCCTGCTGACTGAAGCCCTCCGCCTGATCCGCGCTTTCAATGTGATACGCCTTCAGCGGTACTTGAGCGAAAGCCGCTTCGCCTTGCGCAATGTTCATCGAGGTGAAAGTGCCAAACAGATTGTTGCGATCCTTGGATTCCTGGAACACTAGATGAACGGTACAAGTGCGTGGCTTCTTATCCGGCGCCTCTTCACGAAAATGTAGTCGCATCGTGGGCGCGTTATCGGTTTCCGTTACGTACTCGAAGTTAATCGGCGCCTGCTTCGTGCCCAGCTCGTGGTTGACGAGACTAACTTGCTTGTTCTGTGGAGACGTCGCCAACACCATCCGGTATCCGCGATGCAACTTCCTCTTGCCAGTCCCTTCACTGCTGCGCTCGATCCTTTCGAACACCATCAGATTACACGCCGGTACTCGGTCTGGTGGGAAGGCGGTCGGATTTGCGGGGTCTTTATAGCTTGCCTCCCGGAGTTGCAGCTTGTACGCATATCTTTCATCCCTTCGCTCTCGAAGATCTGTCTGGACGCGGTTCGTGTGGTCGACAATGGAGAACAGACTACGCCAATCATTCTCAGCCAGCTCAAGCGTGATGGTGAAGCCATGCCGTAAGTGTATAGATATCTGATGCGACTGCTTCTTCCAGTTGACTTCGTCCCAGGTCGGCCCGCCATCACTGCCTGGTCCGAGAATGATGTTGATGAGCTCGTTCTGGCTGCAGATGGCAAGCTTTGCTTGAAACACGTCTTTCGGCCGCAATACCGAGACTATGGCCGACATCTGAACCCGATCTGTGTTGGGATCGTCTGTCGTCATCGACGCCTTGACAAACATCCTGAAGTAGCAGAAATCGGTCTTCGTATCTGCGAGCGGAATGAATGATGAGAGTCCTAGAGCGGGGTGCGCGTCTGGTCTTGGTATTCCTGCCTGTAGAACACTCCCGGCATCTGGCGCAAACTGTGGATATTCTACCCAGATTGATTGATCCTGTCCTTGAATCAAAGCTTGTGTGGGTGGCATGCTTTGATGCTTCTTCATCGATCCCACCAGCTGCTTCAAGTAATGAAGTATAGCTGCCTGAATCTCGTACGCCTCTGTACTCGCACCATCACCAGCTTGCTTCGCCAGGTCCAGCTGAGCATCAAGTGTGCGACCACCGTACTGACGTACGCCTGGATGATTGGGGAGAACTTCGGTCAGCATCCACAACACCTTTGCAAGATCAACATGTCCCTGTGTGAGCCGCTCTGGTTGATTCTCGTCACTCCTCGGTCGACTCCTGATTGCGGCTTCCATTGCTGATCGACCTTTGAGGAAGAACCAAGTAATCGCTCTTAGCCATTGTCTGGGCGTGCGATCGTAGAGCGGCCCTCCAAGCTGAGCAGTCAAGCGGAAGATACCCATCATGTGAGTGACACGATCGGCGAAGTCATTGTACGCAGCTTCGCCAAGTGTTCTCGTATCCGACCGGCCCAGTGAAGCTGCTTCCCGCTCGCGCGCATCAGATCTAGCTCGCATAAGTAGCTCTTCGTTTGGAGGTGATGCTTGTAGATTTGGATTGCGGGGCTGAGAGGGGGGTTGTAGTTGCTGTGGTGGTTGTAAAGGTGGTTGCTGTGCAGCTCTCTGTGCTAGAACTGGTGGCATTGGTGCCTGATTCCCGTTAGAGGGAAATCGCTGGATCGAACTAGCTGGGACGGCAGAGAATGGCTCGGACCTCATGGAAGGAGATGCTCTTGGATACGTGGCCAGAGGAGGCGCGGTTTTGGGTGCACCTGAGGAGGACGAGGGCCGCGGGTTGGTATCCAAAGGAAATGCTCCAGGAGGCATCGGGTTTCGCGCTGGAGACGGCAAGCGTGCCCTGGACCGTTGTGGATCTTCGGCGTCGAGATGTGCTGGCCGTGGCGATGGCTGTTGTGGTAGACTTGGAGGTGCTTGTGGCATATTTCGATCGGTATTGGGCGGGAAGTGGTAGCCTGAAGGTGGAGTTCCAAGTTGCAGTGGGTGTTCAGACTGCATGGACGAGTCCGAAGCGTGTGATGCGTTTCGTTGCAATCCTTCATGCAATGTCCTTCCCTCTTCAGCTCTCATTCTCTGCTTGGCTCGAGCGGCAAATGAGTCCGCGCGTGCTGGATCTTGATATAGGTATCGGTCTGCTAGCATGGCATTGCCGTCCAGTGGTGACATGTCTTCCTGCTCCGGCAATCGTGGTACGGGCATGGGTGGTATGTTGGGTATTTGCTGATTGGGCGCGTTTTCGTATCCGTGGAATCCTGTCTGCGTCCGCGACATAGCCTTGGGCTTGAAATCGTCATCTTCCTCTTGAATGGTGGGCTCGACGATGGACGCCTTCCTCGCCAAAACAGGTGACATGTTGTCAGAGTCCTGTGAATAATCTGAGTCTTGACTTGGTCTCCTAGCATTAGGATTCGCTGGTTCCAAGTCAAAGCCAGTGGGAGCCCGAGACAGTGGCTTAGGTCTCATTCCAAGACCCATTTGACCCATTCCCTGAGGTGGTGGAGGCGGTGCCTGCACTTGGCTGTTGATCTGTCCCATCTCTAGTCGCGAGCTTAAAGGAGGCGACAACTCTCCACCCGAGCTCTTCGTCCGCGTTAAGCTATTTCGTTGCTCCTGGAGTGAAGGGGTCCGGTTCACGCCTGCCCCCAAATTCACATCGTCTTGCGGCCGCTGTGGCTGCAGGCTTTGCGTATCGGCGCTATTGCTCAACTTCTTGCGCTTCGAGACCTCCGCTGCCGGCTCCTCGTATTCCTCTCCGCCATAGCCTATGATCTCAGGCACCTGGCGCACAAAGCTCACGCTGAGTCCCTTCTTGCGCAGACCTGTGCTGAGACCTCCAGGCCCTGGCGACTTGCCCGCACTCCCCAGTACATCTCTGCTACTAGGCCACCGTTGTGCCTTGGATATGTCTATGCGCGGTCTCGCGAAAGCAGTCGCTGCGGCGTCTCGGTGCTGCTGCGCCCGGTCGGTGGACGGTTTCAGGAAGTCGCTGAGGTCGGCTTGCTCGGCGGCCTGGTTCCGCGGGCTCGTGGGCTCTGCCTGCTTTGGGAATGCCTCTTCTGCCTTGGAGAACAGCTTTGCCTTCCATCTGCTGGTCTTGCTGGGCGCCTCCACCATGGTCTCGTTCGCGGCGTGAAATTCGTGGATTGGGTGTGTTCGTGTGGTTTGCGGGGTTTCGTACTAGGGTCAAACGAATCGTGTGAGGTGAATGTCGAGCGTGCTCGCGTGCCTGACGTGTTCAGTGGAGGGCGCTATCGATTGGCCGAGACGTGGAGGTGGAGGTGGGACGTTGGAGGGGCGGCTCTATCTCCTAACATGAATCTGAAACGCGCTTCGTATGAACTTCAATTTCTTGCGCCCACGGAATATTTAAAGGAACAGAAGCAGAACGGTGATCGGGGAAGAGGCACAGTCAGGGTCCCGCGCTGCAGTGCAACCCACTATGTCTAACTTTGGCGGTCCCGCTGAGTAGATTACACCGTGGGAACGGCGCCTTATCGCTCTTTGATTGGGAAACACATGCTACCCTGTTCGGTACGATAGACGTCCAACGGGTGTGAATGCTGGAAGTCGAATGCGACAGCTGTCAAGAATCAGGAGACAAACCTTCAACGTTCTTGTGGTTCCTCACTAATTGCAAGCGCCGTCTTGGTAACCACGAGCGACGCCCCCACATTCTGAGGCTGCCCAATGACTCGGCGATGCTGTGCGGCCGGCGCCACGATGTGTAGAAGACTATAAAGCAGAGCCTCTCGGACTCATCTTCGCGATCTTCGTCTATGTTCAGAACTCTACCAGGTGCATGAAATAACAGCATTGAGATGCTCTGAACCATCATTCCAGGGTCTCTCCCCACCTTCCCAAGACCCTGAACTAACGACCGCTCCTTCCCCCGAATCCACATAATTTAGAGCCGCAAAAACTGGGAGACAGCATGACGTATCCAAAAGCTTGGTTCTCTTGATTTGCCTTCACTTCGACAATTGCGACTCACTGCTCTTCTTTGCTTCATGACAACGTACACAAGCGGTCCTAGCCAAGACAAGGCCAGACGAAAATAGCGCCACCACAAGCAATTCCGAGGTTCGCTT
>Ga0265780_10006321_pt1 | contig 14720 bp, 17 predicted proteins | sample P1T30metagenome_FD_192432 | JGI IMG/M metagenome (GOLD analysis project Ga0265780, IMG submission 192432) | Plant litter microbial communities from East Loma Ridge, Irvine, California - P1 T30 | ecosystem: Environmental > Terrestrial > Plant litter > Unclassified | place: USA: California... | reverse complement strand
GGGTGGGCAGTCCTGTGCCAAGATGGGTAGTTGCTCGATGGGGTGTGAGCAAGGAGATGAGATTATGTTACGTTCAGCCACTGCAACAATTTCATGGAATCATCCAGACGGCTTTGTATGCAAATCAATTGTCCATTTTGGAGTCTGATCTTCATGGTGGAAATAAGCCACCAGTGCGCTGGGCATGAGGCGTCGTCGCACGGTAGCCGCGCCTTCACACTTCAGGCATCAGCACTTGATGTTCACCTTCCGCTATTTGGCCGGCCTTCTGTACACATTCTTGGATGGGGACGGATAATATAGGTGTCCTTGCAAGGGCGATGAAGTGTTCGACTGACGTATCCCCACGGACATGACTTGTGGCTTGCTGGTAACTGTCAAATTGCCGCTATGGCATTTGCTAAGAACGGGCCAAGTGTAGATCATTTTAGGTATGAATCATAATCATCCTGGCGGAGATGATTGTCGTGTGTGGAACATGAGAAACGAGGTGGTGAAAGTATGAAGCTCATCATTTGATCCAAGTCGCGATGACGTCGCTTAGTCATCCGCCATCGCATCTTCAACTTTTATGCATCGTGAACCTCAACACCACAACCCCAGCAGCCACCATGCCCGTCACATTTCTCCGCCGCCTCTTGCGGCCGTCCGCCCTCGCAAAATTACCATTCGCACCTCTCCGCCCCGCGCAGCCCTCAATCGCCGCCACCACCTTCCAAAACCTCGCTCTCCGCCCACTCCCCGCGTCGCGCGCGCCCAGATGCACATTAATCCAAGTCCTACGCCAAGGTCGGATATCACAAGGCGCACGGAAATTGAGGTCGCCACAATTGAAGAATAGGCCGGAACTCAAGGGCGTGTGTTTGAAAGTGGGCACGACGAAGCCCAAGAAGCCTAATTCGGGTGAGAGGAAGATTGCGAGGGTGAGGTTGAGTACGGGGAAGGTCATTACGGCGTACATTCCTGGTGAAGGTATGGTTGAAAATGGATGGGGAGGGAGTGGGTCTGGAACGAGCTCACGGGAATTACAGGTCATAATGTGCAGCAGCACTCGGTTGTTATGGTCAGAGGTGGACGCGCGCAAGATTGTCCTGGTGTGAAGTACCATTTGGTACGGGGAGCGCTGGATCTGGTATGTCCTGCATATTCACTGGATGATAAAATATTAACGAGGTATAGGGAGGTGTTGGCAACCGCATCACATCGAGATCGAAGTACGGCACGAAGAAGCCTAAGACGGCGGCATAAGGGATTTCCACATCTGGGAATTGAAATGTACGACTATTATTGGCATACATGGCGTTTGAGAGTCTATGGTAAGATCATTGATCAATACATGAGAGATGTACCGATGGCATCAAGTTACTCGATGATCAATATTGGCAGTTTACATGTGTTTCGCCAGGTTCCCTTGTAAATACGCGGATAACGACACAGGGCAGTTATGGTTCGTCCCATGTCTAAGACGTGTGCAAAATTATTCTCACTCACAGGTCTTGATACAGTCTGATCTGAAATGACAATACGATGGTAACGTGCGTGAGTGATGTGGTAGAATGCACGTTGGTCTGTGCAATGAGCACGCCTTAACTACCAAGTATAACTAGACAAGCTATACAAATGGTAGAATGATGTGGCTTGCATATTCACCTCCAACGTGTACTTGATGCGTCCCCCTATTCCTGTCCTCAATCTCCATCTTCTTCGTTCCAAACTCCATCACAAGTGGGTATTCGCCCGACACCTGGACGCTCAAAGACTCACCAGCTTCGAAATCGATACCCATTGCCCAAAGTCCGATTTCGAGTTTTGCAATTTCTCCTGGTGTGATCTTTTGCAGCTCGTCATGAGGATGAAACGGGTATTGAGGGTGGAGGGACTTCGACGCGTCTATCTTGCGATGCGAAGCGCGGAGCACGCCTGTCGGGCCGTAGTAGATCATGAGATTGCTGTAATCAGACTCGGGGATGTCGGCTGCCTTTTTGTATGGGGCAGCTGACCACGGAATGTTGATGCTGATCATTGGGTTGCCTTGCGCGTCGAGTTTGCGAATCAGAACATAGACCACCATGTCGTCAAAGTCTTTACACGACATGTAGAGCACTGCTTTAGGCAGACCCATTAGCCTAGTAGCCTTCTCGAAGCGCAAATTGAACTTCGCGTGTGCCACCGGCTGTGTTCCGCTGACGGCATTGTATGACACAGTGCTCGTGCTATCCGGTACCGACGATTGTAAATCCTCTTGTGCGCCGAGATAGAACGTACGATACTCTGTCCGTGGAAGGGGAAAGTCTTCTTCGATGATAGGGTAGGTTGCTTCTTTATCCCTAAACTTGAGCATAAGTACGTAATATTGGAGATAGGATCAAGTATAGACATACCCGTAATTCAGCGAGGCCATGCGTACTCGTGGCGTCTTCTCCCAATCGTTGTTCCCATTCTTGAGGTACCGATCGAAGAATGATGCGAGTTCGTCAATGGATTCTTGTACGGCCCAAAGATCGTACCATTCCTGATACGGGTCTTGAGAGCGCACAAAAGGTCAGTGTATGTCTAACGTGTGTATGCGTTGATCGCTTACCCCAGCGTAGCCACTTGTCTTTCGAGCTGAGTTGCATCCATCCCCGTACTGAGCCCATAGTATGCACCTTCATGTTCAAGTCAGTACATTGACATACGCTGTGTTCAGATGGCCTACAAAGCTAGAGTATGACGCGACAACGTATGTTGGTATGCTGATGCTCTCGATGTTTGCTCTAGAGATTCATGTCAGCCTGGGTGCTACACCGACACCATAAAGCCGCGTACCGTTTGTCTGCCCAATATGGATTCATCAGCTTAGATCGATTGTACATCTCTTTGAAATCCTCTAATCCGTTTCGTCCTCGGATCACGTGTTGAGTGATGAAGTCAAACAGACCGTTATCCCACGCGCCTCCACGGACAAACTGTTCCCGATATAGGTCACCACAGGCTTCCCATGGAGCAATGGCTTTGAGAGAAGGTGGTTTCTCCGCAGCTATGAACCACTGGACAATCCCTGTATGGCATTAGTTCGCGTAGCTCGCCAGCATTGTAGAATTGCTTACCAAGATGCGAGTTCCCGGCTAGACCAACAGAGCCATTGCACCTGTTCATGGTAAGCGATGTTTGAAGTATGTCAGCACATAACGGATATGGTTACCAGTTCATCTTAGCCAGTCCCTCAATGACATCATGGCCGTCTTCTCCCTCCTGTTTGCCCATGATTACTATATCGCCTTGAGAATCTCCAGCACCTATTTGAATAAGCTACATCTCTTGCAATTTTAAAATGGTGGAAATACCTCTAGCATCGACGTTGACCACTGCGAAGCCGCGCGGACAGAATTCGGCAGGATCCGGACCTTCAAATCGTTCGAGACCACTGAGACAGCCCTTGGGTACACCGCAACCCCTAGAAATATCAGCACACGCAACGAACTCGACAATGGATGGATAACACGAACCACTTCACATTTTTCATCATCTCCACGCCGTTGAATTTCTTGCCAAATGGACTCCAAGCCACGATTGCTGGTACTTTCACGTTGTCGTTTCCATTGTTCGGCCTATAGATGTCGCAGAACAATTTACAGCCATCTCGTACCGTAACAGCAACGTCGTGTTCGACGACCATGTCCTCTGAAAGTGCTCGGGCATCATCACTGCTTTGCCAGCCCTTGGGTAAGATCTCTTTGCGTGGTCGGAGCCCTTGATAGCCATTCTCACCATCCACGGGTTGCTTTACCTGTAGGTTTGCAACTTGAAAGGCGAGCGGCATGATGATGATGATGGGATCCGGGAGGGTGCTGTTATTAGGAGTGTCAAAATGAATGGACCAGGTACATGTAGGCCTCCGGACACACTGCCCCAAGACACGTTATGAATGATCTATCTGCCATTGCGACTGTCGTTTCCACTTTGCCATCTCCTCCGGACTCGCACGATGTTGCCGTTGAATGGTGGCATCAAAGTCTAGGTCCCGATGTTCGGTATGTGGAGGATCTGAGATGTGCAATCTCCTAGGACCGAGCCGTGTTTTTGCTAAGCAAGAACGAATCAAAAAGCTCAGGGCATAGACACTAAGGCCTCTGGCTGGCTAATTTGAAGCAGGTAAGAGCCACTTAGGGACTAGTTGTGGAAGTCGAATAGATGCTTGTAGGTTTGAAACCCGTTCAGATGGAGGGTCCACCATGGCGCTAGACCTTTCGCTAACCATATACGGAGAAAAGCCGAGGTTAGCCACGCGAGGACGCCGCACCTTCCCAGACACGCCAGGCTCTAGACCGGTCACACACCCCCACCCACTACCGTGTAGATGCGAATGTGGAGTTGCAGATCGCCAAACTCGCACGTACTCGACCGTGAGCTAGGCCATCTTTAGTGGTGGCCAAAATGAGTAAGGATCGCCCGTCACCCTGAGGGTGGTTCATACCATAAAGACGGAGGAATGTAGGAGAGAAGCCCATAAGCGACTTAATTGAACATCATCTTTCTCTATCAATACAAATCTGTTTCTAAAATGGCGCCATATATCAACGACACCGTCGAGCAGACTTACGGCGACTGGCGCGATGAGTTCTATGACAAGGGCTACATCGTGTTGAAAGGGTCGGTGCCTCGGGAGAACGCGCTCAAGTATCGTAACAAGATGATGAGCTGGCTCGAATCTTTCGATAACGATTTCGACATCAAGAAGCCAGAGACGTGGACGAAGGAGAACCTGCCTCAGAGCTTCAAGAATGGGATGTATCTGAACTACTGTGCTGCTCATGAGAAGTACGTTTGGGAAGCAAGACAGTGAGTATTGTCTCTTAGCTGATTCACTTGAGAGTATTTCTGATGGTTATACAAACAGAGAACCGGGTGTCCTGTCTGCTTTCGAGAAGCTATGGGGTACTGAAGAGCTTCTCGTTTCTTTTGATACCATCAATTTGACTCTGCCAAATGCTGGTAGTATGGGAGGCTCAAAACCGTGGCCTCATGTAGACCAGGCTCCTGAGCGGAAGGGCCTTAGTTGTGTGCAAGGCATTATCAATCGTACGTTGCATTCACCAAGACCGACAAAACGATGCTGATTTGATGAATAGTCTCCGAAGCCGGGCCTGAAGACGGTGGTCTCGTAGTCATGGAAGGCAGCGCAAAGCTTTTCGATAAGTTCTTCCAGGAGCATCCGCCGGACCGGACAAAGGGCCCATTGGCTGCGCTCCACTATGACTTCTACCCCTTCCAGCCTTCCGACGTGAAGTGGTACGAGGAGCGAGGATGCAAACTAGTAAAGGTATGCGCCGAGCCTGGCGACCTGATACTCTGGGACTCGAGGCAGATGCATTACGCAGTTTACCCGACGACTGAAACCATCCGAACCATCATATACGCGTGCTACACACCTGCAGCTATGGCGTCCCCGGAGGATCTACAAAAGAAGAAAGAGATTTTTGAATCGTGGAACGCAACAACCCATTGGCCCCATATCAATATCCATTCGCAAGGGAAAGCTATGATTGACGGAAAGATTGATCCAATGGAAAGGACAGAGCCGTTGGAGAAACCTGAGATCACCGATAAATTGCTCAAGTTGGCCGGTGTGAAGGTATATTGATTTGCACAGCGTGAGGTTAAATCATGACCTTGAGAGGGAGCTCTGGCTATCTATTTGATGGAGAACTGGAGGTACCCAATTTGCATTACCTCATGTATCGAAGAGCAGTGGCTACGAGTAGGAGCTGAATGTCCTCAGATGTTTATCGCAATCCTTGAAAAAGGCCAAGAGTCACTGAAGGCATCTAGGCCATGGAAAGTCATCTGCTGGTGAATGTTTTAGACACCAAGCATAAATGCATCCCATTCATCCATTCTGCTATCCAACATGTCCCCAACTGACGCTTGATGTTGGCCAAAGTTACTTTCATTCTCAAGTAGGCTCATATAAGCAGCCACAGGATCCGGAACCGAGGCGTCAAGATTCTCTGAGCTTACAACTTGATGTGAAGCGCTAAGTTCTTTAATGAGATCGTGCACAGTACACGGCGTTCGAGTTACTGCTGGCGGATCCTGACTGACAAGCAACAGTAGATGTTCAATCATCGTGAAGCCCTTCGCCGCATGCATAGCGACTTCGGAATGCTTCTTCAGTTCCGCGGTAGCATGACTCAGTAGCTCAATTGCTTGTACTTTGGCGTTGTCTCTATATTCATGGGGATTCGCAAGGATGTCAAGTGAGATGTATACGGCAGCAGCTACAACTGCAGCAGACACAGTCCAGACTAACCTGTACGGCCTAGGCACCGGAAGGCTGTAGTTGAGCAATATTCGGTTGGCGCAGGCGACCGCAAGCTTTCGGGGCCGTTCGGGATCATCCTCAGTGTCTCTAGCAACCAGTACGCGAGCAATACCCAGTTCGAGAAAATCTAGGACGATCGTCACAAGATAGCGTTGGAACGTTACCCATTCATGTTGCTGTTCCCACTCTCTATCGTCGTCGTTTGCTGGGAAGTGCTGAGAGAGGTGTAATGGCAGGTTCCGGCGGGAGTTTTGTATCTCGTCGATCGCTTTTAGCAGTTTTGGGGGTGTTTGATGCGTGTTTGCTTTGATATAAACATAAAATATGTACGCAAGTCGAGACATGATGGAGTGGTAGTGCGCTGGCGATGGGGTAGTGGAGCTGCTACTCTCGGACAGAGAATCACCCGAAGCAGATCGGGTGCCTGGTACAATGTTATGGCCGACGCTGTTCTTCACAGAAAACTGGCAACAGAAGCTTGCGGGTGATATAGAAGGTGGTCGAGACCAGCTGCCAAGCCTGACGACACAATCAGCAAGAGAAGCGATTACTATGAATTGGAACGAGGTCAAAGTTATATATTCAAGAGCGGCTGGTATTAGATAAGGACGTTGGGATAGACACTTACCAGTCCCGAATGACACAAGACCACCACAGTCGTCGGCCAACCTCGCGCTCGGCAACACTGGACCATTCCACCCTTCGACGTATGTCAGCGGATACAGCGGCCTCACTGCCCAGCTTATGCATATCAAGACACCGGGCCATACTGGCGGCGTAAGCAGTAAGGAGAAACTCTCTCGTGTGTTCTCCGAAGTTCGAATGGCAGAGCGTCAGCACCGAAAGGGCTTGCACAACTGGCAAAGCAGGAGTTGACGATCGTTCGATCTCTTTCAGTGAAGCCTCATACCAGATACGAGAGGTATGGACTGCGAAATTGGTTGTGGGATCCAGAGCTACGCAGAGTGACGGCAGATCGACAATATCGGGACAATCTTCCGGGTCCAGATAAAGGATACCAACTGCAAGTACTGCAAGGTACAAAGCCAACCAAGGTCGACGTTCGCGGCTAGGAGCGACGCTGAATTGAGCATCCTGCCAAAACTCAGCATGCTCCGTTAAGAATTTTCCCGAGTCCACAGCGCAGTGTAACCATCCAAGTGTCTGCAGGGAGAAGGTTACCAATCTCAGGCTAGTGTCTTGCTCTGGAAGGAGCAAAGACATAGGGTCCGTGGCGGGTTCATACAGCCTATCAGCAATGTCTCTCTCGGAGACAGTTTGTCTAGCTGAGCCGATCCTGAGCCCGACATCGAACTGCTCAAAAGCCGGTACCAGGTCTTCGAGTGATGCAGAAGGCTGATTGTTATCTGTGCTGGCACTTGTGCGACTGTGTGCACAGGGTTTTGACAGTGCCAAAGCGGTCTCAAGTTCAGCGATTTGAGCATGCAGTGCGCCTCGCTGTCGTAGAAGCTCTTCGAGCTGGGATGCTTCTTCGGCAGCCTCGCCATCGGTACTTGCTTCAGCGTAAACCGTCAACTGCCCTCTGACCCGTGCGATAGGTCGCCTGCACTCGTGGGCAGCATTACGCTTGATGCATGGTTGGCAGGGGCTTTTTTTATCGCATTTGATTTTCCGCCGACTGCACTCGCTGCACGATTTGCTCACTCTTTGCGAGTTTTTGATGCCCTGGTCCATTGCTGATAATAATCCGCCTGGTTTTGCTTAGGTATAGATGCGTTAGTACGTCATAGAGTGCGAGGATGCCTCAAAGCTACACAGGCATGGCTATCGCTGCTGTACGATCTCAGTGTGCGTTGCCGTCACTAGCTGCATGTGACCTTGGAAGTGCTGAAACGACCCCCATGATCTAGCTCGGACTACCCCACAATTTGCGGCTCCAGACCAGCTCCCCACTCCTCCACAATCCGCTACTCTAACTCGACTTATTGGGCTTGACGGCTGACCACGGGCGACTGACGCGACACTCCAGCCCTCTTCGAAGCTCGTTCATGTGCAATAGCGGCAACAATATTGCCCACCGATGAACTCGGCTGCATACAAAAGGACCCGTGTTGAACACCAAGATGTCAGGGTCAACCCCAAAAATCGAAGTCGAACATGGTTTCCGCAGAGACGAAAGAAAACACAGCAACTCATATTGATTATGCAGATGCGCATAAGAAGGCTGCGAAACCTGTGGTAGGAACTATAAGGCTTTACGACGGAGAGGGCATCGTACTCATTCCCACGCCCACGAATGATCCAAATGGTTAGCCATCCGCAATTGAACATTGATTTTATCGTACTGACGGCGCATAGATCCTCTGAATTTGCCGACATGGCAGAAATGGTTCATCTTGGTCATCGTCGGGCTTTACGCTGCAACTGGAAATCTCATGGTCTCCGGCATATCGGCTATCTTGCCCATCGTTCAAGCGTCATATAACAACAATCCCAAGGCACACGATTTGGCAACATGGCCTGTCTTTTACATGGGCGTCGGTAACTTGCTTGCAATTCCAGTAGCGCATGCAGTGGGCCGTCGGCCAGTGTACCTCCTATCTACCATAGTGCTATCGTTCGGCTGCCTTTGGTGCGCTTACAGCGGTAACCTGAATTCTCACATCGCAGGCCGGAATGTTATTAGCATAGCTGCTGGACAAGCAGAGGCATTGTGTCCCATTATTGTCCAGGAAATCTTCTACCTGCACGAGAGAGGGTAAGTACTTAGCTGGCGGCTACAATAGTGCTTTTCATGTCACTTTACTAATTTTCGAACAGCGTAGTAGTAGCCTGGTTCTGCGCATTGCAGACCCTGGGAACTGCCGCTTTGATTGTTGCGAGCTCATATCTGGCAAATGACCTGGGGTGGAGATGGTGGTACGGCATATTCGGCTGCCTGAGTGGTGCAATTGCTGTACTCAGCATTGTTTTTGTCGCGGAGACGAAATACACTCGCACCCTTGAAGCACTGAGTAGGTTAATGTATCATTTTGCCTTGGAGACTTGTATTGACTTGACGCAGATGGCGAAGGAATCGAGGAAGATGGCACACTTGTTCCAGTCACGACGAACACGAGGCGGGAGCTAGACACGGTCAATTACGCCCCTCGTAGCTTCCTCATAGATATGCTCCCCTGGAAAGGAAAAGCCGAGTGGTACAAAGCCGTCGATTGCTGGGTACAGATGTTCCAGATCATTTGGTTTCCAAACATCATCTGGTTGGTATTTATGTGAGTATTAAGTCGCCATGTACCTGCATCCCGTCTCTGACATGCGCCAGTAACTCAGCTGCCCTTGGGATATACGTCCTCATGACAGCGCTTTTCGCAGGACTGCTAGTACAACCCCCATTTTTGTGGTCTTTCGAAACCCTTGGCTACGTCTTTGCTGGACAGATTGCAACCGCGGTAGCCGTTCCGATCTTCAGCGGTTATCTGTCTGACTGGATAACAAAAGTCCTCAGCAAGAGGAACGGGGGTATTTCGCAGCCTGAATATCGTCTGATCGCATTGATCATTCCGCTGGCCGCCATCCTCATCTCAACGATCATCTTCGGCAAGACAGCACAGACGCCATCAAATTGGAGTTGGGCAGGAATTGCAGTCACCATTAACACAGAATATTTCGGCTTCGTGAGTATAGTCGTGTCTAGCTTCGTGTACTGCATGGACGCTTATCCTCAGCGCATCGACGCGGCGTTGGTGCTCATCTGCTCCCTGCGCGGGTTCATCGGGTTCGGCATCTCATTTGGGTCCATCAGCTTCGTCCAAAAAGCAGGATATGAAGGCGCTTTCAACATCTGTGCGGGCATAGTGGCAGCGCTGATGGGCATGGGTGTGGTCGTGTACATGTTTGGAGCGAAGATCCGAGCCATCACACAGAAGTGGGCCCAGGATGAGTGAACAAGAAACACTCAACAGGCGCGGCTGCTCTATCAGCCCTCGTTTAAATACCTCCTTGGCATGCGGGAACTCGCCATTGATTGAAAAACATAACTCTCTGAGCGACCCAAACCCACCATGGGCAAGATCCTTGAAGAAAGCTGATCTTGGGAAACTATAAACAACACAAAGCGTCAATGCACTCAGGCCCCTTACAACGTTGTATACATCAATACACTGCCACTTTTCGAAGCATGCAAGGCAGTTCTCCAAGCCTTTCGGCGTAGCCCTCTCGTTGGTCTCCATTGGTATACAATTTTGCCACCGGAAACGCAACATGCCATGTCCTTGCTGGTGAAGCGAACGTTTTTTACTACCATGACAAGCAGTTCTGCTAGGGTCATGCTCACTTCCACCTGTCAGGGTCATATACTACAAGCGAGCCTGCATTCTCCTAACGTGTTACCACTCAGATTAGTTTAACGAGCATCTAGATGAGGCTCGCACTTGTCACGCCCACCCAAAACCCGGGCAGGCGCACCTCTAGCAGAGGAAATAGAGTGACACAGTCCACAAAACCAGGATACTCTCCGCGTTTTCTGCAGGATCGGGAATCCCACCGGCATTTGCGACTGGGGTGCATTTAGTGCTGATCCGTGCACACCCTGTCATCCAGTGCGATCGTCTCTTCCTTAGGCCTTCGATTGCTATGCGGAAGGTGGCTTTGCTGGAATTTGTCCGTCTTGCTAATACCTATTCACTCAAGTTTGTCCGCTTTGATCAGTGCTAAGGATTGCATCAGATCATGTTAAGCAGGTGATATGTTTAACTTGAGACGCCGGTGCACGCTACCAAGTGGATCCTATGTCTATCATTCGGAACTTTCAACTCTGATCCGACAGTCGGTGGAGATGATCTTGAAATGAGAGAGGTGAGGAGAATAAAGGTACGGGCCGGAACGTCAAAAATGCGAACAAGACAGCAATCCCTCGCACCATAGTTTCATCAGATCATCTTAGTGCGACTATCAATATGCTCTTCCAAGCTTGTGCCTTGACCGGCCTTTTGGCCATTACCGCTGCTAGCCCAGCTCCCGTTACTCCAGTCCGCCGTCAAGCAGCATCCCTCTGCGAGCAGTACGGATACTACGCAGCCAATGGCTACGAATTCAACAACAACAACTGGGGCAAGGGTTCCGGCTCCGGCAGCCAGTGCACTACCGTCCAGAGCACCTCCAGCTCCAGTGTGAGCTGGTCCACCCAGTGGCAGTGGTCGGGCGGCCAGGACAACGTCAAGAGCTACGCCAACGCTGGCAAGCAGTTCGCCAGGGGCATCAAGGTCAGCAACGTGAAGAGCCTGCCCACCAACATCCAGTGGGACTACCAGCCCCGTGACGGCGTTCGTGCCAACGTTGCCTACGATGTGTTCACTGCCGCGGACCCCAACCACGACAAGAGCAGCGGTGACTACGAACTCATGGTCTGGTGAGTACATCCACACTTATACTTGAAACATCAGCTAAAATTTCCAAGGCTCGCACGTATGGGTAACGTCTACCCAATCGGTAACAAAGTCACCACCGTCACCCTTGCTGGGTACAGCTGGGACCTCTACGTCGGCCCCAACGGCTCGATGAAGGTCTTCAGTTTCATCCCCTCTGATGGATCGTGGAAGTTCTCCTTCAACGCCGACCTGAAGCTGTTCTTCAACTACCTCGCGCAGAACCAGGGATACCCCATCAACAACCAGCACTTGATCGGTAAGTGTCTTGAATCCTCCTATTTCTCCAACATGTATTGATGATGTTGTACAGTCTTCCAGCAGGGTACTGAGCCATTTACGGGTGGCCCAACCAAGTACACTGTCTCCAGCTACAGCGCCAGCGTCAACCAGTAAGCAGTTTCGTTCGCAAGATACCGGCACCTACGGGTGAGTGTGATGATTGATGGATATGTCGACGTTGGTTTGATGGCGCTTTGGATGCGCAAATGATGGTGTTTCACTTCTTCAATGTATATACGTGGCCCGCATACTTGGGTATAAATACCATGACTTTTGGTTCTCGATGATGTCTTGCGGTCCTACGGTTTGAGCGAAGGAAACGTCGTGTCCGGGCTTCGCTGGACCCTCCCAATGTTGAAATGTCGTGTAACTTAGCAAAGGGTGTGACGTTACGAAGACACGCTGGCCCAAGATGCATGGCGTTTGACGGCATTCGTCATTTGTGCCGAGATGTTGACGAGATGGAAGTTGGAATTTGGGTGGTCCTTCGGCACGGCTTCTCCGGTCATTCGTCCGTGCGGCCATGGGCGAGATGACGATGGCGCTCGCTCGCGACTGCTACGCCGACCTCACGCGACAGCTCCGACTCACCTGTGAAGGCTCAAAGTGTAGCTTCTACATATGAGCTATGAAGATGACAGAGCCTCATAATCGGTAAAGCTCACGTTTGCGCCGCGCACCGACCTATCTAGTACCTTGGTACCGCATCCTCGGGCATCCGCAAGCTGTCGCGATGGAGGCTCCGGCAGCCCTCAACAACGCCAGCTCGTATTTCCCATCGCCGGCCGACCTCCTCATGGTGTTTCCTCGTCTCCTCTCCAAGGCGAGTTCGCTCAGCGATCTGGTCTGGTCTGGAGGGAGTGTCATCGCGGAGCCTACCCAGGCCAACATGACAAACACCACAGCGGCGATAACGGCAGGGAAGTTCATACAGGAATCCGTGGCTGCTGCTGCTGCTTCGGTATCCGCAGTTTCTCCGGATGAGATCGGCATCTTCCAGGCGCTGAAGAACATGGCCAGCTTCTTCAGCTACATTACCAGCAAATGGGCGATAGCTACGTTTGCTATAGTGAGCATACTCTTAAAGGATACAACCACTCTGCTGATCATGGCGACCAGGCTATTCTCTTGAATAGAACCCACTTCTATGCGTCTAGCCGCATCCCTCTGTCTTTCGACCGCCTGTACCTACGATTCGCTATCCATCTCCCACCACTGCTCTTGTTCCTGTACCAGATCCAAGGCATCTCCCAGGCAATACGATGTCAAACCTCGCCGGGATGGTCCGAAGTCCAATATGGCGCTCCCGGAAGACAGCTTGATACCGACTTTGCTGGTGAGGGGGGATATCTATACCAAGCGTCATCCAAGGTCCTCTTCTGGGAATCCATCGAGGACTCCTGCAGGGCCGCCAACATGCTTCCCAGTGGCGATGAGTCAACGCGACCATCCGGTTCGCTTGCCATTCTATGGCCCTTGTTCCTTTCACTCGGCATTAGTCACTTTGTGGAAACTCTGTCATGTGCTCTCCAGGGTCGCCAGCCCGTGCAAGAGGCCGGCATGACTATCTTCGAGCACTCGCTCGCTTTTGCTGAAGCCGAGACAGTTGTGACGAAACCTTTAGCCATCGACACGACACGCTTCTTCAAGCCCAAGCAGATGTGGACGCCAGATGGATCGTCTTTCATGATGCCTCGATCCAGCCTGAACAAGATTGTCAACGTTCCACCCGAAGTTTTGATCATTTCGCTCATCTCCAGTATTAGCCATTTCGCCAGTAACGCTCTTGCAATTGCCGGCGTGAGGTCTAGATATAGACTCGTCACCACAACCATCTGGGGCCTGGCTTACATGGCCACATTCTCGTGGAGCTTTGTCAAGCTCACAAGCCGAATTACCGATCCCAGCCAGTCACCAGTGGGTATCTTGAGATTTCCTACAGTCTGCATCGTAGGTTTCATCCCGCATCTTCTGATTCTCGCTGGCATTTTCACATGTGGCTTAATCTACCTTCTGGCTCTTTTCATTACAGTTTTGTCCCCGCCACCGGGCCAGCCTGCATCTTTGACTCTACGAGAGAGATTCACTGTTGCCTACAACAACCTTCATGCCAACATTCATCTATCAGCAACCACGCCTCTCACCATCAATTGGCACGAGGACTTTTACACAGCAATTCTAAAGGTTGGCTTCACGGTGTTGACAGCAGCCAGCGAAGCGGTTTTTCTTAACGAGGGCACCAAAGTACATGTTCATCCAATGACGTGGATTGAGAAGAAGAGACTCGAAGATATTGTGACCCGCCGCAGGAAGTTCCGGCAAAGCCTGACCAATATTCCGCCACAATTGCGCAGCGGTACCTTGGCTGCAGGTATTGAAGTGGTAGATGGCATCGATGGAGACGCATCAAACCAAAGTGCAACATCTGGCTACGCCACTGAACGTAAGACACGGGGTGCAAAAGGCGCAGCGGATGCTACCAGGGCCACAGGCCATCGCGACCCTGCCGGCCTCGCACAGCGCAGGAATCGTTTCTTCTTGACTTTCCGCTTCTTCCGAAGCATATTCATGCTGATTGCAGCGATCTACGCTCGGTTCACGTTGTCGCTACTCGAAAAGCTCCGGATAGCCTACCGACCAGGGTGGATGAGACGTCTGGCCGGACCTCAGGACATGGGCAAGATGCGGCCTGCGGATTTGCGTGGTGCCACACACATGGTGCCACCTGCAAACGAGTCATGGCTGACTCT
>Ga0265780_10006318_pt1 | contig 14726 bp, 18 predicted proteins | sample P1T30metagenome_FD_192432 | JGI IMG/M metagenome (GOLD analysis project Ga0265780, IMG submission 192432) | Plant litter microbial communities from East Loma Ridge, Irvine, California - P1 T30 | ecosystem: Environmental > Terrestrial > Plant litter > Unclassified | place: USA: California... | reverse complement strand
TGTCGTCATCGACATCTTCTTCCTCTTCACTGGACTCGGCAAGTGCTGCCATTTCATTCATCTTGGCCTCCATCTTGGCCTTGCGCAGCATGTGTCGGCCTGTTCCAATTGCGCGGACTAGAAGTTCAAACGACTTCTGCATGTCCCCATCGTAGTTTACAATGACCATTGTCCGGGGGCGGTGGCGCGAGGAGCCCGATACGTGACCCGACGACACAGACAGCGAGCGTTTACGACTTGCAAGGCCATCTGTGGGGCTTCGGCTGACAGGCGCAGTTGTCTCGTCAATGACACCCAGTTTCTCTGGTCGTATCGAGGCGTTGGAAGCGGTCTGGTTCCCAAAAGGAGATTGTGATATGGCTATCTTTTCATTCTCACCCTGCATGGCCGTGACACGTTCCTCGACTCTCGCGACATCCTGGAGCCATTGCGGGATGTTGTCGTGCAGGAAGGTAAAGGACCTCTCGATGTCGGACATGGCGGGCGTCGAGCGAACCGAGTCCGGATGCAAGCGGTGTAGCTAGCACGTGCTGGTGCAGGCGGCTTGTCGCATGCAGGTACGTGTGTGCGTCAACGTCAATGGTGTGCGTCGACCAGCGAGAGCAAAGCAGAGGGCCAGTTGGATCGAGACAGGCAAAGAGGCGTAAGAGGGGACAGGTGGTTAAGAGCGGGAGGCGTCGTGTTTTCGGGGCGATTGTGTAGTCGACGAAGAACTAGTGGGACGGCGGGTACTTAAGAGAAGGCGACTGGCGGGCAGGGGGGGGGCATACGACTCTACCTATGCGCGATGGGAACAAGACGGGGCCAGAGCTGCCTCTTGTCTGCCGGCATGCAAGAGCGGGACACGGTCATACAAGTCGAGGGTGGATTGCGTGGGAGAGGAGAAGGGTAAGCAGGCTAAGACGGGCTTGCAGCGGTGCGGGTGGTCTACGCTTCACATCACAAAGAGGCATCGGGTACCAGGCACATGGTTCAGAGACGGGCATATCCCCGGCGGTGATCGAACAGGGCGTTCGGTCTCGGTGCAGAGACAAGCGCTGAATTGCCTCACTCGGGCTGTCGTGACACGGTCGGCCTTGATGTGGTGGCTCTTGCACATGGTGGGCGCGGTACAAGATGTGGGAGCTTGTGAGGCCGATGCTTCAGCGACACATGCTGTACAGTAGTCTAGCGACGGTGTGGAGAGCAAACGGCGATGCCACGACTAGACTGCATCGACGTGTCGATCACGGCTCTAGCCAATGCACATGATCTCACATGATTTCATACGTGGTCGACTGGCCAAGTCTCCCAACTCCGAGCTGCCCTCGGGTGCTGATACTACTACCTAGCCAAACTTTGACCTAGAGCTAGACGGATAGTTTGCTGTGTCTACTCTACAACGGTGGTTACTTACAGGCTTCGGAGATGGCCCGGTATCTTCCTACCAGCATTGTGTTCCAAAGGTCGTAAGTAGGCAGATGGGCGGATACAGGCAAAGACGGCACACAACCCTCCGACGGCATAACATGACACCTCGAAACTCCAAACCCTCCGACCAGACACGCACTCAACCCCCATCCGCATTTCCTTCCTGGCCATTGCGCGTCTGCCCAAGCCGTTCCAAGCGGCTATGCCTCCCAATCAACGCAATCCTGCACCACGGGCTCCCCGAGTCCCCCAATCAGCATCAGCACGCCTCTCTCCACCACGACAACAGCCCGGCCTCCACATTCCGTGCCGCAACGCCAGACAGACGCCTCAGCCGAGAGCGAGTGCAAAACAAAAAAAACACACACACTCACAAGGCGGACCCTTTCTACTAAGACTGTGAGAGCAAATTGCGGAACCTACAAGCACCTTTCCGCGCAAAAAATAAACATGCGTGTGCATAGTGTACCTACAGTACCTACGCACCCCCCCTCGTCAACCCCTCCCTTTGTCCACCATCGCTTGCAAGTCAACAGTGACACATCCACGTCCACACACCCATCATCGCGGATCCTCGCTTTCGCATCCAACGTGTAAGGCTACCTACAACACTTGCTATGCCGCGCACAGATCACACCTAATCCCGGGGCAAGGAAAGGGAATAGAGCCACCTGATTCGACCTGACCACTTATTTAGCAGGGCCGCGGGACTTTGCTACTGCTTACAGTAGAAGCTAGGCTACATTATCTACATCACACACATCCAAGTCGAGGCGAGTATGCATGTCAGGAATAGCAGCTTCGGTTTTATGCGGGTAGGGCTCAACACGACGGACGCGCGCTTTTGCTTCGTTTCGTTTCGTTTGGTTACATGTCGCTCATTTACTGTTTTGGCTTTTTTTTGTTGCTGCTTGCTTCACTTTGTTGCTTTTCGACAATTAATGCGCCGCGCCGCGCCGCCCGTCTCTCCGTCTCTCCGCCGTCCATGTACGACAACCGGCTGCGGCCGAAGCTAGTCTGGAAAAAGCGGCCCTCTACTGATAACTGTAGCATCATCGCGGCCGCCCCTCAGCATCACCTCATCATGCCATATCCCTACCCTCCCCTTCTCTTCTTGTCTGGAAGAAAACATTGCTGCGCATTCATTGAACGGCGAACAGACGGGGGCGATCCATATTCGCACACCCCTGCTGCACAATCAAATTTGCCTAGCCGACACGTTAGAGAGACAAGGGTGCCGCCCTTTGTCGTCGCCGACCTGAGCCAGATTGTGGGGAACGCCAATTCGCATGCATTGCAAACGTGCATGTGCTTTTCGGCATCGTGGTCCGATTTGTCGCATACATGCTACGACAAACCAGTAACACCATGGACGTCCGTGTATGTGACACGTACTGCTACAACAGAAGAACCGAAGTCGTATCAGCATGCTAGTTGATAATGTTTCAAACATTCCAATTGCTGCTATCAAACTTTGACCATGGAATGTCATCATGGAATAATTATGCTCATGTGCCGTCAGCTCTCTCTCTCTCTCTCAAGGCCAAAGCTCTTCGGTCTTCCATCCGCCATTCGCCCTTGCGTTCTCGTCAAACGTGTACCTGTATCTCCGTGCCTTTTCCGGGTCGCTGAGATCAGTCTGCTCCACCGAGTCGGGAACAATGACCACTAGACGGAAGTTCTTGCGCGCAACAGGGTCGTTTAGATCAACTGCCTTGGAGCCCAGGGCAAGATTCTTGTCGTCGTAGGGTTTGGATACGGGCTGGCCGGGCGGTGGATTCTTGAATGAGCCTGTGGTAGATTGGTTAGCTGAATTGTGCCGTAGCCAGAGAACCCCGAATGCATTCATACCCTTAATCCCAGGGCTCTGATTCCCAAAGAAGCCCGTGAGTTCCTTCTGCCAACTAAACTCGCCCTCCTTGCCCTCATCCACAATTCTCATCCTCTTGCCCACCTCGCTCTTGACGGTCCTGACTCCACTGCTCTCCTCGTCACTCTCAATATCATCCGCAATCACAAACGCCCTCCCTTTAATCCGCCACTGGGTCCCCGTCTCGGAAATCCAATATACAGCCTCGACCGGCCCCCCACCCCCACTACCCTGAATCTGCGCCTTGCTCTCCGCATGCCCCGCACTCGTCGCAAATATCTGCCCTACCTTCTCCATGCGCACGTCTGTCGTAAAGGTTGGACAGTCGCTCTGGAAAACTCGAGGGTTGCGTTCGGCGTCGTTATGCTTGTTTTCCGGTAGCTCGGCCCAGAAACCGCGGTGAATGCAATAGCGGACGCGCGGTACAAACGGTGTTGGCGATCCCGTGGGTGCAGCGTCAAGGGTCCCGAGCACAAACTCTGGCGACTTGAGCTTGGAGAGATGCGAGGCGAAGAGCGTCTTCCAGGGCGCGGGCGGCAGTGCCGACGCAGATGGTGCCGTTGTGGACATGGTGCGTAGGATGCGCGTGAGGCGGTGGGATGCTACGCGTGAAGCTATGGTTGCTGTACAGGATAGGAGATGTGTCGGTGTACGATTGTAAACGAGGACTCCAGTGTAGATTTGTGTCCAAGTGTTGTATTGGACGTGGGTGTTGTTTGTACTACTGGTAGAATGATGTCGTCATCACCTACATCATGCAGATTCAATAAGGTCAAGCTATTTTGCTTTGTTCAGACTAATGCAAGCGATCTTGCGGCTAGGTTGTTCTCTAGTAGAAGCACCACGATTGGGATTTCCCTTGTGCCGCATGGTAATGGGAGATGAGGTAGGCTGTTGGTAGGTAATGTAGCGAGCGATCGCGACAGAATGCTGCCTAGTCTGGTCAAACCAATCAGCCAACCATGTCCTGTCAATCACCACGTACGGCTCAAGTAAGGTCAGTTAAAACTGGGTCGGCGCATGACAATACAAACATCTAGGTGTCAAGATCCCCATGACCTAGTCTGCAAACTTTACACGCAATGTGCCCAAGCTTCCAGACTCTACAGTACTCCACTCCCGTCCATGCACCGGCACCCACGATACCCCGCCTGGCACATGCCAGCTACGTTACACAACACAACACCACGGCGCCTCCGAAACTGTTCAACAAGTCAAGATCTATGTGCTACATTGTATCCGGTACATATCCATTCGACGTTACACACGTCGGCGACTTGAACCACGTCGCTCAGTGCAATTGGCAGCTGTGTTGCTGCTCGCATGCCTAACCCCAAGAAGAGATCGAAATCTCTCGGTGAGTACAAGAGAGATGAGTACGTCACGGGATACAACGATCTTGTGTCTCGAACGAATACATAGCATACCATAGCCGTACAACAAACCACTTCTCGATAGAGCGTGGGTGCATGGTAGCAGCTCTCCCTAGCCCTACAGTACTCAGGCTTTCTTGAAGAAATTGGCAATGCTTCCCTGACCCTTCTTTCCAGCGTTCTTTCCCTTTGCTGTGCTTGCGGGCTTAGGTGCCGCTTTGGCCTTCTTCGGCACAGATTCCTCTTCTGAGAATGATTCCCACACAAACTCTTCTTTAGTTACTGTGTACTGTTAGTCGTAATTCTGCAGGCATGCAATGACTGCTCACCAAGATAGCCGTCCTCGTCCTTGACCTTCTTCTTCTTCATTACTCGCCTACGGCCTCGTCGCCGACCATTGGCAACGGTGACGGTAGCTTCGCCCTCATCCGCTGCAGGCTCATCTGCCGTAGCTGTTGCAGTTGCTTCGGATGGTGCATCTAGCGCAGCTGGCGCATCAGGCATCTCTTCGTCTGCTGAGGTTAGACAGCGCACAAAAGAGAACCAACATCAACTCACCATCGTCTTCCATCATCTTCCGGAGTTGCTCGGCTCGTTCCTCTCGAGCTTTGCGGGCAGCTTCATTCTTCTCCTCGTCGATTTTGATTTCAGGTTCATCATCAGAATCACCTTCATCTTCCGACATGCCTTGCATTGGTTCTAGATATGTTAGTCTTGCAATGTAGAGAATAATCAAAGCTGTACTTGCCATCTTCAACTGGGGCAGGTGTAGACTCTTTCGACTTCTCGGCCTCTTTGGGCTTGGACTTGGCCTTTGCGAACGATTTGAAAATGTCACTTGTCGCCTTGTCCTTTTTCGCCCCAGATTTGGAGTCTTGTTTCTTGAGAGTAGTCGGCCCCGTAGCTGGTTGGGGAGTTGAACGTCCTGACGCGTTGTCTTCAGAGGCGCTTCCTCGCCGTGGGGGTGCGGGCGCTTCGTTCTCTTTTGCACGAATGGTCGCAGTAGTTTTTGTGTCAGGTTTCGCAACAGATTTCACCATGGGTTTGGACGTGGCGGTGGCAGTGGGACGAGCGTATTTCGCAGTCCTTCTCTACGTCGTATTAGCCGGTCCGTCTGTAGGATGTGGAATGATGCCCATACCTTGATGTGCTGGTTCCGAATCGAACCATATACACTCCATCGCTCCAGAGGATCGTCGTCTGGGTAATCTTTCATAGCCTCGTGATTACACATGGATAGTACACCGAGGATCTGCTTTCTTTAGTATGGCCCATACGCCATCCAATTGCTTCATACCTCGATTGGGCCAGGCTCCACACTGTAGACGTGAACAGCGATTCCCTCTTCGAACTCAGCGCGGGTCTCTATCGTAGCCATCAGCCGTGTTTCCAGAGTGTCTACTACCAAAACGTACCCTCTAAATCCTCTTCTTGCACCAACACCACGTGTGTCTCCCTCACGCCCCGTGGTGCTGGCGTGTCTTCGTCGTCAGAGTCGCTCGCATATTCAGAATCGTCTGACTCGCCCGACTCCTCCGCTTCAGGCATAGAGCTTCTGAAGGGAGAGCTGCGCATATCGGTGTCGTTGATCTGACCACTGACGCCATTGGACTGCTTGACTCTTCGCGGCGTACCGGTGATAAGGTAGGTGGCATGAACAGAGCCTGGCTTCCGGGCATTTTGCTTCTTATGAAACTCGAATAACATTCTGTATCTGGGTGAGCTGATGCTTGCATTTGGTAGCATTTCTACTGACCGTTTCGCTGTGTTGACATTAGTTTTGAGCGCTCTGCTAAGCAGCCTGTAGGTCACGGGCCTATGCTCTGTGAGCACTCGTGCGGCCAGGTAGTCTTTATATTGCTCTTCTGCCATTGCGTCTGTCGGCGGCATCAACACTGCTAGTGTAGCCGTGGAAGTGGGAGAAGTTGGGAAGCGCGTCGCGGGGCTGACTCGGAATCACGCGTCGTCCTTTCCCTTTCTTACCGACATGACTCGGAGGACAAGGCACCATCACCGCAGCCCTAACCACCACCACTCTTTGATGAAACAATCATGAGCACCGGCGAAGACGACGATCTGAAGCTGCAGCGTGCCTCCGCATCGCTTTTGTCCGACCTCACCAAGCTCATTCCGCGACTTCTACGGAAACGCCAACATGGTTCGTCATCAGGCCATGTCCGCCACCATGTCAGAATTGCGGACATGTATAAAGCTTGCAGTCTAGTATGCGCTCAATGCATCTGCGTTACTACGTCTTATTGACTCTCCTTAGATCGAGCCTTTCCAGGAAGACCCCCAGATCTTAGACACCCACCTCAAGAACTTCATTCCGCCCTTGGTGTCTACCTACTTGGAAGCGATTTCACTGAGCACCAAAGAAGGGCCGAAAGATGGCTTTGTGCCTCTTTCACATGCCATAGGCTATATTTTGAACACTTTCTGCAAGGTTCGAGGCGAGAAGGTCATCAAAGGCTTCCTTAATAATGAGCCACGCTACCTCGAACTAATCCTAGCGGAATTGGAAGCTAGTAACGACACTGACCCCGAGGGTGATGGTGCAATTAAGCAGACCGCGAGCCGGCCATGGATCCAGCGTTATGTACTACTGTTGTGGTTGTCCCAGTTGCTGCTGGCACCGTTTCCTCTCGAGTCCATGTCTAGCCTTCAATCATCAGCAGAGGCACCGGCAGCGCTTGGTTTGCAACTGCCTCCGGAGCTACCGGGGGTAACGCTGCGTGTCCTCGCAATCTGCATATCAAGGCTTAGATCTCCAACAAAAGAGAGGAGTGCTGCTGCAATCCTTCTAGTCAAGATGTGTGTGCGACCCGACATGCAGAAGCTTGGGCTACTAGATGCCATGGTTCAATGGTCCCTTTCTTTCTTCTCCAAGATCTCTGAAGATCAGGTCGACATACACCAGTGTCTTGGCATGTTGTCGTTTTTATCTGGCTTGTTAGCATCCGCCACCAACGATGAGCTCGGTCCTTTCCTTGAGACCATCTACCAGTCATGTAGGAGGATCATTGATCAAGAAAGCCTTGCTTTTGTCAGATCCTCGGCTGTAGCTCGCAAGCTAGTCGTGAAGAGCCTGCGTAATATTACAATCCACTGTCTCCAGGCAACGTCTACCCTCCCTGGGCTCGATCCAACAGTAGTACTGGAAGAAGTCATTGAATACCTCCTGGAAACACTTGCAGATGGCGACACTCCAGTCAGGTATGGTGCAAGCAAGGCACTTAGCATGATTACTCTCAAGCTGGACACTGAGATGGCCGGCGAAGTGATTGAGGCAATCCTTGGCTCACTTACCGAGAATATTTACTGGCAAGGCTCCAAACGGAACTTGAACAGTGTGAACCCACTTCATTGGCATGGACTGACTTTGACGCTGGCACAACTTCTCTATCGGAAAGCCATTTCCACGGACCACTTGTCAGACGTGCTCAATGCCCTTCTGCTTTCTCTCGGCTTCGAGCAGCGATCACCTACTGGAGGATCCATCGGTACAAATGTACGTGATGCGGCTTGCTTCGGTATCTGGGCGCTTTCTCGACGATACCCTACAGCAGATCTCCTTGCTGTAGAAACCGCGTCGATTAGAGCTTCGGAGCATCTCAAAGCATTACACGTTCCTCAAGTGTTGGCAATCGAACTAGTAGTTGCTGCCTGCCTCGACCCTGCCGGTAACATTAGAAGAGGGTCGTCCGCCGCACTTCAAGAGCTTATAGGTCGACACCCAAACACGATCGAAGAGGGCATACCACTTGTGCAGATAGTAGACTTTCACGCTGTCGGTCTCCGTCAACGAGCGATGTGCGATGTAGCAATCAAGGCTGGGGAACTACAGCTACTGTATTGGGAGGCGTTATTTGAGGGTCTGCTAGAATGGCGAGGCACCGGCTCGCTGGACTCTGACTCCCGCTTGTTTGCAGCAGAAGCTATAGGTTCCTTGTCTGTGGGCCGGCCTCCAAGCGTAATACAGCGAATGGCAAAACAAATTTGCAGCAAGCTTGTTGCATTGCGACCTAGAGAAGTGGAAGAACGCCAAGGGCTAGTATCGGCTCTGGCGGCTCTCGTAAATAAAAGAGGAGGGTTATTCGACGGTGATGAGCGAAACGCCCTGCACATGTCATTTCTGCATCTCTGGGCGCTTTTAACTGGCGATCTGAAGCTGGACGATAAAGCCTTTACATCCCCAGCGCTGCGACCTCAATTCACGGCATCTTCTCTATGCGCATTCATCGGCGCTATGGCTAGCCTCACAATCGACACCTCCTACGAGCTTTGGCCCTCCAGAATGCCAACAACAGAAATTTGCAGTCTTCTGAATCTGTGTTTGGCTCGTCACGAAGAGTCAGTTTTGGAAGCCATAGCAAGTGCTGTACCAGCCATAGTATCGCTGCTCGCCAAGATACCAGGGGCTGACATCAACAGCGTCTTGTCTTCATGGCTGAATCGGCTGGAGAACGAGGCGTCATACAATGGGCTGCGGTGCTCTGGACATGCAATTGCACTCGGTGCTGCGGACTGCAGTTTGGGTAGGTTGGCAGCAGTTTCTGGAAGCGAAGACATTCACAGACGCATCGTCAAGGTACTCACATTCAGGTGCACTTCAGCTGTTGCGATCGAGGCTCGAACTATCGCTCTGCGAGCTTTGGGTAGTCTGTTGAGCGGTCAAGCCTCGCAACCAAGTAGCTTCGCCTCCGATGTAGAGATGCAGGTAAGGAGTGCGCTACACATCGCTCTCAATGATTACACAATCACAGAACGGGGCGATGTTGGATCACTCGTTCGGCTGGAAGCCGTCAATACTGTTCGCTTAGCGTGGACATCTGGTTTGCTTACCACAACGCACGACGAGCCGGATGATAAGATCTACGCCGACATCCTGCGGTTATCTCTAGAAAAGCTAGACAAGATGAGAGTGAAAGCTACACAGGCTCTTCAATTCAAGGATAGCAGCACTACGACAACTGATGACGTGTCTAGCAAAGCTTATTTCTCGCTCGCACTCGCTTCGCTACAATCAACAACAAGACCTGTTATCAGGGAGGCTATTTGTATCGGCTTTGTAAGCTCCGCGGGTATGGGCTCAGAGTCGGTTGTGCAGCACTCACGATCAGCCTTGCTAGACTTTGCAGACACTTTGCCCGAAGAAAGTGGCCCAGACTCTGGAGCCTTTAAGTTGGGTAACTTCGCCAATTGCCTACTCTCGATACTCAAGAGTAATCTCGAAAACGAAAGAATCTTGCTTCCGTTGTTGGAGGTGGTTGCGTTCCTGTTCGATATGCAGGTCATGCAACGTCTGCAGCAGACGTCTTTCAAGTATACACAGCTCCTCGCGTACAAGATGCCTGCAGCTAACAGTCTCAGTTTCCGCATTCTTCTCTCATACACGCAAAAAGCGCACTTCAAATCGACTCACATGCAAAAACTTCATCTCGCCCTAGATGTCTATCGAGGACTGGGTGGGATTGCGTCGACTCGCGCCGAAACACTCACCAAAGTGATCAGCATGCTCCTACATCCGTTTCCCAAGGTACTTGCACAAGTCGGGGTTGAGTACAAACAACACTAATAGTTGGATAGATACGTATCACAGCAGCAGAGGCGTTGTGGTTCCTGACGTATGAAGAGGGCCTAAAGCGACATGATTGGAGCCTGCCTCCGAAGAGCTTGCATCCTGCAGTCAGCGCGATCAAAGCAAAAATTACAGAAACCTGAGCTCAGTAGCACGCGTCATACTGAATGAATGCATCGCCAACATCTGATACGCGAGCGTTATTGCAGATTATCTCGACATTGTCAATTGTCGAGCACCCCTTTGTATGGTTCCTAGGGCAACGGGCTATGTTCTGTGATGTCTGATGAGGATTTCAGATGTCAGAGATGATGGCTGTATTGTCACGATGAAGTAGAAAATGATCAAGTACTCTACAGTTTCGATCGTACCTGATCTTCTCTTACAATATCCAATACAAGCTGCTCAGCCTCCCACGCGCTGCCCCATCCACTCTGATAGCCATAGCCAGCATGCCCGTAACTATGTACAACCCAACTTCCCTCAATGTTTTCCTTTTCCACCCGTGGACCGCCTGTCCTCATCGGCCGCAGACCCACACCGTGCCTGATGACGCTGAGTTCAGTGACGTTGCCCGTCTCCGGCACAAGCGAGGGACAGAGACGGATTGAGCGCTGCATGATTCGCTGCGCAAGGTTGGGATCAGGTTGACTCTCCCACGAGCCATGCTGCAAGCAACCACCGAGAATTGTGCCACCACCTACTGCACGATGCATGATATATGTAGCCTCTTCACTCCCATCGTCGGTGCCGCTCACCGTCACCATGACACCCGGGTCGTTCCTGACCAAGACGACCTGACCACGTCCAGGGTACACATTAGCATCCATGACGCCACCGAGCTTGGAAGCAAGTAGACCGGTACAGTTGACTACGACGTCGGCGTGTCCAGAGGGATGGAAGCGCTCTGCTTCAGAGATGTGGGAGAGGATGCCGCGCTTGAAGACGACACCGGCCTTGACACATTGGCCAAGGATCCAGGGGAGGTATACGGCCGTGTTGATGCATACAGAGGTGAATTCGGTACCGGTGTCGCAGTCTTCTGGAAGTTCGGACTTGGGCAGGACACGGAACTGAGATGTATCAGATGAGGTTACAGTGAAAGAAAGAAAGAAAAAATAACTTGGATAAAATGACAGAAGATTGATGAGTAAAAACTACACACGTTTGGCACGACGTCCTTGAACCACGCATCTTCCTTGGTCAGCTCTTCAAACCACTGGCCAGTGGCTGTGCCGGCGTCCTTGTTCCTCCCATACACGCGCGTCGGCTGATAGTGGATGCCTGCTTCGGGCACCTCATGGCATATTCTATCGAGCTCAGCCCAGGTCGCCTTTTCAAAGCGCTGCAGACTAGAGCCCGGCTTGCCGACGGGAAAGTAATTTGCACCAGCCCAGGGAGAAGCGTATTCAATGTCGTAGTCCCCGGGCATGTGCTTTGCTACGACGACGATGTTGAGGTCCTTGTGCTTTGAAAGGACCAGGGCTGTGGAGAGGCCAATGACGCCGGCGCTGGGATGGGGGGGTCAGCGAACGATGATGACAGCATTACTGTGGCAGGCAGCCCCTACCCAACAACAACGATGCTCTTCTTGGCCATGGTGGATGACTGGTGATGTTGGCCGTGGGATGGAGCGTGATGGGTTGGCGGGGTCATGCATCTTTTCCCCGCTCGCTTATTGGTCCCTCTCGCCCTCTCGCTGTGCCTTTCCGCACGCACACCAGACAAAACGCCGCAGCGCGTGCGCACATGCAAAGCTTTTGTTTACCATACTGACCCGGCCGCCTCGCTCTATTCTGGACGGAGGGAAAAAAACGACGACGAAGACGACGACAACGACGACATTGTAGTGCTTGCTACCTTGTCTGCTTGTTGTTGCCTCTATTCACACCCATCCCATTGTGCAAACGGCGGCTGTGGCTCGCCCTTCACCTTCACCTCTCTCAGCCAACCCCCCCACTTGCGGACACCTCACCGCCCACACGACATTGCAAAATCAGTGTGTGGTCGGGCCCTGTTGCAGCGGCTAGCTAGAGGAGCTCTGTGGCCCGTGACATCATCGTTTGTTCCGAGGTATGTAAGGCGGCAGATTTTTCCATGCCATTTCAATCTCTGGCCTAGTCCGTCTCCTCCAAAATATACAAAAAGGCTGCAGTAGCTAGCTGGGTTTTTGGCTGACGCCTGATTCCACCTCCAGGCTCGTCTGTGTGAGCTGTCCCGAGTCAGGGCGGACATCGTTGTTCCCGCGACCTGCCAAGCTGAACGATCCCTGTTGCTCGTCCCCTACGAGAGGAGCTTCAAAGTTCGGTCGCGTCACAAAGATATCCATTCTACTTTCAGTCATTCACCGGCCACGACCCTCACCAAATTGGCGTGGCCGGCCCAGCCTTCACTACAATAGCAAACCCTCGCACCCAAGCCCAGCCCTCCTCCATGACCGCCTCACCCCACCCGTGCCTTCTTCTCCGTACACCGACTTCTCCTGTCTCGCGACCACCATTGCTACACCTGTCAACATGACCACGAGGAGACAGCGAGCAAACTCGCCCGAGTTTCCCATTCTAGACGCCAATGCCCTGTATGCCAGCACAATCCGCGGCGATGGTGAGCTCAAGCCCCGTTTTCTGCATGTCTCGCCGCTAACTCAGCCAAAGGCAACTGCCTGTTCAACGCCCTCTCCGACCAGCTGTGTGGCGACCAGGGGCTGCACAAGACGCTGCGGGCAGCCACTATAGAGCACATGAAGGAGAACGCCGACTTCTACCGCCAGTACATGGCCGTCAACAACGTGCGCCGCAACCCCAAACGCAAGACAGCTGCAGCACCCAAGCGGGTCGACACCACCTACTACACCGACGAGCAGTTGCAGCTGCAGTTTGAAGAGCACGTCGAGAAGATGGGCCAGCCCGGCGAGTGGGCCGACAACATGGAAGTCTCGGCGTTTGCCTCTGCTCTCAACGTCCACGTCCGTCTCTGGCAGGCAGACTACACCTATCTGTTCTCGCCCCGCGACTACTACAGCTCCAACGACCATCTCGCTGCCGAAGATAGTCGTCAAACCCTGCACATCGCCTACCATGTAAGTTTTGGCCATGTTCGCTACCCCGCCAGCATATTACTGACGTAGCCTCAGACGTGGGAGCATTACTCTTCCGTCCGCAACATTGCTGGTCCACACACCGGCCCGCCCAATGTGAACGTCGTGCCAAAGGTCGTTTCCAAGAAGCGCCCGAGCCCCAGCGTCGATGGAGATGATGACGACCAGTGCCGCCGCTCTCGCAAGCGTCGCTCGCCTCTGCCTGTCTTTGACTCCGACTCCACGCCAGAGGGCACCGCTGAGAGCTCGTCAGACGAGTCCAACAGCTTCGTAGCGTCGCAACAATCCAACATTGACACGCCGCTGCCTGAGCCTGTGAAGCCACAAAAGCTTACCATCAAGCTCCGTTGTCTCCGTACCTCAGACGTCTCAACTCCTGTCCCGTCCCGCCCCTCATCTCGCCCGGCTACTCCCGCCTCGCCCCTTTCTCAGTCATCAGACTCCAAGAAGACAGCTCAGGTAGCACCCACCCCCACAAAGACTACCATACGCATCACGCCCAAGAAGCTTCTGGTTGTATCCCCTACCCCTACTACCCTTCACACGACATTGGTACCGTCCCCTGACCCCACCACGCCCAAGAAGACAGTACCGATAGTATCTTCTACCCCTGCAACACTCAACACGGTTCTGATAGCCTCGCCCACCACGGCGTCGGCAGCAACCGCACCCGCACCCGCACCCGCACCCGCACCCACACCCACTACCCCCACCACGCCCATCACATCCCATGTGAAGGCGCAATAGATGATCCTAGTATCTCGGCTACGAGACAACGGCTTTAACGACGGTCCATACGAACAAATAGTTCACGGTTGACGATGCGATGACGATGATACCCCAGCATATAACATTGGGCGCTTATCCTTCTTCCTTCCTGGGTTTAGCTCTTCTTACTTGCTTACTTGCTTTCCTTTCTTCACTACTACTACTCTTTCTTTCTTGCATAGTATATGGGCATCATGCACACACACACGGTTTTCAAACATCGTTGCATATATGCCAGCATAACTGGACGGACAGGTGCCAAAGTGCTTGGGCCTGCGCTCTGTTCAACTGGCTTTTGGCGTTTTCTGGGAGGAGGCTTTGCTTTGCTTGTTTGCTTGCGTGATGGACGAATGGCCCGACTGATAGATGGATGCATGGGATATGAACTGAACTGAACTGCAGTAGATGAAATGAGAGGATTACGAAAGAACATCAGACGACGACGTTGCTGAACAGTTTAGAAATGAGAATCATTCGTATTCCAACATGTCGAATAACTTGTTTGTAATTGTGAATGTTGTGATGTGAAGAGTCTAGCCTTGCTGCCACGAGGAGCAAAAATGTCTAGTTTGACAATTAGAGAAGAAGAGAAGGAAAGGAGCCCACCACCTCTTTCACGGCCGTCAT
>Ga0265780_10006317_pt1 | contig 14727 bp, 11 predicted proteins | sample P1T30metagenome_FD_192432 | JGI IMG/M metagenome (GOLD analysis project Ga0265780, IMG submission 192432) | Plant litter microbial communities from East Loma Ridge, Irvine, California - P1 T30 | ecosystem: Environmental > Terrestrial > Plant litter > Unclassified | place: USA: California... | reverse complement strand
AAAAGGTAAATGATAATTACCACCAGCACAAAGGATATAGCCAGCGTTTCTTCCACCTCTTCAATAGACTGGTTAATAAAGCGGGTATTATCCAGCGCTACTTCCAGCTTAATATCGGGCGGCAAATCTTTTCTTACCTGTGCTAACCTTACATAAAAGTCTTTGGCAATTTGTACGTAATTAGCGCCCGGTTGCGGCACCACGGCTAAACCTACCTGCGGTATGCCCGACTCCTTAAACGCAGTTTCTTCATTGGCCGAACCTAAAACGGCATACCCTACATCGCTCAGGCGGATAACCCGGTTGCTGTCTGCACGGATAATTAAATTATTGAAATCTTTTTCGGTAACCAGTTTACCCAGGGCCCGTACGGTAACCTCGGTATTATTACCCGATATTTTACCAGCTGGTAGCTCCACGTTTTCCTGGGCCAATGCAGCGCTAATATCGGTAGCGGTTACGCCTAAAGCCGATAGCTTGTTAGGGTCTATCCATAAACGCATGGCATACTGGCGCTGGCCCTGCAGGTTAATCTGGCTTACGCCGGGTATGGTTTGCAGGGCTTCCTGCAACACGTTTTCGGCGTAATCATTAATCTGGGTTATGTTACGGGTATTACTGCTTACGGTAAGCGTAATAATGTTATCGGCGTTGGCATCGGCCTTGCTCACTACCGGCGGGGCATTAATATCCTGAGGTAACTGGCGCTGCGCTTGCGATACCTTATCGCGCACGTCATTAGCGGCCGTTTCTAAATCGGCATCCAAATCAAACTCTACCGTAATATTGCTCGACCCTACCGAACTGGTAGATGAGATGTTACGAATACCCTGTACCCCGTTAATAGCCTTTTCGAGCGGCTCGGTAATCTGCGATTCAATTACATCGGCATTGGCACCCGAGTAACTCGTGCTTACGCTGATGATGGGCGGATCGACCGAAGGAAAATCGCGGATACCTAAAAACTTATAGCCAATAACGCCAAACACCACAATAATAACAGACATTACCGTGGCCAGCACCGGCCTTTTTATACTTATTGAGGATAAACTCATGGATCTGCTTAGTGAAGAACTTTAACAATCTTTAACGGCACTTTCGGGCGCATTTGAATAATACCCGATACAATGAGGCTGTCGCCGGGCTTTAAACCCTCTATTACCTCAATTTGGGTATCGGTACGGTTATCTGTTTTTACAGGTACTGCATACGCCGTATCGTTACGGGCAATAAATACCTTGCTCGATTTCAGATCGGGAACCACGCATTGCGTAGGCACCATAATGGTGCGTGGCGTTTGCTCCAGCACCAAATTAATTTTGGCAAAGCCCCCTGCGCTAATTTCATTATTAGGATTGGCTGCCCTTGCCCGTACGGTAACCGTACGCGATGCAGGATCAATTGCCGGATCGATAGCGTAAACTGTAGCCGTGAAATTTTTACGCGAGCTGGCTGTATTAAACGTGATCTTGCTCCCGGCTTTAACCAATGACCTGTAACGCTCGGGAATGTTAAACGTAACCTTCATGGGGTTAGTACTTACCAGCGTGGCAATGGAAGTAGATGGCGATAAGTAACCACCCGGGCTTACATTGCGCAAGCCTATTACACCGCTAAACGGCGCCTTAACCACCGTGCGCGAAATTTGTGCTTTAATTACATCGGCCTGGGCCCTTAATGTGTTGTATGAGGATAAGGAGGTATCATATTCCTGACGGCTTACCGCTTCTTTTTGGAGCAAAACACGATTACGGTACTCATTTTCTTTAGCCAGCGCAATTTGATACTGGGTTTGCTTTAAGGTAGCCTGCAAATCCTGATCGTACACCTTAACCAGCACCTGGCCTTTGTTAACGTGGCTGCCCTCGCTAAAGTAAATGCCGGTAATGTTACCCGCCGTTTGGCTAATGAGGTTTACACGCTCGTTAGCGTCAACGGTGCCTGTAATATCAATGGTGTTGTTCATCACCGTATCTTTAACAATTTGAACCATTACAGGTACAGGGCCGCCTTTTTTGCCACCCTTACCATCTTTACCACCACCGCTGCCACCGCCGCCGCCCTGGCCCATACCTTCTTTCTTGCTGTCGCCATGCAGCTTGTTGTAAACCAGGAAAGCTATTAATAGGGCTATAACTAAATAAACAATGTATCTTATCTTCATTTTAGTGTTTAACTGTTGCTGTAGTTTCTTTTATAAATAGGGTCGAGGCCGGTATTGCTCTTTAAATCTTAATACAGGCCCACCGTAAACATACTAATTTTCAGTATTTTAAAACAACGCCCGCCGCTTACTTTCGGCAGCGAAATGTCTTTAGGTTTAATTTGGGCCCGCCATTAACTAACAGGCAAAATAAACGGTTATTAATGAGTGGTTTGGTATGTATCAACCATTTTACATCCTTAACAACCATGTGTAAGTTTAAGTTACCCGCTAAAAAAATTTAAATTAGCCGGATGAAAAAGTGGCATTTGAGCATTATTGTTTTATTTAATTTATTAGTAATGAGTTTAGTGAGCCAGGCGGCGGGTGCGTTGCAAATATCTTATACGGTTAGTTTCCCCGAAGCGCAGGCCCATTACGCCGATATTGAAATGGAAATTAAAGGGCTGGCACAAAACAAGCTGGATCTTAAATTACCCGTTTGGACCCCAGGCTCATACCTGGTGCGCGAGTTCTCTAAAAACGTAGAATCCTTTACAGCACAAAGCGGCGGCAAGCCGGTTAATGTGGTTAAAACACGCAAAAATATCTGGCAGTTAAACACGCAGGGCTTATCGTCGGTTAAAGTAAAATACCGCTTTTATGCATTCGAAATATCGGTGCGTACCGCTTTTATTGATGTTACCCATGCCTTTCTATCTACCTCGGGTATGTTCTTTTACCCTGATGGGGGCTTAAATTTGCCTTCTACTATCAAGATCATTCCTTATAAAGGATGGGACAAGGTATCTACCAGTTTAGCTAAAGTAGGCAACGATGCCTTTACGGTTACCGCTCCTAACTATGATATTTTATACGATTCGCCTATTGAGGTAGGCAACCAGGATGTTTTTGGTTTCAAGGCAGCCGGTGTTGATTACGAGGTGGCTATGTACGGCGGCGGCAATTACGATAAAGAACGTCTGAAAAAAGACATGGCTAAAATTGTGGAAGAACAAACTGCTATATATGGCGAAAACCCTAACAAACGTTACGTATTTATAGTATTGAATTACCTGAAAGGCGGTGGCGGTATTGAGCATTTAAGCTCTACCGTATTAGGTGCCGCACGCGATGCCTATGCCACAGAGGCCGGCTATGAGGGCTTTTTAGGTTTGGTTGCCCATGAGCATTTCCACCTGTGGAACGTTAAGCGCTTACGTCCTATTGCCTTAGGTCCGTTTGATTATGACAACGAGAATTATACTACTAACCTGTGGATAGCCGAGGGATTTACCGCTTATTATGATAACCTGACGGTAAGGCGTACCAACCTCTTCCCGGTAGACCATTACCTGAAAGCACTGGCTGCCGATTTTAACATTGTTGATAATACGCCGGGCACTAAGGTTCAGCCCTTGTCGCAAGCCAGCTTTGATGCCTGGATCAAGAGCTACCGCCCCGACGAGAATACCATTAACACCAGTATCTCTTATTACAACAAAGGTTCGGTAGTGGCTATGCTGATGGATCTGGAAATCATCAATGATACTAAGGGAGCCCGGTCGTTAGATGATGTAATGCGTTATATGTATAACGAATACTATAAAGTGAAAAAGCGCGGTTATACCGATGCCGAATTTAAAGCAGGCGTTGAAAAGTTTGCGGGTAAAAACCTGGATGATTTTTATGCCAAATACATTAACGGGGTTGATGATATTGACTACAACAAATATTTAGGCTACGCCGGATATAAACTGGTAGATGAATACGAAGGCTTAAACGCTCCTGATTTGGGTATACGCACCATCACGGTTGCCGGTACCGGTAAGCTTAAAGTGGCCGCAGTACTGCGTGGCACCAGTGGCTGGGTTGACGGCATTAACGTGAACGACGAGTTGGTATCAATAGACGGTGTACCGGCTACCGACCCTAAAACGCTTATAGAAGGCAAACAGGTAGGCGATAAAATACAGGTAATTGTATTACGCGATGGCCGCCCGTTAACTTTGCCTGTAACCCTGCTTAAGGTGACACTTAAAAAGTACCATATTGAAAGCCTGGCCGAGCCTACCAGTAGCCAAATGACCGTTAGAAAAAAGTGGCTTAAAATTTAATTTTCATATAATAACAACCAATTAAAGTTTAGTTACGTAAACCCTGTACACTATCTTTAAAAAAACAGGGGGTTATTATGATGAAAGTATTATTTTTATTTACTGCACTGCTTTGCCTGGCAGGCTGGGCGGTAAGTGTATTTATGTATAATGCTACCGACCTTATCCATTCGTTGCTGGCTTTTGCAGCCATTTTTGCAGTAATGGGTTTTATGGGCAATGAGCAGCACGGGCCTGTTTCTAACCCCGATCTGTTCTAACGTTATACAAAACACATATAAAACCCGCTTTAACTTAGTTAAAGCGGGTTTTTTGTTGAACAATTTTTAGTAGTATAACCCATATTTATAAGGCACACGTAAGCAATGCTTTAATATTAGTATTGATGAAGCTGTCTAATAAATGTCATTATGTGATTTTCAATTTATATTTAAAAAAACGTTAAAAAGCGTTTACGAAACTGTTCATAACCGTTCAAAAAGCGTTCACGCGTGAACACTTATTCCACATTTTTATAAGTTTATTACATCTTAAGCAATGCTGTAAAGCTGCCTGAAATGAAGAAAAATGAAGTTTTTTAAGGTTTTGGACAACTTATTTACGGGTTTATGGATACTTTAACTGAACACTATTTCCCACTTTGCTAATCCACCAGTTTTGTTGCCGGTTCAAGGTTAGCTGTACAAGTGGCCTGTATAGCTTAAATATTTAACGGGTATATAATATAAACACCTCGCATTTGTATTAAATCTATGTTAAATGTCCTTATTGATGCTATATTTAGCACAGCAAGGCTTTATTTATGAAAAAACTTTTTACCCTGTTCCTTATCGCATCGGTTACCGGCGTTTATGCGCAGAAAATTGAAAAGCTCACCATCGAAAAGATCATGAGCGATTCTAAATGGATGGGCACCTCGCCCGATGAAGTACACTGGAGCGACGACAGCAAGAAGGTTTACTTTACCTGGAACCCCGAAAATGCCGACCGGGCCAGCCTGTACAGCATTACGACCAACAATACGAAACCTCAAAAAACCGGCATCGATGAGCGTAAAACACTTACCAACGGCGGCACCTGGAATAAAGCCCATACCATTAAACTTTTTGAGAGCAATGGCGATATCTTTCTATCTAATCTAAAAACCGGAAATATAACACCCATAGCGGTAACCACCGATCGCGAAAGCAATGCCGCCTTTAACAGCGACGAAACGCAGGTGCTCTTTATGCGCGGCGATAACTTATTTGCACTAAGCCTTAAAGGCGGCGAATTAAAACAGTTAACCAACTTTGTACGTACCGCCGCAGGTGCAGCCCCGGTTGCCGCAGCAGGTGCTGGCTTTGGCCAGCGTGGTGGTGGCGGCGGCGTACGCGCCGCTGGTGGCCCTCCAAGGCAGGGTGGTGCCGAAACTGGTAACCCGCAAGAACGCTGGTTACGTAACGAGCAAACCGAACTATTTGAGGTAATACGCCAGAAAGCCAAGGACGAAAAGCTGGATGCAGCCGAGCGCAAAGCCATGCAACCCGCTAAACGTTTAAAAGACATTGCCATCGGCGATCAATCTCTCAGCTTTGTACAAGTGAGTCCGGGTGGCCGCTATATTACTTACCGTTTAATCAAACAGGCTGAAGGCGCCAAAATTACGCAAGTGCCCAGCTATGTAACGGCATCGGGCTTTACCGAAGATATTCCTAACCGTACCAAGGTAGGTGCTCCGCAATCCACCTCGCAATCGTTCGTGTTCGATACCCAGCGCGATACCGTGTATAGCATTTCTACCAAAGAAATACCGGGCATTAAAGACCTGCCCGATTATGTAAAAGATTACCCCAAACAGCTAGACGAGCGCACCAAACGTAACGAAGACCGCAAAGTGGTAATACAAGGACCCATCTGGAGCCCTAACGGACAAAACGCCATAGCTATTGTGACCGCACAAGACAATAAAGACCGCTGGGTAATGAAGCTTGACCCGACAACCGGTCAGCTAAGCCAATTAGACCGCCAGCGCGATGAAGCCTGGATTGGTGGCCCCGGCATTAGTGGCGGTGGTTTTGTATCGGGCAATACCGGCTGGCTGGATAATACTCATTTTTATTTCCAAAGTGAGGCCAGCGGTTATTCGCACATTTATGTGGTTGATGTAACCACCGGCACTAAAAAACAATTAACCAGCGGCAAATGGGAAGTATCTGATCTGAAATTATCTAACGATAAAAAGTCGTTTTACTTTACCGGTAATATGGAACACCCCGGCATTAATCATTATTATAAGCTATCGGTAAACGGCGCTAACCCCGTTAAATTAACCAGCATGAAAGGCGGCAATGAGGTAGATCTATCGCCCGATGAAAAATGGCTTGCTATCCGCTATTCTTATTCTAATAAACCGTGGGAACTTTACCTGCAGCCCAATAAACCAGGGGCCAAAGCCGTGCGGGTAACCTCTTCTACCACAGCCGAATTTAACTCTTACGCCTGGCGCGACCCCGAAATGGTGACGTTTAAGAACCGTTACGGCAGCGATGTTTATGCAAGGGTGTACACGCCTAAAGTAACCAACCCCAATAAACCGGCCGTAGTGTTTGTACATGGTGCAGGCTACTTGCAAAACGTGCACTACTGGTGGAGTTCATACTTTCACGAGTATATGTTTAACAACCTGCTGGCCGATAATGGCTACACCGTTATTGATATTGACTATACCGGCAGTTCGGGCTATGGCCGCAACTGGCGCACGGGCATTTACCGCCATATGGGTGGCAAAGATCTGGACGACCAGGTTGATGGCGTGAAGTTCCTGGTAGAAAAGTATGGTGTGAATCCTAAAAATGTAGGATTATACGGTGGCTCGTACGGTGGCTTTATTACGCTGATGGGCTTGTTTACACAGCCCGATGTATTTGCTGCCGGTGCAGGCCTGCGCTCGGTGACCGACTGGGCACATTATAACCATGGTTATACCAATAACATTTTGAATGAGCCTTATAACGACGAGAAGGCCTATCAACAAAGTTCGCCTATTAATTTTGCAAACGGTTTAAAAGGCCGCCTGCTGATGGCGCATGGCATGGTAGATGTGAATGTTAACTACCAGGACATTATCCGCCTGTCGCAAAAACTAATAGAACTGCATAAAGAAAATTGGGAGCTGGCCTCTTACCCGGTAGAAGATCATGGCTTTGTGCAGCCCAGCAGCTGGACTGATGAGTACAAGCGTATTTACAAGCTGTTTGAAGAAACGCTGAACAAGAAGTAACATTACTGTACAAATGCTTTTATGAATATGCAACTGCTTATCACTTCATGTTAAAGCCTTTTTGGAACAAAGTATTTAAGTTAAATACCGGCTTTGGCATTGTACTCATATTACTGTTAGGAATTCCGCGAATCTTAATAGTGCTCAACGCTAATGTAACCGGCAATTATCAGCCGGTTTCTATTGTGTTTATATGCATGTGGCTGGCGCCTTTTATATTGCTTACCAAGCAAGGCCGCACAGCCATAGGCTTAAAAAAGCCCGTGCATTACCGGTGGTTGCTTTACGCCTTCCTGATGGGTGCGGGTGCCTGCTTGATAATGTTCTTGATAGCGCAATGGTGTTATGCACATACTTTAAGCAATTGGTTTGTTTATATAGCTAAGTCATACCAAACCTCGGGTATAAGGTTAGATGGCAATAACAGGCTTATTTATTTTATTATATACTCGGTAACCAGCATGACCTTTAGCCCAATTGGAGAGGAGCTTTTTTACCGGGGCATTGTTCACCAGAGTTTTGCGGTGCAGCACGGTGAACGTAAGGCTTCATTGTGGGATAGCCTTGCCTTTGCCTTAACACATCTGGCTCACTTCGGTATTGTGTATATTGCGGACGGGTGGAATTTCCTTTTCGTTCCGGCCGTTTTATGGGTATCGGGGATGTTCTTATCCAGCCGTATCTTCTTTTATTGTAAAGTAAGATCAGGCTCATTAGCCGGGGCTATAATTGCTCATGCCGGGTTTAACTTAATGATGATCTATCTCATCTTTTATCACATCCTTTAGGCTCACGAGTTACCCTATATTAACCCCTTACTCTTCCCATTCCACTGCCTTTAACGCAGCCACTATGCCGTTAATACAGTTATTCACATTAACCATGCTTTTCACCGGGAATGGTGTTACGGCAATGTGCTCTACCGTGGTAATGCCGGATAACTGAATAGCCTCACGGGCATACTTCTCTATAGTTTTAAGCGAGATCACGATCAACCGGGGCTGCATTTCGGCCAGCTTTTTAGCTAAGGGTTCAACTCCTTCTTCACGGGCTTTTACTTGTTCTTTAGGCGGCAGGTATTTGATGGGCAGTATCGTTAGACTTTCAAAATATCCGCCCATTTCTTTAAAAAACTTTAGAAAGTCATCGTTATCCTTAAAGTCGCCAAATACCTGGGTGTAGGCATCTTTTACGGCCCTGAACATGCTTGAGTTTTTCAAATAAAAATATCGGTTGTTCACCGGCAGACCATCGGCAATAAACAGGGCCTGTACTTTTTCGGGTTTATGTTGGAGCCGTAGGGCTAAAAATTCTTCTTCGTTCATGGTGCGGGCACTTACATGGCAGGCACCCTTTGCTTATCGCGGTAGTTCATCCATTCTACCAGCATTAAGTTGGGTACCCAGCTTAAAAAGGCAATGATGAGGTAATTGTTTTCAAATGCTACCCCATTTCCTACAACCGAGAAGAGCCAAATGTAAAACCGCAAGGTTACGGCCGCAAAGGCCAGGGCATAACTCCGGCGCATCATAAAAACATGATTATCTACCTCCCCCTTGCGTATATAAGCCCAGGCCATAACCGTAAAGGTTATCCATAAGGTGTTTTGAATAATAAAAGAAGTAAACACGCCCGCACCGCGGTGAATGAAAAAAGTCATGAGGTAGGCACCGGGCGCGGCAAACAACAGGATGCCCAATACATAAACCTTTCCTAAGATACGATGCAGCTTTTTATACTTGTGCCAGCGTTTAATAAACTGGAAGAAACCTACCAGCAAGATAACACTGCTGCCAAAAATATGGCTGTAAAAAGCAGGCAGATACCACCCGCTTTTCACAGCCTCGGCCTTAAACCTTAAAAAATCGGTATCGTTTTTAAAGCTTAAGTATTCCAGCGTACTCAAACTTAAAATGAGTATCCAAAACAGGGCAATTATACGCAGAAGCCGTATCCACATTTTATTAACGTGCAGCCAATTTGGTTGCGCTTTGTGCACCTAAATGCTGATTGATCCAGTTGAGATTGTAGCGGTCTATCTCTGTTAAACGGTCGTCCACATTTGCATTTTCGGCTTTGTACTCAACCATGCCATCTCCAAAAATGCTAGCCCACTTTTTATCTTTAAAAATATAATTGTAGTCGGCATAGATCTCATTCTTCATGTAGCGCAGCATGGCCGGCGTTAAACCGGTAATCACTTTCTCGTTATATAAATAACAACCGGTGATATACGATTCGTCCATTTTAACAAATTTGGTAAAGGCAAACAGTCTGTTGGTTGGTTTTTCCTGCAACTTATTGTTATGCACATACATGTAATGATAAATGGGCATTTCCTGTATATAGGTATCGTCGTATAATGTTAAATTAGTGCTCGCGCCGGCTTTTAGCTCAAATAGGGTATCGCTTACCGGTTTAAAACTGTAACCGTCGCATTTAACCGGCGCTTCGGCACTTTCAGCCATGCTATAGTCTACCGGAATATCACTACTAAACGTCCGGTTGCTTTGCTTATCTACCAGCACCACATTCTTGATATCGTAAAACTCGCTGCGGCCGCCTATAAAGTAATCGCGGATGGAGTAAACCAGTGCCTGGAAACGACCGGTATCGGCCTTAGTAAGGTTTTCCGATTCGGCAACCTTGTATTCACTGCTGGCATCAAAAAATTCGACATTGCGGCGTAAAGGGTTTTTCAGATACTTTATGGCAGTTACCAGATTTAAATCGATTAAGTATGATGGACTTATGAGCACACTGCTATGGTTATCGCGCGAATTAAGCTCCATGATATCTGTTTTACGCACGTTGGCTAAACCCGACCAGTTTACGGGTGGCAGCATGGCCATCAAATCCTTAATATTAATCTCCGCTTCACCACTTACGCTATAATCTTTTTCGAGCCAGTAATAACTTTCGCCTTTACGCAATGCGCCAAGGTGTTCGCTGTTGATGAGGGGGAATATTTGGTCGTATTCAACGGGTAACACTAACTTTCCGTCCAGATCATAAAACCCTCGTTTATGATCTTTTTCTACTTCTATCAGTCCGTTAAAGCTGCCGTTTATGTTGTAAACCAGATCGTACTCTGCCGGAATAATTTCCTGAAGCTGTGGATTAACCAAGCCCATTTTATATGTCTTTGCCGAATCCACGTCGTAATAATCCCACTTGCCTTTAACTACGTAATAATAAGTTTGCTTATTAATGTGCGAAAACCAGAGCACACTATCGTACTTTGTTTTTAACTGCTCGGCAGCTTTAAAGGCCTGTAAGGTAATGGGGCTGTATATGTCTTTATCGGTTAATCCTTTGGTTCTTACCTTGTTTTCATAAGCTAAATAATCTTCAATAAAACCTTGATTATCTACATCTGTAATGATGTATTTATTTGCTTTCTTGTGCACAGTAAAGGTAAGTGCCGTCAATTGAACAGGTAATGTGTTATCAATTAACTTAACCGGTATATTAATTTTGGCATCACCATTTTCCTGGTAAACATAACTGCAGTTATTAATATTCAACTCTAATTTGAGCACAGCGGGATCGCCCATATTTACGCTTGATTGATTGGTCAGTACTTTCAAAAAATGCTTTAAAAGTTCGGGCTGCCAGGTCAAATTAAAGTAGGTAGCCAACGAATCTGTATTTTTATTAACCACATGGCGGTTAAAATCCTGCAAAAATTGATCGTAATTGGCTACTCGCGGCTTATCAAAGTATTTAGCCTTCACAAAAAAGGCAATTCCTAATATAATAACCCCGATTGTTACACCAATAAGTATGGGCTTGGTTTTCATAGTTTTGCAATATATAGATTATGCTTGTATATGTGAGAAATTAAGACGCACTCCTGAAGACCAACCCTCTATACTATGCAACTATTATATAGACAAAACCTATACCTTATTGATTAATAAAATATTGCAAAAGCCTATTCTTCGTTATATTTGTAAAAATTATAACAAAAGATACATTATGATAACAGTTGGTGAAAAATTTCCGTCGTTTAATAAAAAAGCTGTAGTTAGCATTGAAAAAGGTAAAGAGTTTGAAGACATAACTTCTGACTTTTTAGTGAATGATGATAACGTTTGGACTGTAATGTTCTGGTGGCCAAAAGATTTCACTTTTGTTTGTCCTACCGAAATTGCTGAGTTCAATAAAAACTATGGCGAGTTCCGTGACCGTGATTCTCGTTTAATTGGTGCTTCTACCGATTCTGAGTTTGTACACGCAGCCTGGAGAAAAAACCATGACGACCTACGCGATCTTAAATTCCCAATGTTGGCTGATACTTCAAAATCATTAGCTGAAGATTTAGGTATATTAGAGCCTACTGAAAAAATTGCTTACCGTGCTACTTTTATTATCGATCCTACCGGCGTTGTACGTTGGGTATGTGTTAACGATCTAAACGTAGGCCGTAACGTTAAAGAAGTATTACGTGTATTAGATGGTTTACAAACCGACGAACTTTGCCCTTGCAACTGGGAAAAAGGCGAAGAAACTATCAACGTATAATTAAATAATTCACATCGCGTCATTGCGAAGTACGAAGCAATCACTGCATTGCTTGGCAAATGCCTCTGTATAGTTCAGAGATTGCTTCGTACCTCGCAGTGACGCTTTTTTTATATCCAAATACATCATGAACGAAAGCACTGAAATAGTACGGGAACTGCTGCAAAGCGTTGCTGTTGATAAAGACTACCGTACCGAGAGTTTAACCTTGTTAGAAAAAGGTGAATCACGCTACCTGCGCGATTTGAAATTAAACCTGACCAGCACACTTACCTCTGAGCAATTAAGCACTAAAGAGTGTGCTTTACTTGGTTTAAGCACAGCTATAAATAATAACAACAAGCCGCTTACTATTTTCTTTACTAAATACGCCGAAGAGCAGGGCGCTACCGCCGCCGAAACTGCCGAAGCAGCAGGTTGTGCATCTTTACTGGCTTCTAACAATATATTTTACCGTTTCCGTCATTTTACGCAAAAGGAAAAATACACGCAAATACCTGCTCGTATACGCATGCAGTTAATGATGAAGCCGGTAACAGGTAAAGAGTTTTTTGAATTGATGAGCTTAGCTATTTCGGCTGTTAACGGTTGCGAAATGTGTGTTAATGCCCACGAAGATTCATTAATTAAATTAGGAACTACCGAAGAACGCATCTTTGATGCCGTACGGATAGCCTCTTTAGTAACGGCTACCGGTAAAATTATTTTTTAAGTTTTCCACATTTTAGCTATAAAAAAGGAGCGTGAACAATTTCACGCTCCTTTTTTATGAATTTTCACTTTAATAATTTGCTTTTAATTAAAATGCTGGGTAAATTTAGAGCAAGATTAAACGCCTTTCGGGCTACGGTACTTTGTCTTCAACCCGCAAACTACAATCCCGGCAGGTAAATACAAAAAAACAATTTGATTGTACTTTAAAGCCGTTCTGCTGACTCCAGAACGGCTTTTATTATTTAGTGCACATCGGCTGCGGCTTTCAAGTTCTTTTTGAATGGCTGCAAATACAGTAATGGTATAGAGAATAACATTACCAAACCGGTCAACCAATAAGCATCATCATAGGTTAACAGCATAGCCTGCTGCGTTATAATACGGTCCATGTTGCCATAGGCCATTCGGGTAGCATCAATCATGCTGCTGCCATGAGCCATAGCGCTGTGGATGAGGCCCTGTAAACGCTCATTAAACGCCGGATTATATTCATTAACGTTAACCAGTAGATTGTTACGGTGGCCCTGCTGGCGTATGTGTATTAAAGTGGTTAAGGCGGCAATACCAAACGATCCGCCCAATTGGCGCATCATATTGTTTAAACCTGCGCCCTGGCCAATCTCTGCTCCTTTAAGATCAGATATAGCCAGCGTAGTTAACGGCACGAACAATAATGCCATACCAATACCACGAATAGCCAGCGGCCAAAAGAAATCATCACGCCCTGTGGCCAGCGTTGAGCCTGCCAGCATGTGGGTGAACACAAAGAACAGGAACATGCCTATAGTAGCCATAAACTGTGCAGGAACACCCTTATTAAGCATTCTACCTACAAACGGCATCATGGCTATAGTAAATAACCCTCCGGGGAATAAAAGCTCTCCCGTTTGCTGTGCCGAAAAGTGCAGTAATGCCTGGCAAAAAACTGGGAACACGAACACTGAACCATACAAACCGAAGCCTAATATAAAAGAGGTAAACATCCCTATAGAAAAGCTGCGGTGCCGCATAATGCTAAAATTCACGATAGGATTATCGGTGCTTAACTCGCGCCAAACAAACAGCAGTACGCCAATTACAGAAGTTGCAGTTAATGCGGTAATGTAAGGAGTAGCAAACCAATCTTCCGATTCACCTTTTTCAAGAATAGTTTGCAAACTACCCACGGCAACGGCCAACAAAGCAATGCCCCACCAGTCAATAGGCTTATCTCGCCCTGTTTTTGCTGTAGGCCGTATATACATCACGGTAAATATTGCCGCCAGGATACCCACTGGTATGTTTACATAAAATATCCACGGCCACGAAAAGTGGTCGGTTATGTAACCACCAATGGTTGGGCCTACAGTTGGGCCCACTACGGCACCCAAACCAAACAATGCTGTGGCTGTACCTACCTGCTCGCGCGGCCAGGTTTCTAGTAAAATAGCCTGCGATGTTGATATTAAACCACCACCGGCCATACCCTGCAAAATACGGAACAAGATTAGTTCGGTTAGCGAGGTAGCATTACCGCACAAGAATGAGGCAATGGTAAATATTACAATAGAGGCTAAAAAGTAATTTTTTCGCCCAAAAAAGCTACCCAGCCAACCCGACATAGGTAAGATAATTACGTTGGCTACTGCGTAGCCGGTGGTAATCCAGGCCACATCCTCCAACGTGGCGCCCAGGTTACCTTGTATGGTTGGCAAGGATACGTTAACAATGGTGGTATCAATCAGCTCCAATAACGAAGCTGTAATTACCGTAATGGTAATGATCCACTTTTTAAATCCTACTTCGGCCATTTAATTTAGTCTTTTATTGATACCGATACATCTACGCTCATACCTGCGCGCAATTTATCCAGTATCTCTTTTTTAGCATTGATCTTAATTTTTACAGGCACACGTTGTACTACTTTCACAAAGTTACCGGTAGCATTATCGGGCGGCAGTAAAGAAAAACGGGAGCCAGTGGCC
>Ga0265780_10006316_pt1 | contig 14727 bp, 19 predicted proteins | sample P1T30metagenome_FD_192432 | JGI IMG/M metagenome (GOLD analysis project Ga0265780, IMG submission 192432) | Plant litter microbial communities from East Loma Ridge, Irvine, California - P1 T30 | ecosystem: Environmental > Terrestrial > Plant litter > Unclassified | place: USA: California... | reverse complement strand
TGAGTCAATGATATCTCATTGCAAAGCAACGCTTACCCAGTCAAACTTGGAGTAACAGGTGTTGGTGTAAAGGTGACTACAACAGATCCCCCAGCGGAAAAGATGAGAGATGATGACGATGCCGAAGTTGCTGCTTCCTTCGCCTGGGATATGGGTAGACGAAAAGCGGAATTATCCATCTTATCTGCCTTCATCTTCCAATTGAGAAAAAGCATAGCCATAATGGAACTCAGAATACCGACCCTCTTTGGAGTATTTCGGAACCCTGAATCAGTGAAAAGCTTAGCCAATTCACGACGCTCAAGGTTACTATCGAGTTCAAAGTCGGCTGAGTTGACGGCGTGCTCAACATCTTGATAGCATTTGTTATCGTCGGCTGTCCCGCAACCTTCGAGCACACCTTCGACTTTGGCCTGAGCATCTGGAGAAAGCACGATGTCGAAACCGACGTCTGCCTTCCCAGACAGCCATATGGTGGTGCCGCTTAGCTTTGGGCGATGATCCTGCTAAATCTCAGTCATCAAACCCTGTGAGGACGGGTTCTACTTACCAATTTGCTGTTATACTGGTTCATCTTACCCCAGTCAAGGGCTGATACGAAGGACATGGCACATAAGCCAGCGTATACAATGGGTGGAGCTTTCATTCTGCAGAACTCTAAGAGGATATTGATAGTGGTGGTGAATTGTGGTATGAAAATCTTGAGAAGGGTATCTCGGTCAATCTTATATGGCACCGCACCTTACTTCTCTAGTCTTTACTTCAACGTGTTCCTCTTTGCTACAGAGCTCTCACTTCTCTGAGCGAGTCTGCCTGATCACTTTACTTCTAGTTTCATGTGCCACTTCCATGCACTGGGTCGCATCACAATTCTGCCTCGCCTCAGTCTAACTCTGATAAACATCCGTGTTGGGGATGGTTTCAGGCGATGCAACTCTTTTTGACGGTCCACGGTACTATCTCGGACCTTTCTAAGCATTGCCTCAACTACGCCGCTGAGACTGCCCACCACCGCCCCAACTCTACCCCAACCGCCACTATCTTGCCAATCACCATCATAAGTATGTCCGTTAGTGCAAGGCGGCATCTATCACTGCATGTTACTTCGCCGTGTCCTGGCACCTTGCATGAAACAAAAGGGCTTGTCCAAAGCGCTTACAAACTTTCTGCAGTGATGAGCGCAAGCGTCTACTGTAAATCTTGCAGCGGTCACGCCGCATACTTGCGCCACCCACTTATGTGTTTACCAATGTCTCCATGACATGCGTTTGGTAGGCCCATGATGCCACGGAGTCCGAACGTCAGTAGTTTCCGTGCTTCGCCGTGCTCTTCAGGCACACTCGAGGTTACCCTGACATTGACACACACCATTGCGCCCCCATTATGTGCAAAACATCTCCAGTCAGATGCTCAAGTCGCTTCGTACTGCGCCTCCATTTTCGATCTGCATACTTCCAGCTGAAAATTCACACGCATCTCTGTGAAATTCTGGTCGAAAGTGCCCGACTGAGTTGAACCCATGGCACATCCCAAGCGCATCTCAAGGCAGACTTGTTTATGCTGAGTGGCCCGAAGATTGCCTTTGCCGCAATGAGTCCCCCGGAATTTTGAGACAGCGAGGCATTCTTCACAGCAAACGTCCACTTATAAAACACAAGCCAATGTGCGCAGATGCATCTTTTTATTTTCCCTACATTCCTGTGAACATCGATCTTTAATACCCCGTGCTCGAAACCACATCAGAAACCATGAGACTGCATGTTATTGTCATCGTTGCTCAGCATATATGCTCTGCTGTATCGATCTCACGCTACGCGATAAGTGCTGGTTGTTGTAAGCGACCCTCAACACGAGAGGTATTACCGAATAACAATAGCTAATTCTAAACGTCATTTTAGCTGGTGTTAATCTTGGGGTAGGTCAACCTGCCGATTACACCCAAGGAATAGCTGATGGTATGCGCGAAGCTGTGGAGATAGCCAACGACGCGTACGACATTTTGCAGAAGCACTCCAATGAGAAGGATGTCGAGAAGATATGTCAGACAGTTCTGGGGGATGATGCGGAAAAGCTCAGGAGTGCAAAAGGTAAGGAAATTTGCGTCGCGTCATGTATCACCTGATTAAACAATTGATAGAGACAATGAGGCGATTGGCCGAGTTCACAAAGGATCCATACCAGTTTCCCGCCGAGCATACTCAATGGCTACAAGAAAGAAGCAATCGTGATGTGGTATGTGTCTTACTCGCGCAGATTTTCTTTAGGACCTCACTCACTCTGAAACAGGAGTTCTACTGCGACTTGAGTAGATTCATCATCCAGGATTCCCCTGACGTAGAAGACGGGAAACGAATCACAAATAAGCCGTTTGACAACCACTGCTACAATGAGAAGGTATCGGAGGGTTACCTCAACTTCTACAGCGGCCAAACGGAGACCATGGCGATGACCACGGACTCTGACCTTTTCAATGGGTTCAAATGGGTTAAAGAAAAGGCTTTTATACAGGGCAAGAGTCGACAAGACCCCGAATTCTCAACACCAAGGCCGCACCTTGCCTCACAGGTAGATCTAGCTCCATATGCAATGGAAGCTATGAGAGGATCTAGATGGCCGAAGATCGACGCCACTCGAATCGAGATATGCATGCAAGAAGATTACATCACAAAATTTCTCGCAGAGTCTAAAGAGCTCCACGGAATCAAACTGCGTTCTCCGATCGATGCACTTCAGAATCTCGCACAAATTATATTGCACGAGGTAATCAAGATTACTTATATCCTGAGACAAAGGCGACGCATACTAATTCTTATAGTTAACACACACAGTACAAGGTGGGTTCTTGAAGGACAGCCCAAATAAAAAAGAGTGCTATGGTTGGTATTGTGTTCAAAAGCACAAGGATCCGAAAAACGCTGGTGAGTGTATCATACAATGAAGTGCGCGAGTCTAGAGAACTAACTGAATATACAGATACGATTGCATGGTTAGCTATAGCTCTAAGGCTATGGAAGATAGGCTATATGACAAATGCCGAAGGTCAGGTAACTCGACTTCACTCATGAAGCTGGTTTTATTTGGTGCTTAGTTCGCTGCTGTTTGAATTTATGTAGTCTAGATATACGTCGACTTAGAGCCTCTCTAAGTTGGAAGGTAGATGCGAGGAGAATATATACGGCTGTTTTATATTATATTTTAGTTTTGAATCGCTTAGGTAAAGACTATAGGTACCTAATATATATTATCCCTAAAGTTAAAGCACATAGAAGCTAGAGAGCTAGTTCATTTGTAGTCTAGGTCACTATCGCCTCTCAAAACTTCTGTTAGGCTATATTTAGATAGCCGCCGGTGCTAGCTCTCTTTCTTGCCAAGGACCTTAGAAGCGCCGAGCGACTAATTGAGGCTATTCTGAAATTGAGCTTATAACAGTCAAGACCCCCACCAAACTAATTTCATGGCCCGCAGTCGTCGCTTTCGCCCTGCCTCTACCCAAATTTATCCTTAACAAATTGACACCCTGACTTCGATAGTCATGTACAATGTCTAGCAATACTCTATCAAGTCCGCTCCTGTATCTGCCGCTTGAGCTACGCCATGAGATCTACTCGTATTGCCTGCCCCGGCAGGTTCACGTACGTCTTGTAGGCAAGGCATTCTGCGTGTCGGTTTGCTCGGAGCCAGACATGGACAAATGGAGCAGCTGTTCAACAATAAATCCAGACACCAAAGCGTATGACGGGAATGAGCGCGGTGGCTACATCCTGGGTGATCTTAAACAGGTGCCTCGAGCTATGTGGGCCCGCCGCTTAGAGTCGAGTTGGGGGCCCCATTGGATGTGCGAAGAAGATTTGGAGAAGAACAAGTTTAACGTGTCTCTGCTCCTTACTTGCAGGAGAATGTAAGTGTCCAGGAACCGATGTGGCTGTGGTTGCTCACACATCTAGACACACCGAGATCCAAAATTGGATGTCTCGCACTGCGATTATTCACCTTACCGATCTAGAGACCCTCGCTGGCCTAGCTACCAAATTGTATGCGCCGTCTTCCGGTCGTCTTCCTATCATTCACGTTGATCAAATCACACACCTGAGTCTCATTCTCCGGATGCCACTCCAGTTCTTCCATTCCGTAGAAGCTCTACGGCGAATCAGCCCTTCAAGCGCCGAGGAGGAATCATGGACCGCGCAGTTTTGGACGCAAATAGGTTCTACGCTCGAAAAGTTCACGAGTTTAAAAATCTTTCGCCTCTGGATCGATCACTCTAATCCAGAACCTTGGTCTCTGGTCAACGAACGAACACTGCTCTCACCACTCTTATCCCATCTACCTCATGCCATCAAAGTCGTCATTATCCTCCCGCGCCTCCACCCCGTTCACGAGCACCCCGACCGCCATTTTTTCCCCGGCCAAGATCCAGTTGGGGATGTGCGTCTATTCCGAAAGCTACGACTGCGATATAGGAGCACGATTGATTGTTTTGGCGACGTTGACGTTGTGGAATCGCCCGATTTTCCGTTTCTTCGTGGCTTATGGGTGGGTGAAAAGACGGCCGCGGAACAAGAGGCGTGGGAACGAGAGCAATGGAATGAGGGCGTTGACGTCGAGGCTTTGGCGAAGGAAATGATGGAGCCGAGTAACGTTCAATACAGCATCTAAGCATTCAATCAAAGTGGGGAAGATCATGTATTTTGTCAATGTCTCATGTTTCAGCATGCTGCAAATAGATAGCTGCCGACTGGGGTGTGCCCAGATCCCAGAAAGAGTCGAGCTGCTGAGACGATTGCGTCTACACCAATCAAGCCCAATCAATCAACTACTTCGGCAGCGTATGTCCCTCCTCCTTTTCCGCTTAAATCTGGTCACCTACAAATCATTTTGCAGCACGCCCATCAGCGACTAGACTGTCCGGTTGGAAAAACGAGAGTCGTTGACAATAAGCGTGGATAGTAAAATCGTGGCTATGCAACGCTGGTGCATCGAATCATGCTTGAGCTGCGTTGACCGGTGCGGGGATCAATCAAGCTGACTGCAGCTGGAGGCAGCAACCATTGATGCGATAATGCTCTACCCCCGATCCACAACTTCATGTTCACAACAGACGCGAAAAGTTCCTCTCGCAAAACATGAAACTTTACCAATATGAACCTTTGGAGCACTGGGACTCCGTTCGACTTGTTGTCTTACACCCGGCTCGTCAATCATCGCGCCCAATTCGTTGCTCCCTCCAACACGCACGCTTGACGATGCATCCGAAATACGAAGCCATATCATATACCTGGGGAGAGAAGAACGCGTTGCGCTCGCTACACGTTGATGGAGACGAGGACTTTCTCAAGGTTACGAAGAATTGCTTCAATGCTCTACGGGCCCTGCGGCGGGTGGATGTCGATCGTCTGCTATGGATCGACGCCATCTGCATCAACCAGTTGGACACGAGCGAACGTGGTCATCAAGTCAAGAGCATGAACATGATATATGAGATTGCTTCGACAGTAGTCATATATCTTGGTGAAGACACGCGAGGTAGTCGCAGACTGTTCAAAGAACTTGCCGCGCGCGAGACAGAGCTCGCAGAGACCGGAAAATGCATCCAGCAGCCGCCCAGCGACGTTATAGTTAGCGACTTGGAAATCCTCATTCAAAGACCATGGTTTCGGAGAATCTGGGTGCTACAGGAGGTCAGTGGTAACACGTCGCTCACTGTAATGTGTGGGCCTCTTCAAACTTCTTTAGAGATCCTGGAGGCATGTCTTCATGGATATCAGGGACATCGTGTCACCGAGGACAGTGTACCACTACCCATTCTTCTTTGGAGTCGACAAAGGTTGAAAGTGGAGGAGTACCTTGATGCCCCAAGACGTCTGTGGCATCAAATAATATCTAGCAGGAGGTTCTTAGCTACCGATCCAAGGGGCAAGATCTTCGCACTCAGATCTTTGCTCCCAAACATACAGCGTAATGCAATGGACCACATAATCGACTATAACGCCACCAAAGAGCAAACCTTTGTCAAGACTGCGTTGTTTTTGCTTCCAAGCATCGGCCTACATCTATTGACAGCGAATCGACATCCCCACGATTTGCACATGCCCTCATGGATTCCGGAATTTTCCCAAAGCTCACCGCTGGATTCTTGGAGCCCATATAAGAGTATAAGTGAGATTCCAGCATCGTTCACAGTTGTCACTCCAAAGATCATCGGTGAAGATCAGCTTAGGTTACATGTCCAGGGCTTGCGTTACGCTACCATTCGAAAGACCAGCCGTCCATGGAAATTCCAAGATATGATAGACACAGAGCGCCAGATGATAGGATTCTTCAAGACTCTTCCAACACTTGCTGAGCTGATTTATGCACCTCCGGACGACAACAATGAATACGGCTCTTACCATTGCGATACAGAACTCTTACAGGGCAAGTGACACGCTTTAATAAACCTCAAGATTTCATCTAAACTCAATAGCTCTAATTTTGGAAGCTCGAGAAGATCCACGAGCCTTTGGATGGGACTTACAGAGAGGCTATTGCCGCGGCTATCAACAGCATTCACGCTCCGCAACAATTTCCCCACGCGAATTCCATGAGAGTTTGGAAGAGAGTAGAATCGTCCTCACAGACACCTTCGACCTTGCAATCGCCCCTGCGGCAGCATGTATTGGCGATACAATCTGTATATTTCAGCATGGGCATTCTCCCTGCCTCCTGCGAGAACAGGAAAATCAATATTGGAGAATGATCAGTGGGGATTGCTACATATTCAGAAGAGCGGGTCGAGAACGAGATGCAGAGTTTCCCTATCTGAAGTATTGCGCGGGAAAAGCGGCCGATATGGAGACTTTTGAAATTTGCTGAGACATTACACAGCCCGGACTACAACCATCGGTTATCTAGTATAAGTTGTGTAATCTACTTCACAGTAGAACCCATCTACTCCGCCGTGTCACCCTCATGGAACACCAACGCCCGAATCTCAATGCTCTCCCTCCCCTCCCTATCCTCCGTATTCGGCACCTCAAACGCCGTATGCGGCACCCTCCTCGCCCTGCCATCGACCTTCGAATCAAAGCACTTGATCAATAGCACTTCTTCCGGCGTCAGTCCAGACTTGTAGTACCACCGATGTCCGGCATCGTACTTCACCGACAACGTCTCGCCCCTGCGATTCGGGTAGATCAGCTCAACCACTACCAACCCGTCATCGCTGACGCTGTTCGCTTCTGCTACAGCCAACGGGTCGCGCTGGACGGTCTTGATGGGACGCCAGACGTTGATGATTTGCACGCGGCCTTTGAGCAGCTTCTCCGCTTCGTCGGGGAGGTGGTGCGACACACGCGACAGTGCTGCGGAGTAGGACTGGTCAATGTGCACGCGCTTCACTGGGCCCCGGAGGGTTTTATCAGCACCGCTTGTGCTCGGCTCTTGGCGGCGGATGGTGTGATCGAAGATGAAGACGCGGGAGGCGCCGGTGCTGGGGATGTTAGAGAAAGTCTCATATAGCAAAGGAATGACCTACACATCCTTGAGCAACTGCTCCGTCTCAGCATAGTACCCACTCTTGATCTTCTCGTCGTCTCGGAATTCCTTCTCGCTGGAAGCCTGGCGATGCACTTGGAAGCCGTTGCCGTCCAGGGTGAAGTCTTTCTCGCGGCCGCGGATGTCGCGGACAGTCACGGGGTGCGTTTCATAGGGGCGTTCGTAAGTTTCTGGGCGATCAGTGTAGGTGGGATGTGGTGGTGAACCATCTTCATTCGGCTTGAAATAATTCAGCACAGTCTGTACATCCTGAGGACCTTGGTTGGTGGCGTTGGAAGATGATTGGGTGGTTTGGGGAGTGTGGGTTGGAGCGGCACTTGGCGAAATGACGGCAGCAGTAGCCATGTTGAATGTTCTGAAATTGTATTTGATCTGTCCGAGAAGCTTGTGGTGGTCTTGCACTTCTCGATCAACGTCATCCTTATATCCCATGCTTCTGCACTCGATATGTCAGCGCGCTAGGTTCCCCGCAAGCACGCAATCTGGCCGAAGAAGCGAGTCATCTGCTTTGAAATAGACGCCACGACTTGCGAAACCTACTCGCGGTTGCGGACATGTCAAAACTATGCTCATTGGTTGGATGTCGATGTGCATGTGTGTGATTTCGACATTCCGATAACTAGTGCACTACGGTTGTACCACGTACTAACAATTGTAATCATGAATTTCTCAGCAGACTATGACGCGATGTGGATGAGCGTTGATACGGTCGTACCGTCACTCAGAACATCAGTTCCCTCTTCAACACGATAGCCCTTCCACTTCGGGATGAGCTTGAACCAAATGAGCCAATAGAGTAGGCCGAACAAGATGACGCCAGCGCCAACAACGGCGTAGGTTGCATACCAGATTCCGCCCTTCCCGCGGCCATCTTTCGGAGGGAAGAAGGGTGCAGCGAGTAGGGCGAGGCACAGGACTATTCTCAAAATCACCGCAACACTCCAAGCCTTGAAAGGGCGTCTGAGATCCGGTCGCTTGTACCGAAGCCATAGCAAGCCTATACCAGAAGCAAGCGCAAAAATTTGGCCTGGATAGCCTTCCACCTCAAGGATAAAAGAGTATACCTCGCTCGAGGGTGGCAAAGCTATGACCAAGAGTGAGGGGATGTAGTGTACGATCAGTCCGCCCATTGGTGCATTGAAGGGTTTCGAGGACGCGAGGATGTTGGAGAAGGGGAGAAAGCCCTGTCGCGCCACTTCTTGGTTCAGTCGTGCCTAAGAACGTCAGCTCGCTTCTCGTAACCTGGACCATTCAACCAACCAGAGAAAATGTAACCACCATGACATTCCCAGCACCAGAGAGTGCGACTGCAAGGGGAAGCAGGGTCTTTCCAACTGTCGGGCCGAAACATCGCTCAAAGAAGAGCGCTGCAATCAGCTCTCGACTGTTCTTGACCTCGTCCAAAGGCACGACGATGAAGTACGCGACGTTGACCAGCAAGTACATGATGCACGCAGTAAGCAGTGCTGTAATGGAAACAGACTTGAGCGTGCGGATAGGGTTGCGGACCTCGTTCATGACCTGTACATTGTCAGTGCGTCCACAGATTTGACAAGCCCACTTACATTGTTAACATTGTTGAGACCGGCAAACGAATAAAACACTTTGAAGAGCGACGTAGAGATGATACCCCAGCTCCAATCGCTTCCTTCCCACATATCTGAACCAGTGGGAAAGTGACTTCGCGACTCCTCGCTTCCATGTATCCGGAATACCACCACAAAGAAGCCAGACAAAACCATAAACACAACTAGGCCAATCTTGATCCATCCCAAGAAATTCTGAATGCGAATGCCAGTCTTCATGAAGCAGCTGTGAATGACGGTAATGGCTGTGAGTAGGGCAACCGCGAGTGCCTTGCGTCGAAAGTCTGTTGCCTCAATATCGAAGGCATAGAGCGTATACTGGGCAAACACGATGCAGTTGCTAGCTGTGAAGCCTAGGAGAACAGCTTGCGCAGCTACCAGGGTGCTTACAAGGAATCGAGGTTTGCGGTAGACGAACTCCAAGTACACCTTCTCGCCGCCGGATCGTGGCAGCATACAGCCATACTCCAAGCCCACGGCAAGTCCACATGCTGCGATGATGGCGCCGACTATCCAGAGCGAAAGAGACAGCCCTACGCTCCCAACGTCTCGTACAATGACACCGGGCGTCGCAAAGATGCCGCTGCCGATGACCCGTGAGATGACTAGAATGTAAGCGCTCGACCACGTGATGGTTCGTCCGAGGGTAGAAGTCTCCGGTAAAACATCGTCTTCGATAGCGCGCGTGGTGCCTTCAGCAAGTGTAATATCGGAATCTCCGCTTGCAGCATAATTTTTCGCGCTTTCTATTGGCGGAGAGACGCGCGAAAGGAGTGGCTCTTGCTCTCCTGACTGCATAGTGGCGTCGTGCAAGGACTGATATTGTGTTGACATGTTTACGGGTATGCAAAGGACAGCATAGCTTGCGACGAGACATAATGAAAGACGCGCAAGCAGAGAATCATATAATTGTCAGCAGTCGAGTCGTGCTTCTTGTCAGAAATGTCGTATTAGTTGATGTTCCAGATCACGCAATCTGTAGAGGCGTTGACGCATGTCTCTCCGACGGCGCGAAGACTGCATAATCAACGCGTCTCACATGCCGCACTATAAGGCGGTATCGAACCAAGTTCTTGTACCAGTCAGCCTTGATTCCAGAGCCTCGAAAATATGTAGCCTTTGGTTTATTGCACACGTGATGTGATACAATCTCTTGTACCTTTCCGGAAGTCTTCGGATGGAAACCCATGTGCACGGAAGTGTAAAGTGGCGTCTGATGAGAGCGATGAGAGATGATTTGTCGGTGATGAGTGAAGTGAAGCAAAACAGCAGTGAAAGGTCGACGCGTAATTTCCACTAGCATGTCACGTGCCAGCGCGCGTGTTTCGTTCTCATTACTCATCAACGCTGCACCTTCTCAACTCAACACCATGAACGACAAAGATGATGCGCGCAACTTTCATCACCCATATGAACCTTACAATATCCAAAATGATTTCATGAACGCGGTCTACGACTGCTTGGACACGGGCAAAGTCGGCATTTTCGAGTCACCAACCGGAACAGGAAAATCGCTCAGTTTGATCTGCGGGTCGTTGACGTGGCTGCGAGATCACAAGAGACGGACGTTTGAGGATGGATATGCTGTCGATACAGCTGCCAGCGATGAACCCTCGTGGATTCTTGAGCACGCCCAGAAGCAGAGAAAACAGGAAGCGCTACGCCGGCGGCAAGAGCTGAACGACCGACTAGCCAACATCAAGGCGAAGGAGAAGCGCGCCAAAGAACGATATGAAAGCGACAAGCCGCGCTACAAGAGACAAAAGACGGCGGCGGGTGATGCCAACGACAAGGACGACGAAGCGCAGTTCGTTCTGGATGATTACGAGAGCGATGAAGAACTCGACAAAGCTGCGAGGCCGGGCACGTTCAGCGACTCTGGCCTCTCAGCAGAAACCCACGCTTTGATGGAGCAGCTGGGATACTCTACGGGCACTACCAAGAACGAAGAAGGCGAGGTGCCGGATGAGACCAGGATTTTCTTCTGCTCTCGCACACACTCTCAGCTTACCCAATTTACGAGCGAACTGAGTCGAGTCAAGATGCCACCTGCATTCACTCCAGACGATCAGGATGCAGGAATTGACAGACTTGTTGAAGATGCGAAGCACTTGACTTTGGGATCGAGGAAGAACCTATGCATCAACAGCAAGGTCAGCCGCCTCGGCAACGCGACTGCAATCAACGAGCGCTGTGTCGAGCTGCAGCAGGCCACTAGTGCTGAAGGCAAATGCCCGCACATGCCGACCAAGGAGAGCGAGACTTTGGTCAATGACTTTCGCGACCATGCGCTGGCGAAGATTAGAGACATTGAGGACTTGGGTGCGTTGGGGAAGAAGTTGGGTGTCTGTCCATACTATGCTTCCCGGCCAGCGATCCAACACTGCGAGGTATGGTGCATCTCCCTCCGGATCAAGTCCATACTGACTGCCTAGATTGTCACACTGCCGTATCCACTTCTACTGCAGCGATCAGCTCGCGAGGCTCTTGGTCTGTCGCTCAAGAATCACGTTATCATTATTGACGAAGCACACAACCTGATGGACGCCATCGCAGGCATCTACTCTGTATCTGTCACACTCGACCAAGTCCAACAAGCCCGTGCGCAGCTTACTGTCTACTTGCAAAAGTTTCGCAACAAGCTCAAGGGAAAGAATCGAGTTTATGTCGCGCAGACTATCCGGATCCTGGACTCAATTCTTGGGTACCTCAAAACCATATCCGATGACAACAAAGCTACGGATGGCCTAGTTGACATGTTGTCAATCATGTCCGGTAGAGGTGTCGACCAGGTCAACATTTTCAAGCTCAACACGTACCTTCAAGAAAGCAGACTCGCACGCAAGGTCGACGGCTACACGACGTATGCTGAGACGGTGGCAAATTACACCAAGGCAGGGCCGAAGAAGACGTTCGAAAAGGTGCCGCGACAAAACGTGCCTGTTCTGATGCATGTCCAATCCTTCCTTCTCTCTTTGATGAACCCATCAGCCGAGGGTCGGTTCTTCTACTCCCAAGAAGACGCGTGCGTCACATTGAGATACATGCTTCTGGATCCGACCTATCACTTCAAGGATATCGTCGAAGAAGCGCGGGCCGTTGTACTTGCAGGTGGCACAATGTCTCCGATGAGCGATTACGAGCAACACCTCCTCCCGTACCTAGACTCCACCAAGATCATGACACTTTCATGTGGCCATGTCATCCCACCGTCCAATCTTCTTGCGGTCCCTGTTGTCCGAGCATCATCCGGCAACGAGTTTGACTTTACATTCGAGAACCGCAACAAAGAAAAGACGATGGTCAGTCTCGGACACGCAATCCTCGGCACAGCACAACACATTCCTGATGGTGTTGTCGTCTTTTTCCCGAGCTACTCTTACCTTGACGTTTGTATCGCAGCTTGGAAGCGTCTCCCGGCTGCCGGCTTAAAAGTGACTTTCTGGGATCACTTCACGCAGACCAAGCCTGTATTCCTCGAGCAGCGCAGTCAGCCAAACATTACGACGCAGCCAGTCGCCAACAAAGAATCTGCTGTCGATTCTGTCCTTGCCGCCTACAGCTCCGCCATTGCATCCGGCAACGGCCGCGGTGCTCTCCTCTTCGCCGTCATTGGCGGCACCCTTTCCGAAGGCATCAACTTTAGCGACGCCCTTGGTCGCGGTGTGGTTGTTGTCGGACTGCCATTTCCCAATCCTCACTCAGCAGAGTGGAAAGCGAAAATGCAATACATCTCCGCCAAGGAAACCAAACGCGGCGGAGACGGCAAGGCAGCGGCACGTGACTTTTTCGAAAATGCATGCATGCGGGCGGTGAATCAGTGTGTTGGGCGTGCCATCAGGCACAAAGGCGACTATGCTGCGATCATGATGCTAGACAGGCGGTACGGCACGAAGCGCATTCAGGACAAGCTGCCGAAGTGGATCAGGGGAAGTTTGACAAATGGACTGGGTGTGAGGGATGTTGAGAAACAGTTGGATCAGTTCTTTGCGGGCAGAAGGTAGATGTGATGAGGGTTGGATAGGAAGGTGATGGACTTTGACATGCTTCGAGACTTGGTGTGGCTAATGTGTGGCGTATTCAGGTCCGAATTCGGCTAGATTCGGTGACCGAAGCGGATCGCGTCTCACCTGCGTGCATCGTGTCTTCAATTGCAACACAACTTCGTCGATTGCATCCCAGACTTCAATGACAGAGAGCGCCAGAATGCTGTGAATTCATTGTGCCATACACGTGATCTTCTGGGCTGAAAAGGTGGACCTTTACCGCACCTGACGCGCGAGTTTGTTCCGCCAGTACGCAATGTCAAGGCGGTGAAAGAGCAGCGGAATAATCGGAATTGCACAGCTGGGATGCCACCACCATGGCGTTCGCAAGGCGTCTTCGGACTTGGCGCTTACACGACAGTCGCTCAAGCCGAAGACCAAACCGCGGAGTTTACAGCACATGGCAAGGAGACATCAATCGACGATGAGAGGCAGGGCGGTCAGGATCTTGACGATTCCACACCCTCTGCGCACGATCTCCCATCACTGCCCCACGTCTCAGACTCCCTTCCGCTCTCCGCCTTCCTCATCGCCATTGTCGAGCTTTGTGAGCGCTTTGCCTACTATGGCCTCTCCGGTCCTTTTCAAAACTACATCGCCAATCCACCAAAGTCGTCACTTCCTGGCGCTTTGGGACTTGGTCAATCTACTGCGACAGCCATGACAAACTTCTTCCAGTTTTGGTGCTATCTGACGCCCGTCATGGGGGCGGTTGTCGCGGATCAGTACTTGGGCAAGTACGCAACGATCAAGTGGTTCAGTGTCATCTACATGATTGGGATTGTGATCTTGTTTGTTACAAGTTTACCATCCAGTGTGGAGAGAGGAGCAGCGTTCCCTGGATTGGTCGTTGCCATGATGATCATCGGATTAGGGACGGGTGGCATCAAAAGCAATGTTGCGCCTCTAATTGCGGAACAAATCTCGACCACGGAAGCATATGTCAAGACGTTGAAGAGTGGGAAGAGAGTCATTGTAGACCCTGAGGTCACCATGCAGCGTGTTTTCATGGTTTTCTACACATGCATCAATGTCGGCTCCATATCTGCCATTGCGACGACGATGCTCGAGCTTCATGTTGGTTTCTGGAGTGCATATCTGCTCCCGCTGATGATGTTCGTTGTTGGCTTTGCAATCCTAGTCAAGTTCCGGGATACATACACCATTAAACCGCCTCAAGGAGGCGTGATCGGGAACTGCTTTCGGGCGCTGTACATTGCGGTTCGCAACGGCTTCGATCTCAATGCTGCTCGTCCTTCACGAGCAGCGGCAAAGCATAGCTTAGCCTGGGATGACAAGTTTGTTGACGAACTTGAAACAGCGCTCGTCGCGTGCAAGGCGTTTCTCTTCTTCCCGATATACTGGGTCACCTTTTCGCAGATGATGAACAACTTTGTTTCTCAAGGTACGTTTGCAAGATCAACTTCCACGTGTATTGACTAACATCTCGTAGCCGGCCACATGGAACTCCACGGCCTTCCAAACGACATTCTCCCCAACATTGACCCCATAACCATCATCATCCTTATCCCCGTCATGGACCGCTTGATCTACCCCTTCAT
>Ga0265780_10006315_pt1 | contig 14729 bp, 11 predicted proteins | sample P1T30metagenome_FD_192432 | JGI IMG/M metagenome (GOLD analysis project Ga0265780, IMG submission 192432) | Plant litter microbial communities from East Loma Ridge, Irvine, California - P1 T30 | ecosystem: Environmental > Terrestrial > Plant litter > Unclassified | place: USA: California... | reverse complement strand
AGTTCCGCCGGCGGCGTGATGCGAATATAATCCGCGCCCTCTTCCACCGTGGCGCCGACCTTGCGCAATTCAATCGCCATGGCCGCCAGGCGGTCGGTTTCCTTGACCCTCCAGCTGGCGATATTGCGCAGCGTGCTGGTGCCCTCCGCGTACAGCGCCGCCACCGCGATGGTCATCGCCGCATCCGGAATGTGGTTGAAGTCGGCGTCGATGGCCTGCAAGGCGCCGTTCGACGTCGCTTCGATCCAGTCGTCGCCGCGCGTGATCGTGACGCCCATCTGCTCGAGCGCTTCCGCAAAGCGCACGTCGCCCTGGATCGAATCGCGGCCCACGCCCAGCACCCGCACCGGGCCGCCGGCAATCGCGCCGGCGGCGAGGAAGTACGACGCCGATGACGCGTCGCCCTCGACGTGGATGCTGCCCGGGCTGGCGTAATGCTGCCCTGGCTGGATGGTGAACGACTGCCACCCATCCTGCTCCACCGTCACGCCGAAGCGGCGCATCAGGTTCAGCGTGATCTCGATGTAAGGCTTGCTGATCAATTCACCGGCGACATCGATGGTGACCGCATGTTCCTTCGCCATCAGCGGCGCCGCCATCAGCACCGCCGTCAGGAACTGGCTCGACACATTCCCGCGCACCGACAGGCGGTCGGCGTGGATATGGCCGCGCCGGATGCGCAGCGGCGGAAAGCCCGGCTCCCCGGTGTATTCGACCTGCGCGCCGATGGCATTCAATGCGTCCACGAGGTCGCCGATCGGCCGCTCGTGCATGCGCGTCACGCCGTGCAGCGTGTAGTCGCCGCCGATCACCGCCAGCGCGGCCGTCAGCGGACGGATCGCGGTGCCGGCGTTGCCCATGAAAAGGTCGGCCTCGTGCACCGGCAGCTGGCCCGCCGCGCCATGGATCACGTGGGTGTGGTCATCGAGCTGCTCCCACTGGATGCCGAGCGACGTCAGCGCGCCCAGCATGACCATCGTGTCGTCCGAGGCCAGCAAACCGTGGATGGTGGTGGTGCCGCCGGACAGCGCGGCCAGCAGCAGCGTTCGGTTAGAAATGCTTTTGGATCCCGGCAGGCGTACCGTGCCTTCGACCCGCATCACGGGCGCCAGGTCGAGGTGCTGCGGGTAGTGTTTAGCTTGCGTCATGTTTTAATTTCCCGGTTCTTGTGGCGGACGCGCTTGCGCCGATTCCGCCGATTCTATCGCGTCGATCCAGTCGCAGCGCGCGTGTCGCGCCCTGGCGTAGATGCTTTCGAGCGCCGCGCCATCGCCGGCCGCAAGCAGGGCACGCACGGTCGCCAGCTGCGCCATGTAGGCATCGAGCTCACCGAGCAGCGCGTCGCGGTTGGCCAGGCTGATGTCGCGCCACATCTCGGGCGACGATCCCGCGATGCGCGTGAAGTCGCGAAAGCCGCTGGCGGCATACTGGAACAGCAGTCCGGCATGCGGTTTGGCGGCGATGTCGTCGACCAGCGCAAACGCCAGCAGATGCGGCAAATGGCTGACCGCGGCAAACACGCGGTCATGTTCCTGGGCGCTCAGAAGATGAATGATGGCGCCGCAGGCACGCCATGCGGCCGCGACCTGTTCAACGTCGGCCGGCGCGTTTTCAGGCAGCGGCGTGAGCACGGCCTTTTTGCCGCGGTACAGTTCGCGCCGGGCCGCATCGGGGCCGTTCGCTTCGCTGCCGGCGATCGGGTGGCCCGGCACGAACTGCCCCACCCGTTCCTTGAGCACCGCCCGTGCGGCAGCCACGACGTCCGACTTGGTGCTGCCCGCGTCGGTGACGATGGTGTGCGCTTCCAGGTGCGGCAGCAGGGAGGCGAGGATGGCGCCGGTTTGCGCGACCGGCGCGGCAATCAGCACCAGGTCGGCGCCGCGCAGCGCCGCAGCGGGCGTCGCGCACACTTCGTCGATGATGCCCAGTTCCAGCGCGCGCGCCAAAGCATCGGCCGAACGGCCCAGGCCCGCGATGTGCCGCGCCATGCCGGCGTCCTTCAGCGCCAGCGCGAACGAGCCGCCGATCAGGCCGACGCCGACGATGACGACGCGCTCGAACATCAGGCCGGCGCCTGTGTGAGTGCCTGCTTCAGCGCGGCGAGGAAGATCGCGTTTTCCTGCGGCAGGCCGATCGAAATGCGCAGCCATTGCGGCAGGCCGTAATTGCCGACCGGGCGCACGATCACGCCTTGCTTGAGCAACGCCAGGTTGACGCGCGCGCCGGCGCCTTCATCCTCGCCCACCTTCACCAGCACGAAGTTGCCGTGCGACGGCACGTACTGAAGCTTGAGTTCTTCAAACGCCTCGACGAACTGGCGGTAGCCGGCCGCGTTGTTGCGCGCGCCCTGCTCCAGGAACGCCGTGTCGTTCAGCGCCGCAATCGCGGCGGCCTGGGCGAGCGAATTGACGTTGAACGGCTGGCGGATGCGGTTCATCAGGTCCGTCACCGCCGGCTGGGCGATGGCAAACCCTACCCGCAGGCCCGCCAGGCCATACGCTTTCGAGAACGTACGCGAGACGACCAGGTTCGGATAGGTGCGCACCCAGGCGGCCGACTCGAACTGGTCTTCCGGCTGCAGGAATTCGTTGTAGGCCTCGTCCAGCACCACGATCACATGGGCCGGCACCTTGTCCAGGAAGGCCGCGATCTGCGGCGCCGGGATGAACGTGCCGGTCGGGTTGTTCGGGTTGGCGATGAAGACAAGGCGCGTGTCGGCGTCGATGGCGGCGAGCATCGCGTCGAGGTCATGGCCATAGTCGCGCGCCGGCACGACGATGGCGCGCGCGCCGACGCCCTGCGTGGCCAGCGCGTAGACGGCGAACGAGTACTGCGCATACACCACGGCCTGGCCGGCCGAAACGAACGCGTGCGCGGCGATTTCGAGGATGTCGTTGCTGCCGTTGCCCAGCGTGATCCACGCGGCCGGCACATCGTAGCGCTTGGCCAGCGCGGCTTTCAGGTCGAAGCCGTTGGCGTCCGGATAGCGTCCCAGCTCGGCCGCCGCGGCCTGCATCGCGGCGACGCTGGACTGCGGCACGCCGAACGGGTTTTCGTTGGATGCGAGCTTGACGATGCTGGCCTCGTCTAGGCCGAATTCACGCGCGACTTCCGCGATGGGCTTGCCGGCCTGGTAAGGGGCGATGGCGCGAATGTAATCTGGACCGAATTGCGACATGATGACTCTCTATAAATTGTTTATGCAGTTACAGGCTCAGTGGATAGGAACCGAGCACTTTGAAGAAGGCGGCGTTGTCTTTCAGCTCGACCAGTGCGGCGGCCACCGCCGCGTCCAGCACATGGCCTTCGATATCGACATAAAAATAATATTCCCAGGTGCCGATGCGGGCCGGGCGCGATTCGAAGCGCGTCATCGACACGCCGTGTTTCGCCAGCGGCGCCAGCAGGTTGTAGACGGCGCCCGCCTTGTTCGGCACGGCCAGCACCAGCGACGTGCGGTCCTGGCCGGAAGCGCCGGTCTGCAGGCTGCCGATGACGAGGAAGCGGGTGCGGTTGTGCGGGTCGTCCTGGATATGCGCCTGGACCACGCCGAGCTGGTACTGTTCCCCCGCCATCTCGCTGGCGATGGCCGCGATCGCCGGGTCCTGGCTGGCCATGCGCGCCGCTTCGGCGTTCGAGGCCACCGCGCGCCGCTCCAGGCCGGGATGGTGCAGGTTCAGCCACACCTGGCACTGCGCCAGCGCCTGCGAATGGGCGCAGACGACGGTCACGCCATCCATGCCTCCGGTCTTCGTCATCAGCGAATGGTGGACCGGGATCGATACCTCGCCGCTGATCACGCTGGTCGTGGCCAGCAGCAGGTCGAGCGTGCGGTTGATGGCGCCTTCGGACGAATTCTCGACCGGGACCACGCCAAAGTCGGCGGTGCCGGCCTCGGTGGCGCGGAACACTTCATCGATCGACACGTATGGCAGGCCTTCGACGGCGCTGCCGAATTGCTGGAACACGGCCTGCTCGCTGAAGGTGCCGGTGGGGCCGAGATAGGCGACGGTGACGCGCTTTTCCAGTGCGCGGCAAGCCGACATGATTTCGCGGAAGATCACTTGCAGATCATGGTCCGTCAAAGGGCCGGGATTGCGCTCGGCGACACCGCGCAGCACTTGCGCTTCGCGTTCGGGACGGAAGACCGGGGCATTCGTCTCGGCCTTGACGTGGCCAACCGCCAGCGCGACATGCGCGCGGCGGGCCAGCAGGTCCAGGATTTGCTTGTCGATTGCGTCGATCTGTTCGCGCAGGGGTGTGAGTTTGTCTGTCATGTTTTATGTTGGCGCCAGTAGCGCGTCGCCCCGGCGAACGCCGGGGTCCATGCCGAGCTTTCGAAGTGGCCGCGATAAGGATTACTGCGCGATTTCCGGGTTTCAGCATGGGTCCCGGCGTCCGCCGGGAGTCATCCCGAGCAATGCGGGGGATGACGGTTGTTCGGATGGAGGTGCAGGCAAACTACCTGCCCGCAAACTCGTTCAAATAATTCACCAGCGCTTGTACGCCCTCGATCGGCATCGCGTTGTAAATCGATGCCCGCATGCCGCCGACGGACTTGTGGCCCTTCAGCTGCAGCAGCCCGCGCGCCTTCGCGCCGGCCAGGAATGATTCGTTCAGGCTCTCGTCGCGCAGGTAAAACGGCACGTTCATGCGCGAACGGTTTTCAACGGCGACGCGGTTCTCGTAAAACCCGTCTGCATCGAGCGCCGCATACAACAGCCGCGCCTTCTCGATATTGATCGCCTCCATCGCCGCCACGCCGCCGAGCTTTTTCAGGTGCGCAAACACCAGCCCGGCGATATAGATCGCATACGTCGGCGGCGTGTTGAACATCGAATCGGCATCGGCCACATTGCGCCAGTTGAACGACGACGGGCAGATCGGCAAGGCATGGTCGAGCAGATCTTCCCGCACGATCACCAGCGTCAAACCGGCCGGGCCGATGTTCTTCTGCGCACCGGCGAAAATCACGCCATAGCGGCTGACATCGATCACGCGCGACAAGATGTGCGAGGACATGTCGGCAACGATGGGCGTTTCGCCCTGCACCGTCGGCACGACATTGTATTCGACGCCATCGATGGTTTCATTGGTGCAGATGTGCAGGTAAGCGGCACCCGGTGTCAGCTTCCATGTGTCCTCGGCCGGCACCGCGGTAAATTTGCCGGCGGCGCCGGAGGCAGCCACGTTCACGTTCGCGTAACGCCGCGCCTCCACCAGCGATTTGCCGGACCAGGAGCCCGACTGGACAAAATCGATGGTGGCCGGCTGCGCCACGCGACCGGCGAGATTCATCGGCACGACCGCATTTTCTCCCAGGCCGCCGCCCTGCAAAAACAGGATCCGGTAGTTGGCCGGCACCGCCAGCAGCTCGCGCAGGTCGGCTTCGGCCTGCTGGTAGATCGAGATGAACTCGGGTCCGCGATGGCTCATTTCCATCACCGACATGCCGCTGCCATGCCAGTCCAGCATCTCGGCCGCGGCCTGTTGCAGGACTTCCTTCGGCAGAACAGCCGGGCCGGCGGAGAAATTAAAGATCTGCGTCACGGGCGCTTTCCTATTCAAAGCTTCAAAACGACGCAGCCCGCACAAGGCGGGCCGCGCTTCGGTCACGCCATTATTCCGGCGCCTGTTCCAGGTCCACGTCCTCGAGATCGGTTTCAACGATACGCTGCAGGCCGGACAGCTTGGTGCCGTCTTCGACCGCAATCAGGGTCACCCCCTGCGTGGCGCGGCCCATTTCGCGGATCTCGGCCACACGGGTGCGAATGAGCACGCCGCCGGTCGTGATCAGCATGATCTCGTCCTGCGCATCGACCAGCGTGGCAGCGACGACGCGCCCATTGCGCTCGCTGGTCTGGATGGCGATCATCCCCTTGGTGCCGCGGCCGTGGCGCGTGTACTCGGTAATCGGAGTACGCTTGCCGAAGCCATTTTCGGTCGCCGTCAGCACCGACTGCTGCTCGTTCTCGGCCACCAGCAGCGCGATCACGTGCTGGCCGTCTTCCAGGTTCATGCCGCGCACGCCGCGCGCCGTGCGGCCCATCGGACGCACATCGTTTTCGTCGAAGCGCACCGCCTTGCCCGAATCGGCAAACAGCATCACGTCGTGCTGGCCGTCGGTCAGCGCCGCGCCGATCAGGAAGTCGCCTTCGTCCAGGTCGACCGCGATGATGCCGGCCTTGCGGGGATTCGAGAAGTCGCGCAGCGGCGTCTTCTTGACGGTGCCCAGCGACGTCCCCATGAAGACGTAATGGTCTTCCGGGAAGGTGCGGTTTTCGCCGGACAGCGGCAGGATCACGGTGATCTTTTCATTGTCCTGCAGCGGGAACATGTTGACGATTGGCTTGCCGCGCGAATTGCGCGAGCCTTGCGGCACTTCCCACACCTTCAGCCAGTACATGCGGCCGCGGTCGGAGAAGCACAGGATGTAATCGTGGGTGTTCGCGATGAACAGCTGGTCGATCCAGTCTTCGTCCTTGGTCGCCATGGCCTGCTTGCCGCGCCCGCCGCGCTTCTGCGCGCGGTACTCGGAAATCGGCTGCGACTTCATGTAGCCTGTATGCGACAGGGTCACGACCATGTCCTGCGGCGTGATCAGGTCTTCCGTCTCCAGGTCGCTGGCGTTGTGCACGATGGTCGAACGGCGCGCATCCTTGACCGGATCGCCGTATTCGTTGCGGATGGCGGTCATTTCGTCGACGATGATGACGGTCACGCGTTCCGGCTTGGACAGGATGTCGAGCAGGTCGGCGATGTGCGCCATGATGTCCTTGTACTCGTTGACGATCTTGTCCTGCTCGAGACCGGTCAGGCGCTGCAGGCGCATCTGCAGGATCTCTTGCGTCTGGTCGTCGGACAGCTTGTACATGCCGTCGGCCTGCAGGCCGTAATGCTTCGGCAGGTGCTCGGGACGGAACGCCTCGATGCCGCCCGCGCCGGACTCGGCCGTACGCTGCAGCATTTCGCGCACTAGCGACGAATCCCACGACCGTGCCATCAGTTCGGTTTTTGCCACCGGTGGCGACGGCGCCGCCTTGATGATGGCGATGAAGTCATCGATGTTGGCCAGCGCGACCGCGAGGCCTTCGAGCATGTGGCCGCGTTCGCGCGCCTTGCGCAGTTCGAACACGGTCCGGCGCGTGACCACTTCGCGGCGGTGCGACAGGAAGCATTCGAGCATCTGCTTCAGGTTCAGCAGGCGTGGCTGGCCGTCGACCAGCGCCACCATGTTCATGCCGAACGTGTCTTGCAGCTGGGTTTGCTTGTACAGGTTGTTCAGCACAACTTCCGGCACTTCGCCGCGCTTCAGTTCAATGACCACGCGCATGCCCGACTTGTCGGACTCGTCGCGGATATCGGAAATGCCTTCCAGCTTCTTGTCGCGCACGTTTTCGGCGATGCGCTCGAGCAGGGATTTTTTATTCACCTGGTACGGCAGCTCGTCGACGATGATCGCGATGCGCCCGCCATCCTTGCCGTATTCTTCGAAGTGGGTCTTGGCGCGCATCACCACGCGGCCACGGCCGGTGCGGTAGCCGTCGCGCACGCCCGAGACGCCGTAGATGATGCCGGCGGTCGGGAAGTCCGGGGCCGGGATCAGCTCGATCAGTTCGTCGATCGTGCAATCCGGGTTGTGCAGCACGTGCATCGCGCCGGCAATGATTTCGCCCAGGTTGTGCGGCGGGATATTCGTCGCCATGCCCACCGCGATGCCGGAAGAGCCGTTGATCAGCAGGTTGGGAATGCGCGTCGGCAGGACGGTCGGCTCTTTTTCCTTGCCGTCGTAGTTGGGCTGGAAGTCGACCGTGTCCTTGTCGATGTCGGCGAGGATTTCGCCGGCGATCTTGTCCAGGCGGCACTCGGTGTAACGCATTGCCGCGGCGCTGTCGCCGTCAACGGAACCAAAATTGCCCTGGCCGTCGACCAGCGTGTAGCGCAGCGAAAAATCCTGGGCCATCCGCACCAGCGTGTCGTAAATCGACGCGTCGCCGTGCGGGTGAAATTTACCCATCGTGTCGCCGACCACGCGGGCGCATTTCAGGTAGGGCCGGTTCCAGACGTTGTTCATTTCGTGCATGGCGAACAGCACGCGCCGGTGCACGGGCTTCAAGCCATCTCGGACATCCGGCAAGGCACGGCCCACGATCACGCTCATGGCGTAATCGAGGTAGCTCTTGCGCATCTCTTCTTCGAGTGAAATCGGGACTGTTTCTTTTGCGAATTGATCCATTGTCTGGTCGACTGCTTTCAGGCTGGGATGTTGAGGTTCAAGCGCACGATTTTAGCATGGTCCCTCTGGCAACTGCGCAATTGCTCTCCCCTGGACGAAAGATGCCGACATGATATTTAGCAAACTTTGTCAAGCAATCGCGCCTCGCAGCGATATATTGTTGCGCAGAAACAACGTGAATTCCCGTTTGAGCCGGTAATTACCCAGCTGTCATCGTGATGAAATACCGCGTGTGGCAAAATGCTTGAGACGTAAATTGCTTGTTTCATAATGCGAAACGGAACTTGCCCAGCGGATGTTATTATTAAATCGACATCACCTTGGCAAAAAACGGTTCGCTCCGGATATCACCCGAAAGGAAAAGAATAAATGAATAAATTTACCACCCTCATGCTCGCAGCTACGGCCGCGATGGCAGGCTCCGCGCACGCGCAAAGCGGCCCGCCGTACGCACCGGTTACCACCGACATCATGGCAAACACGCCTTACAGCGCGTATGTGCAGGATGCCCGCGGCGTGATCGTGCGTGACCCTTTCGGCCTGTGCTGGCGCACTGGCTACTGGACCCCGGCCGATGCCGTTCCAGGTTGCGATGCGCCACTGTGCGTTGAGCCAGAGAAGCTGGAAAACGGCAAATGCGTGGCGCCTCCGCCAGTCGTCGTCGAAGCACCGGTCGCCGCACCAGTTGCAGCGCCAGCCGCCCCTGTCGCCAGCTCGGAAAAAGTCAGCTATTCGGCCGATGCCTTCTTCGACTTCGACAAGGCTGTCCTGAAACCAGCCGGCAAGGCATCGCTGGACGACCTGGTCTCGAAACTGGGCGGCATGAACCTGGAAGTCGTCATCGCCGTCGGCCACACCGACTCGGTCGGTACCGACGAATACAACCAGAAGCTGTCGATCCGCCGCGCCGAATCGGTCAAGGCTTACCTGGAAAGCAAGGGCGTCGAATCGAACCGCGTCTACACCGAAGGCAAAGGCGAGAAACAGCCAGTCGCCGACAACAAGACCGACGCCGGCCGCGCCAAGAACCGCCGCGTGGAAATCGAAGTCGTGGGCACCAAGGCTGCCCAATAAGCGATTTTCATCGCTTGCCAAAAACCCTGCTCCGGCAGGGTTTTTTTATGCCCGCCCCGTGAGCGCCAGCTGAACCGGCAAGCGCATTTTTGCCGTTGTGTTCACGCTGCCATTCTCCAGTCTGTCCCTCCCCCGCATTTCCCGTTATTATTCGGTCCTATGACTACCAATGCCGACCCCCTCGAGATCAATAAATTCAGCGAACTTGCACACCGCTGGTGGGATCCCACCTCCGAGTTTCGCCCGCTGCATGAAATCAATCCGCTGCGCCTTGAATGGATCAATGCGCGCGTGCCCCTGCACGGCAAAAAAGTGATCGACATCGGCTGCGGCGGCGGTGTGCTGTCCGAATCGATGGCGCGCAAGGGCGCGATCGTCACCGGCATCGATCTGTCGGAAAAAGCGCTGAAAGTCGCCGACCTGCACAGCCTGGAATCCGGCGTGGAAGTGCGCTACCAGCATATCGCGGCCGAAGACATGGCCCTGGCCGAACCCGGCCAGTACGACGTGGTGACGTGCATGGAAATGCTGGAACACGTGCCCGACCCGGCGTCGATCGTCCGCGCTGCCGCCACCCTGGTGAAACCGGGCGGCCACCTGTTCTTTTCCACGCTGAACCGCAATCCGAAGTCCTATCTGTTCGCCGTCATCGGCGCCGAATACGTGCTGCGCATGCTGCCGCGCGGCACCCATGACTACGCCAAGTTCCTGACGCCAGCCGAACTGTCGCAATTCGTGCGCAACGCCGGCCTGCAAGTGGACGGCTTGAAAGGCCTGACGTACAACCCGCTGACCAAGATCTATTCGCTGAACGCGGATACCAGCGTCAACTACATGGTTGCCTGCAGCCGCCCGCTCTGATTGCCTTTACGACCATCGCAATGATCATTCCTGCCCCGCTCGCCGCCCCGCGCGCCATCCTGTTCGACCTCGATGGCACGCTGGCCGACACCGCGCCCGACCTGGCCGCGGCCGTCAATTACCTGCGCACGGTGCGCGGCCTGGCGCCAACACCGTACGACCTGTTGCGCCCGACCGCCTCGGCCGGCGCGCGCGGCATGATCGGCGCCGCTTTCGGCCTGGCGCCTGGCGACGCCGGTTACGAGACACTGCGCCTGGAATGGTTCGACCGCTACCAGTCCGCCATGGCCGTGCATTCGACGCTGTTCGACGGCATCGACGCGTTGCTGGCAGGACTGGCGGACGCCGGCATGGCCTGGGGCATCGTCACCAACAAGCCGGCCCGTTTCACCGACCCGCTCGTGCCGCAAATCGGCCTGGCGCACGCCGGCTGCATCATCTCGGGCGACACCACGCCACACGCGAAGCCCCATCCGGCCCCGCTGCTGGAAGGCGCGCGCCGGCTCGGCCTGGCGCCGGAAACCTGCTGGTACGTCGGCGACGACCTGCGCGACATCGAAGCCGGCCGCGCCGCCGGCATGGTGACCGTGGCCTGCGCCTGGGGTTACTGCGGCGCGACCGAACCCGCCACCTGGGGCGCGGACCACGTGCTGGATACACCGGCGGAACTTCTCGCCGTCGTGCTGCGCCTGGCACACGACGCCTCCATCGCCGCGTGAGGTTGACGGTCGTGCGTTGACCGTCCGTCGTTGACCGTCCGTCGTTGACCGTCATTACATGCTGTTACGATTGATACAGGCAGTCGTCTAGCTCTGCCTGTTAAAGATCCTTAAACTGTTTCCATTCGGCAATTTGCCAAACGCACTTTTGGGAACAGTCTTGAACATCACCTCCACCCCTACCACCTTGCGCTTCATGATGGCGGTCGTCGCCGCCTTCACGATTTCTTTCAGCATCGCCAGCATGGCCTCGATGACCGGGCTGCTGCCGGAGGCGAAACTCAATCCGCACGCCCCCTCCTTCCTGATGCCACTGGCCAGCCAGTTGCACGATGCTGCAGAGATCGCTGCCGAATCGGCGGCCGTGCAATATGCGCCGGCCGCCCAGCAAGGCGCATTGACGCCCGGCCATCGGCTCCCAGGGGCAGATCTGGTCGCGGCCAGTGCTGCAGCGTCCGCGACGGCAGGCCGCGCCCGCTGAACGACACCCGGCGCACTGCGCCATCACCAGCAGTGGCATGAAAACATTTCCGTTGGAAATCTTGATGATGTGAGCCAGGAGCAGATGATGAAAACTTCGAGCAAAAACCCCATTCACTTTTTTCTGGGCGGCGCTGTGGTGCTGGCGATCCTGATCGACTTGACGAGCGGCGCTGCCGTGGCCGGCCTGCCGCAGCGCCCCGAAGCCGAGACGGTGCTACCGGTTGTCATGGCCCCTGCCGAGGCAGCACCTGCCAGGTCCGCGGCGCCACTGGCGCTCGCATCTGGACCCTACCTGGAAGACGACCCGGAGTTCGCACCGAAGTTCAAGCAGGTCGTCGGGCGCGCACGCCCGCAATCCCATGCCCTTGACCGACTGGGCTGCGCCCTGAACGTCACGCGGATGTGCGTGCACGCGCGAACCTGAACATCGCCGCCGGAATGGCTCAGCGCGCGCGGAAATAGCCGGTGGCACGCCACAGGCAGCCAAGACCCAGCGCGCTGAAAAGGACGATCCCGACGCACGCGACGTAGAACAGGGCGCCGGCCGGCGTCTCGGCAGCGCTCTGGACCGCGCCCCATACCGCCGCGGCGCAGACGCCGAAGACGGCAAGATATCGAAGACAGTGGCGCAACGTCACATCACCGCGGCGCCGGCGCGGGTGCTTGCGCGCGGATTCGCCCTGTCCCTGCACGTTTGCGGGCTGGCGGCTCCCCATGGGTCGCCCGTCGCGGGCCGCAGCACGGTCAGCCAGCGCGCGGCGCCCCATCTGCCAGGCCAGCTCCCACTCCGCTTCGCTGATCGCGCGCTTGCGCTCGGCCAGGCCGGCGTGGTCGTCCGTCAGCAGGTCGGCGATCAGGGGCCATACATTCCCCCAGCGGCCAGTATCCCCGGGACCTGGCCGCAAGTCTGCGGAAATACCCCGGTCGCGGCTGGAGTACGAGTTCGCCGACAATAACCGGGTGCCATTCTGCCAGCCGTGCACCAGGCCCATTGCCGCGTCGAAGCGCAGCAAAATGACGCAGTCCAGCTCGTCGGTGTACGACGCCACGATCGCATGCGCGGCATCGACCACGACCGCGGCCCGGCTTTCACCGCGCGCCAGGGCATGGCCGATGGACGCCAGCCATGCTGTGCGGTCCGCATCGGCTGACCATTGTGCCAGATCGAATAACACGGGCTGGAGCCGGTGCAGGCGCTCCTCCGACAACGTCAGCAAGGCCGCAGTGCCCGCCTGCGCGTGTGGGACCGGAGCGACCAGCTGCGCCGATGGCGTCAGGGGCATGGCTGGCGCCGGGCGCTGCAGGTGGGCGTCCTCCACCACCGTGACCTGTCCGTTTGCATCGACCGAAAACATGAGCCCGGACAGCGCGCCGGGGCCGGACTCTTCCCAGGTCTCGCCGGCGATATCGGACATCATTGCCACGGCAATCTCGTCGTCCGCACCGCAAAACAGGCAGGTCTGTGCGTTGGGCACGGCAATCCGCAGCGGCCCCCTGACCTGCTCCGCGACGGCCTGCCAGACCGGCCACAGCAGCAGGCAGGACGCCTCGCGCGCGTCCCCGGCTTCGATAAAGGAAAAAAAGCGTGCGCCGGACAGGCTGTCGGGCCGGCCCTCCTCTTCTGTCGCCATCTGCCGGAACACCAGGCGCGCATGCAGGCGCTCGTACAGGTTGGCGACCGCGAGCGCGTACAGCTTTTCCACGGTCAGCATGGATGCCTGCAGCGTCTTGTGCCGCACGGGAAGGCTGTCGTCCTGCGTCAAAAAAAGGATTTCAAGATCACCGGCAAATGGCTGCACCACCACCGGATCGGCTTCCAGGGTGGGACGCACGACGCGCCGGAGCACCGGGGTGATGGACGCCAGCTGCTGCGGGCTGAGCGGCGCGGCGAGCGTGTAGCGGCCTGGGGGTGCCACCACTGTGGCCGGCGCGGCCTGTGCGACATGGTCGGCCGGTGCGGCGGTGGCCGGCGTTTCCTCCTCCACGGAGCACAGGCAGCCGCAGCGTTCGAGCGACTGCGCGTATTTCTTCGCAGCCTCGTGCGACAAGCCCCGTTTTACCGTGGCCGGTTTGCTCCCGACGAGCGGCGCAGCCTTTTCCTTGCTACATTTAAATAACGCGGCGACCAGGTCGACCACCATCTCCGCGGAGTAGCCGGGCTGCAGTCCCCGCGTCATTACGCGAAACGTGGCGGATCTCATCTGTCAGTGGTTTTCTACAGAAATGGTTTATATGGAAGGGGTCCATTCTTACATAGGATGGGTTGCTATTGCGCAAGTAGGGAAGATTTCATTGGATGCGGCATCGCGGACCGATCTGTGTCGCTTTCGCAAGGCCTGTCGCATGTTGATGCCGCGATGAATATGCGCGCCACCCGGGCCCAGCTTCGTCGCCCTTACGCATGTCTGTCTGCCTTCCCAGAAGCTCATTGCCTCCAGTACTTGTCCTCTGACGGACGTCCGCCGGATCATCGAATGCCCCCGTGAAGGCTCCTCCCTCCCCGCTCTTGTCTGTCCTTCACTTACTCCACCGGTGGCCGTGACTCCCTGTAACAAAAACGCAACATCCGATCGACCTGTCGCTGCATGCGCCACGACACTTCCGTCGCTGTCCATACCGACGGCACATCCATCCGTATTCAGGTACAACCCAAGTTCTGTGGGGGCGACCTGGCTTCGACGTGGGTTGCAAAGCAGCGCAAAGCATCCCGACGTCGGCTAGCTCGAAATTGATCCTGAAAACGGTAACTGCGAACGCTGGCTGGTACCCACTTGCACCTGTGTGCTGCTAGCTCTAGAACACCTCGTCCCTGGGGTGGGCCGTCAAAAGCTCTAGAGTCATTTACAGGGACTCGTCTTGAACTGGGTTACTTAGTTCTGGACTAAATAATAGGTAACTAGCTTGTACACAGCGTGGCGTAGCAGGGGTTTCGAGCCGCATGCGGCGAGCCTGCGAAGCGACCTGCGCTTGCAAGCGCAGGGCTCTCCATCCGCACCAATTCTCATCGCTTGCAGCCACTACCCTTCAACCAGCCTCTGCTGGACCAGCGACTACCTCCGTTTGCACTCGCATCGCTCCGCAATTCTTTCTTTCGGAACGTATTCGTCCGTGTCAGTGACTACCTGTAACGGAAACGCAACATACGGTCGACCGGTCGCTGCATGCGCCACGACACGTCCGTCGCTGTCCATACCGACGGCACATCCATCCGTATTCAGGTACAATCCAAGTTCTGTGGGGGCGACCTGGCTTCGACGTGGGTTGCAAAGCAGTGCAGGGCATACCGAGGGCGGGCTACCTCGTAAATACAACCTGAAAAACTTAACTGCAAACGATAACTCGTACGCACTCGCAGC
>Ga0265780_10006314_pt1 | contig 14730 bp, 18 predicted proteins | sample P1T30metagenome_FD_192432 | JGI IMG/M metagenome (GOLD analysis project Ga0265780, IMG submission 192432) | Plant litter microbial communities from East Loma Ridge, Irvine, California - P1 T30 | ecosystem: Environmental > Terrestrial > Plant litter > Unclassified | place: USA: California... | reverse complement strand
TCTTTTCATTACAAAGTGTGTTGTTATCTTTATTAAATCTAAATAATGGCAAATCTATTCATTTTATTTAGAATGAAAAAAAATAAGGGATAAAAAAAGCGTTGCGTACACGGTTATAAGATTTGTAATTTTAATATTGATGAGGCGCTTTTATGGTAATCTGTAAATATTTAGAAATAGAATTGGATATATCCTGATGACACATGAGCGGGAAAATGGTAATGGCAGATACCGGGTTATTACTGCCAAATATGCTTATAACAAATCAAATCTTAAAAAAAGCCGTTTTAAAAAAACATGCCGTAACTTTGCAGGCTAAATGGTACACTTTATGTATAGTACAAGTAGTAACACAGAAGAAATACACATGTTAGATATACACGCCATCAGGGCTGACTTCCCGATACTTAACCAAATGGTAAACGGCAAGCCGCTCGTTTATTTTGATAATGCCGCTACATCGCAAAAGCCTAAAGTGGTTATAGATGCGATTAGTAATTATTATAACACCATTAATGCTAATATTCATCGTGGGGTACATACGCTTAGCCAGCTCGCTACCGATGCCTACGAGATTTCGCGCCAAAAGATACAGCAGCATATAAATGCAAAACATGCTTTCGAAGTGCTTTTTACAAGTGGCACCACGCACGGTATTAACCTTGTCGCCAACGGCTTTGGGCAGTTTGTAAAAGCAGGCGACGAGATCATGATCAGCGCTATGGAACACCACAGCAACATTGTGCCGTGGCAAATGCTTTGCGAGCGTACAGGCGCAAACCTGGTTGTTATTCCTATGAATGATAAGGGAGAACTTATTATAGAGGAGTTTGAAAAGCTGCTTAGTGAAAAGACAAAACTCGTAGCTGTCAACCATATAAGTAACGCTTTAGGTACTATAAACCCAATAAAACACATTATAGACAAAGCCCATGCAACAGGTGCTGCTGTTTTTATAGACGGTGCACAGGCTGCCCCGCACATGGCTATAGATGTACAGGCACTGGATTGCGACTTTTACGCCTTTAGCGGCCATAAAATGTGTGGACCTACAGGAACCGGTATTTTATATGGTAAGGAAGAGTGGCTTAACAAGCTGCCGCCATATCAGGGTGGGGGAGAAATGATAAAAGAGGTTACTTTTGCTAAAACCACGTACGCTGACCTGCCCCATAAGTTTGAAGCCGGAACGCCTAATATTGCAGGTGGTATTGTGTTAGGTACTGCGGTAGATTATTTAAACAGTGTGGGGCTCGATAATATTCAGGCATACGAGCATGAGCTGTTAGTATACGGTACAGAAAGATTGTTAGAGATAGAAGGTTTAAATTTAGTGGGTACTGCCCAACAGAAAACATCCGTGATATCTTTTAACCTTAACGGTATCCACCCGTATGATGTAGGTACTATTGTAGATAAAATGGGTATTGCCCTGCGCACCGGCCACCACTGCACGCAGCCTATTATGGATGCTTTTTGCATACCGGGAACCATACGTGCGTCGTTTGCATTTTATAATACCAAAGAAGAAATAGATGCCCTTATTACCGCCGTGCTAAAAGCACAGCGTATGCTGGGATAAAAATTAATCGCTAATTAATAATAACCTCCGTGCACATACTCCTATGAGTGTTGTTGCTCCCCCTCTCCTTCGGAGAGGGGCTGGGGGTGAGGAAAAAACCATGAAAAAAATACTTTCGCTCATAGCCCTTACTGTTGTGGTAGCCACAGGCTGCTCATCTGCACAGCAATCATCTGCTTTAAAAGAAGCCGATAATAATGTTACTTTTACATACACTGCTGTTACGCGTGGTTCTAACAACAAAATCGTGGTAAAGGAGGGGAGTATAGAAACTACCCAGAGCAGGCTTGGAGAAAAACCTGTTGTTGAAACGCTTAGCGATGCCGACTGGAAGGCGGTTAAAGAGGCTTACAGCAAAGTAACCGTGAAAAATGAAGAGCTTGAAACTATTGTTCCGCCAAGTGTTAAGCACCAGTATGACGGCGCAATGATAGCAAACCTTAAAATATCTACATCGGGTAAGGAGTTTCATACCAGCAGTTTTGACCATGGTAATCCGCCTGCGGAAGTTAAAGATCTTGTTAATAAGATTATAGCATTGTCTGATATGGACAAAAGATAAAGACTATGAAAATTAAGGAAATACAGGAAGAAATTGTAGACGAATTCTCGATGTTTGACGAATGGGATGAGCGCTACCAGTACGTAATAGACCTGGGCAGGTCGCTGCCGCTTATTGACCCTGAATATAAAACTGAGAACAACATTATAAAAGGCTGCCAGAGCAAAGTATGGCTGCACGCCGAACAAAACGATGGTAATGTAGTATTTACTGCCGATAGCGATGCCATTCTTACCAAAGGGCTTATTGCTATAATGATACGTGCATTCTCTAACCAGAAGCCTGAGGCAATACTGGAAGCCAATACCGATTTTATAGATGAAATCGGGCTTAAGGAACATCTTTCGGCTACCCGTGCCAATGGATTGGTAAGCATGATAAAACAAATAAAAATGTATGCACTGGCTTTCAGCGCAAAAAATTAATACCAATATGGAACAACAAATAGACACAGCACAACTGGGCGAAGAGATTGTAAGGACCTTAAAAACCATTTATGACCCTGAAATCCCAGTTGATATATACGAATTAGGGTTAGTGTATGACGTTATGGTTAATACCGATAACGAGGTAAAGATACTAATGACCCTTACATCGCCTAACTGCCCCGTTGCAGAAAGCCTTCCCCTTGAAGTAGAGGAAAAAATCAAAAAGATTGAGGGAGTGAGTGCTGCTGAGGTTGAAATTACTTTCGACCCGCCATGGACCCGCGATCTTATGAGCGAAGAAGCCAAGCTGGAACTTGGTATGCTGTAATTTAGTCAGGGTTCGGCAGGCAAATAGCAGTGATTGCTTTTTATGTCGTGCTTAACCCAATGATCCATAACTTTAAATCTGTTTCAAAATGAACATAGAAGAACAGGAAATTATAAACAAAGTAGCCAACAGTGTCCTGCAGGTATTTGATCTTGAAGATTATTACCCCGAAGGCGACCGTGTGGCTTTAGATATATCCGGCTGGCTGTGGCAGGGCTTTGTGTTGCGGGAAAAAGATTTTCGGGAAACACTTAAAAATTCCGATTTCTCTCCATATGCTAATAAATTTGTGGCCCTGCATTGCAGTACCGATGCTATAGTTCCGGCATGGGCATACATGCTCGTTACCATCAGCCTTAGCGGCGTGGCAAAAAAAGTGATACAGGGTACTGTAGAACAACTGGACGTGCTTATCTATCAGGAAATTCTCGACGGACTCGATTACCAGCCTTATACAGGTAAGCCCGTAATTATAAAAGGCTGTTCGCGCAAGCCGGTACCGCAGGAAGCTTATACCCTGGCTACCCAAAAATTACTGCCTGTAGCCCGTAGCATCATGTTTGGCGAGGCCTGCTCATCGGTTCCGCTGTATAAAAGAAGTAGCTTTTAACGTATAAACTTTAGGTGCTTTTTTGCTGTTTGGCTATATTTGTAAGCAAACCCACATGATATGAATAAGAAACTACTCTTACTGCTAAGTTTGCTTTGTGTTTTATCCGGTAAAGCGCAGGATTCTGTATTTGTGGCAACGAGCCCTGCTGTTACAGATACTGTTAGCCCGTGGACTAAAAAGGGTAATGCATCGCTGCTCTTTAATCAGTCTACATTTAGCAACTGGGTAGCGGGAGGAGAAAATAACGTTTCGGGTAACCTGGGCCTTAATTACGATTTTAATTATGCCAAGGGCGACTGGTCGTGGGATAATAAACTAATAGCTTCTTACGGTATTGTAAAAACTAAAACGAGTGCTTTTGCAAAAAAGACAGATGACCGTATTTACTTTAATTCGATGCTGGGTAAAAAAGCTACCGAGCGCTGGTACTATTCTGCCTTTGTAAATTTCAGGACGCAATTCACTAAAGGATATTTATACACCAGGGACGGTGCCGGGGAACACAGGGAAGAGTTCACTAATTTTTTATCGCCAGCTTATCTTTATACGGGTGTAGGTATGCTTTACAAACGCGATGAGAACTTAAAGATAAATCTGTCTCCGCTTACCTCTAAATTTACTTTTGTAGACCGTTCGTTTACCGTACCAAACGAAGGGTATTTTGGCGTTAAGGAAGGCGATGCCATGCGATACGAACTGGGTTTTAATGCCTCTATGTATTACAAGCTTGATGTTATTGCCAATGTGCAGTTTGAAAATATCCTGAACTTATATTCTAACTACCTCGAGGAAACTAAGAATATAGACCTTGATTACCAGCTTAATATTGTAATGCGCATAAACCGCTACCTTACTACAAACCTTATGTTCCAGATCATTTATGATGATAATGCGTACCGCGGTTTCCAGGTTAGGCAGGTATTTGGTGTAGCAGCAAATTATGGTTTTTAAGGAATTAGATTTTAGAATTCAGTTTAGATTGAGCTGCACATTCCCATTAACACTTGCGTTGCAATCGATAAGTTCTAATAAGGCGGTAATGTCATCCTGACGAAGGATCTATTAAGATTCTTCAACTTCGCTTCGCTACGTTCAGAATGACAACAAATCCTTACTTACGTTTTACATCATTTAGAAAAATGATGTTTTTCGAAATTGCAAGGTACGCAGCTATCCACTTTAATATTACTCGGTATGTCATCCTGACGAAGGAAGGGTCTATTGAGATTCTTCGACTTCGCTGCACTACGCTCAGAATGACAACAACAATCCTTACTTAAGTTTTACATTAATTAGGGAAATGATGTTTTGCAATTGTAAGGTACGCAGCTATCCACTCTAATATTACTCGGTATGTCATCCTGACGAAGGAAGGATCTATCAGGATTCTTCAGCTTCGCTTCGCTACGTTCAGAATGACAACACCAATTCTTACTCAGGGAAACCACATTATGAATATAAAACAATAAACCGGCCTGAGCCGGTTTATTTTAATCTTCTTTATCTTCAGCGTGATTGTCCTTATAGTCAGGATATAAAAAGTTATTATAAGGAAAACGGCTTATGTGTATAGCCCTTACCGCTTCATATATCTTTTCGCGGAATTCTTCAAAATTCTCTTTACTGGTAGCCGATATAAACAAAGCATTGTTTTCGCCTACAGCCCCCATCCAGGTTGACTTCCAGTCCTCCAGCGTATTGTGGCGGTTGGTTTTTTCGGTAGTGAGGTCATCATGATCTATAACAAGCGGCTTGTAAGCATCTATTTTATTAAACACCATAATGGTAGGCTTGTCATGGCTCTTAATGTCCTGCAATATTTGCTTAACAGATGCTATATGGTCTTCAAACTCTGGGTGTGAAATATCAACAACATGTAATAACAGGTCAGCTTCACGCACTTCGTCGAGCGTACTTTTAAAAGAGTCAATAAGCTGTGTAGGCAGTTTACGAATAAACCCTACAGTATCGCTCAAAAGGAAAGGCAGGTTTTTAATAACCACCTTGCGCACTGTAGTATCGAGCGTAGCAAAAAGTTTATTTTCTACAAACACTTCGCTTTTGCTTATTACGTTCATCAGCGTACTTTTGCCCACGTTAGTATATCCCACAAGTGCCACACGCACCATAGCACCGCGATTTCCGCGCTGCACGCCCATTTGCTTGTCTATGCTTTTAATCTTTTCTTTCAGGAGCGCAATACGGTCGCGCACAATACGCCTGTCGGTCTCAATCTCTGTTTCACCGGGGCCACGCATACCTATACCACCACGCTGGCGCTCAAGGTGGGTCCACATACCCGATAGCCTTGGCAGAAGGTAAATACACTGTGCAAGCTCTACCTGTGTACGGGCATAAGATGTTTCGGCACGCTGGGCAAAAATATCGAGGATAAGGTTTGTTCTATCTAATACTTTGATGTCCAGTATTTTCGTAATGTTTTTAGACTGTGAAGGCGAGAGCTCGTCATCAAAAATTATGGTCTTGATGTCGTGCTCTTTAATGTAGTTATGTATCTCTTCTATTTTACCGGTGCCTAAATAAGTCTTGGGGTTGGGGCGTTCCATTTTTTGCGAGAAACGTTTCACCACCTGTCCGCCTGCGGTAAACGTAAGAAATTCGAGTTCATCAAGATACTCTGTTAATTTCTCCTCGCTTTGCTGTTGTGTTACCACACCTGCAATTATTGTTCTTTCAAAGGATATCGTTTCTTTTTCGAGCATTTTTTTATTTTAAGTACTGTAGCAAATTTACAAAAATTGCGCCGTAAAAACTTAAATTGCATGGAGATGTAGAAAATAAACACCGAAAATTTTGTTAAAATTTAATACAACGTTAACCATGTGTTATAATTTTATAAATTTGGAATTTACACATTATTTAAACCGAAACTGCTATGAGGAAAACTACTTTGATGATTATCATGTTGTTAATGTCTTTTTTAGGCTTTGCCCCACCGGCATTGCAGGGCTTTTAATACGCTAAAAAAAAGCCAAAAAGTACTGTAAGCACAGCATTTGCACAAATAATTTTAACATTTCACTAAATTATTGCAGAGTTGTTAATAAAAAGTTGTTTCAATTTTATTAATGACATAATGTTGTAAGCCTGTATACTTATAAAGCACAAATTAACCAATTAACATTTATACGCGCCGCCTTTTATATACTAAAGAGCTGCCAAACAAAAGAAAATCAAACACATGAAAAAAATATACCTGGCAGCATTATTGGCACTGGTTGGGCTCACAGATGCACTTGCACAGCAGGACCCCCACTACACACAGTACATGTACAACATGAATGTAATCAACCCGGCCTATGCGGGAAGCAAAGAGCACCTGTCTTTCGGGCTTTTGTACCGCAAGCAATGGGTAGACGTGCCCGGTGCGCCAAGCACGGGTACCTTCTCGGGCCACAGCCCTGTGGGCAAGAACGTAGGCCTTGGCTTATCGGCCATAACCGATAAGATAGGCCCCGTAAACGAGACCAACGTGTATGCCGATTTCTCCTATACACTCAGGCTTGGCGGTGAGCACCGCCTGGCATTAGGCTTAAAAGCAGGTGCAACCTTCCATAAAGTAGGGCTGTTTGACGAGATAGGCAGCAACGGCAATGTGCCTGATGAAAATGACCCTGCCTTTGGAGAAAACATCAGCAGGACGTATTTTAACGTAGGTACCGGTATCTTCTACTACACCCAGAAATATTACCTTGCCTTCTCTGTACCCAACATGCTAAAAAGCAAGCACCTTGATTACAGAAGAGATGATATAGGCTATAAATTCGGGTCGGAGGAATCGCATTACTTCTTAACAGGGGGATACGTGTTTGAGATAGGCGATAACTTTAAGCTAAAGCCATCGTTCATGGTAAAATCAGCCTTTGGGGTAGACCCATCGGTAGACGGGTCGCTTAACGCGCTGTTCTTCGATAAGTTCGAGATAGGGGCAACCTACAGGATAGACGACAGCTTTGGCGGTATGGTAAACTATGCCATTACCCCGAGCCTGAGGATAGGCTATGCGTATGACCACATAACCAGCGACCTTAAGGTAACCACCCCGGCATCGCACGAGTTCATGCTGTTATTTGATTTGAACTTCCCGAAAAAAGTATCACGTTCACCACGTTATTTCTAACCTAAAGCGACACAACAAAACATGAAGAATTTATATTTTACCCTTAGTTTTATGCTCGCCGCCACGGCAGTAACGGCACAGAACCAGGATACCGAAAAAGCCGATAAGCTATATGCCCGCTACGAATATGTAGACGCTGCCAAAGCCTACCTTGACATAAAGAACAAAGACGCCTATGTAAACAGGCAGCTGGCAGAGACCTACTACAATATGTTTAACACCAAGGAAGCCGTAACCTGGTTTGCCAAGGCTACCGCTACCCAGCAGGATGCAGAGACGTATTACAAGTATGCCCAGATGCTAAAGGCAGAAGGCAAGTATGAGGAAGCCAACAAGCAAATGGCAAAGTTTGCCTCCCTGGCGCCAAATGACCAGAGGGCAGTAGCCTTTAAGCAGGACCCTAACTACCTGCCCAAGCTGCGCAACCAGACCAAGCTTTACAATGAGAAGCTGCTGGATATAAACGATGAGAAATACAGCTCCTTTGCACCCGTGCTTGCCGGCGATAACAACCTGTACTTTACCAGTGCCAGGAACAAGGCCCGCAAGAACTACGGCGTAAAAGAAGAGCCCTACCTGGACCTGTACCAGGCAACCTATAATGCTAACGGCACCTTTAGCGAGCCGGTACCGGTAAGCGACATCAATACCAAATGGCATGACGGCCCTGCGGCAGTAACCGCAGATGGCAACACCATGTACTTTGCGAGTGAAAGCTTTAAAGAAAAAAAACAATTTGAAAGGGACAAAGCCAACAACCTTAAATTAGGCCAGGTGTTCCTTTACAAAGCCACTAAAGAAAATGGCAAATGGGCCAACGTACAGGCACTGCCGTTTAACGACAAGAAATGGTCTACCGGTAACCCAGCCATAAGCAAAGACGGCAAAACGCTTTACTTCGCCTCCGACAGGGAAGGCAGCATGGGTGAGAGTGACATCTGGAAAGTAGAGGTAAAAGACGGCAACAGCTACGGCGAGCCGGTAAACCTGGGCCCTAAGGTAAACACCGAAGGCAGGGACAACTTCCCGTACATTACCGACAGCAACAAACTGTTCTTCTCCTCAGACGGGCGTAAAGGCTTTGGGGCGCTGGATGTGTTTATGATCGACCTTACAAAAGGAACCGAAGCCATGAACGTAGGCGCACCAATAAACACCGGTAAAGACGACTTTGCCTTTACCTTTAACGATGCTAAGAAGATAGGCTTCTTCTCAAGTAACCGTGACGGTATTGACAAGCTGTACAGTGCAACGCCACTATGTGCGGTAGAAGCACTTGTGTTTGTAAAAGATGCCGTGACCGGCAAAGCGATACCTGCAGCAAGGGTAGCCATACTGGATGACAAAGGCAACGTGATAGAGACCAAAACAGCAGCCAATGACGGCAAGACCGATTATACGGTAGACTGCGACAGGGGCTACACGATACAGGCATCGGCAGAAGGGTATGAGAACGGTACCTTCCCGGTAGCTAAGACAAGTGGCGGGGTGGTAAACGTGGATGCCCCGTTAAACCCGATAACAAAGATCATTACACCTGACCAGGTAGTGCTTAACCCTATCTACTTTGAGTTTGACAAGAGCAACATTACCAAAGAAGCTGCTTTTGAGCTTGACAAGCTTGTAGAGGCAATGAAAGCACAGCCGGAGCTTGTTATCATGGCAAAATCGCATACCGATAACCGTGGTGATGACCAGTACAACATGAGCCTGTCTAACAGAAGGGCAAAAAGTACGGTACAGTACATTATCTCTAAGGGCATCGCCAAGGCAAGGATAAGCGGCCAGGGTTATGGCGAGAGCGAACCTAAGGTAGCCTGCGGTGAGAACTGCACCGAAGAGGAGCATGCTCAGAACCGTAGGAGTGAATTCCTTATCGTGAAGAAATAATTGCTTGTAATAAGCAAATGATACAAGAAGCGGCCCCAATGGGGCCGCTTCTTGTTTGTGGTATGTAATAAGTCCTTATAATATACTATTATTGCGTTAAAATAAGGGCAGTGTCCTTTGGGGTCCAGCGGTAATTATAGCTAAAGGAAGCATACCTGAATGTGGTAGAGTTTCACTTCTGTAACTTTGGCACAGGTAGTTAACATGTTTATAATAGCATTGTGCGATTTCGGTGTTAGTTACATGAAGTTTCCTGTCAATAATCATAATCAACGCTACCAAGGTGATAGTTTAGCTCATGAAATATCACCACCATCCGATACGCTAATTAAATTTTTCAGGCTTTTTCAAGTATTTAGAGCATTCATTTTGTACTGTCATAATAACGTCTCTCTTCCCCTTTTCGTTTAAATCACTCATTTGTAAAGCACTTATTCGTAAACCAATTCTAATTTTTTCAGAATCATTTAGCTGTGGAGACAGTCCATCTAATACCTGATTAGATATTTTTTATTATATACATATCTAATTGACATTCTGTTTTTAGATACAGCAATATATTCCTCAGGATATTCCTTAAAATAAATTATATCTGTACTATGTATTTGATTTTTAAATTCATTTAAAATCTCCTGTACATCTTTATTTTCAATATTTTCAACTTTATGTTCTTTAAAAATTAATGTCCATGTAGTTTCACTGTTACAGCAAAAACTTAAATTAAAGATCTCAGAGGTTTCTTTGTTTATTCCGTAACATGAAAGTAAGAGTATAGAAAATGCAATATATATGTATTTGCTCATTTTTAAAATAACTAAATTCAGTAATCGTTATTAACAACCTATTTTAATGTACTTAAATTTAAAAGCTTCTTGCGCTTTTTTTCCACATTGTAAGAGCTCTGATACATTATCAACCCAAGTGTAGCAGCACATTGTTTCGCAACAGGATGCCGCTGCCCTTTAGACAGCGAAGGGCGCTTTTGATAAGCACGGATTATTTCGGTTTCCATTGAGGGCCACAATACTGTATCTCTCCATCTTCATTATAGAATACAAATTCACTTATTTTAGATTTTTTATTCAAAATCAAGCTAAATAAACAACTTTGATTAATTTTGCTTATATTTTGGGATTCTTCGTTAGGTATGAAATCTTTATCTGAAAAATAAAATTTTAAAACATTTACAGGTTTATCTTTTGAAACCGTATCTAAATAGGAAAACGCCATATTTACCAATTTTGTGCTATCAAGACATTGTCTTGAAAAATTTTTAACTAAAATGGAATGAGCGTAACCATCAACTTTATCATCATAAAAACTCACACTTGTAAAAATTGTTCTTATTTCACGAAGTTCACATATATCTTTTTAAGATTTCATGCACGAATTCACAATGCATCCAACTAATAACAGTGTGATTTTGAATTTATCCATATTATTTTCTTTATACATTAATATTCTAAGTAAATGGTGAATAATTGTTTTTGGTTTGTGGGTAATGTTTATACGAATTATGTTGCAACCAATACATCATGAGCAGCGGCCACTACTAGCGCTCCATTGCAGCCATGTGCTGCTATCGGCTATATCTGCTGCCCGTGCTCACCGCAAGATGCTGCTGCCATCAGAAAGGGACTGAGTAGCTTATGGAAGTGGCGATACAAAACCTAAATTATCAAAGATAAATGATTATTTTCAAGGTCAATTATATACTCCTCCGTTTAAATTATGAAAAAATTGATAAAGTTTATTTTAATAGCATTACTAGCTAATTCTTGCATATCAAAAAAGGGGACAGAAATTCATTCGATTCTGAAATAAAGATTTTGCTCGTAGGTACGAGAATAATTTAACTGTGAAGAGCGAAATAAAAATCTTTTCTGAACGAGATTTTTGCGGCTATGTAGAGATGCTCAATTCAAACAATTTAACCAAATATTTCCCAATGTAAAAATAAAAGTGGGTGCAGATGGTATAAAATAAATATTATTAGTGATGAATGAAATAATTAGTGAAATTAAAAAGAGAGGTTATAACATAATAGGCCTTGAATCTTTTCAAATAGATAAAATCGAGAAGTTTTACAGCCTCAAATTGCCAGAGGATTATAAATTTTTTTTAAAGACAATGGGGTTGGATGGCGGCGGCTTTATGAAAGGAGAAGATTGTTTCTACGATAGAATTTTCGAACTAAAAAATTATGCTTTAGAACTTTTGGAAGATGATGAAACGGAATTTAAATTAAAAGATAGTTATTTTGTTTTCTATAGCCACCAAGGATATATTTTCGCATATTTTGACACATCAAAAAACAATATTGACCCTTCAATTTATTATTATATGGAAGGTGATATGGTTCCAAATAAAAAGTATGATGATATGAATTCTTTTTTTAAGGAAAGACTAGAAAAGTAAGTTTCTATCCCTTATGAGATGCGAATAATACGTAGCGATTAAAAGAATTGCTTGTTGTTACATATATAGTGCCCTTTTCTATCTTTATACTTGGTATTGAGCCTGAACCTATGAATAACACCTATCAAATTTAAACGGTTTCCCTCAGGGTATTGTTGCTTTACTGGTGTTGGTAGGGGAGGTGGTGCATTAGGGAAGCGGCTATTTTTCTTTTTTAATTTGTTGTGTAGGTAAATATTAAACATCATTTAAGGCTTTCAAGATATCTTATGGATTGCTATTTTCCAGTAAACCAGTTGTTAAATCATACTTATCTCCGCCCAAATTACTGTATTTTAATTCTCTATTATTAATTTTTTTCAATCTAAAATTTACTGCATTCAATGTTAATTTGTTGTTCTCGGTAGAAACAACAAATTTAACAAGATAGTATGTGTCTGATTTTAATTTTCGAGGATTGATATATGGAGTTAAGTAATAATCTGTCGGAGACATTTTTAGATTTTTCGCAAAATTATAGTCGAACGTTATAAAAACTGGAGATGATTTTGCTACAGTCCTTCTGAATTCAGCAATATGATTTTCCATAATTGTATCTAAAAGCGTTTTGCTTTGTGAGAAACAACTAATACTTAAAAACAACATAACGTTTATTATAATACTCTTCATAAAATTATTTTTTAGGTGTAACAAAATTTTTCTGAGACTAATTGTTCCTCTACGTCCGTTATCATTATTAACAATATTAACCATTGATTGCCGTATACACCATCATTACCAATATTCTTACCAATTTTCATTTATAAAATGACCTAATGACATTCCGTCACGGTCTATAAAATAGACGGAATTATTTCGACATTAATTATAATGAGGCCATCCTTTATGTTAGGAGCGACATGATATCATATTGTAATCTATAGTTCTATAATTTCAATAAACGGCTCCATATCAGTTATGATTTCGATACATTCATTAACTGTGAAAATTGCAAAATGATTAATCATTTCTGGCCCTCCATCAGTACAGAAGTTATTTGATAGGAACGCGAGGTCATTAAAATAAGTGGAGTTTTTTATTTTATAAAAGGTATAACCATTGAGCTTACTTGCATCTAATTTGTGCCAATATTCCAATAAATATGACTCCTCATTAATCCGATATGATACAAATCGATTGAAAGTAAAATAAATATTGTAGTTACTACTACTACTTAAAGATATTTGTAAGTTAGAATCGTATGTGACGGAATCAAGAGATATATTATCTATATCAAAATTGTTCAAATCACTGATTTTCCAAATTTCAAAATTGTTAACTTCCATATCTAATTTAATTTTCTGACATGCTTATTTTTTGGGATGCTAAGTTGTCTAGCAGGAATTTAGTTAGCTCCTTTGCAGTGACTACCATTCTCATCGTGCTGTTCTTTTGTCAGGCAAGTGCCTGTATACCATTTAAATTTACCATGTATGAACATCCATCAGACCAAACTTATAAATGCTTTAAGCATCAGCATAAGTGCCTGCAGTTGTATATTTATTTCAGGGCCGTTTAGTTTAGCAGATTTAATGCATTATGAAAACTATCTCTGCCAAATTTCCATTTAGTCTTTGTTGTCCGTTTATAATTTTAATTTGATTAAACCCATCTGATGCAATACCTTGAATAATATAATTTTTATACTCTAATTCAACATTAGTTCTGTCGCCATCATCATAAGCCATCCAAGTACCCCTCACTTTATTATGATTACAAATAAAAATGAAACTCTTGTCAGAATTTAATGATAGCATACTGTTGCTCATATTTGATGAATCTGATACTTTATAAGTTGACACTTCATAAGTACCCGTAAGGGCTTCTTCGTATTTATTACTGCAACATATAAATACTATAGACATGCTTATTATATAAATTATATTTTTCATTTTCTATTTGACCTTTCATTGATGTTACCGACCTCCGTCACTAGTTTAAAAATAAAACTGAAATATATTCTTTATCGTGTTAAAGATGTGCGCCTTGTACGACATTCCTACCATTTATGCCGGATTGCCGAAATATTTAATTGACTATAGAATAACTTTGATATATTCCTTGAAGTAAAACTAGTAATATTTAATATTTAAATTCTAATATTTTATAATCTACTTGCTTATCCTAATAGTGACCCTACCCAAAGGTATTCTAAACTCATTAATCCAAGTGTTAAAATCCCTTCGCAGAACGCAGTAAAGCAACGTCCAAATAATGCTATTAAAAAGCAGGACACATGCCCTGCTTTTTAATAGCTTGTAAAAAAACTACTGTTTTATAATCCTGAAATTAGATGTTTTTGTGCCGTTTGTAACTTTAAAGAAATAAACGCCGTTTGCAAATTGTGCTATATCGGCATCGGTAGTAGTGGCATTTATAGTTTTGTTTAGGAGTAACTGACCCGCGACGTTGTAAACCGAGATTCCGGTAATACCTTCGGGCGATGTAATGGTTACACTGCCGTTAGTAGGGTTAGGGTAGTACTGCAGGTTTACAAATGTGCTTTCTTTAGCGCCCAGTGTACATGAAACCGTTGCACTCCATCCGCTTTCAGTCACGCCGGCGTCGGATATAAATTCAAAGGTCAAAGAACCATCAGTGGCTGTACTCGTAAATGGCCCGGGAATCTCACTTCCGCTATAAGCTCCCAGCAAGGGCGCAGAAGTATCGGCACCATCATACACATACATATAATCATAAAACTCCTCTGTATCAAAGCTGGTAAAGGT
>Ga0265780_10006313_pt1 | contig 14732 bp, 16 predicted proteins | sample P1T30metagenome_FD_192432 | JGI IMG/M metagenome (GOLD analysis project Ga0265780, IMG submission 192432) | Plant litter microbial communities from East Loma Ridge, Irvine, California - P1 T30 | ecosystem: Environmental > Terrestrial > Plant litter > Unclassified | place: USA: California... | reverse complement strand
TTCTGGAGGGACTAGCATCCATTCATCTCTCGTTAATGCTTTCGGTTTCGATTCCTCTTCTATCCTCTCTGCCCTTCTTTTCTCCCTCTCCAAGAATTCTTCAACACCTGATTTTTCAGGTCCGCTTTCCTCTGCTCCAGGTGGTTTAGGCCCAATATCATCATCGCTTTCTTCATCTTCTTCTTGCTGATACCTCGCACTTGGTGCCGATGAGGTATTTGAAGCAGGTTGGGGGGCACGAGAAGGACCGGCAGTTCGAGCAGCAGCTAGATGAGGTGGAAGGGCTGGGCCATAATCATCGTCATCTGATTCCGAAGCTGGATCCTGAGGTGGTGTAGTTGATCTAGTGGATGGTCCTGCTTCTGTAGCAGAGCTCGCAGATAGATGAGCTAGATGAGGTGGTAATGCTGGTCCGATAGGCATTATTGATGAGATGTACAGTCTTCATAATTCCAGTTCTTTCAACACCACCCAAATCCACGTGAACCAGCGCTTAATTCGATGCCGAGAGACCGACACAGCTTCATACGTGTAAGTGTATCTTCACTTGTACTTCACTCTCTGTACAACATTTACGATGAAAGCCCCGCAACCAAACGACTCGCCATTAGATGTAGATGGTCTTCCATCATACGATTACGCAACAGCTCAACCACCCGCTGAAGAATACGGAGCTGGACCTTCCACTTCATCCGCCACCCCCGCCGCAGCACCTATTCCCAAGAACAGTCTTCATCTCTTCAATGGTCCACCTAATGCCGAACCACTATTTGGACGTATTGAAACTAGTCTAGGGGTTCTGGGTGATATTGTGACGAGTACTAAAGGGTCAACGACTGAGACCAGTGATCCGAAACTTGGCAATGGTAAGTCCACCTACTCGTGACCATGGCCACAGCTGATGGATTAGCGGAAACTCTGTATGACTTTCTCCGATATCGATCTCAGAAAGTACCTGGGTTCAAAATGCAATGTACAGGAGCACATTGGATCCACCATGAACACAATCATACTGTTTTCGAGAATGGTATGTCGGTTGATAAACGAAAAGGCGAGAGCGAACGGATCATCGATTTCGACTTTTACGTATGTCCCCTCTATCTTATAATGAATACGAACTGATTAACTAGATTGACTTGTCTGATATCTTGGATCACCCAGACAATACCGCCAATATCCACTTGTCCGCCGTCGCCCCCGACTTACCAGCTCTGAGGGGCGCATCGAATATGTCTTACTCCGCATTGTTCGCTCCTCAAGAGGATGAGCGAGACTATTATGCCCTTCAAAGTGATATAGAGCTCGGAGGGGAAGTCACTAAAGCGGGTCGAAACGTTGATCAAAAGTCGATAAAACTGTGGAGTGACTCGAGGAAATGGCGATTTTCAAAGGGTCTTCCTTGGTGGTGTAATGTCCTGCTGTCTGACGAGTATTGGACAATGAGAAAGCAGAGCCGACCTACCAGGCTGGGAGGATTGGACTCAACGGTTATTGGTGATCTAGTCAGTCGATCCGTGGCTTTAAGGGGCGATAGGGAAGATCAAGAGATTGACGAGGAGCGAGAAGCTCTCGTACCAGATGTCTCGAGGGTGAGGGAAACATGGGACGAACCGACGCTGAAAGCTTGGTGTGAAGCATACGCTGCAAATCCGCTACTCATCAAGAACTTCATGTTGCACAAAGAAGTCTGGGGATGGGATTTGGGTGGATTAGAATCTGCCGTTAAAGGCGCTATCGCTTCAACTGGGTATACGAGTCCGGACGTCACGGTCAAGTTCGAGCTTGATGACGAGACACTATGCATCAGGCCAGATAATTGGTTCTCCAAGATCGCAGGCTCGGCTGCTACGAACGTAAGACATTTAAACATATTATCAAGAAATTCAACTGATCAACAGGGCTTTGTCAACTTCCTCCTCTGGATATCTCTGTTCTGGCCGATATACTGCATCGCCCTCTACTTTTACCCGCACTTGGCAGGATTTTATGCAGTCACTCGAGCAACATGTCAGTTCTTTCCTCGCATGTTCGATGTGCCCACTAACCAGTAGACGGCCTAAAATACTACCCACCTCTCCCATCAACTTTTCCAGCAGAATCACTCGAAACCGCCAAAGAGAGACTTCCGGGACTATACAAGCTCCACCCCGAGATCCCAAAGAATCCAACTTTACATAGAGGGCCAAAGGGTATACATTACCTTCTTGGGCGTAAGGAAGGCGAGTTCTTCAGAGAATGGGAAGAGAGGATCAGGATGGGCGTGAATATGAGGTTCAAAGGACATTTGATGGGTGCTAGAGTTGGAGAGCGGGAGTCTTTGGATCTTGATGGTTATTGAGCTATCAGATCTTGAGGAGTCCACTGTTGTGTGTTAGTCGTGGGGTGACCTTATCGTTGATCGATGACAGCTGCTAGAAGTCATCTCGTTCTAGTCTGTACTGGTTGTATCGATATACGTGTTACAATGTACATTTGCTATGCTACAGTATCAAAGCGCCGGGACTCAAGCAAGTGTATCCTTCGCCAATTCAACATCAAAGATCGGCATCTGACAAGCCCCATTCTCGCATATCCTCAGACTGGGGTCTTCACTCTTGACAACGCTGATCAGAGATTCAATCACACCGTTCAAATTCGACAATCCCATCGGAGGGTTCTCCGGATCAAGCTGTATCACAACCTTGCCAGGCCTGTAGTTTCCCCTTACGACCTCGAGCAGAGCTTTTGTACGGGCATCCTCACGCGGTCCAGAAACGATATACTATCCATCAGCTTCATTCTCATCGCGGTGAATAGAGCTTACCTCAGTATATCCCTTCTCTAGATCCATCAAGCCAGCTACACTGTATCCGAAAGCCCTTGGAATCTTTTGTAATTCCACCCCGATGCTGAGATAGGTATCTTCTGCCCTTTTCTCGTATCGCTCATAATCATTCGAGTGGATTAAGGACAACCTCGAATTATTATGTGCCGAGACTGACAACGCAGATGGTTCCGCCGCATCCTGATATCAGCTTGACCAATTCAAGGAGAGATCGAGATAGTCATACCTGGGCATCTTTCATCCTGATCAGAACATGCTCATCGGGAGCACTGGCGAAATAGCCTCCCCCGTCTTCATCCCAGAACAACTCATCTTGCCTCTTCTGAAGTTCGATAGCGAATAGCGCATATTCCTCTTTCCCGCTGGCTTCGTACAGATCTAGTAGACCTCGGATTAGGAATGCGTAATCATCCGTCTGACCTGTTGGGCCTTTACCTTCTCGCCAACTTCTGTATAATGTTCGTGCTGAAGCATCCCACATGTTGGCTTTGATAAATGCAATGACACCCTCGGCTGCTGCTAGGGACTTTGAGGCTGCGGGGTACGACTCGGGAAGGACCTGTGCTGCTTTGGCTAGTGCCGAGATCTACCATCAGCATTGACTCGGAGCAGACGACGTACCATCAGACCATTCCATCCGCAAAGAACCTTGTCGTCTAGTCCTGGTCTTGGACGGGTACTGTCCCTCCTCTCCTTCAACTTTTTACAAGCATCGACGACTTTCCGCTCGACTTCCTCTGCCCCTATCTTGAACTTTTGTCCAGTAGACTCGTATGACCTGACCATACTGAGTATATTCTGCCATCAGCCCAAAACCTCCCAGGGAACTCACCATGCCAGTCATCTCTCCATGCATATCATGTTTTGGATCCACATTTCCATCCACTTTCACACCAAAGAACCACCCTACCACCTCTTTATCTTCTCCTACCACCTCATCAAATTCTTGCTTTGACCAGATGTAAAATGCTCCTTCCGATTTCTCTTCGCCTTCTTTGAGAGCTGAATCGGCATCTTCAGCAGAGTAAAATGCACCTTCTGGGCTGAGTAGATCGCGGAGCGAATATTCGATTATATCCGCTGCGAGGTCGTAACAGAGTTTCTGATCTGCTTCGAGCTGTGATTTGGATTCAATACCGGCGTGCGAAGGATCACAGATCAACGCGAAATCCAAAGCGGCTGAAGCAAGTTGTCCTTGGTCATACCTACCATCAGCCATCACTCCATTTCCGAAGAACAGGGCACTCACAGCATCTTTTCGAAATGCGGTACAATCCACTTCTCATCCACACTGTACCTAGCAACCCCTCCACCCACCCAATCCCTGATTCCTCCTTTCCAAATAGCCCTAATCATCTTGATCCCCATTGATCTAGCTTCCTCCATATCCTCCTCGGCCCCATCACTAGTTTCGGATGATGTTGGGAAAGTAGCCAATCGAGCGAGAGGTTCCAGGGACATGGAGCAACTTGGGAATTTTGGTCCAGTTGATCGTGGACCACCGGGGGAGAAACCGCCGTAGCGCGGATCATGAGTTTGTTTCAGGTTATTGAATACCTTCTTTGCGGGACTGGAAGCGAGAACCTGAGCGAGTGATGTAGATACTCGAGACTGGTTGTTAGATTATCCTCGCAGGGGTGATTACAAACTGACAGATCCTCCCATTTCCTTGAGTTGATCAATAACATTTTTGCCCATAGCTTCACATTGGTCTCGATCGTCTTCCCACATGTCTGCAATCTTTGACAAGACTGACTTGAACCGTTGTCGAGGGAAGTAGGTCCCCGCAAAGAACGGTTCGAGGGTGGGGGTCATGACTATCATAAGCTTGTGCTTATTCATGGACGAAATAGCTCACATATCGACATTGGCCATCCGCCTCCGCCTGAAGTAGCCTGTTGTTAGTCGAGACTCGAGCGAGAAGTCATACCTGTAGAAAGGTCATATACATCCTATCCACATCCGGCCGTTCCTCCCTATCCACTTTGATGTTAACGAAATACTCATTCATGATCTTTGCAATTTCTTCATTCTCAAACGACTCGTGAGCTAAGACATGACACCTTATGTCAGCCCTTCCCGGACGATGGCACCTACCAGTGACATGCCGAGTATCCTGATGAGAGGAAGATTGGTTTATCTAGTTCCTTTGCTAGTGCAATAGTCTTTGGTGTGAACTCTTGCCACTGGCTATCAGCTGATGCTATGAAGGTGATGCGAGCTTACCGCTACTGGATTATCCTTGTGCTGGAGGAGGTAAGGTGATTTGCTCTCCCCCAACACGTTCTTCAAGGGTTCTATTGAAGTCGACATCTTTGCTCTGAGATATCTACTCGACTGTGGACTTGTAATGAGGGGTACACTTCTCTTTACTCTGTAAAGTGGCCTTATGAGCATGACCTAATGTATTAAGCTGACACTTGATTCATCCTTACAAGGTTCAGAATAACGCTTACCTCCACTTTCTGGGGTCTCCAATCTCGGCTAATTGGGCGGCTATTTGACATTCCCTCGAGGCGAGCAAGTCACACCATCACTTGACCTGCTTATCCCTTATCTCTATCATATACTCGTATGCTTAGAACTGTTATAAGCTTATTGCCTAGAACAACTAGATCATACTCGAGGACAATGTCTACTTACACTTCTGTCTCTACTCCATTTGGTACATCTCACGATGTTCCCACTGGGATCTTCATGTATGCCCCCACTCCTCGCCTTGAATACGCTGATGGGTAGCAACAACCAATGGTCCGCTTCATCCGACGGCAAAACTTTTGATACAAAGAATCCGTTCAACGATCAGAGCCTCCTCTCCTTCTCCCACGCTACTAAAGAAGATGTCGACCGAGCAGTAAAAGCAGCTAGGAAAGCGTTCCAGACTACTTGGGGAAACAACATTCATGCTACTGAGAGGGCTGCTTGTGAGTTCATCCTAGTCATTCGATATGGTGTTGATGGGTAGTAATGTTCAAACTCGCCGACTTGATGGAGAGAGATACGGAAAAGCTTGCTCAGCTCGAGAGGTGTGTTACTGAGGTTACATCGGTAGCTGATAGATAGCTTGAACACTGGGAAGGGAATCAAGATGGCCAGGTTTGTTCATCTGACTATATTTTGAGGGGTGCTGAACAGAAGGGAGATGGATATCGCAGATACAATTGCTTGTTTCCGATACTATGCCGGACTAGCCGATAAATCCCACGGTCAGAGTAATAATCACTTTGGAACCGACAAGCTAGTGTACACCCTGAATCAGCCTATCGGTGTCTGTGGTCAAATGTACGTTTGTGGATTAGGCATAGCTGACAATAGCATCCCATGGAACTATCCCGCTCAGATGTGGGGTTGGAAAGTCGCCCCTGCCCTCGCTGCTGGATGTACAATCGTCATGAAACCCTCCGAGTTGACCCCTTTGACCGCTATGGTTCTCTGTGATCTCATCAAGGAGGCTGGGTTCCCAGAGGGAGTGTTCAACACTGTCCCAGGTCTAGGACCTACTACAGGAGACGCCATCTCCAGGCACATGGATATTGACAAGGTGGGCTATCTACTACTTCAGGCATATCAAAGCTAATGGATAGGTGGCATTCACAGGATCAGTCCCGACCGGCCGGAAAATCGCCGTCGCGGCTGCCGAATCCAACCTCAAGAAAGTCGGATTGGAACTAGGTGGTAAATCCCCTGTATTGATTTTCAAATCGGCCGATATCGAACAAGCGGCAAAATGGACTGCTACCGCTATCTGGTTCAATTCGGGACAGGACTGTACAGCTGGAAGTAGGGTTTATGTACAGGAGGAAGTGTATGATGAGTTTATTGGGGCTTTGAAGGGATTAGCAGAGGAGACTGCAATTGGTATCGTAAGCCAGCATTATCCTTCCATCTGATTAGACTGACTTCTAGCCTGAAGACGAGAAGACTTCATTCGGTCCTTTGGTACGTCCCTTTTCCGGTGACATAATACACAGCTAATGACAGATCTCAAAGCCTCAGCAGGAGAAGGTTTTGAATTACATCAAGATCGGGAAAGAGGAAGGCGCAGAGGTCATTACAGGTGGAACAAATTGGTCCAAAGCTCCAGATGGGTACTACGTCATGCCAACTATCCTAGGCGGTACCACCGGTTCTATGCGAGTTGTACAAGAAGAAGTCAGTCTCTCCTTTCCCATCACTCCCTGGGAGCTGATGCCAGATCTTCGGACCGGTGATTGCAGCATCTAAGTTCAAGACTGAAGAAGAAGCAATCACCCTAGCGAACTCTACCGTATACGGTCTAGGTGCAGGAGTATTTACCCAAGATCACGCTCAAGCATTGAGAGTCACTGCCGCCGTGGACTCGGGAACGGTGTGGTGCAATCATTACATGATGACTCATAATGGTGTTCCATTCGGTGGGTTCAAGCAGAGTGGTGTTGGACGGGAACTGGGAACGTATGGTTTGGAAGAGTATCAGCAGATCAAGGCTGTTCATCACAATATCAATCTCAAGGCGTAAGTCACTTTGGAATGGGGTGGCGAAGATTGAGCTGATGACAGTGACTGGCCGCTGTAGTTGGGATCAGGTTGTGAGGAAGGGGAAGGCCAAAAGCAAAAGGAATCTATGCATAGCGTGAAAGTCATTATTTCATTACCTGATCATGGCCCCTAGACACATTTACGCGAAAGCCTCCAATTCCGCCCTCCTACCTCGAATCAGACTCCTCAAAGTCGCAAGACCCTTCAATACACCTTCATCGACCCCCTGACCTTCCGCAATCCAGGTATGAGCAAAATCAATCATTTTCACAATCACAGGCGGGCATTCTTTTGCCATCTTTTCATCCTCCTTTGTCCCATCCAAATCATCCTCCGATTCATCTTCTGATTCCGATTCGATCGAAGCCTCGTCGTCCTCTTCCTCGACTGGTTTGAGTGGATCTTCTTCGTGAATCTTGCTTTCCCACTGGGCGAGAGCGTCGTCGAGCCGAGTGAGGTCGCCTTCGTAGACGATCAATACTGAAGCTCCGACGAATCGCATTTCGAGGGATTGGAGGACGGTTTCGAGGTCTGATAATTGTTTATCGATAAGCGCGAGGACGCGGAGCATAGTTTTGGCGGGAATGGCATGGATCCTGTATATACCCTCCAAGAGCGTGACTCCTCCTCCAATAGAGGGGATGGGCGTCTTATCTTCGGTCGTGGAGGCTGATGCAGGTGGTGTAGCTGGTAGTACCAGTGAAGGTACTTCATCCGTGGGCGAAGGGAAGAATCGGATCATCCCAGAAGGCATCTCCTCCGCCTTAATGGACTTTCCGAACGATTTGGGGGTCAACATAAATGTCTGTGATGGAGCGTGCCATGTCTGTTCATCAGCTGAAGCAATTACAATGTGGACGGGAGAGCTAACCTGGCATCCAGTAAGCCTTAGACCGGTACTTCCGATCGTAGTCTCCTTCGCTTGTTTTTCCATCTTTGCCTTTTTCTCCTCCGTTGCTCCGGGTTCGTGAAGCACGGTACCGAGTTTGGCGTCCATGATATTCGGTTTAGTGAATGCATAAGATAAGTTCTGGAGAACCACGCTCTGACTTGTCAACGAACGCACGCTTCATTGACTGGGCGAGAAAAGAGGGAGAAGACATACCTCTGGGATCTCAGCCTCTACATCAGCCTGAAACTGCCCAACATCGTCCATCCTCCCTTCCAGCCTCAGCGTCCCAAAGAATTGAGGTATATACCGCTTCAGCCGCGCCAACCTCGAGCTACGGGGAGCGGCATTGACCATCTGGTACAGAGCTATTTCTTTAGGTAGCGATGGCTGATTGTCAGCTTCGCCTCAGATCGTATCATGAGCTGACTTGCCTTGATGACCAAGGAACCCGATGCGTCCGCTCGGACATTCTGGTGGCCTGCTACCTGGTGCGCTAGGGGTGTTGAAGTACCTGCGAGACTGAGGGGTGGAATGAGACCATGGGTGGCCTGAGCACCTAGGGACTGGGGATCGAGAGATGACATTGGGGTAGTCATAGTAGAGGTGTGAGTACCGATAGAAGTGGTCAAAGTCGCGTACAAGTCGTGCCAAGTCAAAGTGGAGGTCAATTTGCCATATAAATAGGGAGGAGCTGTTAATGATGGCTGGAAAGCCTTGTCCAGCAGTATGCTTATGGCATAGCTTACAGTTTGCCTTCTGAATAGGCTGAACATTCTAGACTGTTCGTGGGGGAGGGGAAGGGGACCATTCAGAAAGCACTGCAAAGGTTGAAATCAGATATCAGCCTAGATTCCACCGCGTTGTAAGCCTTACCCTACGCCCACAGCTCCCGTATATTATGCACGAAATTGGTCAATCTGCAGCTACGAGACTACGAACATGCACATTAGCTTGCCTCCCTGCTTACCTGAGCAGCTTACATCGACTGTGCTTGTGTAAGAGATTCCAACCTTTGTTAATTGCCGCGTTGAAAGGGTCCCCAAACTCAAAGGATCTGCGGCTGACTGACTACCCTGGATCCAGTGCTCGTCCGACCGTTTGTTCTTGACTTCATACGTCACATTATTGGTACATACATCTCAATTACAATCGTATCTCGTACGCACAACGGATCCGCGAGAATCATATATCAGTGGTAACGCATATCGCTACTGCTCATATATAATAGTTCGGCAGCAGCAATGAAGTTCAATTTACCTGGCACCGTTGGCCAAGATGGACGATCAACAGGCAAGGAAAGGACGTGGAAGCTGTTTTGGAGCTACTTGCCTGACTGGATCCTCACCATCTTTCTCTGGGTAAGTCTCCTGGTCAGATACCGGAATGTGACTGATGTGATAGGGTATCTTCTACCTCCTCGACAAGGTATGTTGTTGATGTTGATATTGAAATTGAAATTGACTAAATTGAAGATCGATGGATATCGACGTCTGTTCTCCATCACGGACACCTCACTCGCTCATCCGTTCGCCGTACACGAGCGTGTCCCGGTGAGTCACTACCGCGAGTAATAGGACCTCCGCTGACGAACAGGTCTGGCTCCTCGCTGTCATCTGCGCCGTCGTCCCCGCCGTCTTTATCCTCTTAGCGGCGTGCGTCTATTTATAGTCAGACGTTGTGCGATGCTGATCAAATAGTGGCGTAGTGAGGAGATCCTTCTGGGATGCTCATTGTGGTCTCCTTGGTCTTGTCCTCTGTCTCGCCCTCTCCCAGACGTTGACCATTTTTATCAAGGTATGGAATGGGTCAATTGCCAGAATAATTGCTGATGTTTGAGAACTGTGTCGGTCGACCCCGACCTGACTTGTTTGATCGGTGTCAACCTCCGGCTGACCTCACCGAGAACCCTCTTCATAGTCTCACGTCATGGACAGTCTGCACCAGGACCGATTTATTGCAAGATGGATTCAGGTCATTCCCAAGTGGTCATGCCAGTTTCTCGGCCGCCGGCATGTGGTACCTCATCCTTTACTCTGCTGCCAGTAGGTCCAGGTCTGTCCAGTACAGCAAGTCATGGGCTGATGATAGAAATGAGGGTAAACAACCGAAGGGGATATACTTGGAAAGCATGGGTTCTACTCGCTCCCCTTACCTGTGGAATCCTCGTACCGGTATCGCGATCAATGGATTATAGACATCATGCTACCGATCTTATCGCCGGATCAATCATTGGTATCCTTTCCGCATGGGTAGGATATAGGTCATATTACCCTGTAGGCTGCATTCTGCCCGCTTAGGTCTGAGTATGAAGCTGACAAGCAGAACCTAGGTCATCCTCAGGCATACAAACCCTACTCTCCGCGAATCGCCAAGGACGAAGTCCTACCCGTCAACAACCGTACTTCAGCCGAGAACTCGGCTTTCATCCCCACTCAGGCAAACACGTCGGGACTACATCAGTGGAATGGTGCGGGAGCCCAGGGCAATGAGCACTTGTATCCACCACTTAACAGGAAGGATGATGATGGACATGGTGGATTCTCGGCAGTGCCTGAGAGGACTGAGACGGTGGAGAGGGGGTCGTAAATACACCGAGGCCCTTCGATGATGATGATAATAATTAAAAGTATATACGAACAGTGATGTGAATAAGATGTGTAACACGTTCGTTTCACTCCTCGGAATGATTTGCTCACCGTCAAGCATGATTGGGCGAATACTAGCTCCTTGTTCTGATTTTGATATATAATCCAGCCTCGCATCTCTACGACCAGGTCTTTCGGACATGCGCCGTTGGACACTTGGCATTCAGGAAAAATAGAGCCGGGCTCATAGAAAAGCAAATGATCTGTTTCATCCCTCTTTCTTACATTATTCTGCGCGAGTGATGCTAAACATAACCCTACATGTAACCTAGCAACGGTGGGTAAAGGGGTCCGCTTCGAAAGGATGACTTAAACGAAACTATCGACTACCCCCTGCCCGTTACTACCTCCTTTAAACGCTTCGGTCAGACCCCGGATCCCGTAGACGAAACCGAAGCTTTTCCTTTACGAGTTTTCCGGCAACCTTTGAGGCTTTGTTCCTACTTGCAACCCCTTGGCGAGGTGTCACCTTACCCCTTGATCGCCTCCTTTGTCACCTATCCTTTCTGTATGTTCCTTGGGCACGCTGATCATCTCGATTGGTTTATTCACCTAATATATGTCTGCGATGTCTCGTTTCCCTCTTTATCTCTTCCATCTGCCTCTAATTCGTTCTTCTATCTACTCACACTCTTTTACGATCTCAGGTAGATCCATATATAACTATAAAACCAAAACAAATTTCGATAAAATGTTCATTCTGGACGTAGTACGTGTGGGTATGGTATTGGGTATGGTATCGGGCCCAGTCTTTGCGAGTGTCCATGTTGATCATGGTTTCGCCGAAGATATGTAAGTCGACACATCTCTGGCATTGGTCATGGATACACTAACAAGACAAGTTTCTGGGTCATCCGTCACATTGACCCACTCGTCACTACTCGTCTCGATCCAATTATGAATCCAGGAGAAATGTCTAATAATGTCCACGCAGTGGTCGGAGGGTCCAACTTTGGACCTACTTACGACTACGACAACTCTATGGCCAGCAAGTAGGTATCGATGCCAGCTGTTCGATGACTCATGGCGCAAGACTGACAGACAGCTGCACGACCGCCAATAATGCAATCGATAACTCCAACTACTGGGCTCCCCAGATGTATCATAAAAATGACAATGACACATACTCAATCGGAGTGCTAGACTTTGCACACACGTAAGTACTTTTTGACTCTGACTGCGCGGACACCTTGCTGACTCGACAGATACTATTTGATGCGACGGTATGCCTCTAGCAGAGATGTGGAATGAGACACGAACTGACTCACAGGGCCGACAAGGAACCAGTCTACGAGTTCCCAGCTGGATTCCGAATGTTGGCAGGGGACCCAAACAGGCGGACTCTTGACGTGAACGATCCCGCTCAGGATGCTGTTGGGTACACCTGCCTGGGAGCCTCCGATCTCACGAGGAGACACGGTATGGCTGTGTTCAGTCAGCTAGTGCTAACGACTCAGAATTTCCAACACAGCAATGCTCTCAGGGCGTTCGTGCGGAGCTGAATTTCCCCAATTGCTGGTACGACCCTCACATATACGAAAACACAGGCTGATGATCAGGGATGGTATCCACTCGTGGCTCGAGGGATCAAAACATGTCGCCTATGGAGACGGCAAATACGACGCCCAAGGCGCCAAGTGTCCACCGACTCATCCCAAGCGAATAATGAGTCTCTTGTTCGAATTCACCTTCGTGGTACGCTCGCTCGTTTCCAGCTTTTTGGTGCTCTTCTCACTGATACGCAGGACGCGGCAGAATACCAAGAAGGGAGCCGTAAGGTTATGTGCCTTACTGAAAGGGCTACGCTGATCATCCAGGATATTTTGCGAATGGGGATAACACAGGGTACTCTTTTCACGGTAAGTCCTTTTCTCAAATCCGGAGAATATACTGACCCATCAGCCGACTTCACAACCGGATGGAAACCTGGATTCTTCCAGGATATCTTTGACCAAGGTCGAGAATGCTCTGTTCAATTCGCCCTTGACGAATGCGGACCTCTCGCCTTGAATGCCACTGCAAGGGAAGGGCAACCGCTGTGTCCATACAAGGGTGTCCAGGTTGTAGAAGTCAGTTTCCAATTTCTGTCAAGGGGCCGGTGTTGATGATCAGAACAATGGTTTCCAGGGCCCAATCGCAAAATTACCTGGAAACAATCCAGAGACTGCCAGTTTCAACTCTGGCACTCCTGCAAATTCGGCCGTCGCCGCGATCCTTGCTACCGACATTCGGTAGGTGATCATATAAAGCTGGATCTTTGCTGACCATGTGAAGTATGGGGACCGTCAAAGGCGATCCTTCACACCCAGCTCCTCCCGATGCTATTCCACAAACAGGCCTTGCGACTTCCGGCTACGCACAGGCGACATCAGCAGTCGCATCAGGTTACTCCGCCCCAGCCAATACCGGTACCTTTGCCTCCGCTCAAGCCGCTTCCAGTGCAACAGCCGCTGCTGCATCCTCCAACATTGCGTCTGTTACCCCAGGCGGAGGTGTCGTCTTAGCCGGCGTGTCTGCACCGTCAGTCTCCACGTACAACTCCGCCTCAACCTCAGCTGGCAGCCCCGACGCTGTGTCCTCCTCTATTCCCGCTAGCTCCCCTTCCGCCGTTCCAGCGGCTGCATCTGTAGTCGTTGGAGCGGACGGCACTGCCGAAGAGATGATGGGTGCATCGAATGTAGCTGTACGCCCTCCCGCTCGAAAGCAAGTTTCACCCAAAGGTTGTGGCAGGGGAGGTAGGAAAAGACCATATAGGTCTGCTACGTGATTCTCGCAGGCTCTCGTTCGTATTGTATAGGCCCAAACAGGTGCTCGATGCAAGGTCTGCAAGGTGATCCCAACATACTGGTCAATCAGTTGTGTAAAGGGAATTAGAGGCCTCGTCGACCACAGAACCGACAGCTGCTTCCTCTTTTCGAAGCGAGCGTGACATTACCCTCAAAGACCATATTTCACATTGTTTCTCGACCTACGTGTGTGCCCGAGTGGTGATAGATCGCCATTCGGACTAAATAAAAATCAACATCGAAATGTTCGGTTCCCACAAAATGGTACGACGCGTCGCGTCACGCTTGAAAACTCAACTTTACCAATTCTTTGGGTCTTGCGCCTTGGCATTCAGGAACAAGCTTGGATCTCTGGACCTGAATAGAAGGGGTTGTTCTGTTTCATCCTTTCGCATGTACGTTGACGTTACATAACCTCCACTAACGTGTAACCTCGGATCTTCAAGATGAATGAGAGGGCTGAGCTGAAGCACCATCCATGACCCCTTTTCTGTTAAGCCACCGTTCCTCGTCTTGTTTCGATCGACCCCTTCCATCCGTTGGAACTTCTGATTGACATTTGAGCTTTGTTCGTATCCTCATCTGTTCCTTATCCCTTTCTGTTTCGAGTATTGTTAGGTTCACTCGTATACGCTGGTCGTCCGTGTGATCGTTATACTCTCACCCGTCTCCCATTCATCCAGGCCTTCCTACTTTGATTAGAACACACTCTTTAACAACATATCAGTACTGGTAGACGATCTCTGGCAGATCACTTCGTACAACCATCCCGATCTCACTACACAAACAACTTCGATCAAAATGCTTATCCGAAACGCGGCTGTAGGCTTGGCTTTAGGCGCTGGCGTCCTAGCTGAATTCGCAGAAGACGTGTAAGTTTATCCTCGGTCCATGATCGCCGGAGCTGATTATCCAGATTTTGGATCGTCTCTCATGGCTCTTTGACTGCAACTCGCCTTGATCCCATCATGAGTCCTGGGGATATTTCGGGTCATGTCCATGCTATTGTTGGCGGGTCCAACTTTGGCCCTACTTATGACTACGACAAGTCCGTGAAAAGCCAGTAA
>Ga0265780_10006311_pt1 | contig 14734 bp, 21 predicted proteins | sample P1T30metagenome_FD_192432 | JGI IMG/M metagenome (GOLD analysis project Ga0265780, IMG submission 192432) | Plant litter microbial communities from East Loma Ridge, Irvine, California - P1 T30 | ecosystem: Environmental > Terrestrial > Plant litter > Unclassified | place: USA: California... | reverse complement strand
GCTGTTGACGGGGGAAAGGTGATAGTTCCTCTATTCGGATGAGGGAGACTTGGCTCAAAGCGTCGGTCTTGGTGAAATGCTCATGAAGGGTGTAGTAATGTTTACCAGAGCAGAGGATGACTCGTGTGGCCGAGTGATTCGGGTCGGTGTCGAGGACGGGTTGGAACTTCGTGCCCGGCATCATACTCTCCAGACTCGACGCTGCTGCCTGTCTGATCAGCTGTGACTCGCCACTAAAGCGAGAAAAGCTTACAGGAGACCGAAGCAAACCCTTGGGAGAAGCGATGATGAGCGGACGTCGGTAGTTCCGGACCATTTGCCTTCTAAGGAGATGGAAAAGCTGTGCGGGCGTAGAAGGGTTTGCAACTCCAAGATTGACGTTACCAACGTTATCGTATGAATTGTCATTGGATAGCTATCTCATCAGCTTGAAAGATATTGCCACAGAGATGCAGTTTACTTGTAAGAACCGCTCAACTTTGCAGGAAGAGTGTTCTGGTCCAGCGCCATCGAAGCCGTGTGGGAGAAGCATGACAAGACCGCTCTGCTTAAGCCATTTTGCTGCCACCGTCAGCCTCCTCAGAGATTTCCACCATGAGATACTGACCTGCAGCACCAACGATAAAGGTATCGATTATGGTCTGGGCACCGTTCATGAAGTCACCAAATTGTGCTTCCCAGATAGGCAAGAGACTTGGGCGAGCCCAGCTCATCCCGACCTCGAATCCTGGGAATAAGTCTCGAGTCGACAGTGAACGATCAATGACTACTCACCAAGAACAGCCATCTCACTCAAAGAACCTATTCATCAGCCTCGTCCGAACAAGTACACTCACTGTTGGCCAGTTCTAGCCGCCCTCTGTCCGCATCAATCTGCTCATTCAGGGGGATCAAGCACTGCTCGCTCTTCTGGTCCACAAACATCGCATGTCTTTCATCAGCCATAGCTTAACTTGCGGACACACCTCTGCGAGAATGTTCCTCTTCCAACGTCTTGTCCGGAGATACGAACATCGCAACCTTCCTGCATCAACGATCCAAACGCCATAGCTTCGGCGGTGGCGAAATCGACTTTTGTTTCCAATCCCTTCAGTCTTGCAGAAACATGTCGTTTCAGTCTCGAGTGGATATTCTCAATTATCAGCTTTAAACAGCGATGAGGGGCACTCACAAAATCAGCCGGCAGCGTCACACTTGCTTTTGCCACTTTGACCAGGAGTTCACGATCTACCCCGGTATCGGGTTCATGCTTGGCCTGCTCGGAGTTGGGCCAGACGACCTTCGACCATTTACCCTCGAGCATGTCAGACTTAGGTATGTACTCATCAATCTTGCTCATGTCAGCATCGAGGGTGGCGGTAAATGATTTGCGTAGTTCAGAAGCCTGATCATGGGATATGACTCCGTCGGACTGGAAGTCAGCGCTCTGTTCTCATTACGTTGGCCATGAACATGTTGACCTACAATCAGGCGTGCTTCGTATAGCTCGGGGACCGACTTTCTCGAGCGGATTTTCTCGTACATGAGAGCTGATAGTCAGCCCTGCGGTCAAACACGACTTACGCTGTGTATAAGCTGGCTCGTCAAGCTAATCAGTCAGCTCAAAGGCACACAAATCTGCCGTCTCTCAAGCATACCTCATTGTGACCCCATCTGCGTTGTCAGCCACTGGACTGCTAAGCACTGCTGTGCTTACCTTCGATAACAAATCAAGTCAATGATTACATCCTTGCGGAACATCTGCTTATATCGGAAAGCGACATCAACTGCTCGTGCCACGGCTACTTTCTCAGCCTTGATACAATCGATAACTCACCCTCAGGATGATCTCCATTGACGTGCAGGATGGGACAGCCGATCATTTTCCCTGTCATTGTCAGTCAAGGCGTGATCCCTCGCTCCTTCCAGGCTTACCGATATCTGATGAGTAGATACTGGACCGGGCGAACGATGCAGGAGTGGTGTATCCAATACTATGCGTCAGAATCTGGGAGGCGTGTGAACATACTTATTACTGCTTGTCAGCACACATCAGCATTCGCATCATCAAATATCGACTTACTTGACGACGATATGAACTGTACCGCCACAACCATAATGAGGCAATCCACTGAGCCCAAGACCCTCGGCGACCACACCTTGACCAGCAAAAGCAGCATCTCCATGAAGCTGAACACAAAGTACCTTGTCACCAAGCTGGCAATCTGCTGGTGACGACTTAAGCAAACTCATCTGTTTAGCTCGTGTAACTCCCATAGCTACTGGGTTCGCCGCCTATATATCAGCAAATTTTCGAACATTTAAGGAGACGCCTGACTTCTAAATGACTGGGGTTCTGCAGTACTTGGACTTTGATCTCCTTGCCGTCATATTCGATGTTCCTAGTACCCGAGAGATGGGAGATCACGTCCCCTGTCGCGCCAGGCGCTGTCTCCGGGTCGAACTCGGGATTGCCCTTGATCTTGGAGAATAATGCTACTGGCGGAAAAGCGATGAGATCCGGATCGCAGAGAAGTGACAAACGCCCACGATGGGGGAGCGCTAGTACAATGGATGAGACACCAGCTGATTGTCAGTCGGCCGATAGGATAGGTGGGGTAGCGACCGACCTTTGGCGCTGACTTCGAATAGGGCATCAAGCGCGGGCAACATACTTTCAGCCCCTTCACACCCTATTTATCAGCTTGTGCATCACCTCATCAAGGTCGAAACATACCATATCTTTTAAGATTTGGGAATTTCTTGCCCAAGAAGCGATCCAGCTCCTCCGATCTCGCTAATAGTTTCCAGATCTTCTTTCTTCTATCTTTGTCGAACGGCTGTTCAAAGCTCGAAGCCTCGGTCTCTAGGTGATGGCTCCACCATCTAAAATCAGCGCCCGCTACCAAGAGTGAACTCACAATCGCTCCGACTTGACAGGGGAATGCATGAACTCGACTCCTATCTTGTCGACGTATACACCCATTAGGTGTTTCTCGATCTCCTCCAATGTCAACGAGGTCCGAGTGCCCTCTCCTGCATCTGATCGCTCGGGAGCGGTTGTTGCTGGAGGAACAGATGGTGTAGACGCCGAGGGCGGAAGATGGAGGATGCCATTTAAGGGGTAAGAGGTGGTCTTGTCTAGCCCGTAACGAGACGGGTTCAAAGCTCCTACAGGGCTAGTAGCTTCAGCGTCTGAGGTTTAGCTGCCCTAAACTCACTCTCGGTCCATCAAGTCAAGGGGATCAATCTGGGCGGCTCTGTGTCCATGTCGTCTGACGCTCTCGACGTAACGGAGGAGCGGTGCGTTCTGATTCCTGTTTTCAAGCTCTTCCGTGGTGTCTGTCAGAGTCAGCGGAAGCTGCTTGGCGGTATTGATCAAGCTCACAATCAGGTAGCTCGTACTTGGCTGGTACTCGATGCCCGAAGGCCGCATCATCATGATAGAGACGAGCTGCTGGGAGCGGTAGTCGAAGTCGAAAGGTGGTAGTAATTCTTCGCCCGGTGAGCATCTTGAACGGAGTACTGCTATGGCTGGCAAGGATATTTACTGTAATGAAAGTCAATGGATACGGCTACATGACCAGAGTGGTCAGTTGATGGACGCGTTGAAGCGCGCTGTTATCGGTTAACAGACCAAGCTCCGCCCGAGAGCCGCACTACGGTAGAATGTGGGTATCACTTCCCCTCGATGTTAGATTGGTTGTATCACTTCTACCGTATCTAGGCTTGTTGTCAGCATGCTCGAGCTCGACTCATGATATCATAGAGAGGAGCCAGCGAGACAATACCCCGTCAGAGCTTACCGATTTTGCCAGCAAGGGGCCTGAAATCCGGGTATCCCTGTCTATGCATGCATATTGTCTCTTCGCCGACTTCGCTCGTCAAGCACTGGAGTAGAGGTGACTCGATCCGCATTAGTTGCCGAGTGATTGTGATCGGTGCTCATCTATGAACGTGGATCACATGAGGAACGCGTAGAAGATCAGAGATTTAGAAGTCGCGTCGTCCTGATTTCCTTCCTTTCCTTCTTATTACTCCTCTATACACTCTACATAACATGGAAGATTGGCTAGCAGACTCAAATGATGCCCTAGAGCTGCGTCTAGGTCAGTGCATTATCACTAATCCCAATCGATATGCGCAGACTGCTGACATCTGCAGTTAGATCACCTATCGATGCCGATATTTTAGAGGGCGACGAGCTCGTTTCTCAGGAGCCATTCGGTCCAGCGTTCACCTATCCAATCTTTGGAGAGAAGGAGACCATATTTGGATACAGAGGACTGGATATCAAGGCAGGACTAGCTCGCGTCAGTGTATTGCAGGAGGCTGATGTTCAGCTCCACTTTGCATCAGGTAGTCTTAAGCAATACCTCGACATCACCCACGATGATCAGATCAAATCGGAAGCGACCCCGGCCGAAGATATCGAGGGTGCGCTCTACAAGTTCATTCCTGCAGACTATACCAAGTCCAGCATCACGTTTGATGAAACGGTTGAAGCGGATGCTACGTCGTTCAAGCCTTTAGGAGAGAAATTAGCGGCATACATCAGACCTTCTGGAAGGTTGATATCGTCGCTGACGGGTGGGGCGAAGGGTAAAGGGAAAGCGAAAGGCAAAGGCAAAGGCAATACGGTCAGTGAGCCTGTGGAATTAGATTTGAAGGAGGATAGTGAGGATGCAGTGGTCTTTGAAGTCTACAAGGTGAGTCAGTCGGTTTTGCATTAAACACATGTTGATGAACAGACTACATGGGATACACCGGGTTTCAAGGAATACCATCGTCGTATGCAGCTCTTCATCCTTCTATTCATTGAGGGGGGAAGTTACGTTCATGTAAGTGAACTATATCTTAATATGTGCTGACGAGGTAGGAGGACGAAGACGCATGGGAGTTCTATGTCCTATATGAGCGACGCAAAAGGGTTGATTCGGGGGAATACACCTATCATTTTGCTGGATATACATCAGTCTATCCCTTCTGGTGTTACCCAAACTCGGTTCGTCTGAGATTGAGGTAAGTCTGCACATGATATATACGAAGCAAGCTGAACGGTCAGTCAATTCGTGATACTCCCGCCATATCAACAACAAGGGCATGGGTGTAAGTTCAGTTATCTCATACAGACATCACTGATGAATAGCAAATCTATATTCGGCATTATATCAACACTGCCTATCCCGACCAGATGTAGCAGAACTCACAGTAGAAGATCCAGCAGAAGCTTTCGAGGACTTACGAGACCGCAACGATCTACGTCATCTAGTCTCACAAGGAGTCACCGAGGACCCACAGTTCCTGCAAGGTATCGGCGCCAGCCAAAAGGGCGGTAGAGTCAAGTGGGAGCAGGAATTGAGGAAGAAGAATAAGATTGCTCAGAGGCAATTTGATAGGTTGTTGGAGATGTTACTTCTCAAGCAGCTGGATAGGGAGGATCCGGCGAAGGTCAGGGCTTATAGACTACATGTCAAGTCCAGATTGTTCAGATTCAACTACGTAAGATCCCGCATGACCCCCGTCTGAAAGTCGAGCTGACGAACAGGAAATGCTATCGCAGATGACAAGCGAAGAGAGAAAGACGGCATTGGCAAAAACGTACGATTCAGTCGTTGAGGATTACGGTAGATTACTAGAAATGACCTTCCACTAGGATAATATGGCATGCATCAAGACAAGACGAAATATATCACTCGTCCGGAGCGTCAGACAATTCATTCCCATCATCCTCTTCTTCGTCTCTCTCTTCCGACACTCGCTTGATTTGCGGGCCTGCATTTGTATCTCCCAGATTCCGGGCTGGGGCTTCTACGATTTGCTTTCGGTACATATCGGCAAATTGCTCACTTGTCGTAGCTTGCTCCCACGACTTGTCGGTTCGAAGCTTCATGAACCTCGGGAAACGGATCGATAAACCTCGTTCACTGCCCAGCATGGAAGCTGCAGCTGGGTAAACTGGCGATAAGGTGATACTGAATATCAGCATTTGCCCACTAAGAGAGAATAAACACCTACTCGGCACCTCTAATCTCCCATACTTCCGAAGGAGCGAACCAGACATTTGGACGTAACCCATTAGTCTCGTAATACCCCAAAGTAGAGGTCTTGCTACATTTCTCAGGCTCTCCTTCCGGCGGATATCGGACTAGTAAATCTTTGTAAAACTGGTCTGTGAAGCCCGATATACCTGTTCATCAGCTAGTTCTGAGTGAGGCGGACGGAGCAAACGCACACTTGCAGACCGCCTCCAGAGCACCCGTTTCTGGATTATGGCATGCGAGAAGAATCGGTGACCACCATCCGGCCTTTCTACCTTGTCCCCACCAGGCTCCTATCGGCACTAGATCAAGTGAATCCCCGAGCCCTTCGAGGTAATCTTTGATCAGCTTAATCATGTCGAATGTCTGGAATCAAGAATGGCTCACCTTTTTTGACCTTCAACCACCCCTGACTCCGCTGATCAGGCTCATAAGTAGCAGGCAGAGGTTTCTTCTTTCCTCCATTCCCACCCTTTTTCTTCTTGGGCGTATCCCCCACATCATCATCGACGTCATCTTCCCCAGTGATCCCTTCGCCCGATTCGAGAAGTTTGACCATTAATCCCTCGCATTTCTGCTCTACGACCGTCTCAAAGAAGACTTGCATTTCCGCCGGGGTGTCTGTGCAGGTGGTGGAGTCGAGGGATTCTACATGATCGAACCGCGCTAGAGTTGGGTCAGAGGGGTTCGAGAAGGGAGGAAAAAGGGTTCGAAGGAGATGTCGTCTGTGTGAGAATGGAGAGTCGAGGAGTGGCTAGCGGGTTAGGAACAATTCAAAGAGCAAACATAGCACTTACGGTATCATTCAACAGCATGAGATCGAAGGCGTAAACCCCAACAATAACCTTGATATCCTCAACCTTGACATCCTTTTTCGCACGATTCGACAGATCTTGAAAAGTCCGGTAAGCGCCGGTGTCTTTATCCACAGCCACGATTTCAGCGTCCATAGTGAACGACGTGATACTATCGGCATTGAGCATGTCCACCAGCGACTGTGCCGGAGGTGAGGCAGAGCTGGGAAAGGCATGGCGTGAGGCGATAGGACGAGTAAGAAGGGCGAGGACGAGATGGCAAACATCGGGGTATTTCTCAGTCATGTCTTCCAAATGACTGCCATCAGCTCCTGATCAGGAGATTCGAGCAGTACTGACCGACTAAATAGCCTGACCCAGACTTTTGAGTCGTCCGATTGGACCCATCTGCCCCCACCATCGTCTTCACCCTGAGGTCCTGCTGTGCGAGCATGGATCTGTACCCGTTGTCCATCCAGCTTAGCTTCCGCTGTGAATGGCAGATTGCCCAGGCGAGTGAATACCTCGCCGAGGGACCTAGTGATGGATCCCAACATGGGAGATAAAGGAATTCCTGTTGATCAGCGCCTTTATGACCGTCCACAGAAGAGGAGTGAGTACACGTACCTACGCTGACTTGCACCCTATCCTCCAGACCATCCAAACCAAGTACATCAAGGCCCTGGGCGAGGTCTCCATAATTCGGATGACGCACGTAAACCTTTCTGACACGCCGTACAGCGTCCATACATCGGTCCTCGACCTCTTCCCGGGCAGGATCAGGTTCCAATTTAGGTTTTACTACTCGTTTACCCTTTTCTTTGATCGGAGGTTGAGGTATCGGTCTGACTGATTCGATCAGGTCGCGAGGCATGTGGAATAGGGCTGTTGCTCTTGCCAAGGATGTGAGAAGTGTCTGTCATCAGCTCCATGACCATATCTGATATCTGACTCTCACATACCAAGCGGACAGCACCGATCTGAAAACGTTAGCGCGGCCATTTGGATTTGAGGGCCACTCACCCTCAGATTCCCAACCAGACTTCTGACCAGGAACCTAACCTCCTCACCCCTAGCTTGGACCATTAATTTCCTAACCACATCACCCTTGATACGACCACTCTGATTTCCCTTGATCCTCGACAAGCTCAACATCCTCGAGTATACATCCCCAACCAATAACGGGCTCGGCTTGACGAGTGTGCGTAAGTTGGATTTAGCCTCGAAAGCTACATCACCCGGATCTCCCCATTTATGCCATAAACTCCTCAAGTCTTTTGGCTGGAGGCCTGAGACTTCTTGGACCGCTTTCGTGAGGACCTGAGAACCGATACCGAGTTCGCAAGGGAGATATGAGGGGAGTAAGTGGTTCGAGAGGAGGTAGAGGGTTGGTGTCAGGTCGATTGGCGAGGCATGAAGGAGGAGATGTAGGAAACTGGGGTCAGTGTACACGCTCGCGGGACAACCGTTTGGTAGACATACTTAGTGAGAACCCGAACAATCAGGAGCCGACTCCTTGTAGAAGAGACCTGGACATATACCCCTACCAGCACCGAGTAAGGTAATCTCCCCTTGGGCCATTTCGAGATGTCGATTTCTGCAGGTCTAAAGAGAAACTGATCAACATCGAAATCGATTGGATCAACAGCTTCAGCCGAGCTCGTCGTGATTTTCGCTGGCGAACCATTCTCACTCCCATTGACCGTTCCGGGTTCTGCTTTAACCGTCGCTTCCAGTCCGTTTTTCGGTTTGGTGGGAGTCTTGACATCGGAGGGAGGGGCAAACATTGGATGGACTTTCGAAGAGCTCGATCCGTTGATTCCTTCCTTCTTGACATGGACTTCTTCCTTGACTATCTCTATCCCATCTTCATCATCCTCTTCCAACACCACTTGCTTGGCTTTCCCCTTATCTGGAGAAGTAGGGATCTGTTCCGTGTCGAACTTTTGCTGCAATTCCCTGGCTACTTTCTCATCATCCCCGCCTGTGATGCCGTCCTGAGCAGGCAATTCATCATCCGAATCAACGAAGGAGATGACGCTAGTTGATCGTTTCTTTTCGCTTTTGGGCTTTGAGGGTGAGGCGAAGAAATTGTCGATGGATGTCTGACCTGCTTTTGATTTTGTGCTCTTCTTGGGAGGCGGAGTAGCTGCTTTGCGTTTGGGAGGCATACTACCTGTACGTGTATATTGCAGGTGCAGCTATTTACTGGTAGTATAATTGGACGCGATTGACAGCGTCGATTGAACTGACATCATCAGGCACAGACTATATCACAGGTGTATCCATGCCAGCAATCATCATTTCCATTGATCACTGCTCAATCTACAATGCAGGATGCAGAAAGATCAACGAGGCGACAGCTACTGGTACATTCAAGTAAAGTAGTATTGACTATCCCAGACATTCTCCTCCGTCTCTCTCCTTATATGTCCAAAACATCTCCTCCCCTCGGGATAGCAACCCGGAATTGTAATTTGTATTGTATTTCTATTGTTAATTTATATAAATCTATGTACAAGTATAAAAGCCAAATGATTTGGTAATATTGAATGGTATTGTCGATCATCGTCTGCTGATCGTTTTATTTGAGCGAGAGGTATGTCCGGTCCTCAGATTCATGGGTTGTAAGGATTCTGTGGGGGTTGGTGTTGGGGATGGTGGGGATGATGCTGAGGAAGTGGGGGTGGAGCGTATTGCGTAAATGAATCTGAAGGTTGCATTTGGTACATCCTGTTCATTAGTTTCTGTATACATTGATTGAAGATAGGAAGTAACGTACATTGGTTGATGAGCCATTTGTGACATTGGCGGCATCCCCATTTGCGGATAGCCCATCGTCCACATTGTAGGCTGGGGTTGTCGATATGGTTCAGCAGGAGCCATGGGCGCTACCGCTTGTAATGTATATGACATATCGAGCGTATGTTGAACCCTGTCACTATCGACAAACTGGCAATCAGCACTGGTCGAGATGGGGTATGGGAGATATTGGACTTACATCCGCAATGACAAATACGGTAAATGGGGGAGAAGGGGCATCCGCCACACCGACTAATCTAACACCATCTTCCCAGTGTAACCAGTGGGGTAAGCTGCCCATGGGTGAACTGAAGGTAGCTTGAATAGTCTCGGTAGCAGCTTGAGGGTCCCAGATTTTAGGTTCATACTCATATCGTTGTCCCATGGTACTACCGATCAGCGAAACTCAAGATCCCAGACAAGGGAACAGGAAAACATACGCAAAAGGTTGAGGTTGAACCATGATACTCTTTTGGAATGGCCTAAAGACCCACCCGCCACTGGGAAGCTTTTTGCCTTCAACATTCCAAATGTGATTACCCTTTGATTTCGATTTCTTTCCATCTGGATTGAATCGAGAAATGAGAGGTTGTTTCCATAAGTAAGATTTGACCTTTTTGGCCGATATCGTCTCTTCGGTGATACCCCTATTTGCCAATTCATCCTGAAAGGCATTCGTGAAAGACTGAATCCTGAATTTGAAAGGACGATAATCTGGTGATTCGTCTAATCGAGCCATCTTTTTGGGCATGAGGACTTGATGAAGCTTATCACCCTTTGCATCGGTCGCCGAAACTGATTATTAGCTATGCAAAGTAGACAGGGTAAGAGCGACATACGATCAGAGCAGACCTTGTTTAAGAACTCTTCAAAGATCGAATCCAAATGTCTTCTGACGTCTGGCGAGACATCGACGCTGGTCATGGACGTATCATGTTCCAATGAACTTCGACGCCTTTTATTACGTCTCTGTCCATCATCTTCGGATTCCTCCTCCTCATCTTCGGGCGAGTTCGCACGTGAATGCCAAGCAGAAGGTGGATTACTCTGAGCTACACTATACGGCTGACCCTGAGAAATATTACCGTATGGCTTGTATCGATGTACAGATGAACTTCGAGTTCGAGATGCACTAGGCCGCTTTGAGCTCTCGCCCCTTGCATCCTTGAGATCCGATTCGGAATGAACGATGGGTAGAGCAGCCTGATTTGGAAGTGGGAAAGGACGAGGTGGACTTGGTGGACGCGATACTGGCATGGTAGCGAGTGGCGATGAGATTACCGGAGCATGGGGAACACCGAGAGCATTGACGAAGGAAGGTGATGCCGAGACGGGAGTGTTGGGAGCGTGATGCTGAGATGGTAGCTGATGGCCATTGGGATAAGAATGCGAATGAACCATAGGCGGTGGTTCGTATGAGACCGGAACCTGTAGAGCATTCATATCCAATGGTGCCGGTCGTCTAGTCTCGACTGGTAGAGAGGGAAGGAGCGATTGCTGTGATACTTGCATCTTGACCGGACTGATTTGCTGTGGTGGCGGCATCTGCGTCTGCACCGTGTTGATTTGAGCAAGTTGTCGAGCAGGAGGCGCAACCGAAATAGCGGGTGATTGTTGGTAATTGATAGGAGCCGCTGTTGACAATGTAGGAGGCGGCTGGTACGATACAGGCGGTGCGGTGGCGACGGCGGGAGAAGACTGGTAGGTGGCGGGCATTGCCGTCTGTAAAGCAGGAGAAGTCTGATACTGAGCAGGCGGTGCTGACGAGACAGCTGGCGAAGTCTGATATGGAGCTGGCGAAACAGATACACCCTGAGAACTAGGTGTACCAGTCCTCGGAGTAAGCATAGCAGGAGCGACAGCGACCATCTCAAGATCGTTCTTCATCTGCTTCAAAGTCGCTGTAAACGTCGCCTCTGAAGTCTGACCAGTCGAGTAAGCTTCTTGAATATTTGACAATTGTTGCCGAAAAGAAGCGGTTTGATCGGTGATAAACAGGGAAGTATTCATGTGCTCCGGTAAACGATCTGCGGCGAGTGCTTGTAAGTTGGTCGAACTACCATGCAAGTTTGATTGACTGGCGATGGGAGTCGCAACGTCTTCCATCAACGTGTCGGGATTGATAGCTTCAGTCAAGAATCCGTTGTTGCCCGAGATGATTGGCGAGCCAGACAGTGGAGAATCAACGGCAGGCGAACGGATTTGAGAGAATGCGAGATGAGATGGTAATGCCGAAGCGGGATTGGCAAGTTGACCACCGAAATCACTATACTGATATCCACCACTAAAAGTCGTACTACGTTGACGACCTGGTTGAAAGTTGTATGGATTCTGTCCGGGAGGATAGACGTTTCGTGCCGGTGAAGAGGGTTGACTAGCCGGTTGACGATTACCGAATTGAAAGGGAGCCGTTAAAGGGAGTTGTTGTTGTTCACTGGCATTTGAATCGGATGGAACGGCTGACGAAGGAAAGGATGGGTCGAATGGGAAATACTCGTTATCAAAGTTGTAGTTTGATAATGAATCGGTAAATGGTGCACCACTGCTTGCAACAGTCGCTGGAGAGGTGGTATTGGCGTACTGAAACTGTTGTGATAGACCAGCGATATTCAACGAGAGATTATGTCGTTTGATTGATGGTTGAGAGAGTGAACGGGCGCGAGAATAATCTTCATCCGCTGCTTCTGATGCCTGATAATAGTCACGTCCGTTGGAGTCAGAATTCGTCTCGACCCTGATGATCAGAAGATTCCGTGAACAATGGACAGCGACAGCTTACGTAGAGGGACTAGGAGGGGAAGAGGCGTTTGGACCGGTCAACCAGACGTCCCCCTTGACGCCCGGTCCGGTAGAATCGGGATATGCACTCGATCCGGTGTTGTATTGTAGCGGAGTGCTGGGGAATGTATTGCTAGGATTGAGTTGGAGATGAGGTGGTAACGGTGGTGTAGACGACAGCTTGAAGAAGTCGAGCTGAGTACATCAGTGACTAGACGACAGTGAAATTTATATATACCACTCACGAGACCCTCGACAGAAAACTGGAGAATTTGATTGAACGAGGATGACGGCAGTATCCCTCAAGCTACCGGTCAATCCGACAATAGGGGTCGAGGCGATGACACTGTGTGTGTTCTTGTTCTGTAGTCGTACCTTTCACACCAGAAAGTCGTTGTTCGCAGTACGCCAAGTGTTTCGAGGCAATTTCCAAAGGACGGTAAGCTAGGGAATTGGAGAACTCGCTGAAGCCTAGTGGAGGGGAGGCAGGAGGAGGTAAGTCGGTGAAAATGAAGGTGGGGGGTCGGGTGGGCGGAATTTCGCCGAGAATAGCTAAATCTGCTCGGTCTGCTTGGTTTCGGGTCGTGAGGAGACTGTCCAAGTATGAGGTGTTCGGCAGTAGAATGCGATGGAATATCGAATGAGTGATGCGGATGCAAGTGATAGGTCGGATATTGAATGCCGAAGGAGGTGGGTCCCGTGGAATGTCCTGTGTCGCAGGGTGAGCGTTTCGCCAGGGATGTGACGTGAGCTAGTGGGTTGGGCGAGGGATTAGGGACGGATGCTAAACAGTATTCGAGGGTTCGAGGTGACTACAAAGGGGTTAAGGTAGATGAGGGTGATTGTAGATTGACTTGACTGAATGCTATAGATTGACTTGGGTACAGCTACAGAATCCAAATCCAGCTTAACCCGATTCATAGATCCTCTTTTGGTATCATCCATCTCATCTCCTAATCAATCCTCTCTTCTTACCCTTCCTCGAAACTTTTTGCATGACTACAGAGGGCATCAGCAGCAGATGGTAAGCCTGCGGAAAAAGGCTAAAACCCTTCTGTCCCTGGAACCTGTTCCTCTCTTCTGGGTCCTGACGATACCCCTGAACCCATAGGGGTCCAAGGGGCAATCCGGCGCCGCAGACGCCAACCGGATTAAATGCACCATGCGGGTCCGATAATACGCAATTGATAGTCACAGTAAAAGCCGAGAGTGAACGTTGCATCGGGGAGAGGGGGATGTCATCTCCACCAAGAGAAGCGGGGAGCATGGCTGCTGGGGCTATCAGCCGATATCATCCCGAATTATACGGGATCATGTATCTCACATAACTCTAGCGCAATTGAGCTCCAGACCATGAGGTATAGTGCCTAGACACAAGGAACGATATCTTTTTACGGTAGCACCGAACCATAATGCTATAAACGGCTACCTTGCGGTGATTGCTCAAGATTGCGCATGTCTTTCCATTCCCTTTCGCGCGTCTCGCGATCGCGCGTCTCGCGTTGTTGATCGCACAAGGAACAGCTAGTCAGTCCGATTGCGATGCGATTCCGGTAGACCGAGAGATCTGAGCCGGAGGTCAGCTTGATTATGAGCTGGGAGATTAGTTAGCACCCGAGATCTACCTCGTTAGTGAACTCTTGTTACAGCACCCGTTCCTCCGATCCACTCGCCGAGATCACATTACCAAAGTTCAAGTCTAGCCTAACACAGCGAGCCTATATATTACACGACCGTCCGCAGGCAGAGCGCTGTCTCTGGCTAAATACATTTCTGCCTCCACATCGCGCGAATTATATCAAAGAGCTTATAGGCGTCCCGGCTGGTAACCAGTACCCGACCTTTTCCTCGATCTGTCTCTGACGTGGATGAATCAATGTCATTAACTTGACCAACTATATACCTCTAATCATGCTCTCGCGAGCCCAGCTAATATTCGATACCTGTACATTCACCTAGTTGGATCTGGACTATCGCTCTTTCCTTGATATGCGGTCTTCCCTTCGCTTACTATCCTCACACTTTCACCGGATGCCAATGACGAATCACAAGCACCGTATCTGACATGAGTCACCGCCAGTCATAGAAGTCTGGTGTGAACTGGAGACTAACGATAAATCCGAAAGATGATGCATTGAGGTGTCAATTCCCCTTTTTGTATACCGAATACCTTCATACACATTCTCCTTCTCATGTCTCATGTCCTCTAGAACTTGATCTCGCCCAAAGGCTCAGCCTTCACTTCCGTATAATCTATCGTTGAATCTTTCTCTTCGTCCATCTCAGCTACCATCGCCCTGGATATCAGTTTCTTTTCTTACTCAGCTTCCAGAACTTCTT
>Ga0265780_10006310_pt1 | contig 14736 bp, 16 predicted proteins | sample P1T30metagenome_FD_192432 | JGI IMG/M metagenome (GOLD analysis project Ga0265780, IMG submission 192432) | Plant litter microbial communities from East Loma Ridge, Irvine, California - P1 T30 | ecosystem: Environmental > Terrestrial > Plant litter > Unclassified | place: USA: California... | reverse complement strand
AGTTCCCGCGCCTGGCTCTGATCTTTCGTCTCAGTTGCAACAGAAACTCGGTACGCGGTCGTTGCATGGCGATGCGGGAATTCATCACGGCTCGCTGTCCTCGTTGACAGGACGCGCGCCGGATCTGCGGCTGGGTATTGGATTGCCCATGTCGCGACTGTACTCTGGTAAGCCAAATATTCCTCCAAAGCGTCATGAGGGCTAACGCGTCATCCAGAGTATTGGGCTGGCTCTCTCGAGATACATAGCCTAGAGGGCTATGGCGTTGATGCTTTCCTACAGATATCGAAACTCGGCAACAAAAATGAGAGGCTAACCACGCGGGCGTCCATGGATGCCATCTGAGCAACTTCAAGAACCTTGGAACCCAGTGTTGCCCCAGTGCTACTGGCTCGTTCCTACCAAAATATTTCAGATCAGACCTGCATCTGATAACCACCATCCTACCTTCCTCTAGCCATACACTCTTGCCTACTCATAACACGCAGTCCCCTACACTACCTCACACTCGACCTCTACTACCACAGCATACCACGACATCGAATAGCAACTAGTATTCATTATGGCATGCTGGGCAGTAAGTCTTCTATGCGTCTACTTGGTCAAATACTGAAACTTCACAGCCTCACATAGAGGCCTCAACTGGGGTCACTGGCCACGCTCATCCTTCGCCGCCTGACACCATCGAGTCCAACACAGACCGCAGTCTGCCCAGTCTCCATGAACTAATCGACAAAGTCGCGTTCGATATCGTGCTTCGTGGCTTTGTCAACCAAGATTGGGCATCGTCTTCGGCGCTGGTTCTTCCTCGCGTGCGGCGCTCGCCACCGAGTGATGATACTGTTCGACACCTGGAGCTCGTGTCCTGCTGGAAAGGCCTGTCGCATTCGCAGGCGATTGAGCTTACATCGTGGGAGCGACTGTTCAAGCAGAGTCTGGCGTCGCATATCAAGCAGCACCTGCTGCAAGATGCTATTCATCGGCTGGGTGGCTACCCAGGTTAGTGCCTGGATTCTTCACACACTGCATCTTCGTGATTTCTAACTCATCTGTCAGATCCTGCCAACCAATCACTTCTCGCCCCTCGCCTGGTGAGACTCTGGTCGAGCGAACAGTCTCTCGTTCTCAAGATCTGCATGATGGATCTCGTCGATGACATGATGTCACGAATCTACGCTGTTGGCCGTGGCGACCAAGCCACCTATCGCAATTTCGAGTGGTCTTTGTCTTCCAAAAGCCTACCAAGCTTCGTCTTCAACTTCGTCCGTACGCAAGACTGCTTCTTGCATGCTGTGGACGGACCGTACCTGATATTCGACCTTTCCAACTCATACACTATCAGCAGCTTGACAGTCTTCGCCGATCTTCAGTGGCAACTGCCTAGGACCACGTTCTCAGCTCTCCCGAATCGGCTGTCAAACGGGGACACCTACCGCATCATTCCTCACTTCTCAAACGTAAGCCTTGGCGCTGGTGGGTATAGCGATTTCTCGGCAAACCATGACGAGATCATGTACACCGTCACCAGGTCCCAGTTACCAATGAGGTGGGACTCGGCTCAAAAATGCTTCTTTGCACCAATCTCCCATGACTCTAAAGTATGTGTTTCACATGTCCTCGAATTTGTGGCTTCGCCAAACTAACAACTTTGCAGCGTCCACCAGGGGTGTTAGAGACCGTACTCTCGACGAAGATCGTGACTGAATTTAGTGACGGAGTCCGATTTGAACGAGTCGCGCGATACAGTATCAAGCTGGAAGTGGGTTCTGAACAAACCAACAGCGCAGGGAGCCCTCCTCTCGCCCCCGTTCGCCGCGATTCTCTAGATGCTCATCAAGCATCTTGTTTTGACCCGCCCCAGAGCTCTAGCGATGGCTGTTCGCAGAATCATGGACCGCCCTGGGTCCCATCTTACACCAACACTCCCCAACCAAAGATGGATCCGATGTTCCCACCGTCTCCCCCGGGCCATATGCTGCATTGCGCACCACAAGACTTGCTGTGCTGTCGCGATGGTCAATACGTAGATCACACTTTCGACTTCTACAAGTTCTTCGGAGAAGCCGCCGTTTCCGCAATGCTCCAGTCTTCCTCGGTGTCAAGCGGCTACTCCGTGCAGGCAGGCAAACGCAAAGCCCTGCCGACCGCCGACTATTCCACCACAACCGGCGGCCCCTTCGCGCTTGACAGAATCGACGAATACCATCCAGCCGTCCCCAAACGCAGGAAACTGTCGCCACCAGACATTATGGACTACACGATTGCGGACTCAGATGATAAGCTCTTCGCGCACCTCGATCGTATCACAACCGGCCCCATGGGCTCAGCCGACTCCACACTCCCCTCCGCCGACCCTTCATGGTCCAAGAAACTCGACGACTCGTCAAAGATACACAAGCCCTTTCCCGCCACGCTCGCCAGCACAAAGACAACCTCTTTCATATGGCGCGGACGCAAACGCCACTCCAACACCAGCCCCACGTCCTCCTTGGAAGACAGATCTCCTCAAGCCACGACCTCTGCGTCCTCGGAAACCATGTCTCAAGAACAGATTCAGATCAATTACCGCGAGTTTGAACAGCGCAAGGCAAGGAAGGAGCAGGAGAAGAAGTACTACATGGAGACGATTTCGGGGTTCGATGGGGTCGTTAGCCCGACGGATTCCGAGGGCAAGACGTTTGAGGGGATTTTCCTGGACGGGAGTGAGGGGGAGTGGACGGAGGATGGCGATTTCGAAGTGGACGGGGTGAGTGAGGGCGTGGGGAGTGTTTGTTTGGAGGCGTAGAGGTGTTGATTGAGTGGGTGTGATGTTTTGTTTGGCCTGGTTTTGGGCACGGCATTGTTTTGGGCAAATTGGGTTGTTTGCATGGGGTCGGGGTCTCGCATTGTTATTGGAGTTGACGCCGCCATTCACACTCGGCGGTTTGAGCAACGTTTATTGCAAAGTCTCGCATTACGTAGTACTGAGCACATAACGTATCGCCATCACAATTCCTTCATCCAATGCCCATCTCGCGCCTTGTTCGTTCTATATCTCCACGGCCTCGCTAGCCATACCCGCATCCGGCGCTATTAACCAACCCCTCCATTGCGCTCTTCTAATCTCGGCATAAAGACGCAGATTGTCAGTGCAGCGTAGCATATTTCCTAGACAAGCGTCAAATGTTGGCATCCTGAAGATACTTCGGTAGCTAGCCCCGGGAGAAGTATATATGTAGGGTAGTTGCGTCACGTGCCGCTAACCCGCAACCTTCCTAATTAGGCAAGTTTCCGGCAACCCAGTGTGGATATCTCAAATTCCGATCCCCAACCTGCACTCACTCCAATGTTGCAGTTGGACAACGCACGACGACGCTGCGAACGAGAGTATTTATTTTCTTAGAAAGGGGGAGGGATTTCTCGGCAAGGATTTAATATCCGTAGTTATCAATGCGTGTTTTTGTTTAATTTTGCAGGTTTGTTAGCCAAGTCCGAAGATGGATGGATGGATGCAAAGTATACTATAGTATCAGGCAAAAGTATTGTACATGGTCCCTGCACGACAGGGGCTGCTACCAGGTAGCCGTGAGCCAGCACGGAATTGTAGAATTTTTTTTAAAATATGCTATAAAATCGGCTTTCTTTAGAGTCTCTACTTTGCTGCTAAGATATTTAAAATTAAATACGGTGGTGGGTGAAAGTCGATTTTTCAGCGCGGCTAAGACCCCTGCTGTGCAGGGACCATGTATAATACTTTTGCCTGATACCATAGTAGTAGGTATGCTGGAAAAAAAAAAGTGGACGTCTTGCGCGTTACGTCCTATCGTACCTTGAGGCATCTACACGTGTCCTCTACGCGGTGATGCGAAAGCGAGCGATTCCGAATGGGAAAGTCGCTCGTCCTTCCTTTCTCGGCTGGTGGGACTGAAACTTGACGGGAGGACTGCGAGACGGACTACGGACGTGAAACGCATGTGGGTGTGTTGGAGGAAAGATGAGGGGCGGTGGATATGCGCGAGAGTGTGTGGTGTTTGGGAATAGGGGATTTGCAAGGGAGGATTTGATTTGGATTCTGGTTGGCGTTGGTAAGATGAGTGAAGGGATGGGGTGGAAATGTATGTGACTTGGTGGGATGGAGCTCTTCTCTCCACTGCATCACCACAAAACCTGTTTGTGTAGAAAATGGCTCAAAGTCGGCTTGGTTGGCTTTACAGTTCACGTCATGCACACGCATCAAGTGGCGCTTTCAAGCACTCGCTTTCCAACATGCACAGTCAATTCTCAACTACCACACTGCAGACGGAAACCGATCCCGCGTCTCGTCCAGCCTACAACAAAGCACAACACCTGCCTCAGTCTGCTTCGGTACCGCGTACTCGCCGCCGTCGACACCACCGCGCCAGAGCATGCTAGGGCGCTCCTACCACTCGTCTACTGCGCCCGCTGGAAGCCGCAGCCAACAAGGACCTCAGTAACATCTGCTTGCACGTGAGTACCCAACCGCGCTGCGTAAAATTCCAGCACGTACCATTGTCATTGATGTCGTCGGCCTCGATGGGGTTGCTGCGCACGCAGAGCTCGCAGGTGGGCACGAGCTCGGCGGAGTTGGGAGCTGTGCAGATGCACTGGAGCTCGTCGGCGTCGTTGTCGTCTGTGGGGGGGGTGGTTAGTGGATGGGTACATGCGAGAGGGGGAGTGGCGTGCCGTTTTCAAGATCGCAGCGCTGCGCGGTGGCGACGACGTCGGCGCAGAGGCTGGTGCATGCGGCGGGGATGTCGTCTTGTTCGACTTGTTGGGCGGCGACGAGGGCCAGGATGGAGGAGATGATGGTGAGGGTTTGGAAACGCATGGTGATTGTGGGATTGGTGTTGGGGTTTGTGGTGATGGTGTTGGAGTGTGTGGTAATTGTGTTGGAAGATGGTTGAGCTGGTGATGATGAGGGTGTTAGACGTCTGGACATGGCGCTTTTATACTTCTTTGATGTACACAAGACTCCAAGATATTACAACGCCGGTGCTCCGCAATGGTCTGACGTAGCATACAGCGTCAGCCGCCGAGCGATTATCTATGCATGATGGACTTGAAAAAAGTTGTAGAATCGTTTCAGTTGAGCATTGTCAATTCGACCTTTGAGTCGTTGAGTGTTGTCAATTCGAGTTCGCAGTCGTTGAGACGAAGTGGAGTCGAAATGTATTTGGAGAATTTGATACCTAGACGACGTGCACTGCAGTCATGTGAACTCGATTTGCGAATCCGCGTCATGGCCGTGTTGCCGGACCAACATTAGCGTGCTTGTACTTGTAATCTTGTAAAATCTTGGCCGAACATCGATTTTGTGGGACCTTACACTTGGAGAAAACGTGGGGTCTTGGGTCTACTCCATCCAGCCCACAGTTGTTTACCTGACAATACTTGATTCGATTTTGCAATCAATTCATTTTCTACGTTCAGACAATTAACCAGCAGCATCAGGCCTCGTACGCCAGCCAAAGTTGTCCAGTACGCGAAAGATAGTTGGCATCGGAATGTCGACCGCCTCCTGTGTACGGACTTTCTTCGCTCCGCCTTTCTTGGATGCTCGGCCAGTACGCGAACGCGTTTCAGCCTCACACATTACGCCTCCTCTTCGTCATGAATCGCTTCGTTCCCTCTGAAGCCATACGCATTTTTTGTCGTAGCATTCAGTCGCTCGAGGATGTATTCACCGGCTCTGATGGGCTTCCATTGACTCACTTCCCCTTCCTTCAAGCATGTCGGGAGCGTTTCAACTACTGTATCGTAGTTGACCGAAAAGAAGAACGGCACGCTATATCTTGCTTCGGTACTCCGGTTGACGACGCGGTGAACAGTGGATTTATACAGCCCATTCGTCCAGCGCATCAAAAAGTCGGCAACGTTGACGATGAGCGTGCCAGGCTCTTGAGACGCGATGTGCCACTTGCCAGAGGGCTTCAGAATTTCTAAACCTGGCGTTGACGAAGTGAGCAGGAGAGTGAAGCACTCGTAGTCCGAATGCGCGCCGAGTCCGATCTGCTCTTCGTCTGACACTGCGGGCTGAGCTCTCTTGGGTGGTGGGTAATAAAGCAGCCGTGCAATGCCGCCTGGGTGTGTGGTCATGGAGTCAAAGTATGTTTCGGGTAAGTCTAGCGAGAACGCAAAAAGCCGGAAGAGGTGCCGCGCAAGGCTGAGTACCTGACGATCGACTTAGCTTGAGGGATTCGGTAGCTATTAATAGTCTACACTTACGCCACCATAGTACTCTTTGACCGCTGTGCGAAATCCAGGTAGGTCTTCCTCCTTCGGCCACATATTGCCCTGGTGATCTGTGCCATCAAGATTTCGATACAATCCATCGCCTCCCGTAGGATCAAGTGCAGCTTCGTACGAAAAGTTGAAGCCTTCCTTCTGTTCTTGATCGCCGGCTAGGGATGTGTACTCGCTCGGCTCCCAGCCCAAACCCAGCTCGCTTTTCTTGATATGCAAGTCCTCTTTCTGTTCTAGACTCAACTCATCATAAAAGCGTTTTGACTGTTGTAGGATTCCATCTCTTGCCTGCTTTGACACGCCGTGATTGGCGATGTAGAAGAAGCCGGATGTTGTGCATGCCTTGCGGATCTGTTCCGCGACGGCCTGACGTTCGGCGGGTATCGGAGAAAATGACGGCGCAAGATCAATCACGGGAACTGCAAAGTCCTGGTCCAAGGCTTCGTCGTTCACAGCAAGTCGCGCTTGCAAATATGCTGCCGCGCCATTGTGAGCTTCCTCGTAAGTTGTACGGTCCGTCGGATGTGCGGTCGCAACGGCTGCGGTGGCCATTATCTGATTCAAGTCTTGAAGATGAGTTGATTGGAAGAGAAATAGAAGGGATCATGCATAAAATCAAAGAGTACGTGAAAAGATAAGCTGGCTGTAGAGTCGGATGCACTCATCCACTGATAGCAATGCGGGGCAGCTAACGTTACTTCTAGCCTAGTGCGCGTCTCATTCGGAAGTAACATACCCGATTACATTTATCGTTTTCATCATCCGTTTTTATCTCTTTTTACTACATCTTTTGCATCATCATCTGATGTTTTCATTGGGGTCGCCACACAGTCTTTCGACGCTTTGCTTCGAGTGTTGCAGGCAAAGGTGCGTGGACCCTCACAAACCACATCTTCTTCGGCGCATCTTCAAGATGCTTAAAGTCATAGTTGAGTATAAGATGAGCGAAGATCATCTTCAGTTCGTATGCAACGAAGAATCGACTGGGGCTTTGCTGCTGTTAGCAGAATCTACTTATGACAGGTGCATACTTACCAAGCATGCCTGCCATGACCGAACGAGAGATGTCGATCGCTCGTAGTTACCATTGCTGTCTGTTTGAGTTTGAGAACATCGTTTTTATCTTTCTCTCGCGGCGTCATCTTTTTGTATTTTTCTCTGGCGCGTGAGTAGCGGAATGCGTCGAAAATAGCAGCATCTTCATGGATGTCTTTGTCCAAAGCCATAGGCATCCAAGGGAATGAGAGAGTAGCACCGTACGGGATGTACACACCCTCAGGAGTGACAACCCCATCTTTCGCTACGACCTTTCGACCCACGAATGTCAAGGAGATTGGAGATATTCGCTGCGACTCGCGAATCGCTGAATCCATTCGATACATCCTGTTCAGGCCCTGCTTCGTCCAGCCGCCCTCCTCTTGAAATACACGATGTGCCTCTTCTCTCAGGCTTTCGAGTATGCTGGGGTCAGCACACAAGATCCTGGTAATAGCCTCGTAGGCGGTCAGGGATGTCGTGTGAATGGAGGCGAAGTTTAGGGGCATGATGCGTCTTGCAATGCGATCTGGGCGCAACTCATCCTGCCTGTCTTCGGCTTGTGCTGTGCGGTATGTCCATGTTATATAATCTTGAGGCTCCTCCCAGTCTTTGTATCCAGGGTTTCTAGCATCCTTCTTTCTCAGGTCCTCCAGTCTCATTCTGATCATCGGAATAGTGTACCGCGACGAAAGCCAGTAATGGTACTTCGATACGCAGCCCAGGATAGTCCCCGCGAGAGGATGAATGGCCTTCGGAATGATGAACATGAGCATTTGCGTTCGAACAATGTCATGAGTAAAAGCGAGTACGGCATCCAAATATTCCTGCTTCCTGCAGAGATCTCGTCCGACCAACATCCGATTAACGAGCCTCGGTACCATGCGCATGAATGATTCCATTGCGTCAACCTTTGTGTAGACGTCTGTATCCGTCCCGTATATTGCATCCACAGCCGCAGGAATTTCTTCTGCGAGACCGGCAATAATGTCGCTCATACTCCGCCCCAAGTTCTTCTGGACCACGCGATCATGATACGGATCTCGCAGAATGATGGGATCAACGAAAGTGTAATCCCCGAACAGAGCATCGCGGTGCGCCTCACCGGCACTCAGGACAGAGTCTGGCTGATCAAGCATCCATCTCATCTGCGACCTTGGCATAACAATTTCAGCAACCATGCCTAGGGCGGAAGGCAGAACGAACGCTTTGTTCTTCTTGGAATATTGCTCATATCCCGCCTGCATCCAGTCTTTGCTGTTATTGATGGCGAAAAGGTTGCGCGCCGCGTCGACCCAGCCTTTCCCATAGCCCGACCATGGTATTAAGACCGGTAATGGTGGTGCAGTAAGGCAGTTGTAAATTGTTGCCACTGTAACATACGCCGCTATGCCTCCAAGAATTGTTGAAAATGAGAATAGCGAGCTTTTCTCATCTACTAACATTGTATCGAATCGTCAGGACAAGATCAAGTTATGGGTGGCAGAAGATGACGAAGAATGAATAGTTGGCAATGAGGTTGACGGCCAAATTTGCACCAAAGCGGGCTTCAGAGCCGCTTTTTTTGAACAGACCTAGGGGACGCTCGGCTCAAATGGCTCCGCCCACGCATCACCATGTCGGTAAGTGGCCCAATGACGTGGAATACAATAATCATTAACATCCTTCCTGAAAGTGATTTAAGTTTGGCTGATCGATGTTCGTAGGCTAAGACGGCGATCCAATACGTTCTACCTAGCATCGTCTTGTGACAGAACATCGACTTTTAGCAAATTCACGAAGAAGGCGATACGCGCGCAAAACTCCAAGAGGTATCTCTATCGGCTTTTCCCGGATGTAGCACATACGTGAAGACGTATAGGATAGGGACGCCATATTCAGTCGTTACTACATGAGTACTCTTGTACTGCACTCGTGCGCCACGAATATCGAGACTGTTAATCTACAGCGTCACTTCGCATCAATGAAGACGGTGAGCAAACAATTGGGTCTGCTCAAGATGGCCGCTAAATTAGCTTAGACTTTACACGAACTTTCGCATAGCGACTTCGCATACCCTTGTCATTGTTTCGTTGCTGGGGATTGCCTGTTCAAGCGCCATATAATTGCCCCATCCTTGATTAATATCACGGTAAGCATGTCTCCGTGATGCGTATTGAGGACTAAACTGTTTTTTTTTAGATCGACGAATCTCAGACTGGACCATGGCTATTCACGATGTTGTGTAACAATCACGCACATAGAGTAGCTCGGTGGCACACTGGAATATTTCCGAACGCGCCGTGGTTTCGTCGCAAACATACCATAAGTACAATTTATTTTCAGCCACGTCTTATCATTTCTCCTCAAACCCATACACAATATCCGCCTTCAGTTCCTTGGCCTTTGTCTCCAGCTGTGTTAAGCTCCTTTCTATGTCCAATAAATCCTCCTCCGCGATCTCCTCCGCCCTCCACCTCTGCCGTCCAGCGACCACATAAATTCCCACGATATCCTCGAGCGCCACGCTTTTCACGACTTCTCTGTATCTTGCGATGTCTTGCTCCAACATTTCCAACTCGGCCTTCAGCGAGTTGACTCCCGCCGCACGGTCTGTTGCCATGATTGCCGCGCTCGCTTCATGGTACAGGGTCGCGATGAGTTTCCAGTGGGAGTTGATCTTGTCATAGTGCGCGGGAAGGATCTGCCAGAATGTTGAGTCAAAGAGGTGAGCATGGGGCGTTTGATGGGCTATGTTGGATGTCATCTTGGGGCGTGCAGCAGTGCGAGCGTCTGTGCGGAGGTAAGGATTGCGCGAGAACGAGTTAATGAGGAGTGCGAAGACATCGCGCTGGATGACTGTGGGTTTGCGAGTGACTTTAGTTTGTACCGCTGGATTGAAGTAATTTATGATTGTGAGGTGCATGTCACATGCTACATTTGTACGACTGGTCAATGTCACGAAACACTGGGATCTCGTCACTGGACCTGGATAATAGCCTCAGTGGTCTTTCTTTCACTTCTTTGCCAACCCGCACTCGAATATTGTCAGGAATTAGATCTTTTGATGCCAGAAGACCTAATGATGAGGCTTTCTTTTTCAGCCGTCGGGTACAACATCTCTAATGACTATGTTGTGAGTAATTCGGACCTGTGGGAGCTACCGCACTCCTTAAGTATGCTTACTTAATCTATAAGAATTCCATTCGTAACAAAAAGCCGGCTACCTGCTTATCCCAGCCACTCGCTTTGCACCTATGTTATTGTAAATGCAGATTACAGCGAGAAACAAAATTAATAGTGCAAATAAATAATGCTATAGTAATTCTGGAAGCTGTTCGACACCTGTAAGGCTGTGCGACGTACCACTAGCACCCTATTTGCCCCGTATCTAGTGCAATGTAAACCGCTCATAGCATTACAAGTCCGAAGATGCCCCGTTCGTGCGCAATTTGTGTGTAACACTTAATTTGCGTCAGCAGCTCAGCGAAGTCCGAGAATTTGGAGAAAACCACTAATACAGACTGTCGAGGCGGATCTGTACTGTAGTAAGTTAGTGACACACGAAAGTAGACCTGTGATCGGACCTTCCTAGGACAGTAGCGCAAAGGAGATCGCACAGCCACTCGGAGTGAAAAGTAAGTAATGCCTCATCTCATTTATCAGAGTGCACGCAGGAATTAGCTCAGTTCACTGGCATTAATTATGTTGTCCGGTCCGAATACACCACTTTCGCTGTGACTACATGAGCATGATCTAACTGGTGCTGGCTAGTTGCCGCGCCTAGTGCTTCTCCGTAGTGCGGACATTCTCGCTTCCGCCAGGTTCATGAATTTTAGCGCATCCGCGCGTTGTTCCTGCTGCTATTTTAGTGCTGGCACGGAATCCGTGCTATAGAGCTCGCCTTATATAAGGAAGAGGGATCCTCATTGAGGTGAGACTCGAACATTCCTCTCTTCATACTAACAACTACCATTCTAAAGCGTGGATCTGGACCAACTTAAGATTTTACCATGTACGCCAGCTCCATCATCGCCCTCGGCCTCAGCGCCACCGCAGTTTCCGCAGCCGCTTTCCCAAGCCTCGAAGTCAGGCAAACCCAAGCTTGCGATCCATACTGCCAATTTCCAGTCAGCCTCGACTGTCCATTCAATGGCAGCACTATTGTCATGATGAATGACCTCATCGAGGCAGTCCAGAATGACCCACGAGACGGACCACCCTCTGCAGAATACGCCGGCGACTATGCGACTAGGCACTGTTCAACCAGCGAATTCGAGTTCTTCCCTCTCTGGACTGTAAGTTCCCCGCTCAAGATAAATAACTAAACTTCTAATAATTTCCGCATACTAACTTAACATCTGCAGACTGAGTTTTCTAATGGTACGGTAATAGTAGGTGATCTTCAATATACCTCGGCACCTAACGGCACTTTCTTCTTCTGTGACACCATGCCGCGCGACCCAGTGGCAGGCACGACAAATGCATGCTTAGAGTACTACTCTTGAACATGGGTCTGTGGCTTGAACTGAGTCTCTTGTACATACTGTATATAAATCCTGTATTGTACGGGCAGTAGTGGGGGGTGCGCACAAGGTGCAAAACGTTGGCATCCAACACCTCCTCGTCACTCCCCTTCAGCCTTGTTATTGTAACTAGACTTAGTCACCATACCATCAAAGTAACCATGATCCCCTTCGCATCGCTATCTTCTTAATTGTTCTTCAGACTAGAAGAATGTATACTATAGCTTTAGTCTTTTGACCTTTCTCCCTCCACGTCTTCGTCGTCATTGGGCCTCAAGGGGTGGTTTTAGTCATCTCATGGGTCCGCAAAGTGTACGCAACAAATAGCGTATCTCCACTGTGTTGCGTGTGAAATAGCAATTGCTATTTAGGCCGTCCATTTCGATGCTACGCTGCAACATAATAGTCAAATTCAACTTAGCTAGAATGTCAGTAATCACACGTTAGAGACGCGCCAAGCCCGTAGGCGTTACGCTACACCTAATGTGTCGTGTCACCGACTACACTGAAAGAATCTACCAATTATGGTGTAGCGCATGCTTCTCTTATGCAAACCTCAGGGTTCTTATCACTGACTAGACCAGGGCTATCTTAAACCAATCAGGCCATATAGTGGATCGTCATGTCATTGCCATCATGAATTCGAGGGGCTTTTGAGAGAGAAAACATGACATTTATAGCCATTAGCCCGCCAAATCAATGTGTCGTGAAGGCTCAGCAGACCAACATTGTGCAAGCAGGCTTTGTGCGTATGACTCACGCTGATCGCTAGAGTCAACTCACTGTGACAAGTCTGCGCTCAGTCTTATAATCGTGACTGTTCATGCGCACGCACTGCATGTCTTGCATATAAAAGTGCTCTGCAATCGAGTTCATTTCACAAACAACATTCACAAACAACATTCACAAACAACATTCACAGACGATATTCAAAATGTCGACTACAACCATTGATTACATTCCAGAAACCTCTAAGTTGGATGTGTTTTTGAAAGTTATCCAAGAACTACGGGAGCTTGCAGTCCGCCAGCCACGCTACGAGAAACTTGTTCCCTCGATAGAAGCAGCCCAATGCACAGTCATTACGGCTGCTGTCCATCGAGACTTCCCTTCTGGCGAAGAACTGGAAGTCCTCTTAAGGAAGAAAAATAAGGGGATGATTATGTATTTCCTGCCCGAAATCAATATCGCGGACTGGCAAAATAAGTTAGACATCCGATTCAACGATATCATAGAATGTCTGCAGTCTATTCCAGCAATTCTGCAAAGTCTTAACTGTAAGCCGGACGAAATCTTGCACAAGTCAGTATACAATAGACAAACTTGTCAACAATTAAGCCTTAATAAGCTACTTAATTAAGCTAACGACCTACTGTTAGCTCTAATAATTAAGCTATTTATATAGTAATTGCTAAGCTAATTAAGCCTCTAGAGAGAGGCTTAATTAATAGCTTGCAAGCGCTTAATAGTTTAAGGTTTTTAACGCTACTAAAGAAGCAATCTTATAATACTTTTTTAGTATTAAGGTTAAGATACTACTTTTTTAAAAAAAGATAGCAGCACTATAATATTATAAATATATATATATATTATATTATATAGAAGCTATATAATTAGTAGCTTAAACGCAGCAGCTAGTATTAAAAAAAAGCTAGACTAGCAGCTATAGTACTCTCTTAATAGATACTACTATCTATTAAGAGAGTACTACAGCTACTAGTATAGCAGCTTATTATATACTTCTACTAGAGTAGCTAGATCTAGTAGAGTTAATATAAAGTCTAATAGTATAGTATATATATAATATATAATATAACTTAGTATTAAGTTTTGCGTATATAAGTAAAGATCTGTAGCAATATAGCAGTACTCTATCTAAAAACTTATATAACTTTAACTATAACTATAATACTACAGTATATTAAATTATTTAGACTATAGATATAGAATTAGTAAATAAACTATACTAAGTTAATTAAGCATATTAGATTTCTAAAAATACAGTATTATTATAGTTATATTGCGTTATTATAGAGGCCTTAGTAATACTATAGGTAACCTGCGTATAAGGTTCTAATAAGCTCTATCTCTTATCTTCTATTTCTTATTCTATACTTTATACTATCTTATATACTCTACTATAATCGCGTTGCTTACCTATTCTATATTATTTCTGCTGCTATTATATCTTCTAAGGTACTAAAAAGATACGCTTCTGCTACTACTATTGCGTTTAATAAGTATCTAAAAGTTAAACTTAGCAATACTTAAAGCTAGCCTATATCTATTAAAACTCTATTATTATTACTCTATTAATTTTCTTATAAAGCCTTACTTAAAGCATTCTAGGCACTTATATTTAAAGCGCAATTCTATAAGATATAAGTAGAAGCTAAGATTATCTTATTTATTAGAGGCAGCAAGAAAGTAATAGAGGCGTTATTAACAGCAAAAAATAAGCCTCTATAAGAGAGTCTTAACAAGAACCTTAAAGATGCCTTTTATAGCATTAATTAGAGTTATTTATAAGGTTATATTAAGCTCTTTATATTGCAACGCAGCGTTAAAAGCTAGATCTATTACTATAGCTACTGCGTTGCTCTGCTTAAGAATTCTAATAAGATCTTCTTTATATGCTACTATTGCTATTAATATAAGCATATTAATACTAGGTACAGCAGTATATACAAAACAACGCGCTTAATATTAACAGCGCAGCGCTATTGTAAGAAGTTAAAAGCTAGCTATAATTATTACTTGCTAGTATACTGTTACACGAAGAAGAGAAATAGAGGCTTTCTTAGAGTCTACTTAAGAGAGAGATAGTGCAGAATAGAGAAATTACTACTTACTTAATATACTTACTTTAATTTACTGCTGTTCTATTATAATAAAGACTAATTATTTTAGTTACTACTCTACTCTATAGTATAAATAGCAAAGCTTATAAGAA
>Ga0265780_10006309_pt1 | contig 14736 bp, 10 predicted proteins | sample P1T30metagenome_FD_192432 | JGI IMG/M metagenome (GOLD analysis project Ga0265780, IMG submission 192432) | Plant litter microbial communities from East Loma Ridge, Irvine, California - P1 T30 | ecosystem: Environmental > Terrestrial > Plant litter > Unclassified | place: USA: California... | reverse complement strand
TAGAGGTATCTACCTACTGTTATAGTGTATAGTGCCTTTATAATTATACTCTAAAATAAGCTATAATAAGTTACTTTAGACCTTCTTAGAATTCTAGAAATAATAGATAAAAGAAGCTAATACTTACTATTATAGAGCGTTTAGAGGTAAAGAATAGAAAAAAGAAATCTAACTAGCTAGAAATACTCTAGGCGTATAGGCCTGCGCTAGCTCTACTAGCGTAGATAGTAGCCTTACGCGTGTCTATACGTAATTTCTTATAGTTACTATTTTTTATACTAGATTTTAGCCTCTTCTATAAATATAATATACTTATATTTACTTAATATAGGCTACTATAAGCTAAAAGAGCCTAATATAGACTATAATTACTTTATCTAGCCTACTAATTAATCTTAGAAATAGATTAAGAGTAATTTACTTTAAAAGAGGTAAGAATATTAGATTCTAGCTCTAAAGAGTCTAGACTAACTTAGCACTAGCTATAAATACTTAGAAATTACTATTATAGCTTAGTAGTAATTTGTCTCTAGTCTTTTTAAAATAATATACCTAATAATAGTCTAATATTATATATCTAGTATTTAACTAACTTTATTATTTAATATTAGCTACTTTTACTTTTTTTAATTTACTTAATATTAATAAAATAGCTAGTATATTATAAGCTAACTTTTTTATACTTATTTTTACTATTACTTAGCTTATTATTTTTATTATTACTTTACTTATAGCTTTACTTATTAGTTAAAATACTACTTATTAGTAAAAAAATAGTATATACTTTTTTTAAGTATAAAGTATATAAAAGTACTATTAACTTAAAATTTAGCTAACTATATAAGTAAAACTTATATAGTATAACTATAAGTAAACTTTAAAAAATAAGTAGTAAATAATTTACTTTACTATTTTTTATAAGCTAGCTTTACGCTAATACTATAAAAGTATAAGTACTTTAGTAGTACTTACTTTTAGCTTAAAACATAAGTAAAATATATTAATAATATTATTTATAATTATAGCTTAAAAGTATTAATAAAGTAAAAGTTTAAAAATAGTAGTAGCTATTAAGTAATAGAATCTATATTTAAGTAAATATATATCTTATATATTTTATGTAGGCTAAACGCAAAAGAACAACTTCTATAGTAATAGTTTTATAGCGTTTGTCCGCTTCGAAAAGTATGCTTCGATATCGCGGTTACTCGCTGACGCCGCCGAGCATGAACCTAAAAAACGGAAAAGACGCGAGCATGTGTTTGCCTGGGTGAGACCAGAAATCAATCTGGCACGCCGACATGCTGTTGTCTCTTCCAAAAACCACCGCAAAGTCTGCCATGTTCTTCCGCTTCTCCTGTAGGTGCGTTCCCATGCAACAGATTCGGAAGACTCTCGTGGGATGAGGAGCGCTATCATCTAGACAAGATGACATCCTCGTTGCCCTGGCAAGTATAAAAGCTCTTCTTCTGGTCGCCACCTTCTTTCTTCATACTCCACTCGTGGATTTCCAATTTCTCAAAAGAAGCAATCCTCGGTGACATGGCTGAGCTCTGTCTGCGCTGCGTCCTTCAAAAAGACTCTGAGATCTGACTATGTCCTGTGTCGATCGCTCTAAACACTTCAAATACCACCAATCCACATTGATGTCGAGATGCGAGAAACCGCAGGCGACAATCACATGGCCTTTGTCCAAAAAGCCAACACCGATCCTGTGATGTTCCTGCTCTTCTCCGCTCGACACTCCACAAGAAATGAAGTCATTCTACCATTACCTCATGATCCTGTGCTGATACCAAAAACCCATGCGATTCAAAAGCATCAAGGGAGAAACCGATGGCAGCAGCAGCAGCAGCACGATCACTAATCACCCACCCATCTATGAAAGTCCTCAAAAACCGACCCACCACCCGCACGCGACACCAATGCATAGGCGCGCCGCTTGCAACCTCCGATCCGAAGTTCACCCGCGGAGCTGCTCGGCGACGATTTACGTACACGGTACAATTGCAGCGAACCGGTGCTATCTCCAGGTGCAAGTACGCGATGGTTGGATCAAGGCGGTGAACGTGCGGCTCAGCGTCACATGAGGATGTGCGTCTTTCTCCGCTTGGAGACTCCGCGATTTTGTGGGTGGTCTGGGGACTACATCGCTGTGGGTGTGTAGCGGGCGCGGCGGATTAGACTGATGTACACGGCTTCGCAGAGTGTTAAATGGGTAGTGCGCGACTCTTTGGGGCGTGAATTACCGAGGTCGCAGACTGCGATTCCGACGTGAGTCTTGCATGCGGCTCAAATCCCCAACTTCAACGCCGTCCCGTTGCCGTGTCCCCAGGCCGCCCTTCCCTTCCCTCGTCGGAGTGACGCATGCGCCTTCCCTTCGCTTCGCCTCGGCATGCATTAACGCGGCCGGCTGTCGGATCCTGCCAGCCCGTGCCCATCCACCATTACATAGTTACGCGACGTCGCGATCGGCTTCTGAACAAGCCCCAGCCAGAAGCCGAGCACCAGTACCGAGCGCAGTATGCAGGTGCGATCAAGCCCGCCTTCCGCGCGACCACGGTCTCTTGGGGTTCTTGGTTGTCTTGAAGTCGGTCGGCCAAGTGCTGGGCCTACTAATCAATTAACAATGTCGGGAGGGCTGATTGATGAGATTGGATGGATGGCGAAGAGACCAGGGACGCAAGACGGAGGAAAGAGCTAATGCGGGGAAAGACTTCTTTCGCAGGCACAAATCGCCGCTGGTTTCCCATCGCCTCCATCGCTGCATGAGTCGTGCGCGCAGACTAATCAATACACACACCAGCGACTAAGAAAAATTCGACGAATGACTGGGGCGTCAGGCACGCCGTCCGTTGGTGGTCGGGGTAGGATGGGCGGAGGATGCAACGGTATTTGGTTGACGGCGAACTACCTGCATGCTAGACAAGCCAAGCTCCGTATAGTGGGGTAAGGTTACCACAAAAATCTGGAGAAGCCGCAAAGTCGGAGGAGCCGACTTGGTTTGTGTATATTAAGGAGGGGACCCCAGACTTCTCTCATAGAACGTCTGTTTACCTCCGGTCTGTCCATCCATCCGGGAAAGAAACGCAGCTCGGGAATTGGGACCGTTTGGAAAGACCTCTGGTAAAGATGGTGTCGACACAGTACCCAGCGGACGACAAAATCTCCGCCCACGATGCCGCGCAGATCTCCGAACACCACCACGCAGCGAAGGTTGGTGGGCTTGCGGCGAATATGAGTCCAGAGAGGAGGGCGGAGGTGGAGAAGAAGTTGAAGAGGAAGCTGGATGCGAGATGTTCGCTTTTTGTGTTGATTTATATTATGAATTGTGAGTAACGCCTCATCACCACGTACGACAAAAGGGACCATTACTAACGAGTGCCTCCAGATCTCGACCGCAACAACATCGCCGCCGCCCGTCTGGGCGGTCTGGAGGAAGACCTCAACCTCTCCCCGACACAATACAGCACATGTCTGTCTATTCTCTACGTGGGCTACATCCTAATGCAGGTCCCCTCCAACATGATCATCAACAAGATCCCGCGTCCGTCGCTCTACATCGCTGTTGTTATGCTCATCTGGGGCATGATTTCTACTCTGTCCGGAAACGTGACCAACTTCGCCGGCATGGTCGCAATCCGTTTCTTCATCGGCTTCGTTGAAGCCGCGTTCCTGCCCGGTGCGCTGCTTATCCTGTCGAAATGGTACACGCGCCGTGAACTCACGCTGCGAAACGCGATCCTCTTCTGCGGCAACCTGATCTCAAACGCCTTCTCCTCCCTCGTCGGCGCCGCGGTACTGGGAAACATGGAAGGCACGCTCGGCCACCGCGCCTGGAGATGGCTGTACTGGATCGAAGGCGCAGCAACGATGCTCATCGCCATCTCCGCCATCTTCATCCTCCCTGATCTCCCGCACAACTCGAAGGGTTTCACCGAGGAAGAGCGCGCCGTTGCCGTCCTGCGCATGACTGAGGATGTCGGTGAAGCAGATGAAGATTCCGCTGAGCAATCCGCCTTCGCGGGTTTCTTCATGGCGGTCAAGGATCTCAAGATCTATGTTATGATGCTCACGTTCACCGCGTACGTGGTTGGCTTGAGCTTCAACGCTTTCTTCCCTACGCTTACACGCACCCTGGGTTTCGGATACATAACCACGCTGCTCATGTCTGCGCCGCCGTGGGCTTTCGCTTGCGTCGTCTCGCTCATCAACGCGTGGCATGCAGATCGACAGCAAGAACGTTTCTGGCACATCGTCTGCCCGATCATGCTTGGTATCGTCGGCTTCGTCATCTCGATGGCAACGTCAAACACCGCAGGCCGCTACGTCGCCCTCTTCCTACAAGCCTCCTCCTACGCCGGCTTCATCGTCTTCTACTCCTGGATCTCCTCCTCGTTCCCGCGTCCACCCGCCAAGCGCGCCGTTGCCATCGCCATGATCAACGCGTTCTCGCAGCTCGGCAACATTGCTGGGAGTTATGTGTGGAATATGTCGGATAATGGGTACAGGAACAGTTATGGGGTTGTTACGGCGATGTTTGGGGTTACGATTGCGGGATGCTTTGTTTTCAGGGTTATTCTGGTGAGGTTGAATAAGAGGTTGGATGATGGAACTGATGCGTGGGTTGTGCATGGGGATGTTGCGGAGCAGACGGCGGCTGTCGAGGGGGTTAGTGTTGAGGAGGGGAGGAAGCAGATGGGTGATTTTAGGTATCTTGTTTAGATGACGCAGTGCAGGATCGCGGATATCCTAATGAATGCCTTCCATGGTTGTATTTCATCTCGTCCACAGCTAACCATCATGTCGCATTGTATTCCCATCGCGACGCCGAGTACGATCAAGTCGTGGATCTTCGCGTGGTACTTTATGGCTAGATATGTAGCCATCGAGCAGTACATTCACCTCTTCAAAGTACAAACATCACTTAATATGTTCGAGATTGCCTCGCGCACGGACACGGTTCACTATTTTGCCCGTCGCGCAATGACGCAGGTCCAAAACAAAGATCTCGTACTAGCTCCAACACAAGCTTCATCCCCCATCCCCACGGCCAGCGCGCCCACCCCATTCCAGCCCTGCGCGCACAACCTCAAACTTTCTTTTTACCCTCTCCGTCACTCCCATCACCACCCTCTCTCTCTATCCACAACCTCAACGCGACAAATGGCATCACCGGCACTCATCGAGCGCACCGCGCCCGATGTCGTCCCAGCACCTAAACGCGCACCCGCGCGCTCGCGTCTGCCCACTGCGCTGCGCGTGCCCATTCTCATCAGCTTGAACATGGGCATCAACATGCTGCTGTGGGAGTTTACGGCGAATTTCCTGCGCCCGGAACTGGGTCCTGTGAGCAAGGTGCCGCAGGAGGACGATGTCACGTCGTTTTACTCGCCGGCGGCGCGCGTCGCGATGCGCTGGGTTACTGTGTGGATGACGTGGTATTTTAACTATGACTGTAAGACGCGCTTTCCCTCGTTCATCTAATTGATATGATGGATGGGATATGTTGCTAACAGTTTGTGTAGTCTTCGACGTCTCCGCCCTAACCGTCCTCACCTACGCGCCCTTCACCTACCTCCTAACCACCTACTACGAGATCAGCGCCCTCACCGCCGCCGCCAATATCACCATCGAAGTCCTCTCCTTCGCCATACCCACATACCTACTCCGCCCCCGCTCCATCGTCCACCGCAACAACGAGCCCCTGCGCAACCGCTTCCTGCTCAACAGCATCCAAGTACAAGTTTCGTCGTCTATGCTCGCCATCGCCGTGTACATTGTCGTGCTGTGGGCGGGCCAGACAAGCGGTTTCCTCAACACGTTCTTGGTCCAGTACTTTGATATTCCTACGTTGGAGGCGGCGCACAATGAGTCTCCGGTGTCTATTCTGGCGAAGACCATTGTGGTGGGTTGGGCGGCGAAGGCGTTTTTGCTTAATCCGAGCTTTGCGGCGCAGAGGAGTGGGGTGGCGACGCCGGTTGAGGTGTTTGATCCTAGTACCGCGACTCTTCCCAAGACTATTGAGCACAACTTCTTCAACTACAGCAAGAGGACGCGTACACTCATCCAGCAGACAGTCATCCTCAATGCGTTCTTGTTCGCGGGTACCGTTCAACGGTGTATGACGCTCATTGGCACCGATGTTGTCGGCGCTGTTGGTTACGCGGGCGTATGGGTCGCGGCGAATACGGTGGTTGCGTTGTGGTATGGTTGGGTTGGAGATACTAGCACGGATTACCAGCCGTTGTAGGGGTGTGAAGGGAATGGGGTGTGGTGTCGAGCCGACGTCAGTCAGTGTACTAGTATGCGAAAGAATTTGAGTGGAAGGGTTTGCGGCATTCGCATTCTTATGGATGTCACAGCAGACAGGGTCTGAGAAGGGTAGCCGAAACTATTGGGTTCATTTGGTTTATTCAGTGGAGGACACATGGGTGTGTCGGCGGCTCTATAGCTCATTTTGATACCAGTTATTTTACAGTTTTTTCGTTCCTCGAATCATCTAGTCTCAGTCCGCCTATACCCCTCGAGTATCTTCAGGTACATCATTCCTCATCAGATTCACCAAATTCATCAGAGTCATCAGAGTAGCAGTGATCGTTCTCCGACGCGCGAACCATGCTCTCCAAGGAGCGAACCCTTATTCGCAAGACCTCGATGTGGCAGTCCTTTCCCTGTACCTGCTGCTGTAACTCCTCAAGGGCCTCATCACGCTGCTTGACCTTGGCTTTCAGCTCCTTGGTAGTCTTGTCTTGCTCCATGGCCCTAGCCGTCAGCTCTTTCACAAGCTCTTCGTGGTCCTTGTAGTAATCGCGGAGCTCTTTCAGCTCATCTTTCAACTCTTCCAGCTCTGTTTCCTTGGCCTCGCACGATGCAGAGAGGTCGTTCATAGCCGCGGAGTTGCTGTTCTCAGTCGCCTGTAGTTTCTCATGCTCTTCCTTCAGCTTCTGGAACGCAACTAACTTCCTCTTGATGATTCGAGTGAGCTGAGACACATAGAGAGCTTGCTTGGTCTCGTTGATCTTGGAGCTTGAGATTTGCTGTTGAAGGTCCTTGATGATATCGTCTTGTTCATTGACCTTGTCGTTCAGCTCATCGACGCGCTCCTCTTCGCGCTTGTTGTTGTCCATTAGCTCAACATGATCGTCCCGAAGCTCTGCCAGCTCGATCTTGGTCTCTTGAAGCTTATTTCGCTGGTCTACGTGGGCCGCGTTCTTGGAAGAGAGGTCGCTGTTCCGTTCTTGGAGGTCGCCATTGCGCTCCCGGAGATCTTTGATGACGTCGCGCAGGTCCTTGACGGCCTCGCGGAGATCTTTCGATCCTTCCCTGTGGTCTGCGATCGCATCCTTTTGGTTGGCGACGGTGTCCCTGAGGTTGTTGATCTCGAGCTCTTGAAGCTGAAGGGCTGGGTGCTGCGTCAGTGGGAGTGGGTTAGATGGCGGGGTCACGTACCCAAGTCCAGATCTACTTCGCTGCGAGAAGATTCTTGACCTTGAAAAGGCGGGTATACGGGTCGGCTAGTCATAGCGGCGGCAGATGATGTCGGAAGAGTTTGAGTCAGATCAGTGAGTGGTAGCGGAGGCAGTCGCAGGCCCGCATGCGCAAGAGCTGCCTCTAAATTGAAGTTGAATGGCAGAGACATGGATAGAAAGCGACTTCAGAGGGAGAGCGAGTAGACGCCAATAGATGTGAAGCTACTGAATTGGGAAGTTCGCGCGTACAAAGGTGGGAGCGTGAGACTGGTGTGGGCGGAGAAACAAACGCAGGTAAAGGCGGATATTGACTCCCACAGTGCGCCAAGCGAGGGGCTGACTAACGCTCTTTCTCCTTCACTTTTGATATTATTATTGCATTAGGTGTCAGCTTTTGCGTCTGCAATGCGCGATTGAGGAGGGAGTGAGGCGTCGACGTCGACGTCGACGTTAAAGATCGCGAATGGCGACGCCGTGCATGGAGACGACAACGACTAACGGCAAACCTCAAAGAAGCATTGCAACGAATTGAACATATCCAAGCTCACCTATAACTTCGGTCAGATTTTCTCGCCGTATCTTCACCGCTTTCGTTTTGCGAAAGACACTGCTCAGGTGTTGATACCACCGATGGGACACCGAATTTCCTTGCTGTCTGTAGATGTTTTTCGAGATGACTGCTACACAATTCAAGGACTCGAAGCATCGGAAGAAGAGACGGGTGGCTTCATACACCAGTATATTGAAATGATGTCGATAGAGGAAAGTGAGTGCCAGATTGGCAAGTGCGAACGACGACATCCCCAGAGAGCGCAGACCATCTGAATCTCGGCTATCGATATCTGCTGGAGGAATACATCATCTTGACAGCTATTCGAGCACTAAGATAAGTCGTAGTGTAGGCCTCGATGGAGATACACGTAACGTCGCGACCGTCGCACTCACTTCTGAATGTGGTCCGGCAATCGCTGCATCCTCTGGCATTCGCTGTCGCATTCTTGCTAGATCATTCATCGCGAAACTGTTACCTTGATGTGTTGATCTCGCTGCGAATATCGAATATGGTGTTTTCTAGACATTGGTGCGGCCCTCTGGACACGCATCCTCGAACAAATGAAGTTCTAGCGTACCTGCCCCACGCGCCATCGTCACTGCCACAACCCAGCCATCAAAGCTCCACTCAGGCTTCCATCCCATGATCTACTTCCTCTCCACAAACCCATCCAGGCATCCAGCCTTGCCCACAATTTTGCCTCACAGCCAAGCCCTGGGCTGCAAGAGCCTCGTTTGATCTCACAACCTGTCTTCAAAACATCGTCATACCCGATCAGGCGTACAGCTTTGTACCCCACACTGACATGTTCACTGCCACACACGCCGGGCCGTACAAGCTCCACCAAGCCTTGCCCCTCGGCACATGATGTTCCGACCAAGACGCGCTCACATAAATAAACGCGACGGCCCGTCCATAGGAGAAGATAGCTAAGACGGACAATTACCCCTCTAAAGCTATAGCTCTACCAATTTCCCCGCTACAACAACAACACCACCCAAACTACCAAATACTCCAACCACCCTCCCGTCACACCAACAACCAAACGATCTAACCCAACTCCGACAATGCCAATGTGGCAAGCTATTACCGACCCCGTCCTCGCTCTATCAGGCGGTCTCGCAAACGAAGAACAAACTCGCCGCAAAGTAGCCCGTGAAATGGCGATCAAGAACGGAGAAGACCCGGATGCGCTCGATAAGAAAGATCAGGGTCCCCGCAGAATAGGCCAATGGCTTTGGCTAAAACCAGAATGTGTGCAGGAATACAAGAAATGCCATGCGGAAGTCTGGCCGGAGGTGCTGGAGCAGATTAAGGACTCGAATATCAAGGACTGTACGTTACATATCCAAGCGCAAAGAGAAGGCAATGCACTTTACTGATATGATTCAACAGACTCAATCTACATGAACCTCTTCCCCCGCCCCATGCTCTTCGCGTCCTTCAAATACGTCGGCGAAAACTTCGACGAAGATATGGCGCGCATGGCGGAGAACAAGGTCGTGCAGAAATGGTGGAAGATGACAGACAAGATGCAAGAGAGCCCTGTGAAGGGTGCGAAAGGTAGCGCGACGGGGCCCGGGTGGTGGGGGCAGACGGAGGAGGTGTTTTATGTCGAGTAGATGGGTAGCGAGAAGGCAGAGGGCGGATGGGCAGGAAGGAGAGGCAGCATAGGCGCAAGCATGGAAACAAGCCGGTCTCAAGACTAGTTGTCTGGGTAATGACGCTCTCCTTTCAAAGTCACGTGTTCTCTATGTCCGAACCCTTCACTATCCTTCTGGAAAAAGCATTCTCCAGGCAACAAACCACTCGTAACTACGCCACGATCGCTTACTTACCCGCCTTTTCTTAACCGCTTCTTGCTCAACTGTTTCTCACTCAACCGCTCCTCTCTCAACCGTCTCTCACTCACCCCGCAGCTGCAATGTCTAATCCAATCTATACACGTCGTGAAAATCGACTGCTTCCTCGTGGTTTGCCAGTCTCCACACCGCAGCCCACTCCAGCGAACAGTAATTGCGCACCCTATTCTTACCTTCTACATACCCTTACTAACTATGCACCCAGAGATGGCAGTTGGGGAACATCACAAGTTCATGGATCGCGCGTCGAACGCGTCTACTAACCCGTTTCACAAACCGCGTCCTATCGAGGCGGAAGCCACTGAAAAGCTCGAGGCGCAGAAGGCCGACTACGAAGCCAAGCTCGCCGACATGAGGCAGGTGTCCCAGGTCAACTTAGAGAACACTATCAAGCACTACGAGGCCCAGCTCAGCGAAAAGGAGAAACTCCAAGAGCTTGAGATCGAACGCGTGAGGGACTTCATCAGTCATGATTGCGTCGAGATAAAGAAGAAGTCCGAGATCAAGCTCAACGAACTCGCCGAGAACTACGAGGCTAAGATTGCCCACATGGAGAACGAATCGCAGTCGAAGCTCGAGAAGACCATCAAACACTACGAGGACGAGCTCAGGGAAGGGGAAGAACACTGTGATTGGCTGCTCAAGGAGGTGAGGGAAGGCTATGAGACCAGTATCGCCGAGATGAAGAAGGAACACGCGCTCGAGTCTGAAGCCGCAAAGAAGAACCACGAGTTCAACTTCGGCAAACGCAATCACAATCACGCGATTCCGGAACGTGGCTTCGAAGAGAAGACCTGGAGTCTTGCGGCGCTCCAAAAGACAGGGACCAAGGAAGCAGCCTTCCTCAGCAAGTCAGCCCAGCCAGACGCCGAAGCGAAAGACACAGACCTGCTCGCCGGCAAGAAGGCAGACACAAACGACAAGAAGCCAGAGATCGACGCCCTCAAAGGCACCATCGACGCCCTTAAAGACACCGTCGGTATACAAATGGTGGCTGCGGAGGATCTCCGCGAGACCGTCAAGGACCTTCGAGAGCGCAACGCAAAGCTCGAAGCAGAGCTTCAGAAGAAGTAGAGCGCAAGCCGCGACAGGTCGGCGCTGGCAATCTCATGATAACTGGGTAAACTTGGAGATTCTCGGTGTAGCCACAAGATGTTCGTAGAAAATGAAATGCTGTAACTAGCCTCAAACTCTTTTGACGACACTGTGAATCACGTAAGATCTGATGTACAACACTCATGGTGATATCAACGTCCTTGTTCCTCTTACATTCATCTCACCACTTCATACACGAAAAACACTGAACAGGTCTGCAGACTACATCAAGACAAAAACCTGCAAAGTTACTAACCTAACGTCAACGTAGGCTCTAGGGTGTCCTTTTTATTAGGTTAAAGTGTCCCTTCCATGTTCGTCTGCGCGAGAAGGTAAGCTTCGTGGAGCTGTTGGTAGAGGTTTCTGTTCGTAGTCGTGACCTTATCGTAGGCCTCGGACAGCTTTTCCATGGCGGCGGATCGCTGATCAATGATAGTTTTCATCTCGCCGAGCTGCAGACGGTAGTCTCGCATGGTTTCGCGCAGATCAGCCTTAGTGATCTGGTCTGCGGCGATCCAGTCCTCGAGGGCCGCGATCCTGTCCTCGAGGGCCGCGATCCTGTCCTCGAGGGCCGCGATAGTCTTATCGCGGGAGTCGATCTCAGAGGCTTTGTTGTCTTCCGTCTTTTGTAACATCTCACGCGCGCTATCAGCTTCGCGTGTCGCTGCAGACATCGCAAGATTGATGGCAGCCTCCGTCTGAAGTTCAGCTGTCTCTTTCGAGGATGTAGCGGTCGCGGTATCAAGTTGAGCGTGCAGCTTCGCCACAGTCGACTGGAGCATGGTGTTCTCAGCGCTCGAGTCTGCGAATGTCTGCAGGCGCTTGACTTCTGCATCTTGAGTCTCCAGTCGCTTCTCAATGGCAGTCTTGTTGACTTCTATCTTGAAGAGGTTGTTTGAGTTCCAAGTCGACGTATTCTGGGCCTCCTTGACCTCTACTCTCATCTTCTCGATCTTGGTATCGCACTTGTCTCCTACCTCTTTGACCTTGGCTTCACACTCGGCTCTCATCTTCTCGATCTTGGCATCACACGCTTCCCTCTCTTTCTTGAGCTCTTCAGCGGCCTTTGTCTGGTTATCGCGTACAAGAGCAGCCCAGTCTTCACTCCCTCGGAGATTGACGTTCGTCATGCCCTTGACCAGCATGTCGACCACATCGCGATCTGGACATTGAGTTAGCACAGCCACCTCAGTACTGGAAATGCTGGGAGTACGAATGCTGGAAGTACGTACGCTTCTCTATGCGTGCCCTTCTAGCGTCCTCCTCTGAAGGCGCGCTGGGGTCAGTCATGGCGGCGGTCGGTGTCGGGGCGAAGGGGAGCGGATGAAGGTAAGCAGGCGGAGGGTCAGCGACAAGAAGCTGGTGACTGAAGTAGTAAAAGCTGTCTTCAGGGAAGGAAGGAGCAGGACCAGCGTAAGATAGAAATTGAAGTGGGTGAAATTTTCAAATTTGACCAACGCAGTGCAACAAGCGAGGAGCTGATAATTCACTTTCACTCTCACTTTTGAGATTCTAGCGCATTTTGAGAGATGCTTTTATTAGTGTTATGCGGTAGAGGAAGAAGAGATAGCCTGTGTGTATTAGCTACTAGTGTATAAGAGTAGGAGATTGTACTAACTCTGTACGTGAAGCCACTCACTCGTGCGGTCCCATATCTGTAAGTTCCATGGATGTCTCGGGCAGTCTACCAATCTTCGTAGCGTCTTTGCCTCTAGGCGTCGGCTTGATACCTCCTTGGAGTAGTTGTGACGTGAATGAAGAGGAGATATTCTTGCATTGGTATTGAGTACATCTAGTCGTCTCGTCGTCCATGTTCCTTCCTTATCCCACCTATTTCCATCCATTCCACTCCTCCTATTTACCCTACCATACCATACAGTCCATGTACATCCGATATATATTTTGTTCCCTTGAGCCATCCGCCCTGGTCTATCTAGATATACAGCGAGCGCGTTTTGGTGTCATCGGTATGCGTAAAGTACATGCCCATCCATCTCCCCATGGCGAGATCAACCACCAGCCAGCCAACCCAAAACTCCAAAGAATGCAAGCCGAAGCCATACCTATGATCCAAAAGAGAAAGCGCGTCAGATTCGTAAGAGCTGCTGCTAAGATATTCTGCAGGTATGATACAGATCATCATCGCGCAAACAACAGCACTTTTTGTGGTATGTATACTTTTGGCGTAGCTTCGTAACAATATCAGACAACGTCAAAAACATGGCATAGCAAGCTTAACGCTTCCTGGGGTTCGTCGGCTTCTTCTTCGACGGTGTCTTCTGCGCGTCACCCTCAATGTATTTGAGGAGATCCTCGATCTTGCGCTGGTCAACGCGACCACTTCCAGTGCGCTGGCTACCGGCAGCAGCAGCGGCATCACTAGCAGAGGGTGTGGCAGCAGCGGGTCGCAGGGGGTTACGGCCGGGGAGCTGCATGCGACGGATACGCGTCTTGGCGAGGTCGTTGAGCTGCTTGGCTTGAGAGACAGCGCTGTGGGTGAGCTGTTCGAGCCAGCTCTCAGCTTCCTTGGTGTTGCGATCCTCTGCACCGAGAACCTCCTTGAAGATGTTGTAAGACTCACGCATGCGGTTGACACCACCGCGCATGTCCTTGTCGAGAGCGAGAGCCTGGGCGGTCTGGAACAGCAGAGTCGCTGTGTTGATTGAGTTCTTGCCGCAGACCTCCTCGCAGACGGCGAGCGAAGCCTCGAACCAGAGTCGCGACTCGTGGTACATCTTCGCGGCTTGCAGCATGACAGCGGCGTTGTTTAGAGTTGTGATGGAGTCGGGGTGGTCAGGGCCGTAGAGGATCTTCCACAGCTCGAGTGCGTGACGGACGTAAATCAGAGCGGCCGTGGTGTTACCCGAGCCGTGCTCGAACAGACCGACGTTGAGGTACGCAAGCACAGTCTCCGAGTGGTCGACACCGAGAGTGCGCTCCGACACGATGATCGCCTTGTGTGCAAGCTCAAGAGCTGAAACCTTGTCATCAAGGCTGTAGAGCAGGTTCGACAGGGTGTGGTAAGCCTTGGCTACCTCAGGGTGCAGTACACCGTAGATCTGCTCGTGTAGCTGGAGAGACTCCAGGAGCAGTTCTTGGCCAAGCTCCTTCTGGTCCTGGGCAATGGACATGCGACCAGCCTCCAGTGCCTCCTCAGCCAACAAGCTCTTGGGTGAAGCCTCCTTGATGACAGGGACAATGTTCAGAATGTCGTCTGCGTGGAAGGTTTGTGGAGCAAGAGGAACAGTCGGGCTAGCTGTGCGGGCTGGCGGGGTGCTGATGGACTTGTTCTTCTTCTTCTTGGAAGATGTGGAGTGGCCGTTAGTCTGCGGTGCAGCGGGCTTCTCAGCCGGCTGGCTGGCGGCAAAGGCCTCCTTGGTGAAGGCGTACGACTTGCACTCCAACTGAAGACCAAGCTTGAGGGAGACCTCACGGAGCATCTGCATCTCCTTGCCAGACTCGATCCACGACTGACCGAGGTCGTAGCGGAATCGTAGGGCAACCTGAGCGACAACCTCCTTCCTGAGGTTCTCGGGTGTGAGCTTCTCGAAGCTAAAGTCATCCTCGGGGTACATCTTCTTGAGGCTGCTGTCGCACTCAGCCACAGGCTTAGCGCTAACATCGGCGCCGAGCAAGCAGTTGAGGAGGTGGGCGGCTGCGGGTGCTGCGAAAGGCGCGGACACGTTGCGCAGCTTGGAGTTGGCAAAGTGCTTGAAACCACGTGCGATCATCTCCTGGATGATGAGACGCTTCA
>Ga0265780_10006306_pt1 | contig 14736 bp, 20 predicted proteins | sample P1T30metagenome_FD_192432 | JGI IMG/M metagenome (GOLD analysis project Ga0265780, IMG submission 192432) | Plant litter microbial communities from East Loma Ridge, Irvine, California - P1 T30 | ecosystem: Environmental > Terrestrial > Plant litter > Unclassified | place: USA: California... | reverse complement strand
ATGGGTATCTCGCGAAGCGTCGCCGAACTGCAGCGTATTGCGCGGCCCACGACTCCTGTGCTGGATTTCGAGACGTCGGCATCCGCTCTTTCAGCGCATCAGTAATATTCGACTGGCAGCGTCGCACAAACCTTGGTCGCATCTTCTCTAGCACGTCAACCTAGGAAAACCTGGACAGGGATGCAGCTTACATCAACATGGTAACATGCGAAGTGGGTAATGAAGGTCGATGTAGGCTCTAGGCCTGTCCAATCCTTTTCCCCTATTAGGGCTGGTTCACTCTGACCGGGGTTAAGCTCTACGAGTGGGATACACGTAATGAGATTTAGCACATGATGGCACAGATTCTGGTTTTGGGTGTTGGTACGATTAAGCATTACGAGATCTGTGAGTGGCTCGCTATCAAGGGTCTTCGCTAGAGAATGGGAACCATGGTTGTGCATTTGAGTCAACACATGGGATAATCTCATAAAAGAACACGTCTTCGGTAATCACTTTCTTTTAGCAGTCTTATTTCCAAATACTAAGCCTACTCAAGCAAAATTCCAGAAGTCACCTCTAAATCACAAGCGCATCCAAACCACACCCGCGCCCACACCCACATACCATCCACCATGTCAGGCATCTTCAGCACGCTCATGGCCTACTTCAGACCCACGCCAGAGAATCCAACGTTCCGCATCACCGCACTCGTCGCACCCGCAACGTCACAACAATACTTCTCCGACTCCAGCTTCTCACACGCCGATCTGATTGGCATCAACGAAACCATCACGTTCGATGTCGACTGCGATGCAATCCCCAAAAGCATTCGCTGCAGCTGCCTAGCCTCGGGCCGCGAATGCAAAGCAGAGTATCTGAGGGAGCACTACGTTATAGAATGGGCAGTGGGGAGCATCATGGAGAACGAAGAGGTGGATATTGGAGGAGAAATTGTACGCAGAGAGAAAAGGGGACGGCCTAAGATTTGGGAGGGTTGGTGCAAGGATGGTGGGATGGTTTATTTGAGCCCTACGGAAAGGCTGAGGTGTATCGAGGGCTATGATGAGCATGTGAGGGAGGAAAGGGAGAGCGACCGGTTGAAGAAGGCGAACTCGTTTTAGTTGGGACGGATTTTGGTTGTTCATGCCAAAACCTTTTACAACCCGATATCCCGGAGGGTTGTGAATGCGCAAGCGGAATATTCACGGTACCGCTAGCGCAGCACCAAACATCAATCGATCAATTCCCATTGTCTTACACAACGCGTTCGTTTGTCGCCCATAGCGCTCTTCACACCGTGATTCACACCCTGAGTCACATGCGAACACTGACCACCAAGTCATTGTTTATAAACCGCACACATTCACACAGCCGCTTCTTCCCTATCATTCTCCGTACCAGATCTGCCGATATTGCGCCACTGTCTCGCGCAAAGCTTCCAGTCTCTTTTGATCGCTCATACACTCTCGTAGTCAGTCAAACTACACGCAAATTCGGCAATGTCGGGGGCGTCGGGTGCCTTTGATTATCTAGGAGAGTTCGGCCGGAGCGACGCGATGTACACCCTGACAGTCAAAGAACCACCTAGACCACCGTCGCGCTGGTTGCCCAGCATATTCAACAACAAACCATCCACAAAGAAAAACCTTGTGGCTTCCGGTCACAAACTGTCTGCATCCGATAACAATCCCAATCTCGATAATTTCGTACTCGATGACATCAAAAACCTGCCCACGAAGGTTGTCGTCATACAAAGTGCATTGTTCCCATGGAGTAGGAGGTGTCAGCATGTTGAGGAGGAGTATCAGTGTAAGGAAGGTTGTTACTTTCTCGAGAAGGGTGGGGATGTGAAAAGATTCACGTGCGATGAGGAAGACTGCGAGGGACACGTATACACTGGTCCAGTCTTGAAGGATGTTGAAGGAAAGAGCTGCTTTGACAATGAAACGGGAAAAGGAAAGATATGCTTTGGTAAGAAGGGGGAGAGAATGGTGTGCGTAACGAAGCCCCCAAAGCCTCCAAAGCCAACTTGCTAGACAGCATCTGTATATTAGTGATACAAGAAGTGAGGATATAAATCAGAGTGGTATTATAAGCATAAGTATTGAATGACGATACGTAGATGCATAAAGGGTATTCGCTAAGCAAGAACTCGTTCGAAATGCGCAGATGAAAGCGACTATCTCGCTACTAAACCTTTACAAGAAGAAAGCGGCAACAGCGGCACCAAGACCAGCCAGAGCTGGGACTTGAACCATGTGGGCAGCGCCAGTGGCTACTTCCTCAGGACCGCTGGAGGTAGCAGAAGCTCCAGAGCTAGCAGCAGGTTCCGAGCCAGTGCTTGCCGCTGCGTCAGAGTCGGATTTGGTAGCAGTGGCAGATCCAGAAGCTGCGGATGTGACAGTGGAACGGGACGCTGTTACGGAAGCGCTGCCGGCCGATACTGATGCGGCCGCTGTGGCACTGGGAAGGGAGTCACCGCCCTCGGTGATGACGACGGCGAACAGGTCGAAGTAGCCTTCGGGGAACACTGTACTGAAGGAGAGAGCGGCATCCACACCGTCCGGGCAGAGGGAGGAAGCGTATTCTGGGTCAGCGCATAGAGAGCTCATTTCGGATTCGAGGCCAATGGTAGTTTGGGTGCAGGTTGCCTCCGCTTCGTCGGTGTTCTGGCGCGAGCATGCGCCGGAGACGGTCACCGTCACGCCGTAGTGGTCATTGGAGGCGTCATATTCATAGTAGGTGTTGCCTCCGACAGTGATGGTCGAAGGGACATCGGCCTAGTCGCAACAGATCAGTGAATGTTATCGATGATTTCAACTCGTTGTTACGCACCAGTGAGTCGTCGAGGGTAATACCCTGCACAGCCACAGACATGATAGTGCGGTCGTTGTCAACGCTGACCACAGAACCCTCGTACGAAATGCCCATATCGCCTAGACCGGGCATCCAGACCTGAGCGGTCGTTTGAGCCGCAGCGTAAGAGGCGAAAAGCGCCACGGAGAGGATCTTAGACATCTTGCGGTGTTGATTGAGACGAGCAATGTGGGGTATAGTAACAAGTATTAGATTAGAGTCTTGAAAAAGATTGGCAACGAACGACAGGCAGTAACGAGTGATGCTTGGCGATGAAGAAAAGGTTCGTCGAGTATGGGATATCTAGTCTACTTATTGGGGAGATTCGGAGGCTGATCGCTTAACTGACAGCGCATGATGCGGCACGCCTAACCGGGCGGCGCAGGCCCCCTAAAGACCACCAAGCCGCTTTTCTAGGCACACCGGCATCTCATATGGTCTAGCTGCGTCTATTCGTGCGACTGTTGCCTGGAAGAAATTGCGCGCAAATCCTCCGCAATTTTCGTCGAGTCAAGCCGAGTATGCTGTGGAGTGACGTCGATATTGCTTGGTGATGCGCACGCGAAGCCTTGAGTTAGAGCTGCCAAATTCTCGTACTCAGTCAGTAAGATGGTCTGCTGTTGTATGCTTGCCATTTTCAAAGACACTTCGTCTTCACGCGTGACCTCGATGCAATGGTGATGATTCGTGTATGAGCTAGGCTTGACAGACGGGAGAGTTTGTGGCTTGCAGCATGGCCCATGCATGTTTCGGTGCGGCGCTCTCTGAGCCAGTCCATGGGTAGCGACCTTACGGGACCGCAAGCGAGGGCACATTTGTATGCCAGCCCTATGCAAGCTCTAGTTGTTCGGGAAGGCCGCAATTTCCAAAGTGCGCGATTTGGGAGAGATTTTGCGAGGTGGAGTTCTGGGATGAAGTGGGAGAAGCGGATGCGTCAAGCGCTGCTGACATAACACGAGCTCAGGATTGTCAGAATGGTGGGCAGGCGTCTTCACGAGCTTTCTGGTCGTGTGCATCGTCACACAACACATCCAACCCTTCGTACGATAACGCGCATTGTGGAACTAAGTGTGCATTACAAATTGTGTAAATTAAGGGAACAATCAAGGGTATCGCGCTCGCAAAAGCAATACAACGCAGCACAAACGCCAGGCCTGCCACACAACCGTCTCAGCCATACCCGCCGGATGTGACCAGCTCTTCCAGCCCACCAAAACCCCGAGTCACCACCACCGTCACACGGTGTACCACTCTGCCTTCACGTGCCCCTTCGATATTACCACCCCGTCGACGCGCATAGGTATTGGGCTCGAGGTCGTTTGGGAGACCGTAGTGTGGCATCGGCCTCATCCTCCATCAGTCGCGGATCATAGTATTCCCAGCCATCTCAGGCGTCGTTCTGGTAGTATTGAGCTCCACGGCGCATACCACTCGAAAAGTTGTAGTCATCGTCGTCGTCGTCCCTCGCGCGAAGGAGATCCTTGGACCAGCCCTGGAAGGGCTTCTTGAGCATCGACTTCAGAGACGAAGAAGTCGCAAGTGCATGATGCATGCTCGGTGAGGATGAGCGTTCAACTGGCGCCGTCACGGAAGAGCTGCGGCTCGATGGCTTGGATGTTTGCGCCACCATGTTGAGGGTATTGGGATTGAGTGTGAGATTGGATATTTGAAGGAATTGGAGACTTGTAGGTTCGGAACGAGAGAGAGAATGATTGCTAACGTTCGCTTGCTTTGACAGATACGCTCCCCCGAACTGTCGGTCTGGCGCCTCACTATATACTTCTCCTATCGCAAAGTCGAAACGCATCGCTCCCAACAATTGTTCCGCCGAGTCATCACCGAAAACCTCATACCGAAAGACTGCATACCTTGATAAGAAGGACCCACTGCAGTCTTGCATTTTCAAGACTGTAATTACGATCATTGGTCAAGAAGCATGTTTTCATGATCTAGCCTGAGTAAAGCATTGCACATGTGGCGAATCGGGTACAACTCGGACTTTCGGAGGCGGTCGGCGGCTGAAATCGGGACACTTCGGAATGCACGAGACATAAGAAACCGCCAAGCAACCGGACGATCACAAGCTTGTCAAGACAACATGACCAAGTGGGAATGGCAGAATGATATTTTCTAGTCTTGGAAGTTTTGCCTTCTTGTACCAGAATCCAAGACAGGACTGCGACAAAGACCTATGGTCAGAAAACTGTCTGGCGATGACCCGCGACCACTTGAACAGGCATGTTCAGCACAGGGTCACAATAGCTGCCAGCGCTGCTGATATTGACAAGGCTATTAGATAGTGGACTTTAATTTGCTGCGCATGCGCGGTGTTGTCCACAATAACGCTCCGCATCGCAAACCGGTCATTCAGTCTCATCCCTTCCTGCCCTGAATCTATTCAGAGCTGTCCTGGCTTCGTTCATTTGAATCATTTCTGCCTCGTTTTGCTCTCTAAGAATTGCCAACATCTCAAATAGTTCGTTGATTTGTCTAGCGAGTGATTCTGATTCTTCCAAGAACAACTCCCTCCATGGACCGGGACTAGAAACGATGAGCGTGGTGCGACACATCGGGCAGGTTGCATTTGCGTTTCTGCGCAGCTTTGCGTGCATCCAGGCGTATAGGCAGAGCTTGTGGAAAATGTGGGGTAAGGGACAGGTTTTCGTCTGGACTACACCAGTGCGCGTGATGGAGGATGCGTGCTCGATAATTTCCGGTGGATCGGCCATGTCATCAGCCCTGCAAATGTCGCATACGCTGCCATGCTCAACATAGTGGTCGTCTTTGAGATTGTCCACACTTGCGTCGAAGAACGCGTCAAGGCGCGCATCAATTGTGATGTTGTTGGCCATACTAAGGAGCCTTTAGGTTGAGATGTGCGCGGCGTGGTGTGTCAGGAATTTGAGTTGAGAGTAAAGTGATCGTAGCTAACCATTGAGTAGAAAGAAGGGTTGTGCTCAGGAGCCAACCTTGACGGAGCTGATGTACAGTGATTAGCACCTCTGCGACTGTACCCTTCGACACCATTTCACTTGCGCCAAACCTTCTGGCAATAACGCGAGCACCAAGAAAGTCATGACGATCTAATTTCTAACCATAACAGCTCCAAGAAAAGTGAGAGAAGAGTTCAATTGATCACAAAACAAAAGGTCTCCCATCATAAAGGTACAATTCAAGCGTCGTCTTCGGCCTCCATCGTATCAGGATCGAGGCTTTATCCCTGCCTTTTGTAACTCCAAGGTACGCTGCTCTTCTAAGAAATGAACGTGCTCTTCTCCTGACCGACACCGCTCTTCTCCCGCACGAAGCAGCTCTTCTTGCAACAGAGTCCTCCGACTCGACCTTAATCGATCGAGCCCTTCATTCAATTTTCGGGAGAGTTTGTTGCAATCTGGTAATTAATTCATAGATCACGCGCTGTCGAGCAACAGCGTTTGCTCTTTCAAGTTGCGATCCTTCTCGTTCGAGAGCATCTCCTGGCGTATGCGTCGTATTAAATGCGGGGGGCGGGGTTGGCTCGTCGTCTCTAGATTGCGTCTGGGTCATCGTAGTACTATGGGATGGCGATGATGAACTATGGGCTTCCGAAGTTCGCGCACACGCAATAGCCTTTGGATTGAAGACGAGCAAGCCGCGGCACATTGGGCAGTTGCCATGAAGACGATGTTCCCTTTGCTCCTGGAGCCACTTTACGAGACACCTCTCGTGGAAGACATGTCGGCAAACGGCGGTGCGAATGATTGATGTTGGCGATATAGCGCGGAGGTTGGCTTCGCTGTTTGAGACTGTTGCTGACGCCTCATCGAGCCCGCAATCGGATGTCTCGTCGTTGAAGCAGATGTCGCAGGAGGCTTCGTGTTGTTTGTAGTAGTCATCTTGGAGGCCGTCGGCTTCTAATCTGAGTATGTGGGTGTGGTTGCGAGGAGTAGGCATTTTGAGTTTCCGGGAAAAGAGACGATGATGAGAAGGTCAGAAATTCGAGGAATACGAACACACAATATATAGCATCTGTTCCAGGATGCTGCTCTTCATTAGGAATACTGTAAGCACATCCGTGGTTGTGCCAACTCAACTACGGTCGACGCTGCGCACGTGCCTCTATCCGCGAAGATGTTAGAAATCGGAGTACTAGCGGACCAAATAACATAACGGGCGTATACAATCAGCTATAGATTCTGTGTCTGACCTCGTAGCTTTTTTTGCGGCCAAAGTTAGGTCAACGTATTAGTATGACCACAACTCGTTGTCGCATTGGCGTCATGGTCAACAGAAAGACAGTGCGCGATTCGGAGTCACAGCAACATCAATACAGCAACTTCACACCGGTAGCGAGCAACCTTAACACCAAATCTCCCGTCGGTTAATTCTTTTATCCTCACGTTGTTCGCCTTTTCCTTTGACGACTGCAACTAGAGTTACCATACTGAGTTTGAAAGTCACGTTGATCGAGTCACTGTTATGCCGCCTCAACATGACTCTGCACACAAATTCTGGGACAGGTACGTACTTTTGTGACTCAAATCACTCGTATGATGAGTACAGAAGCGGCCCTCAAGACTACGCCCCTCTTTCAATTTCCTCCTCATAACAACATCCATTTCTGTCTCTCCGCGAACTCTCAGCGGCTTTGCTACTCTCACTCCAATTCTACCATACCAATCATCGCTTCAGAACTACAAGTCCCATCGGAATCGACCCAGTGATATGAGCCGTTCAAACGATTTTACAATACCTTGCTTGCCAACGCGGCCCGTATCTAGCGCCTCCTCCGCGCACGAAAGCAAAGGTCCTACTATCAGAGCGCTGATATGCCCACCTGCTACGAAGAACTCGCGTGCATTACAACCAGACCAATCGATTGTGGAACATCCTACAGAGACGACATCGCCCATCCCTTTCATGGAATTCGGCGAGGTTGACAAGAAGTCACGCTGCAGCCACCTGCAAAAGAATCAAGATTGTGACAGTCGGTGCTATTTGTTGATATACACGAGCACAAACCCTTGGGCAAAGAATGGCGAGGACTCACAGGTGTGGGGTGGTGTAATCAAAGGGTGCAAACTACGTACCAAGGATATGGAAATCGACAAAAGCTACGTCATCTGCGTCGAGGGATACGTCGAAGAAGCGAAACGATTTACCAATGTCAAACCATTCAAAGAACGGATAGCTCAACCAGAGGACATACCAGAGCCCATTTACAACGGGGAGCTTTTGGGTCGACATAGTTTTGCATGGAAAGGAGATAGCGGAATGTTCAGGTAGCTTGACAAATACAGAAGGTTCGTCACGTACCCTTTGTCTCCGGACCTACCATCAAGCGGTAGAGTAGGATGAATCAAGATATTGTTGGACTCGATGTGCGCCTAATGAGCCGGTTTAATCGCATTGACACTTGTCTAACATTGTCGCAATCATGTCGGCTTGATGATTGATGAGCGAATGACTGTTCAAGACCGGGGTCGACCCATGAGTAAACGAAGCAAGTATGCCTGAAATAGGTATGACTGATGAGCTGGTCGGGTTCATAAAAGGATAATATGTATGTGATAGACAATGTGTCTACGTCGTCGACGACCAAGTTAGATAACTATGACAGTAACCGAAATCTTTCAACGTCAACGGGTGTCAGCGAAAGGAATGGAGAGCAGGCTATCGTTGTGTTGTAATTCTCCAGCTCAAACATCCCCTCGATATGTCTTATACGTCTCCTTAAACGTCCCATGAAACCCAAAGCTCATCGGCCCCGCCATCTCAGCTCTTCCCATCTCCGTCAAGTCCTTCGCGTTGAGCACGAGCAAGTAGCTCTTCTCCGCATAGCCGTCCAAGACCACACTCAACAGTATGCCATCGTCTTCTTCCACACCTTCAGGGTCAGCGATGAAGATCGCTTCGCCAGGCGTGTGACCATCAACTTCCCAGTAGATGGCTTCCTGAGTCTTGTTGTCAAACTTGACAAGGCCGTCGAAGAACGAAGACCGGAGACGGTCGGCACATCCATATGTGTAGCGATGGCGCTTGGTCAGGTATGCCGGGTTCAGCGTGGGCAGCTCCATCGACTTGAACTTGTCGGCCTGAAAGAGAAGCTCAGCGGGCATCGTAGCAGGAACACCAGCGTTGACGCTCGGAAGGCGGAACTGCGCCTGCATCGGAAGGCACAGCCTGCGCTTCTCACCCTCATAGTCAGGCGTGTCGATGGAAGAGATGATGTTGTCGTAGTAGAAGCGCTTGACGATGTCTAGGTTCTCAAACATGCTGAGCTCGGTGATGATGTCGGTCTTGCTAGGATCAGAAGCTGATGGCTCTTCCCAGGCGTTGATGCTGTGGAAGCAGAAGAAAGGCATGCTTTCGTACGTTGCTACAAGTCCCTTGCCTTCGCGGCGGTCGACAACGTACCATGTTGCTTTGGAGTTGGGGTCGAAGGGCGCGATAGAGTCGACAACGTTCTTGTGGTACATGAGCGAAACGCCACCCCATGTGATGTGACTGTTCCAGACACAGAGAATGACGTAGTTCTCAGTCAAGAACAGCGAGTGAATGTATGCAGGCGTGCCATGGAAAGTAGCGAGTATGTCTGTCTCGCCAGATGCTGCCGAGACGCGGAAGATGCGGTAAGTACTCTTGTATCCAAAGTCGAGATTGAAGTTGTACATATCACCCGTCTGGGGGTCAGACTTGGCGTGGGCGGCAGAGAAAGGCCCTTTCAACTCCGGGTGAAGGCGTTCTTGACGTGCATAACCGCGCGGTTCCAACGTCTCTGGGTCGATCTCCTTGATGGCACTAGAATCTGTTCGGGCATGAAGAGTCTCAATGCCACTGGTGTGACCGTTGGCAGTCGGTTTCGCGCCTTTGTTGAGTTTGTCACTTCCTGCCATATTTATGGAGAGCGTGACACCGACATTGCGCTCATTCTGTGATGCCTGGAACATACTCATGACCTACAGCGATGGGCGTACGAAGTCAGTGTATGTCTCACGTGCATCTCGTACAGTCAGGACTTACCTTCCAGAAGAAGCTCTCGCATGGATCACGCTTTGCAGCAAACGTGGTACTGTCCAATTTTCCGGTCGTACGAACAATCTCAAGGTACTCATCCACCGTGCGTCGCGAACGGTATGTAACCTTCGCTGGGCCGTCCGCGTCGGGAAAGTCGATCTGGAAACGATGGACACATGAGAATCCATCAAACCAATGTCTTGCTGCCCAGATCTTGCCGTCGTTCGTCTTCGCCTTGTAGCCGAGCGGACCTGTCCGATAAAGTACACCTGCAGCATGCCTTGGGATGGTGCCTTTGACGGTGAGCTCCACGGGCTCGTGCTCTTCGTAGTCCGTGTCGAAGCCTGCCGTGTTGGGCCAGACATCCGTTGTTGCGACGACCATACTGATGTTCGATTGACCAATTATACGGCGCGTAATATGTGGTGACCCAGCAGCAAGGTGCCTTAATATGCCGGAGACGAGAGATGTACGTCGCGTGAGGTAGAGATGGGCCAATCGTATGGCTTGGGGAGTGGCAATGATACGAGTCAGACAAGCGTCGACAGAGGAATGTGTTGAGTCGGGGATAGATTGTAGCCAAGTTGAAGTCGAAGCCAAAGCTGCAAGAGTATAGTAATCATAATGCGGAATTGGCCAGAGATATAAAGGCAATCCAATCCCCTGCATCGTACACATGTTGGACGGCCAGACCTGTGGACAATCGGCCCATGCCTTCCGCACGTATCGTCAAGCGGTGGTATCGCAGTCCATTCCCCATAGCGATGTTACACTTAGCAGCCGTGCCCTCGGAGGGCCTGAACGATTCGGAAAGCTTATGGCTGGGGTTGAAACCGTCGATTGGTTACCCTCTCTTGACAGTGTGGAGAGGAGGACGAATAAGGCTCCGAGTCTTTTGCTAACGGCCGTAAGGCGCACCCTCCAAGAAAAGGTTAGATATCATTGGAGACGCACCCTCCATCCAATACCCAAGTTTTGACTGGGTCCTCCACTCATGAAACCATTATCTACTGCAATCTTTCTCTCGTACCTTGGTAATGTCCAAACTAATGCGAGGTTTGAAGGATTGAGGTTCAGGCCTCCGGTCGGTGATATGATCAGAGCGAGTATGCTATACAAATGGGGCAGTAAATACGATGGAAGCGCGCGTTCAAGGTGTCATTGCGCAGACGTCTGTAAGACTCGTGCCGTGCTGACGACAGGAGCACTTCGTTGCATGTGAATGATCGCTCAAGATAAGCTAGGACCGACGCGGCACTAGCGCTCAGCCCTACAGCGGGCTTGCAAGTTGCATCATCAACTTGACTTGACATTGTCTTTCACCCGAAGCACATTTCTAGCGCCACGACGACTACTATTATTGCACAAGCATCGAATCCTTATTATACCGCAGATACCACTTCCCAATTACATGGACCGCTAGCGGTTTCCAATCACTACCGATCGGCCTTCGCGCGAAAACCCCACCTCGATTCATCGACTCAAAGGCTCCGTCAACGCGTAAACCTGCGCATCGACCATACGAACACAAACGTCACGATGGGGGCCATACTATCTCTTCCGTTCACCATCCTGAATCTTCTGCTGCCATTTACGCGATCTGGCACACCTCTGTCGCAAGATCTTCTACACACAGCAGTACTTTGCGGAACATTATATTTCGCCCCACAAATCGGCGAATGGTACAATGCGCAACGGCAAGCAGCACAGGCGGGCAATGATCAAAGAGCAAATAATGAGGAGACGAATCGCCCAACCGAACAAGGTATCAGGAACCCGGTTGGAGGACAGAGGGATGAAGGAGAACAAGCACCACTGGACGAGCGGTTAGTCCTTCAAGACGACGGCGTAGAAGCCGCGCGACCGCCACGGGCACCTACACCACCACCGCACCAAGCCCTCTTCGGAGACGTCCCCTTACCACAACATCAACAGCCACATACTCAAGCACAAGAAGCCCAACTACCCGACGATGCCTTCGCACCCGGCCCCGCAAACCCCCCACCACAAAACGCGAACCGTCCCCCACCAACCCAACGCGTAGTCGGTACCAAGAAAGCCAAATCGCTCGCTCGAAAAGACCAACAACGCGCGTACAACGAATGGCTACGTTCAGAAGCCGAGATGCGTCGTCTTCAAGAGGCAGAAGGCCGTGAAGAGCGCGAGGCAACTGCGGCAGCGGAAAAAGCTCGGCGAGCGGCTGTCGAAGAAGAGATTCGCGAGCGCGCAAGACAGGAGCGGGAGGAGAGGAAAGCAGAGGAGAAAAAGGAGGCCGAGATGGAAGCCGCACGACGGGAGAGGTGTGTCGCCTTTGTAAGGAATACAATGAAGGAGAGGGGTGCTGTGGATTTGGTCGACGCAGCGTACGCGGAGGGTAAAGATAGGGTTTGGGTCGAGAGATTGATTCGCGCAAGTGGGCTTATGCAGCAACTCCAAAATGAAGGGGGTCACATCATGATTACAGGTCACGACTGGCTTGTAAGGATTGATGAGGAGGTCATGGCCAAAGCTTATGCTGAAGCTGAGCAGCTGGGAGAGAAGAACAGTGGTAAAGTCGGCTTCGAAGAGTTTGGAGCCATATTAGAGAGGGCTGTGTTAGGGCGGGCGGCAGCATAGACATGTACATAAAAAGTGCAGAGATGAGATACCCATAAATGAATTTGGATGTACTGGAGTTCATCGAAGATCTACACGACTTCCGCCATTGTGTTATACATGAAGTGGCATTTCACAGCTACACGATGCCTTCCAACAGCGGGTCCGGCCTCCTCTCGCCTGTCGGTGGTCGTCAACATCACCTCGCACGCAGCAACTGCTCATCTGAACGTGGTATCGTATTGTCCATTTTTGTCATGCAACCATGAAAGAGGTCTTAATCGCCTAGGAAAGCCATGCCATGCATAAGATCCCTCATCCTGTCCGATCAAAAAACGACCAGAACAGCCATTCGAAAGAACTCCTCCCAGAGACACCATGCACACCCATACACAGAACGCACGCCTTTATCGGTTGGACTTGGCGACACGCTCGAGCTCATCCTTCTTCTTGATGGCGTACGAGTTGCTGCTACCCTTGGCAGCGTTGATCAGCTCCTCAGCGAGGCACTCGGCAATGCTCTTGACGTTGCGGAAAGAGGCCTCACGGGCACCGATGGTGAGGAGGGAGATACCCTGGTTGACACGGCGGAGGGGAGAGACATCGACGGCCTGGCGACGGACGGTACCGGCGGAACCGATACGGGTGGAGTCTTCACGGGGACCGCAGTTGACGATGGCATCGACGGCGACCTGGATGGGGTTCTGGTCGGTCATGATGTGGATCTGCAATTGTCAGCCGTCTCCCGACGCGCATTTTATGCCATCTTCGCGATTCCGAAACCTGGCAGATTGTAGACGTACGATCTCGAAAGCGTGAGCGACGATGCGCACAGCCATGAGCTTCTTTCCGTTGTTACGGCCGTTCATCATGAGCGAGTTGGTGAGACGCTCAATGATGGGGCACTGGGCCTTCCTGAACCGCTTGACGGCATATCGGCCGGCGGAGTGTGAGATGTAGACAGGCGAGCGGATCTGGATGTAGTCGCTGCGGCTTCAGTTAGCCGAAGGTCTCGCAGCGTATTACAAAGTATCCAATGCCACCATTGTCCTTTTATACGGGTGTGCGGCGCGATATCGTGGGGGAAACGTACGTCAATGAGATGTCGCGGACCTCGACCTCCTCGTAGGACCACTGCGAAAAGTCAGTATTGTGCGTGTGAGCGGAAGTTGTAATAAGCCTGCCTTGTTGAACAGCTTTACGCTGCCCTGCTCGTCGGTGACATCCTTGGGGAGGATGGCAATGCCGGTGGGGTTCTCGACCTCGATTTCTCCGTTGTCAGACATGGTGGCGGTTGTCGGTGTGGAAGGGAGAAAGAGGGTTGGGCGTCGAAGTTCGTAGTCGCTGTCGCAAGAGATAATCCAGGTGTTCGAGTGCGATCAATTTCGACGTTCGCTTGGACCGCCAATCGTGCGCTAGCGGGGCTTGGCGGAAGTGTGCACGCCGGGGCCCGCTCATCTCGTCTCTTGAACACCACGCGAAGAAAATGGTCAATCGCTCTTACCAACCAACGTATCGTTTACAGAATTGACTTTGTGTTCAAAAAGGACGGTGGTCACAAGCACAAATACCCATTCATATCCACAGCAACTTCAGCACAGAACACCAAACAAAGTTGAACATGTCAATACTCAATTACAATATCGTAAGAACTAGCAAGAAGCAAAACTAAGGTATATAACGCAGTCGTTGCTTGTGCAAGACATATATGCAGACAGACAACGCCGGGAAAGTTCAAATGCAGCAATAGCCTCCAACGCCATGCAATGCCGCTAAGCGCAAGGTAAAGTCGCAACAGGAAATCAATGGTATCACGACTCTCGCTGCACCCTAGTCAGCACGGCAATCACCAGCCACTTCCACATCGTCCATCCTCGATCGCTCATCTCCGTATCCGCGATACACTTCGTACCCGAGTAACAGGCGCACTAATGTCTCTGCGGTCCTTTACACCCTCGACCATCTGCTTCATCGGCGTTCCGTGACCAGCGGCCATGCTTCTAGCACGTCCTCTACGCTCACGGATCGCTGCGAGTGCGGCTTCCCGGTCAATGCCTAGCTTGTTGAGTGACAGTTCACCCAGAACAGGGGTTTGTGCGTTGGCTGCAGCGTGGGCTACAGTCGAAGGAGTCATAGGCCCACGGCCAGCCTTGAACGCTGGAGTGGCAGGGGAGAAGTGAAGGGGGATGGTAGTTGTTGTGGTAATAGTGCGAGTGAGGTAGGGCGTCGTAGGCCCAGTAGGCTCCCTGTCGGGCGTCGGTGGTGACATGTCCTCGTCCTCGCTGTCGTCGTCGACGGCGTCTTCGT
>Ga0265780_10006305_pt1 | contig 14739 bp, 7 predicted proteins | sample P1T30metagenome_FD_192432 | JGI IMG/M metagenome (GOLD analysis project Ga0265780, IMG submission 192432) | Plant litter microbial communities from East Loma Ridge, Irvine, California - P1 T30 | ecosystem: Environmental > Terrestrial > Plant litter > Unclassified | place: USA: California... | reverse complement strand
GGATAATATTTCTGGTACAACAAATACAGGAGTTACGCAAAATACCCTTGCTCATCAAATGACCATGCGTTTTGCGAACGGTTATCGTTTTGGTACAACAGCCGATGGTACAGGAGTCCTGACTGCTGGTATCACTGTCGCTCCAAATGGTATCGCGAGTTACATGACAGATGTAACAGCAAGTCTAACCGATGCTAAAATGCTTGTTAACAAAGCATATGTAGATGCTTCTAAACCGGCTTTGAACAGCGCGCAGATTCTGGTAGGTAATGCTACTAACGTAGCTACGGCAGTATCTTTGAGCGGCGATGCAACGATCAGTAATACCGGTGCATTAACAATAGGTACTGATGCAATAACGACTTCAAAAATTATCGATAACGCGGTAACTACAGCTAAGATCAACAATGCAAGTGTTACCGTAGCCAAGCTTGCTACGGCCGGAGCTGCAGATGCTGATAAGGTATATACAACAGATGGCTCAGGTGTTCCATCTTTAACAGCTCGCTCTGCATTTGCTTCAAGCACGCTGAACAGCGCGCAGATCCTGGTAGGTAACGCAAGCAATGTAGCTACAGCAGCAGCATTAAGCGGTGATGCCACCATCAGCAATACAGGCGCATTAACTATTGCCAATCTTGCAGTAGGTACTGGTAAACTGGCAGCTAATGCAGTGACATCGGCCAAGCTCTCATCAAGCACAACTGTAGATGCAGACAGGGCAGTAGGAACAGATCATCTGAAAGATAAAGCAGTTACAGTAGCAAAAATAAGTAATGGAACAGCTAACCAGATTTTAGCAACTAATGCCGGCGGTACAGCTGCAGGCTGGGTTTCAGGTTCTGGTATGTTTGTTGACCTGACCACTAACCAGACAATAAGCGGAGTTAAAACTTTTGCTGATAATGGTGGGTTGGTAGCGACAGGATCGTTCGGATCGGGAACTATCCCTGCGACTGGCACCGGATCTAGAATGATGTGGTATCCGGCTAAGGCAGCGTTTCGTGCAGGTTACGTTGCGGGCACCTTATGGGATGACGGCCAGATAGGCGACTACTCTATGGGGATTGGTTATAATGCCAGAGGTTATGGTGCAAATTCAGTAGCAATAGGACGCACAGTGTCTGCAGGGGGGCTAAAGTCCTTCGCTCTTGGAAGCAATGTTTCGACATTTGCAGGTATCAACGTGTCTACCGCTACTGAAGGTTCTTTCATTCTTGGTGATGCCTCTTTTAGTGACGACGTCACCTTCACCAGATCAACGGTTAATAACGAAATGACCATGAGGTTTACAGGCGGTTACAGGCTGGGAACGGCGGTAAATGGTTCAGGAGGACTTACTGCTGGTGTGACGATAGCGCCGGCAACCGGTGTAATGAGTTATATGACCGATGTTACTTCATCTCTTACAGATAATAAAATGTTAGTCAATAAGGCTTATGTGGATACCAAACTTTCCAGCGGTTATGTGGATCTTACCACCAGCCAGACAATAAACGGAGTGAAAACTTTTGCAGATAACGGTGGTTTGGTAGCAACGGGTACTTATGGTACAGGAACCATTCCGGCAACAGGAGCAGGTACACGTATGATGTGGTACCCTTCAAAGTCTGCTTTCAGGGCCGGTACCTTAGCCAGTACTTATGCTACGTACTGGGATGATGCCACCACAGGTGCCTATTCAGTGTCTATGGGACGTAATACATATGGTCCGGGTGAAGCATCGATCAGTATGGGCGATTTCGCCAGGTCTTATGGTAACAATGCTGTAGCGCTGGGGAAAAATATCACTGCAGGTGGTAACAATTCGGTAGTGCTGGGCACGGCCGCATCCACCTTCTCCAGTACATCCGATGATGCTACGGGAAGAAGCGGTTCATTTGTTTTTGCCGATGCATCAACGACTACTTATACCAGATCATCAGCAGATAATCAAATGATGATGCGTTTTGCAGGTGGTTACCGTTTTTATACATCTGCAGACCTTAGTTCTTATGTAGACATCGCCGCAGGAGCTAACGGAATGAGCATTACATCGGACGTACGCAGAAAAGAAAATTTTGAAGCTGCAAACGGTGAACTCTTCCTTCAGAAGATCGATACCCTGAAATTAAGCAGCTGGAACTATAAAAAACAGGATCCTAAAAAATTCCGTCACTACGGCCCGATGGCACAGGATTTCTATCATGCTTTCGGTAAAGACAGCTTCGGTACTATTGGTAATGATACTACTATTTCCAGCGCTGATTTTGATGGTGTGAATATGATCGCCATTCAGGGACTGGTAAAACGTACCAACGATCTGAAAAAAGAAAATGAAGCGCTTAAAGCGGAAATTGAAGCCCTGAAATCTCAGAACGGACGCCTTACCGAATCTCTGGAGCAACAGAAAGAAAGTAATACTGCGACTGCCGCCAGTGTAAAACTGATGGACGACAGGCTGAAACAAATGGAAATGCTGATCCGCAAATCGAATGCCTCAGATGCCGGTTCTGGTAACAGTACTGTAACAGCATCGAAAGAGTGATCTGAAATAATATCTTCACGAAGAGAGCAGCCTGAGTAGAGGCTGCTTTCTTTCGTATCAAATAAACTACCCTCGTATTTTTCCCCTTTCAGCTTTAATTGACAATGTTGTAACTTATTATACTTTTAAGTTGCTTATCTATAGTGTTTTGTTTCGTATGTAGATAAATTTTGTAACTTTTATATTCAATCCTAGTATAAGGCATTTACACGTGTAAAAATAAATTTCAGAGCAATTTGTCTGTCCGGCTTTTCTTCAGGAAAGCAAGTGTCAGGTTAAAATCAGCCCGGTGATTTATAACGAAGATCTGCAGTCTCTCATAAACTCAGATCATCTATACACAGCTTATCAAGGATAGAATTTTAAATGAATAATACAAAAAATTGGTTCAGATGGAGTGTTGCAGCGGTGCTGCTTTTAGGTAGTCCGGCAGTATTTGCTCAGCAGAAACTAGGGGATAACCTCGGTACCCATAAAGCTTCAAAAACACTTGATATGGACGGTAACGATGTGGATAACGTCCGGGTCCTGAACTCAGAAGGGGTGGTTATCGGCACGGCATCAGCTGTGAGCAATACTTCGGTGGCCCTCCAGGTTAACGGAAGTAATAAAGCTATTCTTTTACCCCGTGTTACTGATCTTCTTAATACTACGACACCTTCTATTGTTAGCCCATTGGAGGGTATGATCGTTTATGATCTTACTACGCGCAAGTTTTACCTGCGCGATAATAATGCCTGGGTAACCTACGCAACTACAAGCCTGGCCGATGGGAAGATTCTTGTCGGAGATTCAAACAATACGCCGCAGCCGGTAACTATGTCTGGCGATGCCACCCTGTCTAACGCAGGTGTGATCACGATAGGTGACGATAAGATCACCACGGTGAAAATCCTGAACGGCAATGTAACGAACGAGAAGTTAGCCACTGATGCGGTAACCGAAGCAAAGATCCTTGATCTTGCTGTTACCGCCCGTAAAATAGGCGCCGGTTCTGGTAATAATAAAGTATTAACTACAGACAATACGGGAGCTAACGTATGGGTAGACCGTTCGAAGTTTGCCAGTACAGACCTGAACAGCGGTCAGATCCTTTTAGGAAATGCTTCTAACGAGGCTATTGCAGTAGCACCTTCGGGCGATGTAACTATTGATAATACAGGAGTTACGACTATCGGTGCTGATAAGGTAACGACAGCGAAGATCCTTAATTCAAACGTCACTACGGCTAAGATCGCTGATCTGAACGTGACTACAGATAAACTTGCAGCAGATGCTGTAACTACAGCGAAGATCCTTGATTCCAATGTTACAACAGGAAAGATTGCTGATCTTAACGTGACTACAGATAAATTGGCTGTTGATGCTGTAACCACGGCAAAGATCCTTGATTCCAATGTAACTACGGGCAAGATTGCAGACCTGAATGTTACAACAGATAAACTTGCAGTTAATGCAGTAACTACTGCGAAGATCACAGACCTTAACGTTACCACAGATAAACTTGCTGCCAGTGCAGTAACTACTGCTAAGATCGCAGATCTTGCAGTAACTGCGGCAAAAGTAGGTTCAGGTTCAGGTAATGATAAAGTACTAACCACCGATAATACCGGTGCCAACGTATGGGTAGACCGTTCGAAGTTTGCCAGCACAGACCTGAACAGCGGTCAGATCCTTTTGGGGAATGCTACAAATGTAGCTACAGCAGTAGCGCCAGCAGGAGATGTAACGATCAGTAATGCCGGAGTAACTACTATCGGTGCAGATAAGGTAACTACAGCGAAGATCCTTGATTCCAATGTAACCACTGGCAAGATCGCAGACCTGAATGTTACAACAGATAAACTTGCAGTTAATGCAGTAACTACAGCGAAGATTACAGATCTGAATGTCACCACGGATAAACTTGCTGCCAGTGCAGTAACTACTGCTAAGATCACAGATCTTGCAGTTACTGCGGCAAAAGTAGGTTCAGGATCAGGTAATGATAAAGTATTAACCACCGACAATACCGGTTCCAACGTATGGGTAGACCGTTCTAAGTTTGCCAGCACAGACCTTAACAGCGGTCAGATCCTTTTGGGAAATGCGACAAATGTAGCTACAGCAGTAGCGCCAGCAGGAGATGTTACGATCAGCAATACCGGAGTAACTACTATCGGTGCAGATAAGGTAACTACAGCGAAGATCCTTAATTCAAATGTTACCACAGAGAAGATTGCTGACCTGAATGTGACGACTGATAAGCTTGCTGCAGATGCTGTAACCACAGCGAAGATCCTCAATTCGAATGTAACAACAGCGAAGATCGCTGACCTGAACGTAACGACAGCTAAAATAGCAGACCTGAATGTTACTACAGACAAACTTGCTGGCAATGCAGTAACTACAGCCAAGATCACGGATCTTGCAGTAACTGCATCTAAAGTAGGTTCAGGTTCAGGCAATGATAAAGTATTGACCACAGATAATACCGGCGTCAACGTATGGGTAGACCGTTCCAAGTTTGCCAGTACAGACCTTACAAGCGGACAGATCCTTTTAGGGAATGCGACAAATGTAGCTACAGCAGTAGCGCCAGCAGGTGATGTAACAATCAGCAATACAGGTGTAACTACTATCGGTGCTGATAAAGTGACTACAGCCAAGATCCTTAACGAAAACGTAACTGCTGCCAAACTGGCAACTGATGCGGTAACTACGGTTAAGATCACTGATCTGAATGTAACCACCGCTAAGATTGCTGACCTGGGTGTAACTGAAGGGAAAATTGCAGCAGATGCAGTAATTACTGCTAAGATCGCTAACCTGAATGTGACTACTGCTAAGATCGCTGATCTTGGTGTAACTGAAGGGAAACTTGCGGCAGATGCGGTAACGACAGCGAAGATCGCCAATGGAGCAGTAACCGCAGTAAAAGTAGGTTCAGGATCAGGTAATGATAAAGTATTAACCACAGACAATACAGGCGCTAACGTATGGGTAGACCGTTCGAAGTTTGCCAGTACCGACCTGAACAGTGGCCGGATCCTTTTGGGAAATGCAACAAACGTAGCTACAGCAGTAGCGCCGACCGGCGATGTAACTATCGATAATACCGGAGTTACCACCATCGGAGCAGACAAAGTAACCACGGTCAAAATTCTTAATGAAAATGTAACTGCAGCCAAACTGGCAACAGATGCGGTAACAACTGTAAAGATTGCCGATCTGAATGTAACAACTGCTAAACTGGCGAATAACGCCGTGACTTCAGTTAAATTATCATCAAGTACAAGTACAGATGCGGATCGTGCAGTAGGTACAGACCATATTAAAGACAAAGCGGTTACCGTAGCAAAGATTGCCAATGGAACAGCTAACCAGGTATTAACAACAAACGCTGCAGGCACAGGAGTAGAATGGGTTTCTGGCTCCGGTAAATATGTTGACCTGCTTAATAAACAGGATAATATTAACGGACTGAAGACCTTTGTGAGTGATAGCGGATTTGTAGCAACAGGAACTTATGTCGGAGCCTCAACTACCATTCCTGCTCCCGTTACAGGAGCAGGTACACGTATGATGTGGTACCCGGCAAAGGCGGCATTCAGAGCGGGACGTGTAACTGGAACGCAGTGGGATGCTGCCAATGTAGGTGTTCATTCAGTAGCAATGGGATGGAATGTAACGGCTAATGCTGAGTATTCAATGGGCTTTGGCCCCGGTTCAATTGCTTCAGGTTACGGATCAGTTGTGATAGGCACTTCGTCAACGGCGAGTGGGATGTATTCTTTTGCTTTCGGTAGATATAGTACAGCGTCGGCAAGTCCATCAATGGCTATAGGACAGTATGTGACAGCTTCCGGAACGAATTCTACAGCTTTAGGGGTTAATGTAACAGCTTCAGGAAATAATTCTACAGCTTTAGGTAGTTATGCTTCGACAAACGGAATGACAGGCTCCTTCGTTTTAGGAGATGCCTCGACTTCAACTGTAATACCAATTAATACAGCTAATAACCAGTTTATGTCCCGTTTTGCAGGCGGTTACCGTTTTTACACTTCATCAGACCTGGCTTCTTATATTGACATCGCAGCGGGTGCTAACGGTATGAGTATTACTTCAGACAGACGCAGGAAAGAGAATTTTGCAGATGTAAACGGAGAAGATTTTCTTCAGAAGATCGATACCATGCAGTTAAGCAGCTGGAACTATAAAAAACAGGATCCTAAGATCTTCCGTCACTATGGGCCGATGGCACAGGATTTCTACAAAGCATTTGGCAGAGACAGCTACGGTACCATAGGCAACGATACAACTATCGCCAGTGCTGATTTTGACGGTGTCAATATGATCGCTATCCAGGGACTGATCAAACGTACCAACAATCTGAAGAAAGAAAATGATACGTTAAAAGAGCAGAATGCAGCCCTGATTAAACAGGTAAGCGAACAGAAAGAAGAAAATGCAGTTAAAATGGCAGCACTCGAAGCTCAGTTGCTGGAACAGAAAACCGCTATGCGGTCTGAATTGAAAAAAATCATGGATATGCTGCAGGAAAAGAGCCTGGCGACCGGAAAAACTGAAAGCCGGAATCTCTCAGATAAGGCAGAAAAATAAGTATATATCTAACAATATTTAAAGACAAAGCCCCCGCAGATAAAAATTCTGCGGGGGCTTGCTTTTTTTGTTAGAAACAGCCCAGGCAGCCGGAAAGGTTTATATTACAGATAATCCAGGTGTGCCATCATTAACTCCCCGCTTTGCTTTTGTATCCAACACGTTGATACCATTGCGGACAATGCAGTAGGCTCCACCAAGATTGCTTCGGATGCTATTACATCTGCTAAGATATTTGATGGTACCATCGCGACTGCGGATCTTGCCGATAGCTTAGTTACCACAGCAAAATTGAAGGTGGGATGGGTGGCGAATCAGGTATTGGTCACAGATGCCGGCAACAAGGCAGTTTGGCAAAGTAATTTGGCCGGTAACAGTGCAGGTACAGCAACTATTTCCAATTATAGCGCTGCGTTATTACCTAAACTGCAGCTTTTACACTGGATGCTACCATGAACGGGAAAGTAATAACAGTTATCAGCGCATCGGCGATAGCTATAACCATACCAGCTTTACCTGCAGGATTTACCTGTATGATTGTACAGCTTGGAGCCGGTACAGTGCGATTTGTAGGTTCCGGAACGACTATTTTAACAGGCAGAGTTTTACAAGAACTGCCGGTCTGTATGCTATTTCTATGCTCGTAGCCGTATCCGGCAATCAGTTTATTAGCTCAGATGATATGCGGTAAACATTCAGAAAGCACTGATATTCTACGCATGATGGGGATTGCTGAATGATAATTCCGTCCATCAGAATGTTGATATATATATCCCGGCAATAATTATGTTCCCGGTTACATATAACCCCAAAAAAGGGGCAGGATTCATGAAGTCCTGCCCCTTTTTAATTTATGAAGTGGACAGCCCGGCTTACTGGTTAATGAAAGGTAGTAATTCTGGAAAATTCTCTAACACGTAATTATAATATTATCATTCATGGAAATGATTTTGCTAATAATGTTTTCGTTTGAAAGTTCAGAATTCGGAAAAACTATCTTTTGTTGTATAGGTATTTATCTGATATATAGACTGTTATGTATTTTTTGTCGCCTGAAAAACAATGGTAGAATATTATTCAATTTTTAGTTGATGTATTGAAACCTTTTCTATCACCTCACCGTAACAATGCTCAAAAAGATATTCAGTTTATTACATTCTTGTAAAGTAACAGAATGCTGATTGAGAAGAGAAAGGTTAAAAACGGATTTACAATGAAAAAAAAGGTATTTATTCTATGCGCATTTGTGTGCATGATGTTTAACTATTTACATGCACAGGTGCCACAGCAATTCAGCTATCAGGGTGTTTTGCGTAACCCTGACGGTACTGTAACAGCCAACAGAGCTATCCGCCTGCGGCTTTCAGTGCTTAATGGATCAGACAGCGGTCCTGCTGAATATACCGAAGAACGTGCGGTAACAACAAATGCACTGGGTTTATATGTAGTAGCTATCGGAGGTCAGGGTGCAGCTGCTTCTACAGGAAGTATCGGCACTGTTAACTGGGCTTTAGGCTTGAAATATTTAAAAGTTGAGGTTGACGTAAACGGAGGAACGAATTTTGTTTCGGCAGGAGCTTCTCAGTTATTGAGTGTTCCTTATGCTATTTACTCTGCAAATTCTGCAACAGCAGGAGCGAGGGGAGACGCCGGTGGCGATCTTTCAGGAGTATATCCTAACCCTGTGGTTGCGAAGATCCAGGGTGTTACAGTAAGCAGTGTAGCTCCGACAACTGGTCAGTACTTAAGATTCGACGGAACTTCATGGAAGCCCGTTGCTATAGATGCCGCAGATGTTACCGGGCGTGACGTAACAACTGCCAATGCAGATGTTATAGAATTGACAAACGCTACAGGTGCCGCTCTTAAAAGTATGGGCATCAATATGAAACCCGGTGCTGCCAATTCAGTACTGGTAACAACATCTGATAATACAGTAAAATGGCAGAAGGCTACTGATGCCAGACTCGTAACAGGAACCTTATTTAACATCACACTAGACAGACTGGTTGACAATACAACCATGGTACAGGCAAATACTTCTGGCCTGGCTAAAGTAACAGTTGCAGGTGCTGTACCCGGAAACCCTGTATTCGTAACAGTTTTAGATGACGTAATTAATTTTTCTGTAGCTGCCTCATGGGTTAGCGCTGCAAATGAAGTAAGCATACGTTTTGCCAATTACCAGGCGGATCCTGTATCTGTAGCAGGTAAACAGTACAAGATCTTATTGATCCAGTAAATAGCATTGAACAATTAAAAAATATAGTAAAAGAAATTAATAATATTCAAAATGATGAAAAGAGATTTACTGAAAATTGGCATCGTAACTGCACTTGTGATTGCAGGTTCCAATCTTGCAAAAGCACAGACATTCGGGGATAACCTGGGCAATCATAAAGCCACTAAAGACCTGCAGATGCAGGGCAAAAAAATATTAAACGCTGAAGGTATTGCAATCGGTACTGCTACTCTGGCAAACGGAAGCGTAGCCCTTCAGATCGATGGTTCTGATAAAGCGATTCTGATTCCGCGTGTGGCAGACAACGCTGCAATTGTTGGTCCGCTGGAAGGGATGATCATTTATAATACGACTGCAAAGAAGTTTTTCCTGTATCAGAAAGATGCATGGGTAACGTTCGCACTTCCTCTTGCTGTATCTACAGACGGTATTGATCTGCAGGCTAATGAAAATGGTTATTCATTAACACCTGCGGGCGAAGAAATAATCTTAAGACTTACTCCTGCAACAAAGATGCTGCCCGGTATCGTTACTGCAACGGCTCAGGAATTCGGTGGTAATAAGACATTCGGTGGCAATGTTATTATCGATGGTGCGAACACATTAACAGTAGGTACAGGTGCAACCACACTAGGCGGTACATTGGATGTAACCGATGCAACCAAATTAGCCAGCACATTAGAGGTTACCGGTGAGACAACGCTTAAAGGTAATACTTCTGTAACAGGTGCAAGTACCCTGACAGTAGGCACAGGCGCAACCACACTTGGTGGTACATTAGGTGTAGCCGGAGCAACGACGCTGAATGGAAATACTGAAGTAACCGGTGCTAATACATTAACTGTAGGTACAGGTAAAACGACACTTGGTGGTGAGCTTGCAGTTGCTGCTAAAGCAGAATTTGCAGACCAGGTAAGTGTAGCTAAGAAAACAACATTAAATGCAGATACAGTCGCTGCCGGAGTAATTCTTCAGAGTATTCAGAAAGGTTCAGGACTGTCTAACGAACAATTTATCGTGGTTGACCAGGATGGTAAAGTGAAAAAATCTACCCTAAGTCCTAACTCATTGCAGAAATATCTTGCTTACATTCCAGCTAACTCAAGTGAAAACTTCAATCCTGAAGGTAATTCTGGTATAAAGATAAAGCTTACTGGCCTCGTAGGTGTTCATGCCGATGATGCTATCGTAGTTAACTTCTTTTCAGGAGATCTTACAGACTTCGCAGGACTGACTATCCTGTCTGCTACTGCGACAGATGATGGTGAAGTAACTGTTAATATCGCTGATCTTAGAAATCCAGCAGAAACTCCAGGTTACGCAGCACCTCTCATTAATGGCAAAGGACTGGTTGTAACCCGTTACTCTCCGGTAGCGCCAAATTAATCCTGGCGTAATTCATTCCGTATCATAAGATTCTATAAAACAATAAATTAGCTAAAAGTGAAAAAGAAGTTTTTAAAAGCAGCAGCCCTTGTGGCAATCCTGTCTGCGACATCATATATGGCAAACGCACAGCAGAAGTTTGGCGATAACCTGGGAAATCATAAGGCTACAAAAGACCTTAATATGAACACTCAGAAGATCGTAAATGCTTCAGGTGTTGCAATTGGTACTGCTACCCTTGTTAACGGAAGTGTAGCCCTCCAGATCGATGGATCTGATAAAGCGATCCTCATCCCGCGTGTAGCTAACAATACTGATATTGTTACTCCGGTAAATGGTATGATCATTTATAATACTACTGCAGATAAGTTCTTTATGTACCAGGCCGGTGCGTGGTCAACTTTTGCTCTTGCCCTTAGACAGGCAACAGGTATTAACGATGATCCACTGGGCGGTTCTGACGCTGGATATGAACTTACTCAGTCTGGACAGGAAACTGTTTTGACTCTGTCTGCTGCGACTGCTAGCAAGCCGGGTGTTGTAAGTACTACTGCTCAGGAATTTGGGGGTAATAAAACTTTCAATGGGAATGTTGTTATAAACGGCGCTAATTTAACAGTATTGGGTAGTGGTGCAACCACTCTTGGTGGTACATTAAATGTAGGTGGTGTTACAACGCTTGACGGCAATACTTCGGTAACCGGAACCAGCACCTTTACAGTAGGTACAGGAGCAACCACTCTTGGCGGTACGTTAGATGCTGCTGGTGCAGCCAAACTGGCAAGTACCCTCGAAGTTGAAGGAACAACAACTCTTAAAGGAAATACCTCTATAACAGATGCAAGTACCTTAACAGTAGGTACAGGTGCAACTACTCTTGGTGGTACATTAGAAGTAGCCGGAACAACAACTTTGAATGGAAATGCATCCGTAACAGGCACAAACACATTAACAGTTGGAACCGGAGCAACCACTCTTGGCGGTACATTAACCGTAGCCGATGCAACTGATCTTACCGGAACGCTTACAGTAGGTACAACCACTGCAAATAAAGCGACTACGCTGAACGGTACTTTAACTGTTACCGGTGCTTCAACAGCAACAGGCGACGAGTCTGAATCTATACTGGTTATTGACCAGACAACTGGCGAAGTAAGGAAATCAAACCTTGTAGCGAATGCGCTCGATAAGAAAAAGGTTGTAATTCCTACCGTTACACTGGCAACTAATGAAGCGGTAAAGGTGGTTCTTACCGGTATTGCTAATCTGAAAAAGAACGATGGTATTGTGGTGAATTTTGATGCGGACGACCTGGCAGCTACTGCTGATCTTACGTATATGACCATTCTGAACGCTACAGCTACTGCTGATGGTGAGGTAACGGTTACTGTTGCTGATATGCGTCAGGAACCGGAAACAGGAAGTCTGACTGATGCCGGCGTAGTGCTGACCGGTAAGCACTTCACAGTTACGCGTTATCACGCGGCTAATTAATAAAGACAAAAACCGTAAAGGCAATCATTTAATGATTGCCTTTATAACAGAAAGTGTAACATTTTTTTGCAACAGCCGTAGAAATGTTAAAATCTGTAACAAGCTTTCATTTAATAAATGAGTTTTGATATGAAAAAGATAGTACTTTATAGTTTCCTGTTACTGCTGGCCCGGGATGTTTCCGGACAGGTAAGTGCGGAAGGAAATATAGTTGGTACTACAGGGGGGAACGGTAAGGTCAATACATTCCTGACTGACTGGAGCGTGGGCGGTACTGCTACCGCAGAAACCTTCACCTTGCCAGATGGATACATACTTAGCCAGGGTTATTTACAGCCGTACGGTTCAATAATTCAATTGCTTATCAGCCTTGATGCATTACCTGGTAAGACTTACGGCGACGTGAATTTCGAATTGCATGGAGTGGCAGCTGATGGTCTGGAACTGGTATACACCAGTGGCGATGAGAGCATAGCAAAGGTTATAAACGGCAACATTGTTCAGATCGTAGGTGCAGGAACAACATATATTACAGCTACCATTAAAAATACAACAACCAGCGTACAACAAAGACTCGTGGTTGATAAAGCTACACAGACCATCTCTTTTGATGTGATCGATGTACTGTATAAAAACGGAGCTAGTGTAAATATGAATGCCAGAGCAAATTCGGGCTTACCGGTTGAATTTAAAAACAGCAATCCGTTTGTGGTAAAGGTCGATGGGACTGTTTTGATCCCGGTTGACATAGGTTCGGCAACTATTGAAGTGAGTCAGGCCGGTGATGCAAACCATTATCCTGCCCTGGTATCGCAGGTTGTAAAAGTTATCGATGCTACAGGTGCCCAGATCAGTGTACCACTGGTATTGTCGCCTAATGGTGACGGACTTAATGATCAGTTCGTGATCAAAGGTATAGAGAACTATCCGGATAACATGATCGTGATTGCCAACAGAAACGGCACCAAGGTTTATGAAACAAAAGGATATAATAACAGTGAGAAAATATTCTCCGGACAGGCTGATCCTAACAAATCATTCGAAGGAGCACCGTTGTCATCCTTCCCGACATTACCCGCAGGAACTTACTTCTATGTTGTCCAATATAAGGATGGCGCAAAAACGAAGCGTGTAACAGGTTATTTCGTACTAAAATATTAAGGTTTATTTATTAAGATTTTTATTTTTTTATTATCATGTTTAAAAAATTTGGCAAAGGCTCAGGCCTGAAGAAAAGATGGAACAGGGGTCTGATAGCCAGAATGGCAGTAGTCTGCCTGGTTTGTTTATCGGGAAGAGCTTCTGCACAGCAGCAGTTCAGTTATACCCAGTATGCTGACAACTTAACACCTATTAACCCGGCATGGTCTCTTACAAGACCCCGCGGAGAAGTTAATATGTTAGGCCGTAAACAATGGGTTGGTATTGATGGTGCGCCGTCAACGTATATGTTAAATGGTTTTGTGCCTCTTAACTCGATAGGTGCAACAGTTGGAGCATTCCTGATGAAGGATAAAGTAGCTATCGAAGATCTTTCTGAGTTCAACGCTTTCTTTGCAAAGTCGATTGCTCTTGATGAGAATCTTTATCTGGCTGTTTCATTGAACGGAGGTTTCAGGAAATATGACGCCGCTTATTCGGCTCTTGATCCTAATGATCCGGTTGTTCAGAACTCTGATATCCACGAAACAGAAGCTAATATGGGTGCTTCGGTTATGACTTATATTCCAGGACGTTTCTTCGCAGGTATCTCACTGCCCCGTTTGAGTATCCAGGACCTTGCAAAGGCTTCTGTTAGTTCAAGCAGGCACTATAAAAAGTTCTATTACCTGACAGCAGGTTTTGAACAGGCTTTAAGTGATGGTATTCAGTTCAGGTCTTCGGCCCTGGTTGCTTATACCGCTAACGTACCTTTGCAGGCTGATGTATCTTTTAAAACGTACTTCATGGAAACTGTAGGCTTAGGGCTTAACTATCGTTCTAATAACGAACTTGCAGCACTTGCTTCTGTTAATATCAACAATACGTTCAAATTCGGGTATAGCTACCAGTTTGGGTTCGGTGCAACAAAGATTACCGGACTTAGCAAGCCAACCCATGAGATTACTTTAGGTGTCGCCTTCGGCGAAATATCTGATAAGTTCAGTAACTCTAGTAACGTTAGGTACTAAAGGCAGAAGACGAATGTCTGAGGTTTGCAGTACCGGCAAAGTGTTGATGGAATCAAAGGAGCTCTTTCAGATGAAGGAACCGGGCTCCTTACAGATCTCATCCCCTTTGAAAGGTTGAAAAACCAGGAAAGCTTTGCAATAGCTAAAATGGTTGTTGGGTATATTTGTAAGATGTCATTACTGTATCTTATAGCAGGGAACACCCTCCAGCTCTTTTAAGCCAGCTTGTATTCAGCAGACCTGTTTGCATTTCGCAGTATATTCATCTGCATTTTAATTTCCAGTATAGAAGAAGCCATTTCCATGAAATGCCCTGA
>Ga0265780_10006304_pt1 | contig 14739 bp, 13 predicted proteins | sample P1T30metagenome_FD_192432 | JGI IMG/M metagenome (GOLD analysis project Ga0265780, IMG submission 192432) | Plant litter microbial communities from East Loma Ridge, Irvine, California - P1 T30 | ecosystem: Environmental > Terrestrial > Plant litter > Unclassified | place: USA: California... | reverse complement strand
TGACCATAATTTTGTGCTAAACAGCAACACAAATCAAAAGTATGCAGCGAAAGTGATTGGTGATAAATCTGGAATAGTGATGGATGTTTATACTGATGAGCCCGGTCTGCAATTCTATAGCGGCAATTTTATGAAGGGCGGTAATACATTCAAAAATGGAAAAAAGGACGATTTCAGAACGGCATTTTGTTTAGAAACTCAACATTTTCCTGACTCTCCAAATCATGAAAATTTCCCCTCAACCATATTGGAGCCAGGTGATAATTATCATACGGTCTCTTTTTATTCATTCTCTACAAATAAATAACTATGAAATTTGGATACCTTATTAGTTTATTATCGACTTTAAGTGCATTTTCTTCCTGCTCGCAATCCAGTTCAGGAGGTGTTAGTAAACCTAATATTATAATTATTTATGTGGACGATTTAGGTTACGGAGATTTGAGCTGCTATGGAGCAAAAGCTGTGAACACCCCGCATATTGATGAGTTAGCGACTAAAGGACTACTATTTACTGATGCCCATTCCTCAGCATCTACTTGCACCCCATCCAGGTATTCTTTGCTTACAGGTTCGTATGCTTTCAGAAATAATGCCGCTATTTTACCTGGAGATGCTCCCTTGATCATTGATCCTGATGGCGTATCCATGGCGGATATGCTGAAGGATGCAGGCTATGCAACCGCTGTTATTGGTAAGTGGCATTTAGGATTAGGTAGCGGAAAGCCCAATTGGAATGCTGAAATTAAACCTGGCCCCAAAGAGATTGGTTTTGACTATAGCTTCCTGATTCCGGCTACGGCAGACCGTGTTCCTACTGTTCTTGTTGAAAACCAGAAGGTAGTAAACTTAGATAAAAACGACCCTATAGCGGTGGATTACAATAATAAGATAGGGATATTTCCAACAGGTCTGTCATCCCCGGAATTGTTAAAGATGAAAGCCGATACACAACATAGCGGTACAATCATTAACGGCATTAGCAGAATAGGTTTTATGAGCGGCGGTAGCAGTGCTCATTGGAAAGATGAAGATTTTGCAAGTGTTTTAGCCAGAAAAGCAAAAGACTTTATTGCCATGTATAAAGATCAGCCATTCTTTATGTACTACGCCCTGCCAAGTATTCACGTTCCCCGTTCTCCCAATGCGAGATTTGTTGGTGCCACAAAGATGGGACCCAGGGGTGATGATATTGTACAGATGGATTGGATGGTGGGCGAGATTATGAAAAACCTGAGGGAAGCAGGAATTGAGAAGAACACCTTAGTCATATTTAGCAGTGATAACGGTCCTGTACTGGACGATGGTTATTCGGATCGGGCAGTAGAACTCATAGGTAAACACCAGCCATCTGGTATTTACAGGGGAGGCAAGTACAGTGCTTACGAGGGAGGAACCAGAATGCCAACGATTACTTATTGGCCCGATGTAATAAAACCGGGAACAAGTGACGCATTATTTAGTCAGGTAGACATCTTTGCTTCTTTGGCAAGATTGATAGGTCAGGAAATGAATTCTTCTAAAACTGCACCTGATAGTCAGGATATGTCTGAAGTATTATTGGGTAAATCTAAAAACGGACGGAGCAACATGGTCCAGGAGTCTTTCACTTTATCTATCAGATCTGGAGATTGGAAGTATATAGAGCCGGTCTCAAAAGAAGTCCCTGTATGGTTAGCCGATAAAGACATAGAAACCGGTTTGATTAATCATGCCCAGCTTTACCACCTCAAAGAAGATCAAAAGGAAAAGAACAATCTTGCTGAAAAGTATCCGGAAAAGGTAAAAATATTGAAGGAGGAACTTCATCAAATAAAAATTAATGGACATAGACTTTTAGATTCTAAAAAATAAATTCATGCAAAGTTTAAAAACGATATTTTCCATTGCTGTATCACTATGTTTTTTGGTGGCTAATTACGCATTGGGCGTAGAAAAAATAGCGCAAAGTCCGGTTATCAACTTGGCAGATCCAACTATTTTTTATCATGAGGGTATCTATTATTTATACGGAACAGGGGGAGATGAGCATACAAATCAAGGGTTTGTAGCATATACTTCCACAGATTTAAAAAATTGGATCGGGCCAGTGGGAGCGAATGATGGTTACGCCCTCAAAAATGGAGATGCATTCGGGGAAAAGGGTTTTTGGGCGCCGCAAGTTTTTTTCTATAATAATGTGTTCTATATGGCTTACACGGCTAATGAGCATATCGCAATAGCCACCAGCAATAGTCCATTGGGTCCTTTTATGCAACAGGAAAAAAAGCCGTTTATTGAACAGGAAAGAAATATTGATCCCTTTGTATTTCTGGATGATGATGGAAAGAAATACTTGTATCATGTAATCGTGGCGAATGGTGGTAACCGAATTTTCGTTGCAGAAATGAATGACGATTTATCAGGAATTCTTCCTCAAACACTAACAAAATGTATAGAGGCCGAAACGCCCTGGGAAAATATCGAAAAGGCAGAATGGTCGGTTACTGAAGGGCCTACTGTGATTAAGCAAGGTCAGTTATACTACCTGATCTACAGTGCAAATGACTTCAGGAGTGTCAACTACGGAGTAGGGTATGCAGTTAGCATAAGTCCTTTAGGACCATGGAAAAGATATGCGGGAAATCCTGTGCTCAGCAAAAATCAGACAGCTAAAAATGGAAGTGGTCATGGGGATCTTTTTAAAGATCAAAAAAATAACTGGTCTTATGTTTTTCATATCCATAATTCAGAAAGTAAAGTGGCTCCACGGAAAACGGCTTTGGTAAAAGCGGGTTTTAACGCTAAACAAGAATTTTTTATAGATGCATCTAGTTTCTATGAATTGAAGGCAGAATCAAAGTAGTGAAGAAAACCATAAACCCTAATATGATGAACAGGCTTTTCCTAAAATTTATGGGTGTCTTTTTGCTAGCCCTCATAAATACCATAGGCAATCAGGTTTATAGTCAACGTCCTAATATTCTTGTCATTATGGCAGATGATTTGGATTCGAGACAGTTGAGTTGCTATGGAGGACAAAATATCCAAACCAGAAACATTGATGCGCTAGCGGCCGATGGCTTAAAGTTCAATCAGATGGTGGCATCTGAAGCAATGTGCATTCCAACTAGAGCCTCTTTGTTTACCGGACTGTATCCTGCCCGACATGGAGCCTATCAAAATCACAAGCCTGTATATAGCAATTTAAAGAGTGTAGCGCACTATCTAGGAGATGCTGGTTACCGAGTAGCGCTTACAGGTAAAGACCATGTAACCAAACCCAAATCTGTTTTTCCATTCGAGATTGTCAGTGGTTTTGAACCAAGTTGTATAGCCAGTACTGATGAGTATAATTTAGACAGTGTGCGCAAGTTCATCAGTAAAAGGGATAAGCCTTATTGCCTTTTCGTGATGAGTATTAATCCGCATGCTCCTTGGACAGTTGGTGATCCTTCGGAGTTTGATGTTGATCGGTTGAAATTGCCAGCACATTGGGTAGATACTAAGTTAATCCGTAATCAGTTTGCGAAATATCTGGCCGAAGTACGGCAATTAGACAATCAGGTAGGCGATGTGATGAACCTGTTAAAACAGACGGGGCAATATGAAAATACCATCGTGATATTTTTAGGCGAACAGGGGCCGCAATTTCCAGGAGGAAAGTGGAATTTGTGGGATAATGGTCAGAAAAGTTCGATGATTGTAAAATGGACCGGAACTGTAAAACCCGGAACGGAAACCAATGCAATTGTACAGTATGAAGATATAACTCCTACTTTGGCCGCGATTGCCGGAGGTAAAACACCCAAAACTTTAGACGGGAAAAGCTTTTTGGAGGTCATTAATGGAAAAAGCAATCAACATCGTAACTATGCTTATGGTATTCATAATAATATCCCTGAAGGACCAGCCTATCCCATACGTAGCATTCGGGACAGAAGATATAAGCTCATCCTGAACCTTACCCCTGAGAAGGACTATTACATCAAATATATGATGAAGCCGGAGGATAAGGGAAGCGCATTTAATAGCTGGCTCAGAAAGGGAGAAACAAATGAGGAAGCAAGGCTTCTTGCCTATCGCATCAGCAAGCGCCCTGCTGTAGAATTTTATGATATACAAAAGGATCAATACGAGCTAAATAATCTCTCAGACAAAGTGGAATACAAGGCAGTGATGCAAAAAATGAATTCCGAACTGGAAAAATGGATGAGGCAGCAAGGAGACACAGGGGTAGAGATGGATGTCCCCATTATACGAAACTAAGGGTACACTTTGATGTGGATCTATTGGGGTATAACAAATTATAATTGCTATTCAGCATAAATAGCGTTATGTAAATAATTTTTAAATTATGAAAGGAACATGGAGAAAGTGCATAGGTATCTTGGGATTAATTTCCTTGCCGCCTTTGCTTACATTGGCACAGTCTAAGCCTAACATAGTATTCATTATGGCAGATGACCTCGGTTCGTCTGAACTTGGTAGCTATGGAAATACGTTTAATGAAACACCTCATTTAGATCAGCTTGCTAGCCAGAGCAAAAGGTTCACCCAAGCCTATGCTGGGGCACCGGTGTGTTCGCCAACAAGGGCTAGCATCATGACCGGGCAGTACCCTGCCCGGGTGCGTATCACCGATTTTTTGGGAGGAACGCCCGATCGCTTTTTAGCTCCAGAAAAGTACACTACTGTTAACGAAGCTCTTTCAAAAGAGGGGTATCATACAGGTATAGTGGGGAAATGGCATTTAGATACCGATTATAAAAACCATAAAGCCGGACCAAAACAACATGGTTTTGATGAAATTATAGGCTCTGAGACTAAGTATATTGCAGGAGGAGACTATTTTTTTCCGTATGATAAAATATCAGTCTATAAAGAAGGGGCTTCAGAGGAGTATCTCACAGACCGTCAGAATACAGATGCTTGTAACTTTATCCGCAAAAACAAAGACCAGCCCTTCTTTCTTTATCTGAGCTATTATAGTGTTCATACAAGGCTCGCAGCCCGCAAACAAACCCTAGAGAAATACATAAAAAAGTTTGATGAAAAGTACGGAGCAGGGAGTGCTGAGCGAATTTTTAATAAAAATCCATACCATGAAGTTAACCATTTAGACAATCCGTATCTGGCTGCAATGCTAGAGCATATAGATAACGGAGTTGGAATGGTAAAAGCAACCTTGGAAGAACTGGGTTTGGCAGAGAACACCATTATTATATTTACATCTGATAACGGCGGAGCAGCCAACGTGGCAAATAATGGCAAATTGCGCGCGCACAAAAGCTGGCTTTACGAAGGAGGAATCAGGGTGCCATTGCTGATCAGCTGGCCTTCGCATATAGAAGCCGGAGAAATTAAAGAACCTGTAAGCAGTATAGACTTTTATCCAACTTTTGTCTCAGCAGCTGGAGGAGACATTAAGCAATATCCGCTTGATGGTGAAAATCTAATGCCATTGCTGAATAATAATGGAATAAAAAGAAGTGAGTTGTATTGGCATTATCCAGCAGAAACACTTAAGCCCGCCGAAAAAATGGCAACAGTTGTTCGAAAGGATAACTATAAACTGATCAAATTTTATTTAGACAACAGATATGAATTGTATAATTTGAAGAATGACCCTTCCGAAAAAAATAATTTGGCAGCAAAAAAACAAGGTAAGCTTAAGAAACTAAGTGTGCTGATGGAAGAGTGGAAAAAAGCTGTAAACGCAGAAGAACCCAATCCAGAAGCATTGAAAAAGGCAAGGCTATCCACAGCAGTGGCTACTCAGAAAACGGAAAACCAGAAGCAAGCAAAATTTCCTGACTCTGGATATAAGAATCCGTTGAAGGTAAATTTTGGCGACCCTTATATCATGTATGATGAACAGTCCCAAATTTATTATATGTATGGAACCAATGGAGGAGCCAAAGACGGTTTTGCTGCTTATTCTTCTTCTGATTTGGTCAACTGGAAAAATGAAGGTCAGGTTTATTTCGGTAACAGACCAGGTACATGGGGTATAAGTTCATTTTGGGCACCTGAAGTGTACGTGGTAAAAGGAAAATATTATATGTTTTACAGTGCTCAATGGCGGTATAATCCGACTAATGAGCTGGAGAATTTTAAAATTGGAATAGCTGTTTCAGATAAACCTACAGGACCGTTTAAGGACTTGAGTGATAGACCCTTATTTGACCCCGGATATCCGGTTATAGATGCAAATGTTTTTTTCGATACTGATGGAAGAGTATACCTTTATTATTCCAGATGTTGTTACAAACATTCTGTAGAAAGTGAAATTGCAACGCATGCTAAAGAAAAAGGATGGTTTAATGAAATTGAAGAGAGCTGGGTCTATGGTATTGAGTTGAAACCTGATTTTTCAGAGGTTATTGGTGAACCGACATTAATACTTCGTCCTCCTGTTTCTTTAAAAGATACTCAGGCAGAGTGGGAAAGTCGTTCGGTGACTTCCCGAGAGGTAAACCGTCGCTGGACAGAAGGTTCTTATACCTTTAAAAAAGACGACATATATTATATTATGTACTCGGCAAACCATTTCGGTGGCGAGCATTATGCAGTTGGCTATGCTACAGCTAAAACACCCTTAGGATCATATAAAAAGGCCGCTAATAATCCAGTATTGCAAAAAAATACAAGCAATGGCGGAAATGTTACCGGGACGGGGCACAATAGTATTACTTATTCTCCTGATGGCAAGCAGATGTTTTGTGTGTATCATGGTCGCACTGCCGCTACTGGTAAAGAGCGCTTGGTGTTTATCGATAAAATGAAAGCAGAAAATGGTGTCATCACGGTATCTGGTCCGAATACAGATAAACAGTCAATGCCATTTTCAAACGAATAAATGGTTCAGTTTAGTTTCGATTTAAAAGGCAAACAAAGAAATGAAACATGATTGTTTGTTTTTGGAGCATATGGAAGGAGCGCCGTTAGAAATGGAGCATTCCGCGCGCAGGGTTGCTCTCGATGATTCTAGCTGATAAATACATGGATCATCTGCCACTGTATCGCCAAAAGCAGCGTTTTGACAGGGAAAACATCCACATTGCCTCTTCTACCATGAGGCTCGATCAAACAAGCGCTGAAAAGACTCAGATCATTCTACCGGCTGCTCAGGTCTGATACCAAGATGTAGTCGGCGCAGTTGATAAATCCTAGAGAACTCGAACAAGTTTATAAGCAATCATTTTTACGGTTCGACCTCATCCGGCATAGATTATCCCTAATGTGCCATAAATCACTTAATGCGGCAACTCGCTTCAAATCTTCAAAAAAATGGTTCGTTAATTCCCCAGTTTGGAGGTACAATCGCCGTTTTTGGCCAAAAATCGAGAGGGTTGCTCATAAAAAAGTAACCCTTTTTTTGTTGATTTTCAATATGTTACCATGCAAGGTTGGGTCGATAAAAGCGGTTCTAAATGCACCCTCACCCCATAGCAGGTTATCTTTGAACACCACCCCGATCAGTGTTTGCCTCTGCGTTATGTTCCCTTTCTCATATATTTGATATAAATTCGAAAGTTCAGGTAGCAGACGCTCAACTAAATCATCAGCGTTATTTATTTAGGTTTCTTGCCTCTCAGTGGAAAATCTTCTGCCAGCTGCACACGGGTTCGCCGTTTTGCGCTTGTCAGCATGCTTTGTACTAGCCAAGACTCGGCTTCCGAAATAATGGGCTCGTGAATACCCTTAACATACTTTTCCGGAAGCTCTTGAAAAGCTGGAACCTTGATAAGCCCTGCATAGACACAATTAGTAAGAATGTCCCTGATTACCATTTTTCCACTGAGGGCGAGCCCAAGCTTTTTAGCAGTCTTATAGATTAGGTATTGTGGTATTCCTGTAATATAATCCTGGAAGGTCTTTTCAACTATCAAAGCTTTAGGTTTATTTATTTCAATCAGGTTGCGCAGTGTACCATCGATAATATTACTGTACCCGAATGGTGCTTTGCCTAAATATCGACCACTTTCCTTCGCATTTCTGACCCCCTGTTTCGTTCTTTTCCTGATATTGAAAAGTTCTTTGTTGGCCATCATATTATCGATAGCCCGTTTCATGAAGACATCGGGATCGGATGTAGCAAGGCAACCTGTCGCTTGTTGAAAGAACTTTGACTCCATATGTCTTTTCAATTTCGGTGATCTTCATCAATGCTTCAGGAAGATTACGGCTAAATCTGTCGTGGTCAAGTACAATTATGGTAACTCCGGCGTCATTGCGGCAGGTACCAATGATGGTCATGGGATCGCGTTAATCACCTGGTAGGTAACGAGCATGGGATTTCTGCTTAGCGTCTTTAAGAATCCTTCTGGTCTTTCTTCGGATAAGATTTATCCACAATCATCGTTGCTATAAACGTCAGCATCTCCTGTTCATATTGAAGTATCTTCTTTTTGTTACAGGAGGGATTGCCGAATGCTCTGGATAGTCTTTCGACGATTCAAATTGATTTCATGTTATTTTTTGTTTCCATAAATTACGTTTGTTAATTGTTTTTGGCCAAAGGGTTATCTTTTCTGCCGTCGACGAAAGCGAGGAACTCGAAGAATCAGCCGATAAAAGGGAAATGCTGATCAGGGGGCTCATCAGATGCTAGAGGAAAGAATAAAGGGCTGAGTGCTGGGTTGGTATGTATCAGGTCCATCCAATGTAGTGGTACAGTTGATTCAGGGCTGTAGGGCCTGGATTTGTCGTCATTTAAATATAGAATGCTGCCCACCGGGTTTTTACCAGGATAGTATTTATACGGCTTTAAGTTTGGAGATTACCATGGTTTGGGGTGCTGCCAGAGCGCTAGACCTGCTGCCATAAATCATGGAAGCTGAAGGATATTCAGGAGTTCCTGGTTTATATAAGCGAAACCCTCTTCGTAGTTGTTTTGGGCAGAAGGCCTGATCTGGTTACTGCCTGCACCCCAGAAAGGGGACTGGTCATTAAATCTTCCAAATTTTCGATTTCGGGAAAATCTGTCTTGCCTACCTTTCCAAACGGAGCGAGGAAGTCCAGTCCTTTGTTTATTTTTCCGTCAATGTTGGTTCCTAAAACCCGGTAGATACGGTTGGTATCAGGGTAAAACTTATCGTAGCTTAGCTCATGCTGTAGTACAGGGCTATAAGTAAGCAATCGGCAATACCCAGTGTGAAACCGCCGACTTCTACTGCTGCATATACTTTTGTTTGCGCAACTGGCGAAGGGCATTTTAAGGTAGGTTCCGGTCATAACAGCTCATTTATACAAAAAAAACTATACTTCAATGCAAGTTGTTGACTTACAGATGCAAGTCCTGGTGTTCAGTTGCTAGTCCGTCTGTAACCGGACAGATACAACGAACGGTTTCATAACAGTTTAAAAATCACATTTGATTAAATAGCAAAGAAAGCGGGTGCATCGTTCAGGCCGACGGAAGAATTACTCAGGACATCTTTTCTTTCCCCGGCGGAAAAAGATTTCATTTTCTCGACCCGGTCGGGAAACGAACTTGCAGTCTGGTCTGATAAATAGATTAAACGTGTTCCGGTCTAATAAATAAGGCTATGCCGGAATCTCGGGTTTTCGCCCATTTTATAATCGAAACGAACAGCCTCCGGCCACTGTTGGACGTCAAGGTTAACTACATGATACGGCAATGTGAGGCTGCAGCTATAGGCTGTAAGTTTTTCATTCCGGTAAACTTGAATGTCTGTGAGCAACGTTAACCTGCGGTGCGTATTTGGAGGGGGAAGATCCAGCGTCAATGGCCGGGGTAAGGAAAAGTCCCGCCCGGCTTTATATACGTTTCCAATGATAACCCGCTCCGGACGGTAATCTGCAATAGAAAACGACTGCAGTTCTTCCTGCCAGTTTAGTAACACAGCATCCACGGCAATTTCCTGAGGTATAAAAATAGCGTCCCCTTTCAGCTGTGGCAGTATATTATCCATTATGGCAAGCTGCGGCTCCTTCCGTAACGCATTGAGCATGGTCTCTGAAATAACTATGTCCGTGTGCCCATTATCATTAAGCTGATAAGTTGCTGCATCTGCATAAACAAACGCTTTGACATAAGGCATCAGCCGTAAAGCGGTATATAGCTTGCGGGCGGCGTCCAGTGATATCTTGTTAATGTCGAGTAATGTGATGCTGATCTGCTCAGGAGTAAAAAGAGATGTAAGCGGAGTGATCAGCGTTGCATAAGGACCACATCCGGCATAAAGTATGTTGATTTTTCCTGATGGATTTTTTGCAGTGAGGTCTTGGAGAGCTTCATATATTCCCCTTAAAAATATTCGTGTACGCTCGATTTCCATCAAACAACGTCCTGCTTTTACAGGAGACACGGCTATGCCGCTGGGTAAAGCGATATCTGCGTCGACACTATCTTCTGCTCTTATGCCGGTAATATCGCTAAAGACACGAAGGAGTTGCTGCACAGACAGGTTGATTGCACCGTAGTCTGTGCTTAAAAGTATGACTTGCGTAGCCTTAAGAATAACCTGACGCAGATATCCTACGTCTGAGGTTTGTAAAACGGCTCCGGATGCTGAAGCCTTTTTAAATGATTCGTCTTTACGGTCTGTCGGGGTAAAGCCCATTTATAGCAATAACAAAGTTCATTCCTAGAAACGGCTGCATTACGCTAACGGGTGCAGGAGAAGGTGAACCGCCTCCAGGCTGAATAGTGACAGCTCCGCCCATAATGCCGCCACCAGAAACACCGCCGAGCGTTACAGACGGATTCGGGTCGTTATTGTATAGTTGGACGTCTGCGCCAGCGCTATTGTCTACCGGAGCGGCCAATACTGCGTTAGGCGGGGTGTTCGTAGGCACTTTCGCCGCGCCTGCGTTAGCCGATACCTTTACTGTGACAGGACCGCCGCCGCCAATTGGTGAAAAGGCAGCTCCATGTGTATGAATGGGTAAATTATTAGCATTTATAGCTACGGTTAACGCTCCGCCAACCTGACCCTGCGTAATTTGCTGAGTGCCGAGTACGGGTCCACCGGCACCTGTACCCACCGGCACGCGCCCGCGAAGGTCGGGCAGGTTGAACTTCGTTGATCCATCGCCGCCGAAAGTTACTCCCAGAAGGGAATATAAGGCCATGTACTGTTGAAGATTCATCTCCTGTCCCTGGCAAAATGCAAAATTCTGTGGCGCAAAGTTGCCTGCAAACATCTTAATCATTCCTAGAGTCTCGTCCATGATAATAAATAGTTGATAGGTTAAAAATTAGTTTAGAGAGCCGGTTAATCAGGTTGTACCACAACTCAACAACTGCAATATGTAAATTATTGTTTCATAGCACCAAATAAATTATTGATCACACACAGAGATAAGGGTTCATCCATCCAAAATTTACCTCGTTCTTATTGTTAAGGAAGCTTTCATCCCTGACCGGAAGAACATCCACGGTGGTTACTTCTGTGCTGCTCTTTTCAACCGGTCCCGCAAAAACATGATTTGCGGTTATCGTAACAGTATCAGCAGGCTTGCTTTCGTTGGCAATATAGTTAGTGCCGCCGAATTCGACGATACCGTTCTGTGCCTGCAGGGCTTGCTGGATATCTGTACCACGGTACTCGCTTAAAACCTTTTGTAGCAGGTTACCCGAATCGTATCCGAGCTGGTAAAATGAGTTTTCTGCAATAACCGGATTTCCGGGAGTTGCTATCTGCGTTGTATATATCGTTATATAGTCTGCCAGCGGGGCCCGTGGCGCCAACAAGTAAGGAAGCCCCAACACCTTCGTACGCTTATGCCAGCCCCTGCTGATAAATTCATTCAGGAAGAGGGGGGCCTCGGATCCGCAGAAAGCGGCGAAAATAAAATCTGGCTGATATGCTTCCAGGTATGGAAAGATGACGCTCATATCAGACAGTTCGTCCTTAGGCGGCATTGGAGGGACTGAAAAAAACCACTCACTCTCATCATTTGCAGCCATCATGCCCTTATGAAACATATGTGGAAAACTATACCCGGCGTCGTATACGCTGCCGACGAACATGCCTTTTTTACCCAGGTTTTTTACTCCCCAGTAACCTAAGGCCCAGGCGTGCTGCCATAAATGATAAGAATTGATATACACATATTCATTCAATAAAGACAGGTCTGGCAGGGAAGCCCCCAGGTTATTAACGATCAAAGGTTTATGCTTTCTTTTGCATGTTGCAGCAATGGACTCCGTAACCCTGGCAGACAAGACACCGGATACAATATCTACATTATTATAGTTAACGAGCTTGCTTAAAGCGCTTTCGGTAGCTGCCGTGCCGCCTCCGCCGATAAACTCTTTGTTAATTTCCACTTCGATAGCAGAATCAAGATTTTTCAGCGCGGTTTTAAATCCTTTCTCAAAATCTTTAGCGACAGGCAGGATATTGGAATTAGGTAAGAGAAGGCCGATGTTTAATTGCATACTTGTATGAAAAATTACTGGTTACGGATAAGTTATATAAACTTCGCTGATAGCATATAGTTCTGAATATATAAATTTTCTGAAGGGAAACAGAAAGGTGGATACAGCACGTGCTGCTAATGTAGAAATACTTAAAAACTCAGCGCCGATTGTCTTTATCTATCTATCTATCTATATCCATAATGTTGCTCACAAGTGTGTGACCGTGGTCTGGTACTGGATTGGTTTAAAAGATGTCTACCAAAGCAAAAATAAGACCCTGAAAATAAGTTATTTCGATCTTTTTGATGAAAAATGGTGATTCTGAATTTTGGCATTTCTCTTAGATTTAACTAAGTTCCTGCGCATCAAGTCAGAAAAACCTAACGTAGGGATGAGATGCTTGAACTCAGAGACGATCATCTTCTTGTCTTGGTTTGAATGGGCGTTTTTTTTAAAAGCTCAGACTTTACTTCAAGCTCCAGGGCTTGTCTGGCAATGATGCGTTTCAATCGCTCATTCTCTTCCTCAAAAGCTCTTACCTCCGGGTCTACACGGTCATAGGCTGGCTTCAAACCTTCAGGCCTTTGGCCAGATACTTCTTCTTCCATCTGGCATACAGCGAAGGTGCTAGATTATACTTTCGGCAAGTAGCAGTCGAGCGCCGATACCAGACACCATAAATTGCGGAGATTAATTTCCATATTAGCATCAATTTTTATCAAGTTGAGTGTTTATCCGCTTTTGAAGCTGGTCTTTAAACTGGTCGTCTAATTCTAACTCCCTGTAATTCGCTAAAAACAGTTTCCTTGCCATCTGGTTAATGACCGCACTTTGCTGCATGAAGGTTACACAAATGGAACATCCTGTTAAATGTATCTTTAACTCCATTCTTTCCCTTATCGTTATTTTCCCGATTTGTTGCTTCTCAATTAAAAAAGTGGCCTTTTTACAATTATAGGCTATTTTTTTTAGCTCCGCTTTACTTAATTCTTTCATCTATATCGATTTTAACTCCAGTTTTTTTGAAGGCAAGACCTCAAATTCACCTTAGTTCTGTGAATAATTACCCAAAAATTAGACGATGTGAGTTTCAACTCACTGCAAATCATCTCAGTGGTTTCATCATCTATGTGTTTCATGGAGAATACCGAAAACCATAAAGCTGGTAGCTTCTTCATACAAGCTTTTAATATTTTTTGAAACTCTTTATTTTCCAGTGCATCAGATTGTTCAATGCCGAGTTCAGTTGGCCTATGCTGATCATTCCAATGGCCATCATTGTGATCGAAGAAGTCGGTATCAGTATCATTAGAGTTTGTTGATCCTTTTGCAAGTCCCGTTGACCTCGACCGATATACATCAATTATTTTGTTTTTTAAAATCGCCGTAAGCCAGGTTTTTTCAGTACTTCTTCCTTCAAACTTTTCCTTACGTTCAAGTGCTGCTAAAAAAGTTTCTTGTACCAGGTCTTTTGCCAAATCCTCGTCATTTATACGGAAAGCGGCGTATGTGAAAAGGTAATCTGCGTATTTGCTGACCCATTTATGCGGGTTAACAGCGTCGTTATCTATTGTATCAATTTCGAGATCTTTCGTTAGCATAAGTAAATTTAATGTTCCATCTTGATTTATGTTGTCTTTAGATCTCTTTCGTAATTTTAACAGTGAATAATACATCTTAGTCGGAAACGCGATTAAATCCTTACAATATATTTAAGCTTTTGTGTAATGATTCTTTGGGATAACCGACAGATAGCTTTAGCCTGGCCAACAAGTAGTTGTATGGGTGGTGATTGAAATGTATTTACGGAATCAAACCGCGTTTTAAGTTGGGATGTGATTAAGGTATCCCGATCGTCGCCACTTGCTGCATATCTTTGATGCCCTAAAACATAGGTCATTTAATGATTGCCACAGATCTGCTGTCTTCCTGAAATTAATCCCGCTTGGTGCAGATCCAGAAATCCATAACCCGGAACTGAAGGAATAATAACATCAAAAGCATCACTGCTGTCACCTCCATATTTGGCAGGATCAGTAAGCGGGTCAATGATGGTATGCATATCCCGAAATGACCACGGCCTGCCATGTGTAAGAGTAAGCGAAACAGCATTTGTCCCGCTTGACTTTTGACAAATTATTGGAATGCACAGGAACACCGTTTACCGGCATGCGTATTGTGGATACCGGTTGATTTGTTGCTCGACTACTCGCCAGTCATATTCATTCACCCAGTACTCGACCAGTACTTTAAGATAGTCCGCTTTCACTCCGTAGCCCCAATGTTGATTGTCGAGATCACCTGTATTGTTCCATAATTCAAGGAGATAGCTGCACAGATACCCAAAAAATGTGCAATTTTTG
>Ga0265780_10006303_pt1 | contig 14744 bp, 13 predicted proteins | sample P1T30metagenome_FD_192432 | JGI IMG/M metagenome (GOLD analysis project Ga0265780, IMG submission 192432) | Plant litter microbial communities from East Loma Ridge, Irvine, California - P1 T30 | ecosystem: Environmental > Terrestrial > Plant litter > Unclassified | place: USA: California... | reverse complement strand
CGCGTGTCGAAGGTTGCCCAGAGTGGTTTAGGCAAAAGCTTATGGACGATACGTAGCTGGAAGCCGTACGGGCGCTTTGTGATGTTGGCCATGATCTGCGCATCGTATGCTACGGCAGGGCCAAACTGATTGATCCTGGTCGAGCTACACCAAGATGTAGACGGCGATTTGGCCGTCTACAGCGGCGGTGCACCGCAAATTCCGTGCGGTTTGAAACCAGGCTGAACCGGTATTGAAACGCTGTCTTACTGGGGGAATTTGGAGGCGAGGACGGGAGTCGAACCCGTCTAGACGGCTTTGCAGGCCGTTTTCGCTCTTAGGAATCAAAGGGTTAGCTCAGCACCTCACTTTGCACCACATCAGTTCGCTTGAAGGCGCATGCGAGCTAGACTTCGTAAAGCAAGTTCCTCCTACTGCGCAGAGCCTGCTTCCGACCCATTGCGGGCATCACAACGCCTGGAATCGCCGAGCGAAATCCTGCTAGCGAAAATGTTCGGTGATGAAATCAATAAAAGCCCGGGTCTTGGCTGGCATCAGCTTCTGGCTCGTGAAGTAAACGCTGATCGTCCCCGCCTCCTCATACCAGTCCGGCAGCACGCGTAACAATTACCCGCCCTCCAAATAGTGCATCACGTGAGGCATCGCCATCAGGCCGACGCCCATGTGCATCAAGACACCCTGGACCAAGGCTTCCGGGTCGTCGACCGCCATGCGCGCGCGCTGCTCGCATGCCTCCGCCACGCCATCGTGCCGGCGCAGTCTGCGCAGCACTACCCGTCCGCTGAACACCGAACGCAAGACCACGCCGTCCAGACCGGCCAACTCACGCGGATGGTTTGGCACCTTGTCGCCCTCCAGGAACTGCCTGCACCGAACCTGGTGAAATTCGACAGCAAGGAGGCCTGATGCATTCCTCGACCACCGGCGGCACGCTGCTGCCGGACGCGCTGGTGACCAGTGAGTTCCTGCCGGTCGGCCTGCTGCCGCAGATCGCAAGCGAATTCGGCATCAGCGCCGGCCAGGCCGGCCTGATGGTGACGACGCTCGGCTTCACCGCCGCCGTCCTGCGCCGCTGGCCTGGGTTTTTGCCGGCAAGCTGGACCGCCGCCACGTGCTATGGGCTTTGATCGCTGGTCAATTCGCTTCTTACGCCTATATCACAACGTATTTACTTGAGCAAAAAGGAATGACGGCATCAGTCATCGGTCGATCTCGCAGATTGGGGTGCGCTATCTGGCGTCGGGCTCGACGGCCTTCGGTGTCGCTTTCATCAGCTCGGCCGCCAACCTGGCAGGATTCGTCACGCCCCGGCTGATCGGCTACGTGCGCGAAGCGAGCCGCAAGGCCGCGCCCGAAGAAAAAGCCCGCTCTAAAGCGGGCTTAACTATCTTTTCGGAGGGCAGATAGAAGCGCTCATGATGCTTTACCAAACAAACAAGGTCCAATCGCATTTTGTAATAGACTAAATTTATTTAAACTATTACAGATGCAATAGTGTAGTTCGTGTGCCAACGCCTGACGTTGTTTCACCGCAGTGCACAAAATTGTTGACAGACAAATTGCGACTCATATAATCACAATTAAGTTCGCGGCCTGCGCCACGAATCGAAGTCGTATCCGTCTTAATTCGCGCCCCGGCCGTTGCCAACCAAGGCCGGGCGCCGATCCACATCATCAAGGAAAGCACATGCAACCAAGTGCCCCGCTACAACGGCGAACGCTCGCCGTCCTCGCCGTTACCGCCCTGGCCTGCACTCTGCCCGGCTGCGAACGCGCGCACAGCCAGACGCCAGCCCAGCCTCAGGGCGCGGTCGTCACCGCCGCCGCCGTCATCACCCGCCAGATCACCGAAACCCAGGAATTCTCGGGCCGGCTCGAATCCGTCGAGCGCGTCGACGTCCGCTCGCGGGTGGGCGGCTACATCGACTCCGTCAACTTCGAGCCGGGCGCGCTGGTGCGCAAGGGACAGGTGCTGTTCGTGATCGACCCACGTCCGTTCAAGGCCGAGGCCGACCGCGCCGACGCCGCAGCGCGCGCCGCCCAAGCCCGCGCCGACCTCGCCCACATCGAACTGACGCGCGCGGAACGACTGCTCGCTGACCGCGCCATCGCCCAGCGCGAGTACGACGAGCGTGCCGCCGGCGTCAAGGAGTTCGACGCCAACGCCCGCGCCGCCGCCGCCCAGGCCGAGACCGCACGTCTGAATCTGTCCTATACACGTGTAACTGCACCTATTGACGGAAGAGTATCGAAAGCCGAGATCACGGTCGGCAACCTGATCGATCCGTCGGCGGTGCTGACCTCGCTGGTCTCAGTCGAGGACATCTACGCTAGCTTCAACGGCGACGAGGACACCTACCTGCGCGTGGCCGCGCGCGCGCGCAACGGCGCACCGGTCCCGGTGCGCATCGGCCTGGCCGACGAGAGCGGGTTCCCGCACGAAGGCAAGCTGGAATTCGTCGACAACCGGCTCGACCCGCAGACCGGCGCCGTGCGCCTGCGCGCCCTCTTCAAGAACACCGACCACAGCCTGTCGCCCGGCCTGTACGCGCGCGTGCAGCTCGAAGGTGGCGGTCGCGCCAACAAGCAAACGACGGCGACGCTGATCGACGACCGCGCTGTAGGCACCGACCAGAGCCGCAAGTTCGTGGTGGTGGTCGGCGCCGATGGCAAGGCCGAATTCCGCCCTGTTACCCTGGGCGGCATCAGCGGAAGCCTGCGCGTCGTGAAATCCGGCCTGAAGCCGGGCGAGCAGATCGTCGTCAACGGCCTGCAGCGCGTGCGCCCAGGCGCGCCGCTGGCGCCGCAGCTGGTGGCGATGGACGCGGCGACGGAAAAGCCCGCCGACGCGGCCAAGCCGGCCAAGGGAGGCTGAGATGAAGTTTTCTCGCTTCTTCGTCGACAAGACGATCTTCGCCATCGTGCTGTCGGTGATCGTGTTCGTCGGCGGCCTGATCTCGATCTTCCGCCTGCCGGTCTCGGAATACCCGGAAGTGGTGCCGCCCTCGGTCGTGGTGCGCGCCCAGTATCCGGGGGCGAACCCGAAAGTGATCGCCGAAACGGTCGCGACGCCGCTCGAACAGGAGATCAACGGCGTCGAGAACATGATCTACATGTCTTCGCAAAACACCTCCGACGGTGCCCTCAAGCTGACCGTCACCTTCAAGATCGGCACCGACATCGAGCAGGCCGAGACGCAAGTGCAGAACCGTGTCCAGCGCGCCCTGCCGCGCCTGCCGGACGAGGTGCGCCAGATCGGCGTCACCGCGATCAAGAGTTCACCCAACCTGACCATGGTCGTGCACCTGGTCTCGCCCGGCGGCCAGTACGACGACCTGTACCTGCGCAACTACGCGGTCCTGAACGTCAAGGACCAGCTGGCACGCATCCCCGGCATGGGCGACGTCAACCTGCTCGGCTCGGGCGACTACGCGATGCGGGTCTGGCTCGACCCTCAAAAGGTGGCTGCGCGCGACCTGACCGCCGGCGACGTGGTCAACGCGATCCGCGAGCAGAACCTGCAGGTGGCGGCCGGCGCGATCGGGGCCGCTCCCGCCAAGGATAGCCACTTCCAGTTGACCGTCAACACGCGCGGCCGTCTGAAGAACGAGGAGGACTTCGGCCGGATCATCGTCAAGACCAATGCCGACGGCGCCGTCACGCGGCTGAAGGACGTGGCGCGCATCGAACTGGGCAGCGGCGACTATGCGCTGCGCGCCCTGCTTGACAACAAACCGGCGGTCGCAATGGGCATCTTCTCACTGCCTGGCGCGAACGACCTGCAACTGTCCAGCGACGTGCGCGATACCATGGACCGCCTGGCCAAGGATTTCCCGAAAGGCGTGGAGTACCGTATCGCCTACGACCCGACCATGTTCGTGCGCGATTCGATCAAGGCCGTGATCCACACGCTGCTGGAGGCGATCGCTTTGGTGGTGATCGTCGTCATCGTGTTCCTGCAGACCTGGCGCGCCTCCATCATCCCGCTGCTGGCGGTGCCGGTGTCGGTGGTCGGCACTTTCGCAGTGATGCTCGGCCTGGGCTTCTCGATCAACACGCTGACCCTGTTCGGCTTGGTGCTGGCGATCGGCATCGTGGTCGACGATGCCATCGTGGTAGTCGAAAACGTCGAGCGCAACATCCACAACGGCCTCAGCCCGCGCGACGCGACCATCCAGGCGATGAAGGAAGTCTCGGGCCCGATCGTCGCCATCGCGCTGGTGCTCTGCGCGGTGTTCGTGCCGATCGCCTTCGTGTCCGGCCTGACCGGCCAGTTCTATCGCCAGTTCGCGCTCACCATCGTCATATCGACCGTGATCTCGGCGTTCTGCTCGCTGACGCTGGCCCCTGCCCTGTCGGCAAGCCTGCTGCGCCCGCACCACGCGCCGCCGGATGCACCCACGCGCATCATGGAGCGCATGTTCGGCCGCTTCTTCCACTGGTTTAACGACGCGTTCGGGCGCGCCTCCTACCGCTACGAAAGCGGCGTCAAGGGCATCCTGATGCGAAAGTCGGCTTCGCTAGGCGTCTACGTCATACTGGTGGCCGGCGCCGCGCTGATGTTCAAGGTGGTGCCGGGCGGCTTCGTGCCCTCGCAGGACAAGGGCTACCTGGTCGGCTTCGCCCAGCTGCCGGAAGCGGCGTCGCTGGACCGCAGCGACGCCGTAATCCGGCGTGTCGCCAGCATCGCGCTGGGCGTGCCGGGTGCGCGCAACACCGTGCAGTTCCCCGGCCTGTCGGTCAACGACCTGACCAACGCGCCCAATTCCGGCATCACCTTCGTGGGCGAGAACGATCCTGACACGCGCAGGACGCCAGAAACCAGCGGTCCCGGCATCGCCGCCGAGATCAACAAGCGCGTCGGCGCAATCCAGGATGCGACGGCGATGGTGTTCCCGCCGCCGCCGGTCAACGGCCTGGGCACCATCGGCGGCTTCAAGCTCATGGTCGAAGACCGCGCCAACGTCGGCTACGACGACCTGTACAAGGCCACCCAGACGCTGGTCGACAAGGCGCGCCAGGCGCCCGAGCTGGCCAACGTATTTTCCGGCTACCAGATCAACGTGCCACAGCTGTACGCTGACATCGACTTCACGCGCGCCAAGCAGCTCGACGTGCCGCTGTCCGCGATCTACCAGGCGCTGCAGGTCAACCTAGGCTCCTACTACGTGAACGACTTCAACCAGTTCGGCCGGACCTTCCAGGTGCGGGTGCAGGCCGACGCACCGTTCCGCTCGCAGGTCGGCCAGGTCGACCAGATCAAGGTCAGGACCGACAAGGGCGAGATGGTGCCGCTGTCGTCGCTGGTGCGCTTCTCGGACACCTACGGCCCGGACCGCGTCCAGCGCTACAACAACTACCTGGCGGCCGACGTCAACGCCGCCCCGGCACCAGGCTATTCGACCGGCCAGGCCCAGGCCGCACTCGAGCGCATCGCGCGCGAGACGCTGCCCAAGGGCGTGACCTACGAATGGACCGAGCTGACCTACCAGGACATCCTTGCAGGTAACACCATGATCTTCGTTTTCCCGCTGTGCGTGCTGCTGGTGTTCCTGGTGCTGGCCGCCCAGTACGAAAGCTGGACGCTGCCGCTGGCCGTGATCCTGATCGTGCCGATGTCGATCCTGTGCGCACTGGTCGGGGTCAAGCTGACCGGCGGCGACAACAACATCTTTACCCAGATCGCCCTTTTCGTGCTGGTGGGGCTGGCCTCGAAGAATGCGATCCTCATCGTCGAGTTCGCGCGCGAGCTGGAAGAGCACGGCCGCAGCGTGGTCGAGGCGGCGTTGGAAGCCTGCCGCCTGCGCCTGCGTCCGATCTTGATGACCTCGATCGCCTTCATAATGGGCGTGCTGCCGCTGGTGTTCTCGCACGGCGCTGGCGCGGAGATGCGCCACGCGATGGGCGTCGCGGTGTTTTCCGGAATGCTTGGCGTGACCTTCTTCGGCCTGTTCCTCACGCCGCTATTCTACGTGCTGCTACGTACACTGGCCAAGCGTGTGGAAGCACGCCACCCGTCGGTGCCGCACGACGGCCCATTGCACATTGCCGCCGAATCGGAGACGGCCGTATGAGCGCCTGCAAGCATTTCGCCGGCCTCCCGCTGCTGGCCGTGCTCGTCGCCGGCTGCGCAGCGTCGGCTTTCCATCAGCCGCACGTCGACATACCGGCCGCGTTCAAGGAAACCGAAGGCATGGTGAAGACAGCCTCCGACGGCACCACCTGGACCCCGGCCCGGCCCGCCGAGGCGCAGCCGCGCGGCGAGTGGTGGCGCGCTTTCGGCGACGCGCAGCTGGACGGCTTCGTGGCCCAGGCCGTGCGCGCCAGCCCAACGCTCGACGTGGCCCTTGCGCGCCTGCGCCAGGCCCGCGCGCTCGCGGGCGTCGCCGAGGCCGACCGTAGTCCGCAGCTAGGCGTCGACGCCGGCGGCCAGCGCGCCCGCGCCGCGCCGGTCGAGCTCGGGCTGCCGCCGGAGTCGCCTTCGGTGCCGGGCACCAGCTACCACGCGCGCTTGAGCGCCAGCTATGAAGTCGACCTGTTCGGCCGCGTGTCGTCCAACGTGGCGGCGGCGCGCGCCGACGCCGAAGGCGCCGCAGCAAGCTACCGCTCGGTGCTGCTGGCGCTGCAGGCCGACGTGGCCCAGACTTACCTACACCTGCGCGCGCTCGACGCCGAACAGGCCACGCTGGACGACGCCGTCGTGCTGCGCGACGAAAACGTGCGCATCAACGAACGCCGCTTCACGCTGGGCGACATCGGTGAGTTCGACTTGAGCCGGGCGCGCACCGAACTGGCGACGGCGCGTGCCGAAGCCATCGCGCTGGGCCGCCAGCGCGCCGCGTCCGAGCATGCGCTGGCCGTTCTGCTGGGCGAAGCGCCAGCGCAGTTCGCGCTGGCGGTCAAGCCGCTGCGGGATGGCGAAGCACTGCCCGCGATCCCGGCCGGCCTGCCGTCAACGCTGCTCGAACGCCGCCCCGACGTCGCCGCCGCACAACGCGCGATGGAAGCGGCCAACGCTCGCATAGGCGTGGCGCGTTCCGCGATGTTCCCGGCCCTGAGCATCGTCGCGGGCGGCGGCGGCGTGACCGACACAATCCGCGACATCGGCAGCTACAGCGCGCACTCGTGGGCGCTGGGCGCCGTGCTGTCGATGCCGATCATCGACGGCGGCCGCAACCGCGCCAACATCGAGCGCAACCAGGCCGCCCTCGATGAGGCGGTCGGCAGCTACCGCCAGCGCGTGCTGGCGGCGTTCGGCGAAGTCGAGGACAACCTGGCTGGCGTGCGCGTGCCGGCGGCCGAGGCGGTCGAAGTCGATCGCGCCCTGGTCTCGGCGCGCCGTTCGGCCGACCTGGCGCGCAAGCTGTACGACGCCGGCCGCTCGAGCTACCTCGACCTGCTCGATGCCCAGCGCGCGCTCACCAGCGTGCAGCGCCAGGCGGTACTGCGCGGCGAACGCGCGCTGGCGGCGGTGGCCCTGGTGCGGGCGCTGGGCGGCGGCTGGGATGCACCGCGCGCCGGAGCCTTGACGGTAAAAGGATAACGCACTCAACCCTCGGATCGAGCGCCGCCACGGCGGGACAGCATGGCCAGCACCCGATCCCTCATCAAGGAAAAATGATGCTCTCCAAACGTTTGGCACATTCGATGGGCGAGCGCGGCCTGCACTACGGCTGGCTGGTCGCCGCCGTTACGTTCCTGACCGCGTTGACGTCGTCCGCGGCGCTCGGTCTACCCGGCGCCCTGCTCCAGCCGCTCAGCCGCGAATTCGGCTGGAGTGTCGACCACATCTCCAGCGCGCTGGCGGTCCGCTTTGCGCTCTACGGCCTCATGGGCCCGTTTTCCGCGCTGTTGATGGAGCGCTTCGGACTGCGCAACATCGCCGTGACGGCGCTGGTGCTGATCGCGACCGGCCTGGGCCTGGTTCGCTACGTCAGCGCCTTCTGGCAGCTGGTCGCCCTCCTGGGCGTCCTGCTCGGCGCCGGCTCGGGCATGACCGCGCTGGTGCTCAACGCTGTGGTCGCCAACCGCTGGTTCGAGCAGCGCCGCGGCCTGGTCATGGGCCTGCTGACGGCCAGCTCCGCCACCGGCCAACTGATCTTCCTGCCGATCGGCACCTGGCCGATCGAACACGTCGGCTGGCGCGTGGCCGTGCTGCCGGTCATGGCCAGCTGCATCGCGGTCGCGATCGCGGCGCTGCTGATCATGCGCGATCATCCGCACCAGCTCGGCCTGAAGCCGTACGGCGCCGATCCGGACGTGCCGCTGGCCGCGCCGCAGCGCATCCAGGTATCGATCCGCACGCCGTTCGCCATCCTTGCCGGCGTGCGCGCCGACCGCGTGTTCTGGATCCTGTTCGGCAGCTTCTTCATCTGCGGCTTGTCGACCAGCGGCCTAATCCAGAGCCACTTCATTTCCTTGTGCGGCGACGCCGGCCTGGGCCCGGTGTCCGCCGCCTCAGTGCTGGCGATGATGGGCGCTTTCGACCTGGTCGGCACGATCATGTCTGGCTGGCTGTCCGACCGCTACGACAGCCGCTGGCTGCTGTGCTGGTACTACGGCTTGCGCGGCCTGTCGCTGGCCTGGCTGCCGTCGGCCGACTTCACGCTGTACGGTTTGTCCTTCTTCGCGGTGTTCTATGGCCTGGACTGGATCGCCACCGTGCCGCCGACGGTCAAGCTATGCGCCCAGGCATTCGGCAAGGAGCGTGCGGCCACGGTGTTCGGATGGGTGTTCGCCGGCCACCAGCTGGGCGCTGCGGCCGCGACCTATGGCGCGGGCCGGATCCGCACGCTTGCGCTGACTTACAATCCGGCCGTGTACGCCGCCGCTGGCGCGTGTCTCGTCGCCGCCTTGCTGGTGCTGCTGGCCAGGCACGGGCGCGCGTCCCTGGCGGCGATCGACGGGGAGACCATCTCGCATTGACGCGGCGGGGCGCGCGTCGAGCCGGCCCGATTAATGCGACAATAGCGCCATGTCCGTCAAAAGCATCCAATTTGCCGTCTGTACCCACATCGCCGCATTGCTTGGCTTCTGGCACGGCGAACCGTTCACCTCGGCCCAGATCGCCGACAGCCTGAATGCCGAGCCGAGCTACGTGCGCCGCGCGATCGCCAAGCTGACCAAGGCCGGCCTGGTGATGACCACCCGCGGCAAGAGCGGCGCCTCCATGCTCGCGCGCGCGCCGGAGACGATCACCTTGCTCGACATCTACCGGGCGGCGGAGGCGCCGCCAGCCGCGATCGCGCACGCCTACGCGGTACAGCCGGCCTGTCCGGTCAGCGTGATGTTCCAGCCATCGATGACCCACATGCTCGAACACGCGCAGAACGCGTTCGAAACGGCGCTGGCCCAGCGCACGGTCGCCGACCTGGTCGCAGACATCCGCGCGGCGCACGGCGACGCCGCGGCGAAGGGCTTCGCGCGGCCGGCATGGCGCGGCAACGATAGCGAAGTTCGCCGCTAGGCGAGGATCCTCGCCAGGCCCGGCGCGCTAGTCGGCGGCGCCGAATGCCAGCAGCACCTTGCCCCCATCCACCGCGTGCGCGACCGCCGCCTTGGCCTCGGCCGCCGAATAGATCGCCGCGATCGGCTGACGGATGCCGCCGGGACGCAGCAGATCGGCCAGGCCGGCCAGCATCGTCGGCACACGCTCGGCGTTTTCCGGATAGCCCTCGAAGAAGCCGTGCACGGTCAGCCGCTTGAAGATCAGGTGCTGGGCCGAGACTTCCATCGGCGCGTGGCTGGCAGCGCCATAGGCAACGAGTTTGCCCCCGACGCCCAGCACTTCGGCCAGCCTCCGCGCCGATGCGCCGCCGACGCCGTCCAGCGCCAGCCGCACGTTCAGGCCTTGCAGCTCGGCCGACTCGGCTACGCCATCCTCGTCGACCAGCACGATCTCGCAGCCGGCCTGGCGGATGCGCCCGACGTCGCCTTGCTTGCGCACCAGCCCGATCGCGTGCAGGCCACGCTGCCTGGCCAGGCCGGCCAGCCAGTGCGCCAGCCCGGACGTGGCAGCGTTGAACACGACCGCGTCGCCGGGCGCCAGGTCGACGTAGTCGTCCAGCAGCATCGCCGCGGTGACCGCGTTGATGGTGGCCATCGCGGCTTGCTGCATGTCGGCGTCGTGCGGCAGCGCGACCAGCTGGTCAGCCTCGAGCACCAGGCGCTCACGCCAGGTGCGCGCCATGAATGGCAGCACGACCGGCGTGCCCGGCGCGAGGCCCGTGACACCCTCGCCCACTTCGAGCACCACGCCGGCGCCCTCGTTGCCAAGAATTTCCGGCGGCTGCGGCTTCCAGTTGTAGACGCCCCATATCACCATCAGGTCGTTGAAGTTGATCGGCGCGTAGCGCACCTGCACCAGCACCTCGCCCGGACCGGGCGGGGCAGGTTCCGGCAGGGTGTGCACCTCGACGCCGTCGACGGCGTCGCCATAGGCAACCAAACGGACTGCTTGCATGATCGGGCCTTTACAGGAACAGGTCATCGCCCAGCTCGGCGGCGAGCTGGTCGCGCGCGCCGGCCGCGATCGACAGCACCACGGCCAGCGGGCTGAATGCGATCTCGAGCCCGGTCACCTTGCGCCGCGCGTCGCGCCGGATCGAGACCAGGCCGGTGCCTTCGAGGCCGTCGCGCAATGTGACGTCGTATTCGAAGTAGGTGCGGTCGCCGACGTCGCCGAGGAAGGTCGGCGACTGCTTCGCATATTGGCTCGCGCCGGACTTGACGACCTTCAGGACGGCGTCGCGGCCGGCTACCTGGCGGCGCAGCACCGAAGAGATCAGCACGACGTCGTCGGCCAGGTCGTCGAGGAAGGGATGGCGTTGCGGTTGAGTCGTCATGAAAGCTCCAATAAATCGCGTTGATGAATGCGCACGAAGTCTTCCAGCGTGCGCGACGGCCGGCCGAGCAATGTATTCAAGGGGTTGCCGCTGACTTCGAAGTGGCCGGCCTTCTGGGTCGCCTCGGTCATCGCCACCATGCCGACCACACCCGGATCGACGCCTTGGCGCACCATCTCGAGCTGCAGGATGGCGGGACTGACATGCTCGACGCGGATGCGGCGTCCCAGCCCCTCGCCGACGATTGCCGCGATCTCTTCGATCGTGAGCGCTTGCGGGCCGGCGATGTCGATCGCGCCTTGCGCATGGTCGGTCGCCAGCACCGTGGCTGCTGCAGCGGCCGCGTCCGTGCGCGCGACGAAGGCGATGCGGCCGGTACCGGCGGCGGTGAACCAGGTGCCGTCACGCACGATCTGCGGCAGGTAGGCCAGCAGGTTTTCCTGGTACCAGCTGTTGCGCAGGCTGGTCCAGCCGGCGCCGCTGCCGCGCAGCGCTTCTTCCATGGCGGCGTGGTCGAGCGCGAACGGGATCGACGTGGCACGCACCGGGTCGGGCATCGAGGTATAGGCGATGTGGCGCACGCCCTGGCGCAGTGCGGCGCCGAGCGCCGCTTCATGCTGGCGCCGGCGCAGGCCCGGCACCATCAGGGCGTCGGTGGAGACGATCAGCGCCCGGCTGACCCCGTAAAACGCGGCGTCGAGCGTAGTGCTCTGGTCGAAGTCGGCGTGGCGGACTTCGACGCCGGCCATGGCCAGGTCGCGCAGGCGCTCCGGCGCGCGCGATGCCGCGATCACGCGCGGGTGACCGGTCGACAGCAGCGACGCGCAGACCTGGCGCCCGAGCGCGCCGCCCGCGCCGGTGACGAGAATGCTTGGTTCGGGAGACAAGGTATTCGCCTCAGACCGTCATGACCAGTTCGTCCAACGGCTTGCGTACCTTCGCCAACGGCGCGAACGGGTCGTCCTCGGCGCGGTGGCCGAGCAGCGTGAAGGTAGTGGCGCGCAGGCCTTGCGCTTCCAGGCCGAGGATGCGGTCGACCGCGTCGGCGTCGAAACCTTCCATCGGGCAGGCGTCGACGCCGGCTTCGGCGGCGGCAGCGACCAGCACGCCGAGCGCCAGGTACAGCTGGTGCTCGGCCCACGCCAGTCGCCCGGCTGCGCCATCCAGCTTGCCGATCTGGCCGTTGACCAGTGCCTCGCGCGAAGCGAGCGAATCGCGCGGCTGCTGGCGCACCGCTGCAGCACGGTCGAGGAACTCGGCGACCATCTTCGGGCCGACGCGAGTCGAGGCAGCGAACACCAGCAGGTGCGAGGCCGAGTTGACCTGGCCAGGGTTCATCGTGGCGCCGGCGATCTGCTCGCGCAGGCCGGCGTCGGTGACATTGAAGATGCGGTACGGCTGCAAGCCGAACGAGGACGGCGCCAGGTTCACCGTGTGCAGCAGGGTTTCGACGCTGGGCGTGTCCAGGCGTTTGGCGGCATCGAACTTCTTGGTGGCGTAGCGCCATTGCATCGGTTTCAGGAGGGACATGGGATTCCTTGATTGGTTGGGCTCACGCAGGAGCGGAATAAGACGCCCATTCATCTTGTAATAGGCTAAAATCAGTATGACTATTACCGAACACGATGGCAAGCTTTATTTTTCGGCGCGCCTGTGGTCCACTGCGAGCACATGGAGAAACAGCAATGCACACTTACGATCTTTCCCCAGCGGCCGCCGCCGAACGGCTGGTCGCATTCATGAATTCGCACGGGGTCGGCTATGATGCCGGTCACGATCTGCTCGAGTCCACGGACGGGCGCGACAGCGCCGCGCTCGGCTATGCAGGCACGCCCTTCCCGACCTCCGAGGCCCTGGCCCAGGCGCGTACCTTGCGCGCATTGCTGCTGGATGGCGTCGGCGCGGATGACGGATTCGACCCGCGCGCGCTGAACGAGCTCGCGGCTGCCCTGCCCTTGGTCTACCGTTTCGATGCCGACGGCCGGGCGACGCCCACGCCGGCGCAAGAGGTGCTGGCGGCCCGGGTACTGGGCGACCTGGCCGCATTGGGCGCGGCCGGTCACTGGAACCGCATCAAGGTATGCGCCAACGACGCTTGCCGCGCCCTGTTCTACGACACAACCAAGGCGCGCACCCGGCGTTGGCACTCATTCGGACAGTGCGGCAACAGAGCCAACGTCGCGGCGCACCGGCAGCGCAAGGCCGGCTCCGCCTGAGTCAATGCATCGTGCCGTCGTTGGCGGCGATCAGGAAGCATGCCGCGACGGCGCCTGCGCCGCGCGTGCGCGCGGGTCCGCGGCCGTCCTCGTCTGTGCGCGTGCCTCCGCGATGAACGCCCCCGCCGCGTAGGCAGGCATCGGCCTGCCTAGTGATAACCCTGGATCTGGTCACAGCCCCACCACACCAGCAGACTGGCCTGCTCGGGCGTATAGATGCCCCAGCGCGCCCATCTTGCGTGGGCGGCGCGTGGGCGCTTGAACTGATTGTGGTCTGCATATCGTTTGCTGCATGCGCCGCCGCAGCTGGGACGAACGGGCGGCGCAACCAATCAGGCGATTTCCGGTGGATTGAGATAGACAGGCTCGGCGCCGCCCAGGCTGGCCTTGACCGACGCGGTAAAGTCATCCGCGGTGATTTCTTCGCGACCCTGCGCCAGGCCGTCGAGCGAACGCTGTGCCACCACGCGCGGGCTGGTCTTGGCCATGTCGAAGCCGGCGGTCATGTCGGTGTCCATGAAACTGATGTGCAGGCCCTGCACCAGCGTGCCCTGGCCGCGCAGTTCGATGCGCAGCGCGTTGGTGTAGCTCCATGCGGCCGACTTGGACGCCGAGTAGGCCGACAGGAAGGGACGTGAGAACCAGGTCGCATCCGACAGCACGTTGACGACCGCGCCGCCGCCGTTGCGCTTGAGGATTGGGGCGAACGCCTGGCTGACGCGGATCACACCGTAGAAATTGGTCTCGAAGATTTCGCGCGCCATGTCGATCACCCCCCCATCCAGCGTGCTCTCGAGAATGCGCGCGATGCCGGCGTTGTTCACCAGCAGCGTGACATCGGGGCAGCTGGCGGCAGCGCGGGTAACCGAGTCCGTATCGGTGACGTCCAGCTTGACCGGCACGATACCCGGGATGTCGACACCGTCGGTGTTGCGCATGCCGGCGTAGACCTTGGCGGCGCCGCGCGCCAGCAGTTCCTGGGCAAAAGCCAGACCGAGACCGCGGTTGGCGCCGGTGACGAATGCGATGCTGTTCTTGATGTCCATTTGAATTTCCCTTCGTTTGAAAAAGATGCGTTATTGTTTGGCCGCCTGTGCGGCATACACTTGCAGGTGGCAATAGGCCGCTGCCATGAGCGGCATGTCGATGCCGTGCCGTTGCCCCAAGCGAAGCAGGTCGCCGACGATTTCCTCGTGCTCGATGCGGGGCGCGCCCTGGGCGATGTCGCGCGCCATCGACGCCATCCAGGGCGATGCCGGATCGTGCAGCAGCGTGCGCACGCGCGCCGCGCCCTCGTCCTGGATCGGGTAACCGTCCTCGGCGGCGACCGCCTCGGCTTCGGCGATCGCGCGTTCGACCAGCGCCGCGCCTGACGCAGTGGCGTGGATCTGCGCGATCGAACCGCGCATCAGGCAGGTCAGAGCCGCGCCGGTGGCCAGCATGGCCCACTTGTCCCAGAGTGCCTGCACGATGTCGGGCGCCAGCACACGCGTTCCCCGACTGGCCTGGAACAGCGCGTACAGCGCGCGCGCTGCATCGTGTGCCCTGCCATCTTCGCTGCGCGCGCCGACCAGCACCGTGTCGCCCGCTCCCATATGACGGATCGCGCCGTCAACGTCCATCTGGGTAGCGATATAGGCAACGCCGCCGAGCACGCGCGCACGGCCGAAATGCTGGTCGAGCA
>Ga0265780_10006302_pt1 | contig 14745 bp, 14 predicted proteins | sample P1T30metagenome_FD_192432 | JGI IMG/M metagenome (GOLD analysis project Ga0265780, IMG submission 192432) | Plant litter microbial communities from East Loma Ridge, Irvine, California - P1 T30 | ecosystem: Environmental > Terrestrial > Plant litter > Unclassified | place: USA: California... | reverse complement strand
CGTGGCCGAGGTCGTCGGCGGTCTCGGTCTCGGCGGCTTTCGTCATCTGCTGGCTCACGGTGCTCCTCGGATCAGTGCGGTACGGGGCGAGTCTACCGGCTGGGTCGGTCGGCGGCGTCAGGGTCGTTCGTCGCGCCGTCGACCTCCGGGGCCGTCTCGTCGGGGTCGGTGGGGTCGTCGCCGACGGAGAGGCTGTCCCACGCGGCGCTCGGGTCGCTGGCGGGGTCCGCGGCCACGAGACGGGTGCTCGTGTACTTGCGTCCGGCCTGCGGCCACGAGCCGGAGGTGACGACGATCGCGACGCCGAGCAGGGCGGCGAGGACGCCCACGACGAGGGCCGCCCAGGGCCACGGCGTCGCCTCGGTCGACGAGACCAGGGCGCGGAGGCTGTCCTGGCCGTCGACGCCCGTCGCGTCGGTGACGGCGCTGCCGGAGGCGCGGACCGGGTCGGCGAGTGCCGTCCCGGCCGTCAGCGCGATGCTGGCCCCGAGGGCAACCTGGAGGAGGCCGAGCACGACGCGGAAGACGCGGCCGGCGATGGTCAGGGCGCCGACGAGGGCCAGCGCCGCGAGCGAGAGCGCGGACACGGGAGAGCCCGCGACGTCGCCGGCGGCCGTGAGGTCGAGGCGCCCGCCCTGCGGGGACTCGACGACGACGGAGAACCACGGCTGCGTCCAGGTGAGCAGGCCGACGCCCGCGAGGAGCACGCCGGCGAGGACGGTGACGAGCTTGAGACGGCGGGGCGCCATCAGCGCACCCGGCTCATGGCGTTGGCCACGGCGACGGCGCGCAAGGGGGCCGCGGCCTTGTTGCGCGCCTCCTGCGCCTCGGCGACGGGGTCGCTGTCCGCGACGAGACCGGCACCGGCCTGGACGCGCGCCGTCCCGCCCTGGAGCACGACCGTGCGGATCGCGATGGCCACGTCGGCCGAGCCGGCGAAGTCGAAGTAGCCGACGACTCCCCCGTAGACGCCGCGCTGGGCGGGCTCGAGCTCGTCGATGATCTCGAGCGCCCTCGGCTTCGGGGCGCCGGAGAGCGTGCCGGCCGGGAAGGTCGCGCGGAACGCGTCGATCGCGTTCCGCCCGGGGGCGAGGTCGCCCTCGACGCTCGACACGAGGTGCATGATGTGGCTGAACCTCTCGACCTGCATGAACTCCGTCACCTCGACGGTGCCCGGCGTGCAGACCTTGAGCAGGTCGTTGCGCGCGAGGTCGACGAGCATGAGGTGCTCGGCCCGCTCCTTCTCGTCGCCGAGCAGGCGATCGGCGTGGGCGCCGTCCTCCTCCGGGGTCGCGCCGCGCGGGGCCGACCCGGCGATCGGGTGCGTGAAGGCGCGTCGGCCCTCGACCTTGACCAGCGCCTCGGGGGACGAGCCGACGATCTGGTACGGCTCGCCGGCGGCGTCCTCGAGGCTGACGAGGTACATGTAGGGGCTCGGGTTGAGGGTGCGGAGCACGCGGTAGACGTCGAGGGCGTCGGCGGTGACCTCGTGGTCGAAGCGCTGCGAGATCACGACCTGGAACACGTCGCCGTCGCGGATGAACCGCTTCGAGCGCTCGATCGCGGTCGTGTAGTCGTCGGCCGGCGTGCGGTCGACCGGGGTCGGCTGCACGTCGAGGTCGACGTCGGAGAGGAACGCCTCGCTCGGGGCCGCGAGGTCGGACTGCAGGCGGTCGAGCCGCTGCTGGGCGTCGGACCAGAGGGCGTCGGCGTCGTCGACGCCGTCGTTGAGGACCGTCGCGACGAGCATCACGGCGCCCGTGCGGTGGTCGAGGGCGACGAGCTCGGAGACGAAGCTCAGGGCCTGCGACGGGACGGTGAAGTCGGCCGGGGGCACGTCGGGGAGGTGTTCGAGCTCGCGCACGGCCTCCCAGCCGACGAAGCCGACGAGGCCGCCGGTCAGGGGCGGCAGGTCGGGGATGCGGGGCGTCGCCCAGCGCTCGTGCAGCGCCGAGAGCACCTCGAGCGGCCGCCCGACGGCCCCGCCGAGGGCGCGCTCGGCGTCGATGCCGTGCTCGAGCCAGCGGACTTCGCCCTCGTGCGTCGTGAGGACCCCGAACGACGAGACCCCGACGAACGACCAGCGCGACCAGATGCCGCCCTGGCCCGCCGACTCGAGGAGGAACGTGCCGGGACGACCTGCGGCGAGCTTGCGGTAGATGCCGACCGGCGTCTCGCCGTCGGCGAAGAGGTCGCGGACGACGGGGATCACCCGGTGACCGTCGAGCAGCCCGTCGAACGCGGCGCGTGTGGTGGAGGAGCGATCAGCCACGGTCGGCCTCCCCCGTGGCGTGCGCGGACTCCGGGTCGGTCGAGGAGGCGGTGGCCGGGCTGAGGGGGTCGACGTCGAAGCACGAGCGGGCACCCGTGTGGCACGCGGCGCCGATCTGCTCGACCGTGACGAGCAGCGCGTCGTCGTCGCAGTCGAGGGCGGCGGCGCGGACGAACTGGGCGTGGCCGGAGGTGTCGCCCTTGCGCCAGTACTCCTGGCGGGAGCGCGACCAGAAGGTCACGCGACCCTCCGTCAGGGTGCGGCGCAGCGCCTCCTCGTCCATCCAGCCCATCATGAGGACGTCCTTCGAGACGACGTCCTGGATGATCGCGGGCAGCAGCCCGTCCGCGTCGAAGCGGGCGCGGGCGACGACCGGCTCGACGGTCTCGCGGGTCAGCGTCTGGTCGGTCACGGGGTCTCCCTGCGTCATCGGACGACGGCGCCGGAGGCCGCCAGAGCGTGCTTCACGTCGCCGACGGTCAGCTCGCGGTTGTGGAACACCGAGGCGGCGAGCACGGCGTCGGCCCCCGCCGCCACGGCCGGGGCGAAGTGCTCGAGGGCTCCGGCGCCGCCCGAGGCGATGACCGGCACGCGGCTGTTCTCGCGCATGAGGGCGACGAGCTCGAGGTCGAAGCCCTGCTTCGTGCCGTCGGCGTCGATGCTGTTGACGAGCAGTTCGCCGGCGCCGCGCTCGATCGCCTCGCGGGCCCACGCGACGGCGTCGACGTCGGTCTCGGTGCGGCCGCCGTGGGTCGTGACCACGAAGCCCGACGGCGTGCGGGACGACCGCTTCACGTCGAGCGAGAGGACGACGCACTGGGCGCCGAAGCGGTCGGCGATCTCGCCGACGAGGGCGGGCCGGGCGATGGCGGCGCTGTTGACGCCGATCTTGTCGGCGCCCGCCGCCTGCAGCCGGGAGACGTCGTCGACCGAGCGGACTCCCCCGCCGACGGTGAGCGGGATGAAGACCTGCTCGGCCGTGGCCCGCACGACGTCGTAGGTGGTCGCCCGGTCGTCGACCGTGGCCGTCACGTCGAGGAAGGTGATCTCGTCGGCGCCCTGCTCGTAGTAGGTGCGGGCCAGCTCGACCGGGTCGCCCGCGTCGCGCAGGTCGAGGAAGTTGACGCCCTTGACCACGCGACCGGCGGCGACGTCGAGGCAGGGCACGACCCGGACGGCGAGGGACGCGTCGGCGGCCGTCACGGTCAGAGCCTCGCGGCGTGGATCGGGCTGACGAGGATGGCGCGCGCCCCGAGGTCGTAGAGGGCGTCCATGACCTGGTTGGTGTCGCCGCGCGGGACCATCACGCGGACCGCCGCCCAGTCGGGGTCGTGCAGGGGCGCGACCGTCGGCGACTCCATGCCGGGGGTGACGGCCGTGGCCGCCTCGAGGGCCGACACGGGCACGTCGTAGTCCATCATCACGTAGCGCCGGGCGACGAGGACGCCCTGGAGACGGCGGTGCAGCACGTCGATCCCGGCGACCTGGGCGTCGGAGGCGATGAGCACGGCCGTCGACTGCAGGATGACCGGGCCGAAGACCTCGAGACCCGCGGCGCGGAGCGTCGTGCCGGTCTCGACGACGTCGGCGATGGCGTCGGCGACGCCGAGCTTGACCGCGCTCTCGACGGCCCCGTCGAGGCCCACGAGCTGGGCCGAGACGCCGGCGTCGCGGAGGAACGCGCCGACCAGGCCGACGTAGCTCGTCGCGACGCGGAGGCCCTCGAGGTCGGCGAGCTCGTGGAACCGGCCAGCGGGCCCGGCGAAGCGGAAGGTCGACGAGGCGAAGTCGAGCGGGGCGATCTCGCCCGCCGTCGAGCCGGAGTCGAGCAGCAGGTCGCGGCCGGTGACCCCGACGTCGAGCGCGCCCTGACCGACGTAGGTCGCGATGTCGCGGGGCCGGAGGTAGAAGAACTCGACGCCGTTGCGCTCGTCGGCCTGGTACAGCGACTTCGGGTCGCGGCGGCCCTGGTAGCCCGCCTCGTGGAGCATCTGGCTGGCGGTCTCGCTGAGGGAGCCCTTGTTGGGCACTGCTACGCGGAGCATGGTGGGGGGCTGTCCGTTCTGGGGCCGCCGGTCGGCGGCGTCACGTCGTGAGGTGGTGGGGACGGTCTCAGAGATGTCGCCACACGTCGTCAGGGGTCAGGCCCTTGGCGACCATGAGCACCTGCACGTGGTAGATCAGCTGCGAGATCTCTTCTGCGGTGGCGACGTCGCCCTCGTATTCGGCGGCCATCCACACCTCGGCGGCCTCCTCGACGATCTTCTTGCCGATCTGGTGGACGCCGGCGTCGAGCTCGGCGACGGTGCCGCTGCCCTCGGGTCGGTCACGGGCCTTGTCGCTGAGCTCGGAGAACAGCTGGTCGAAGGACTTCACGACGACAAGGCTACCGTCGCCGCGGCGGCCCGCAGCGCGGCGATGCGCTCGGACGGCTCGCCGCCGTAGACGGCGGAGCCGGCGACGATCGTGTCGGCGCCGTTCTCGACCGCCGTGGTGATGGTGTCGGGGCCGATGCCGCCGTCGACCTCGAGCCAGACGTCGAGGCCGGAGGCGCGGACCGCGTCGCGGGCACGGGCCAGCTTCGGCATCGTCTCGGGCATGAAGGACTGCCCGCCGAAGCCGGGCTCGACGGTCATGACGAGGATCATGTCGTACGCGTCGAGGGTCTGCAGGTAGGGCTCGACGTCGGTGCCCGGCTTGACGGCGACGGAGGCGCGGGCACCGTTGCTGCGGATGGCCCGCGCGGTCGCGACGGGGTCGGCGGCGGCCTCGGCCGAGAACGTCACCGAGAAGGCGCCGAGCTCGGCGTAGCGGGGGGCCCATCGGTCGGCGTCGTCGACCATCAGGTGCACGTCGAGCGGGACGGGGCTGACCTGCTGGATGCGCTCGACCACCGGGAGGCCGAGGGTGAGGTTCGGCACGAAGTGGCCGTCCATCACGTCGACGTGGACGAGGTCGGCGTCGGAGATGCGATGCAGGTCGCGCTCGAGGTTGGCGAAGTCGGCCGAGAGGATGCTGGGGCTGATGCGAACGGGCACCGGGTCAGCCTACCGGCGACGCGCCTCCTGCTGCCTGAGCCGTGCACCGGGACCGGCGCCGCGCCTCCTGCGGCTGCTGCCCGGGACGGGGTCGCGGGACCGTGCCTCAGGCGTGCTTGCGGACGAGGGCGACGAACATGGCGTCGGTGCCCTGCCGGTGCGGCCAGAGCTGCACGTACGGGCCGGAGGCGAGGTCGACGTGGCCCACGGCGACGCGCGCGACGGCCTCGGGCCCGTCGAGCAGCTCGACGTCGTCGCGGCGCCGCAGCCCGGACTCCACGACGGCCCGGGTCTCGGCCAGGTGGGGCGAGCAGGTCACGTAGGCGAGCAGGCCGCCCGGCGCCAGCGCGTCGAGGGCGCTCGTGAGGAGGTCGGCCTGCAGGCGGGTCAGGTCGCCGACGTCGCCGGGCGTCTTGCGCCAGCGGGCCTCGGGGCGTCGGCGCAGCGCGCCGAGTCCGGTGCAGGGAGCGTCGAGGAGGATCCGCTGGTACGTGTCGGGCTCGTCGACGCCGAACCGGACGGCGTCGCCCTCGCGCACCTCGACGTCGCCGGGGACGGCCTCGAGGGCCTGGCGGACGAGGCCCGCCCGCGCCGGCACGAGCTCGTTGGCGACGAGCCGGGCGCCGACCCGCGACGCCTCGGCCGCGAGCAGGGCGGCCTTGCCGCCGGGCCCCGCGCACATGTCGAGCCAGACTTCGCCCGGCTCGGCCTCGTGGTGACGGCTGAGCAGCAGGGCGGCGAGCTGCGAGCCCTCGTCCTGCACCCGGGCGCGCCCCTCGCGGACGACGGGCTGCTGCGCGGGGTCTCCCCCGGCGCTGACCCTGGCCACGGGCGAGAGCAGCGCCTCGTCACCGCCGAGCTCGGACGCCTCGGCGAGCCCCGGCAGGGCCACGAGGCTCACGCGCGGCGGCACGTTGTCGGCGGCGAGCAGGTCGACGAGCTCGTCCTGCCGGCCCTCGGCCGCGAGCGAGCGGCGCAGGGCGCGGATGACCCAGACCGGGTGCGACCACTCGGCGGCGAGGCGGTCGTCGTCGCTCGTCGCGGCGGCGAGGACGCGCTCGCGCCACTCGTCGGGCGTCGAGCGGCCGACGGTGCGCAGGACGCCGTTGACGAAGCCGGTGCCGGCGCGGCTGCCGACCTGGCGGGCGAGCTCGACCGACTCGTCGACGGCGGCGTGCGCCGCGACCCGCGTCGAGAGCAGCTGGTGCACGCCCAGGCGGAGGACGTCGAGCAGGGCCGGGTCGATCGCGTCGGCCGACCGGCGCGCGGCGAGGGCGATCACGCGGTCGTAGTAGCCCGACATGCGCAGGGTGCCGTAGGTCAGCTCGGTGGCGAGGCCGGCGTCCTGGGCGTCGAGCCCGGCCCTCGCGATGCGGGCGGGCAGGAGGAGGTTCGCGTAGGCGTCGTCGTCCGCGACGGCGCGGAGCACGTCGAGGGCGACCTGGCGGGCGGGCTGGACGCGGCTCATGCGGGTGTCTCCTGGTCGGCCGCCGGGAGCAGCAGCACGTCGTCGGTGGTCGGCAGCCCGCGGCTCCAGTCGGGCCCGGGCATCGGCTTCTTGCCGGGCGGTTGGACGAGGACCAGCTCGAGCGGCTCGGAGCCCGTGCCCACGAGGAGGCGGCGGCCGCGGAGCGCGATCCGCCCCGGTCGCAGGGCCGCGTCGTCGGCCGTCGCGGGGCGGAGCTCGACCACCTTGAGCCGGGCCTCGCCGAGCGGGAGGTGGGCACCGGGCTCGGGCGTCGTGCCGCGCCAGCGGTCGACGACGGCGCGGGCGGGCAGGGTGAGGTCGAGGGCCCCGTCGCCGAGTCCGAGCTTGGGGGCGAGCGTGACGTCGCCCGTCTGGGCCACCGGCGTCGTGGCGCCCGAGGCGAGCCCGTCGACGGTGTCGCGGAGCAGGTCGGCGCCGGACACGGACAGCTCGTCGAGCAGCGCGCCGGCCGTCTCGGTGCCGTCCAGCGGGCGCTCGAGGACGCCGAGCAGGTCGCCGGCGTCGAGCTCGGGGACGAGCTGGAAGACGGCGGCGCCGGTCACGGCGTCGCCCGCCATGAGGGCGCGCTGCACCGGCGCGGCCCCGCGCCACCGCGGGAGCAGGGAGAAGTGCAGGTTGACCCACCCGAGCCGGGGCGCGGACAGGAGCGGCTCTCGGAGCAGCGCGCCGAAGGCCACCACGACCCCGAGGTCGGCGTCGAGACCGGCGAGGTGCTCGGCGACCTCGGCGGTCACGCGGCGCGTCTTGACGACGGGCAGTCCGAGGCGCTCGGCCTCGAGCGCGACGGGCGTGGCGGTGAGGACGCGGCGGCGGCCCTGGGGCGTGTCGTCGCGGGTGACCACGGCCACGACCTCGTGGTCGCTCGCGGCGAGGGCGGTCAGGGACGGGACGGCGGCCGACGGGCTGCCGGCGAAGACGAGGCGCAAGGGGAGGTTCCTGGGGGTCAGTCGGTGAACGGCTCGACGTCGTCGAACCGCACCCTGAGTGTAGGCAGCCCCCGGCCGCGCCGGGAGCCGATCGCCCGGCGGCGTTCCGTCGCGGCGCGGATGACCTGCGACCTCAGCACCTGGGCGACGTCGTGGCCGCTGGCGTAGTCGAAGCGCACGATCGCGCGGACGCCGGCGTCGGGGACGTCCACGGGCCCGAGGGTCTCGCGACGGACGCCCTCGGGGAGCTCGTCGAGGGCACGCGCGACGGTCTCGACGCCGCCCGTGACCGTCGCGACGCGCACGGCGGGCGGGAATCGGAGCTCGCGGCGGTCGGCCAGCTCGCCGGACGCGTAGCGGGCGAGCTCCCACGTGGCGAGGGCGGACGCGATGGCCCCGCCGACGCCGACGAGGACCACCGGGGCGCGGCGTCCCGCCAGGGCGGCGGCGTTGGCCCACCACCGGAGGCAGTCCTCGGCGACGCGCAGGCTCTCGCGGGCGAGCATCCGCTCGCCGTCGAGCAGCAGGACGGCGCGGTAGCCGCCGGGCGCGATCGGCTCGGCCCCCCGGGTGGCGACGACGATGGCGGGCTCGGCGTCGACGTGGGTGACCTGGCGGGACCCGTCGGACACGATGACCCGCACGCCGGGGAACGCCTTGCCGAGCTCGTCCGCGGTGCGGGACGCCCCCGTGCCCACCGACTTCACGTGCGTGCCCTCGCACGTCGAGCAGCGCCAGCCGACGGCCAGGGCGCCGCACCACGAGCAGGCGGGCTGCGCCCCCTGCTCGCGCTGGACGAGCGGGCCGCCGCACCGCGTGCACCGGGCCGTGTCGCCGCACTCGGTGCAGGCGAGGCGGGGCGAGTACCCCGGGTGGGCGACCTGGACGAGGACGGGGCCGTGCTCGACGGCGGCCCGCGCCTCCGTCCACGCCGTGGAGGGGATGCGGGCCTGGGCCGCGAAGCCGTCCTGCGCGGCCTGCTGCGACGTCGGGACGACGTGAGGCTGGTACCGCGGATCGGGCCGGACCTCGGCGAGGAACCCGATCTCGACGAGCCGCTGCACGTCGGTGCTCCGGGCGTGGCCGAGGAACACGAGCGCCGTCTGCTGCTGCGACTGCCGCACGAGGGCCGTGTCGCGGGCGTGGACGTACGGGCTGAGGGGCTCGCCGAGCAGGGGGTCGCCGTCGTCGAAGACGACGATGAGCCCGAGGCGGGCCGACGGGGCGAGCAGGACGGAGCGGTTGCCCACGAGGACGAGGGGCTCGTCGCCCCTGGCTCGCAGCACCGAGCGGTATCGGTCGGCGTTGGACTGCTTGGAGTCGAGCCGGACGACGCACTCGGCGGGCAGCAGGGCGGCGAGGGCCCGGAGGACCTGGTCTTCGTCGCGGTGGTCGGGGACGGCGACGATGGCGTTCTCGCCCGCCGCCAGGGCGACGGTGGCGAGCTGCGCCACGGTCACCGCCCACTGCCCCACCCAGGCGCCGTCGGGCAGCTCGACGAGCAGGGGGACGGCGTCGACGGCGGCGCGCCCGCGCGCCGCGACGATCCCGGCGAGCTGGTCGGCACGGTACCCGGTGACCTCGGAGGCGACGACGACCGGGGGCTCGGGCGTCTCGCCCGACTCGGCGGACGCCAGGGCCGCGGCGAGCACGGACTTCTCGACCCTGGCCTGTCGCGGAGGGACGGCCAGGCGCAGGACGTCGCTGGCGGAGCCGCCCGCGCGGTCGGCCACCGCCCGGGCGAGCGCCCAGACCTCGGGAGCGAGCACGGAGGCCGTCGAGACGACGGAGTCGACCTCGCTCAGCTCGCCGCCGTGTGCCGAGGCCGCGACGACCTCGACGACGAAGCCGTCGGCGATGCGGCCCGCCGACCGGAGGGGCACCTTGACCCGGATGCCGGGCACGACCTCGTCGCGGAGCGCCGCCGGGACGGCGTAGTCGAAGAGCCTGTCGAGCTGCGGCAGCGGCGACTCGACGAGCACCCGCGCGACGGCGCGGGCCGACGACCCCTCGCTCGGCGCAGGCACGGTCACGGGCGCCGGGTCAGAGACCGGCGGCGGCCCGGAGCGCGTCGACGCGGTCGAGGGCCTCCCAGGTGAACTCCGGCAGCTCGCGGCCGAAGTGGCCGTACGTCGACGTGGCGGCGTAGATCGGCCGCAGCAGGTCGAGGTCGCGGATGATGGCGGCCGGTCGCAGGTCGAAGACCTCGCCGACGGCGGCGATGATGACGTCGTCGGGGACGTGCCCGGTGCCGAAGGTCTCGACGTACAGCCCGACGGGCGCGGCGCGGCCGATGGCGTAGGCGATCTGCAGCTCGATGCGGTCGGCGAGGCCGGCGGCCACGGCGTTCTTCGCCACCCACCGCATGGCGTAGGCGGCCGAGCGGTCGACCTTCGACGGGTCCTTGCCGGAGAAGGCGCCCCCGCCGTGGCGGCTCGCTCCCCCGTAGGTGTCGACGATGATCTTGCGGCCCGTGAGGCCGGCGTCGCCCTGGGGGCCGCCGATCTCGAAGCGGCCGGTCGGGTTGATGATGAACCGCGTGCCCGAGGAGTCGAGACCGGCCTCGTCGAGGACGGGACGCACGACGTGGGCGATGACGTCGGCCTCGAGCTGTTCGCTCGAGACGCTCGGCGAGTGCTGGGTCGAGACCACCACGGTGTCGACGGTGGTCGGCACGACGCCGTCGTAGCCGACGGTCACCTGCGTCTTGCCGTCGGGCCGCAGGTACTCGAGCTGGCCGCTCTTGCGGACGTGGGCGAGGCGCTCGGCCAGGCGGTGCGCCAGCCACACCGGGAGGGGCATGTACTGCGGGGTCTCGTTCGTGGCGTAGCCGAACATGATGCCCTGGTCGCCGGCGCCCTGTCGGTCGAGCGCGTCGTCGGACGAGCCGCCCCGCGCCTCGAGCGCCGTGTCGACGCCCTGCGCGATGTCGGGCGACTGGGCGCCGATCGAGACCTCGACGCCGCAGGTGCGGCCGTCGAAGCTGACCGCCGACGAGTCGTAGCCGATGCCGACGATCAGGTCGCGGACGATCGTGGGGATGTCGACGTAGCCCTTGGTGGTGACCTCGCCGGCCACGTGCACGAGGCCCGTCGTCACCATCGTCTCGACGGCGACCCGGCTCTGCGGGTCGACCGCGAGCAGCGCGTCGAGGATGCCGTCGGAGATCTGGTCGCAGATCTTGTCGGGGTGGCCCTCGGTGACCGACTCGGACGTGAACAGCCGGAGGCTCGTCGGGGCGGTCGTCGCGCGGGGGGAGGTCACGTCGGTCGTGGTCACAGGTGCTCCGGGGTCGAGAGGCGAGGGGGTGGCGAGGCGTGCGTCGCCGGACGGATCGAGGCCCCGCGGGAGCTGCTCCCAGGGGGCCTCGGCCGATGCTACGGGCGGCCACCGTCGACGACGGCGGCCGGGGGAACTACTCGGGGGTCGCTGCGAGGGGCTTGGCCTCGAGCTTGTCCTCGTTGATCTCGTGCATAGCGACGGAGAGGGGCTTGTCGTCGATGGTGCTGTCGACGAGCGGGCCGACGTTGTCGAACAGGCTGCCCTCGTGCAGGTCGGCGTAGTAGTCGTTGATCTGACGCGCGCGCTTCGACGCGAAGATGACGAGCGCGTACTTCGACTCGACCTTCGAGAGCAGCTCGTCGATGGGCGGATCGATGATGCCCTTGTTCTTGTCGGCCATGGTCACTCCTCGTTGTGGGGTTCTGTCAGGCACCGGCATGTGCAGAGCTCAGGGCGCGAGTCACGCGCGGGGGCGTGCGTCCTCGGGCGCAGTCATCAATTCTACGACCTCGCGGGCCGCTTCGGGCACGTCGTGGTTCACGACCTTGACGTCGAACTCGTCCTGGGCGGCCAGCTCGACCTTCGCGGTCTCGAGCCGGCGCTGCTGCTCGGCGGCGTCCTCGGTGCCGCGGCCGATGAGCCGGCGGACGAGTTCGTCCCAGGTCGGCGGCAGCAGGAACACGAGGACGGCCTCGGGCATGGCCGTCCGCACGAGGCGTGCGCCCTGCAGGTCGATCTCGAGCAGGACGCTTCGACCGGCCTGCAGCGCCGCGTCGATCGGGGGCCGCGGGGTGCCGTAGCGGTACGAGTTGTGCACGGTCGCCCACTCGAGCAGCTCGCGCTCGCGGATCATCCGGTCGAACTCGGCGTCGTCGACGAAGTAGTAGTGCACGCCGTCGACCTCGCCGGGTCGCGGTGCGCGGGTGGTCGCCGAGATGGACAGGTGCACGTCGGGGTAGTTCTCGCGGATGTGCGTCGACACCGTGCCCTTGCCGACGGCCGTGGGCCCGGCCAGGACCACGAGCCGGGAGCGGAGGCGTCCCTTGGCCTCGCGCACGGCGAGCCAGTCGCCGAGGGTGCGGCGCTGCCGGACCCCGAGCCCGCCCACGCGCTTCGACTCGGCGATGCCGAGGTCGGCCATGATGCGGGCGACCCGCGTCGGGCCGATGCCGGGGATGCTCGTGAGGAGCTCGCGGACGCGCAGCGTCGCCTCGGGTGCCGTGGGCTCGCCGGCCCAGGCCGCCTCGGCGACGTCGAGGGCGGTGCGGCGTCGCTCGGCCACGGAGGCCTTGACGGCCGCGCGGGCCCGACGGGCGGCGACGGCAGCACGGGCGGCGGCGGCCCGGTCGACCGGGGGCGGGGTCATGCGAGGCACGAGCGCACCTCCTCCGCGGCGTCGCGGACGGCGCCGGCCATGCCGGTCGGACCGGCGGAGAGGACCGCCCGGGAGGTGGAGACGAGCACGGTGCCGGCCGCGGGGCCGTAGATCGCGCGGAGGTCGGAGACCCGGGCGCCCTGGTGGCCGAAGCCGGGGGCGAGCACGGGCACCGAGGTCAAGGTCGCCACGTCGATGCCGGAGGACGCGAGGTCGACCGTCGCGCCGAGCACGAGGCCCACGGAGCCGAGGCGGGTCTCCCCCGCTGCCTGGTCGTCGTCTCGCACCTGGTCGACGATACTCGCCGCCAGGGTGCGCGACGTGCCGTCGGCGTCCGCGACACGCGCGGTCTGGCCGGCCCGCGCCTCCGGGTTGGAGGTCGCGGCGAGCACGAAGACCCCGGCACCCACCTCGCGGGCCCGGTCGATCGTGCCCCGGAGCGACCCGAAGCCGAGCCACGGCGAGACCGTGAGGGCGTCGACGCGCAGGGGAGAGTCGGGCGCGAACCAGGCGTCGGCGTAGCCGTCCATCGTGCTGCCGACGTCGCCGCGCTTGGCGTCGCCGACGACGAGCAGGTCGGCGTCGCGAGCCGCGGCGAGGACGTCCTCGAGGGCGGCGAACCCCGCCGAGCCCCAGCGCTCGAAGAACGCCACCTGGGGCTTGACGATCCCGGCGGCGCCGGCGGTCGCCTCCACGGCGCGCAGGCCCATGTCGCGGACGCCGGAGGCGCTGGTCGGCAGCCCCCACGCGTCGAGCAGCCAGGGGTGCGGGTCGATCCCGACGCAGAGTCCTCCGGAGGCGGCGAGCACGGCCTCCAGGCGCTCACCGAAGGACGGGGCCGCCGGGGCCGCCGAGGCGGCGGGGGCGGCCGGGGCCGCCGTCACCGGCGGGCCGCCCTCGCCAGGCCGTAGTCCTGCAGGCTGGTCACCTCGAAGGGCGAGTGGATCGCCTCGATGGAGGCGACGGCGGCGCCCAGCTGCGCGATCGTCGTGAACAGGGCCTTGTCCGCCGCGACGGTCGCGGCCCGGATCTCGTAGCCGTCCGCCCTGGCGCTCGAGCCGCTCGGCGTGTTGATGACGATGTCGACCTCGTCGCGACGGATCAGGTCGACGACGCTCTCGCCGCCCGAGCTGAACTTCGCCACGGTGTCGGCGGCGATGCCGTTGCGGATGAGGACCGTCGCCGTCCCCTCGGTCGCGAGCACCCGGAACCCGAGCTGCTGCAGGCGCAGGACGGGCAGCACGATGGCGCGCTTGTCGCGGTCGGCGACGCTGACGAACACGGTGCCCGACGTCGGCAGGCCGCCGTACGCGGCCGTCTGGCTCTTCGCGAACGCCCGGGGGAAGTCACGGTCGATGCCCATGACCTCGCCGGTGGAGCGCATCTCGGGGCTGAGGACGCTGTCGACGACCTGGCCCTCCTTCGTGCGGAAGCGCTTGAACGGGAGCACCGCCTCCTTGACCGAGATCGGGGAGTCGAGCGGAACGTCCGAGCCGTCCTGGGCGGGCAGCAGCCCGCTCTCGACCAGCTCGCGGATGCTCTGGCCGACCATGACGAGCGACGCCGCCTTGGCGAGCGGGATGCCGAGCGCCTTCGACACGAAGGGCACGGTGCGGCTCGCGCGGGGGTTGGCCTCGATCACGTAGAGCACGCCGGCCGCGATGGCGAACTGCACGTTGAGCAGGCCGCGCACGCCGACGCCCTCCGCGATCGCGAGCGTGGCCTCGCGCACGCGGTCGATCTCGCCCTTGCCGAGCGTGACCGGGGGCAGGGTGCAGCTCGAGTCGCCGGAGTGGATCCCCGCCTCTTCGATGTGCTCCATGACGCCGCCGACGTAGAGCTCGGTGCCGTCGTAGAGGGCGTCGACGTCGATCTCGACGGCGTCGTCCAGGAACCTGTCGACGAGCAGGGGCGCGTCGGGGCCGATGATCGCCTGGTCGCTGACGCGGACGAAGTAGTCGGCGAGGGACGGGCTGTCGTAGACGATCTCCATCCCGCGCCCGCCGAGCACGTACGACGGGCGGACGAGCACGGGGTAGCCGATCTCCTCGGCCACGGCGACGGCGCTCTCGTAGTCCGTCGCCGTGCCGTTGCGCGGCGCCAGCAGGCCCGCCTCGTCGAGGATCGCGGAGAACAGCCCGCGCTCCTCGGCCGAGTCGATGGCGTCGGGCGTCGTGCCGAGGATGGGCACGCCCGCGGCCTCGAGGCCCTTCGAGAGGCCCAGGGCCGTCTGGCCGCCGAGCTGCACCACGACCCCGACGAGCTCGCCGCTGGCGGACTCGGCGTGCACGACCTCGAGGACGTCCTCGAGGGTGAGCGGCTCGAAGTAGAGCCGGTCGCTCGTGTCGTAGTCGGTCGAGACC
>Ga0265780_10006301_pt1 | contig 14748 bp, 14 predicted proteins | sample P1T30metagenome_FD_192432 | JGI IMG/M metagenome (GOLD analysis project Ga0265780, IMG submission 192432) | Plant litter microbial communities from East Loma Ridge, Irvine, California - P1 T30 | ecosystem: Environmental > Terrestrial > Plant litter > Unclassified | place: USA: California... | reverse complement strand
TATCCGCCGCCATCTTTCAGCACTTCGACCGCGCGCTTGGTATCCACATATCCCACCTTCTCGCACTGCTCATCCGCGGGCCGCAAATACGGCGCGAGACTGGATTTCATGAGTCCGAACTGGATGTACTCAAGCACGAGCATGACATCGACGCCGGGGTCGCGTGCCTCCATTTCCACCCTGCTTTGCGATTCGAGCTCGGTGGCTTCAAAGTCGATGCAGAATCTCAGCCACTTGCTAAAGTGCGCGAAGTTGCGCTTCTCCTCGGCGCCATACAACAGGACCGTGTGCGCGAGCAATCTTAGATTCTTCAAGCTTTCCAGCAAGTCTGTGAAATCTCCCGGGGTGCTGAAAATCCACTCGCGATCGCGGTGAAACTCCGCAAGCCCGCGCAGGCGCGAGATGATGATGCTGCAGCGATCGATGGCGGGGAGGAGATTTTCATGCACGATTGCGAGGACGGCGTTGAGGCCCGTGGTCACGGTGTTGTCCCATCTCTTATGTCCTGCCTCGGTCAATTCGTCGACGAGCCAGTTTTTGACGAGTGGGGGGCAGTTTCCTGTGCAGGCGACGTGGAAGAGATTGGTGACGAGGTCGCCCATTCCCTTCTCTTCGAGGGGCTCGGAGATGTTGAGCATGAATTTCGAGGGGAGGTCGGTGGAGTGCTTGAAGAACGTGCGTATGCGGGTGAGAGAGGTTGTTATGTAAACGAGCAGGTTTTGTAGCTGTGAGGTTTTGGACGCGATGAGGTGTAGGTAGATTCCAGCGGCGGGGATGAAGTTGAGCGTGAGCGGGACGAAGGCGATGTGCTCTTTCCTACTCGCTGTCGTCGTCCGCATAAGCAAGCTGTGCGAACAGCTATACGGATGGCTCGTATGCAGCAACGGCCTGCTCTCGATACCCCAAGCGGTCGGAAGATGAATGTCAACGCTCTCTTTCGAATCATACATCGACGGATGCACGCCCCCCCTCTCATCACACCTCACAAACAAATCCACAGAATTATAATCCCTCAAATGCGAGCTATGCAGCACCGCATCCACATCCGCCTGCGCCCCAAACCCCCCCGCCGCGCCCTGCGCAACACGCATAAACGGCACGGGCGGCGGCGCCGGAATCGCAGGCAACTTGGGCAACAACGCCTCGACATCCATCATGGCCAGCAAATCCGGGAGGTCGGGCGCGACATCGAGTTTCTGAAAGTCCGGCTGGCGCTGCAGGAAGTCTTCCACGGTGGTGTCGTCCGCAAACGCATCCCACTCCTCCGTCGTCGGCTGCCCAAAAATATCCCTACCCGAACCCGTCCGTCTCTTCACTTTCTCGGCATCGATGAAATTCAGCGCCCAGCCCATACATTTCACTCTCTCGCCACCCTCCTCCCCGTCCTTACGCGGCAGTATTAAATCCCTACCTACAGCTTTCCCCGACTCGGCACTAACTAGATCCACACTCCCATCGCTCCAGCTAACCGCCACGCTCTTGCCGTTGAATTCCCACTGCACCGCGTCCACAGTGACGTCCTCGCTCTTTCTCTTGAGTTGGAAGGCAAGTTGGCCGTTAATCCGGTAGACGTCGAGGTTTTCCTCGGATGTGACGAGGGCGATTAGGTCCATGGTTGGGCAGTAGGCGAAGAGGTGTGGGTGGATGGGGTGCAGGAGGATTTTTTCGGATTGTTGTAGAAGCTGCCGCGGTTTTTTGGGGTCTGTGGTTGCCATGATTACTGAGGATTGGCCGTGGCGGCCTGGGGGATTGGCTAAGTCGGATGTTTTGGTTGGTGGTGGTGAGGGTATGTTTGTGGAGTGCACGTCTGGACTGAAAGTTGCCTAGCGCGGTCGCGCGATCACGTTTTCGGAGATCTGTGTGGAAGGTGCTATTATACAGGCATTCAGCTTATACTCAGTTTCCATAATTGCAGTGTTAATCTCGTCAGAGCAGCAGTAATTGCTTCAAAAATATCATATCATTCCCCTACTCAACACGAGCAGATATCAGGGTATACAGATTCTCATCTCCATCTCATGACCATCGTCCTATAAATACAAGCTGTACAGCGCGCGCAACTCTGTTCCTCACACCGCGTCTTTCAATAACCTGAAACAACAGAAAAAACGCCGCGAGAACTCCGCCACCAATGCCAAATACCGCCAGACCAGCCACGCGGTGTGTGCCCTTGTGTACATAATCTCACCGTAATGAGCTATTCCTCTTGGGCTGTATCGATTCTTTGTGTACGCGCCCTCTTCCCGCCCCGCTTAGTCTACCCTGCATCCTCTGATCCTCATCAAAACTCGTGCGTTTCGCGCTGCCGGACTCATCGTCATCTTCCGCAAGATCACCCAGCTCGAATTGGTTCTCGATATCGTAGTCGTGCATCAGCGCTCTCTGGTCTGGCGCACCGTTTCTCGAGGCATGTCCTCCGCCAAGGAACGGGCTTTGTAGTTCGGTGCTTCGGCGCGCTTGCATGCTGCGTCGTGTGGGGAAGCCGGAGATGGCGTCTGACGGTGCGCCGTCGGTAAATTGCGAGCCGAGATGTCTGTTGCCGTTGGGGTCGTCGCGCGAGAGGTTGAGGAGGTATACGCCGGAGAAGATGATGAGGAAGCCGCATAGGAGGGAGATTGTGTTTACGGCGGATGTGGTGTTGAAGCCCTGGAATAAAAGGAAAGATGCGACGAGTGTGCATGTGGTAAATGTGACATAGTAAAGTGGGTTAACGCTGGTCAGTGTTAGCTATCCAATGCTCTCAGTAGTTTGTAAAGTGATCGTACATGTTCGTCGAGAATTGGCTCAGCGCCTTGTTGAAGTAGTTCATCTGGGTGAGAATACATCCCACGATCATGATAACGAACACATACGTCGACGGATGCGTGAACTGGTTGTTACCCGCAAACGTCATCTTGAGAGCCAGACCGAACGCCTTGATGAACATGATGGAGACCGAGCCCGTCGTCGAGCAAATGGAGAGGTAGATGAGCGGGTTCTTGCGCCCATATTTTGGCGCAATCTTGTAAATCATGAAGATCGAAAACACCGCCACGAACAGGCAGTAGAAGAGGAAGCCTATCTTCTCGTTAGTGTCGCAAACTCGTGAAAGCTGGGGTCCATCATACCTGGCTGAATCGCCAGATTCAACACCTCATCCACCGACGCAACCTCCTTGTCCGGCGGCGCATGCAGCACAATAATCACCGATCCGATCAAGCAAATCGCACACCCAATCTTGCCCAGCAAGCCCAGCTGTTCGTCGAGGAAATACGAGCCTAACACCGCACCGATGAGCACCGACAGCGCGCCCAGCGGCGTGACCAGAATCGCCGGCGCAAACGCATACGCTGCGAAGTTGAAGATCTCGCCGAGTACCACTGTCTTTGATTAGCCCCCAAATTCCGTCATTCGCGATATACGTTGGCTCACTCGTCGTTATGCCCGCCCACCACGTCGGGTTTCTGAGGTACCCGAAGCCGTCGCCATCGAAGCCGTTCTTCTCCATGGACGCATTCAGGCCCTTTTTCGTAATCACGAAGCTCGCACCTGCATTTATTAGCAGTCCCCTTCCGCGCATCGACGTTGTCGCAAACATACCGATGGCGAGCGACGAGCTCACAGCCAGCATGAGGCCGATATATCTGTTCACAGCATCAGTCGCAGTCCCGCCCCCGCCTTTGCGCACGCTTCACATACTTGTCTTCCACCATGATGTCCCGTGCCCGTATGTCGCGGTCGAGTAGGAATATGTGCTGTCCGACGTTGTTGCGCGGAGTAAGTTGTGTGGGTGCCGTCGGGGCGCTTGTGCGTATCGATAGCGCGGCGGAATGACGAGGCAGGAAGGTGCGAAGTCGAAAGCGTCGTTGTCGTCTTGTGCCCTTGCGACTTGCGATGCGACCAACTGTTCGTTTGTGTTCGGAATGTGGGCTGCGGAATCGATTCGCGTTTCACCAAACGCCGAAAGGGTCGGGAGCGTACAAGACAGGTACCGTGTCGTGTCGGATCAAGGTGGCGTGTCTGTGAGAGAGCGAGAATAAACGAAGGTAACCTCACATCAAAGACTGCACGAACTCCAATTCGCAAAGGAACGCGACAAAGCTTCTATTATCGATTGTGGCCGCAGTCTCGCCATCGCGCTTCACGCCCAGACTCGCTCCAGCTCCCCAGCTGCAGGGGCGTCACTTGCTGCGCCTCGAAACCCATGCCAGCTCTCCGCGGCCAGATGCCGCGCTACCTTGGTAATCCTTGGATGAGACCAAGAGCGGCCCAGGCACACGTGGCGTTTCTGCTGTCCAATTCGCACAAAGAATTGGCTTGAATGAAATTATGTTGTCTATACTTTTTTTGTCTTGTACTATAGAAGTTCTTCAATCGCTGGCAGTTTCCTTGAGTGTGTGTGTGGAATATCTGTCTCTTAGCCACCGTTACTTGATGGCGGGGCCTTGAACGGCGACCCCGTTGCACCAAAATTAGACGTCCCCTCCGCGATTTAGTTACGCACCCCTGACGAACACGATATCGATAATTCACGCGAAACAATTTTAGAAGCTACATCCTATGTCATCGTCGTGGATTGATGACGCAGTCTGAATCCAGGAGCATTGGGCACATCACAGCTCGCACATGTGCCACTCGGTCATTGTGTGAACTTTTCGTTTCGATGCATTCATGATCCATCAATGGTACCTGAGCACGAATCCCTGACACTTTGTCAAGAGACCCACCGTACGCGTAATGATCGCGACAGTCAACTCCGAGGTCCACTCCCATCAACGCCTGGTGCAAAATGCCCATGACAAGCCGGGTATATGACGCCAAATACTTCAGATAATACCGACATCTGTTCCGTTGCGCATGCAGAAAGCCCAAAAATCCACCTCCAATTCCGCATTTCCATCTCCCACCAAACGAACCTCATCTTATAGATGCGTTCTCCGACAAAGAAACAAAGGAAAAACATATTGGATATGAGATGACTAGTCTCAATCCGCCATGCGGGAATGGGGGGAAAGCCTTACCGATCAGAGTGTGAACTCCAATAAGGATCCTCGGGTGGCCAAATGCTATTGAAGCTGTGTGCCTCTGCAAAAGCTCGTCGAAGGAGGGCTGGTATTAGTACATCGTCACGGTAGCAAGTTAGCAAAGTCGAATCCTTGGGAAGTCGCAAAGGCGTTGTGAAATCCAGATCCGGGTGTCCAAGAGGTTGTGAAAGGTGTCGAAAGACTGAAGAGAAAGTGAAGGGAAGGAGCCGATTGAACGGCTGCGGGTTAGTACGTGTCGATATACGCAGAGAGTGAAGGACGGGGGTGGTTAAACCCTGGGACGCTTGGTGTCTGGGAGCACAAAGTCAGCGTCTTTCCAGCACAGATCGATACCATGGACGCGGAGCATACCTGAAAGATCGAGTGCATCACCAACCGAATCGCCGACCTCGTCTCGTGACCTCTTCTGTCCTTGCGGAGAGCTATCTTGCAGGTCGGTTGACGAGGCCGCAACAGGATCTGCAGCCGAAGACGCCGCGACCGCAGGTTGCTCCACCACACCGCCCTCCTCTTCCTCGTGGTACGCGGTGAACTCATCATCCAGGAAGATGTTGTCTCCAGTTACTTGGACGGCTTGGCCTTGATCGGTGCCCCACTCGGTAGCATTTTCCAGATCTAGGTCGTCGCCGTTTACAAGCTCGTGTGCACCATTTGCGGACTCACCAGCACCGGTGCCATAGACTTCATCACCTCCGCCGAACTCGTTCTGCAGTTCTTGCTCCAGGTCCTGGTAATCGTAGCCGGTGTAGTCTTGGTTAGTAAGGCCATCGAGATCGTTCTCTGCAGCGTAGGCATCTGGATCATTGGTCTGTTCACCTTCGCCATAGTCGCCATCATACGCCTGGTAAATATCTGCGTTCTTCTCGTGATCGAACTGTTCTTCGTTATGAGTGTAGTTCTCATATGCTTCGTTTGCTGCATCAGGGAACGTATCATCATAACCAGTCGGGTGCTCTTCTTCATAGCTGGTAGATTCGGCAGTAGGAGCAGGTGCCTCAATGGTCGCAGGATTGTCACCCTGTACCGTAGCTGACGACGGTGACGCGTTGGTGAGAGCTTGAGTCTGCGGCTCGTCATCCTCGTCATCACTGTAGTCGACGGTATCATTCGCCAGCTGCTCTGCCGTCTGGTTGGTGGTGACACTATGCTGTGTAGTCTCTGCACTACGATCGAGGCTTACTTGAGCAGCAGGGCTACTACCATGCGCAACAGCTGCAGGGGTAGAAGCTTGCTCAGACTTGGTTTCATCTTTCGACGAGTGCTCTTCGCCATCGTTTCTAGACTCATCGTTGTTGTGGTCATCCTTCTCACCAAGATCAATACCAGCAGCCGTTTCGCCGACAACTTCAGTGCCCTCTTGGACGTTCTCTTGTTCAACGTTTCCCTCTTGCTCGTTCTCGGCTTGGCCGTACACTTCTTGGCCTTCTGCTTCTTGACCTTCTGCATCTTGGTCCCATTCCGTACCTTCATGCTCCGTAGACTGACCAGAGTGCGCATCAACAAAATGCGTCTCTCCTGCAGCTATAGCACTGTTGAGCCCAGAGTAGCCGTGGCCTTGGTCAGCATGCTTGGCAATATCGGATAGTAGTGTCGCAAATCGCGGTCGGGACAACAGGCACATGTAGAACGACTCAGGCTCACTCTCACCATCCTGCGCATGAAGTGTATAATACAGATCAATCAGTCGTCCGAGGGATACAGCGACACAGGCTGTGCTGTCTTCAAAGATCTCCATGTTGTGGAAATGCTCAAAGCGTAAGCCCAACTCATTCTCGTTAGAGATGTTCTCAGCAAGGGCGGCCCGACAGGCTTGGAACATTTCAGACAGGCTGGAGTGGATAATGGAAGTGTCTTCGGTGAGCCAATCGCCGCTATCATCGACGTCGTGTTGCTTGAACAGCCACAGCTCGTCGCCCTCGTAGTTGATGGTGATTGGGCGAGTGTCGAAAGTCTGTTGCTTCGTATGGTCGCCCTGCTGGTGCTCGCTCACATCAGCTTGAGCGTCTTGGTCCTGCAATGGTACCCCACCGGTATCACCATCGGTATCGTACTCTGCCTCGTCTTGGGCCCCAAGTTCGGTCTCGCCGTGCTGCTCTTGGTTCTCTGCGTAAGGTTCTTCGAAGCCATCCTCGCCGTCAGCATAGTCGCCGTAGTTTCCGATGTCATCCTCATTCGTAGAACCGGGGATTTGTTCCTCCGCTGGATATTCAGATGCCGACTCATCACTCTGAACATCATATGGGTGCCCTACAGACTGAGCTGGGGTGCCTTGAATATAGGATATCATCGGAGAAATCTCGTCGTCGGAGTAATCGATGAGGTCTCCATCCGGGTACACGGGTTCAATCTCTTGGGCAGGTGCAGCCTCTTGAGCAGATGCAGCCTCTTGGGCAGATGCGGCCTCTTGGGCAGGTGCAGTCTCTTGAGTAGATGCGGCATAATCTATAAGGACATGGTCATCATGTATTCCATCTCCAAGCTGAATGTCGCCCTCTTGGAAGTCGTCATGGTCTACCATGTCTTGGTCTGGAGAGAAGGTCTCATTTTCGAAATCCGCGTCTGCTCCAGCGTCCTCGAGAGATATGTCGTCATCATCTGGCTGAGCTGGCGGTGCAGGATCGAGATCGATGTCGATGTCGCCATCGTCGAAGTCAAGACCACTGTCAGAGTGCATATCCATGATGTCGTCTGTCGCAGCATCAAACTTGCGCATAGCTTGTGCGGCGGCGGCCATGTCTAGTAAGACAGAGCGAAACTTTTTGCGTGCTTAGTTGTCTGTTGCAGGGCGGACGCGGGGGTCAGGTAAAAGGAGTGCGACAAACGCGTGTCAAAGCGCGCGCGCAAGATGAGTGAGTGGCGACGCGCAAAAGCACGGGATCTTGAGCTTGCAGGTACTTCAGTAATATGAAGCTATGAGCGCATAGCGCCGCTGGTAAAGGGAGTCGGTGGATGCAGTCGTGTACAGAGGTAGAGGGTTGGATCGAGGGTGAGTTGGGAAATGAGACAAAGAGGGCTCGGTAGAGCGCGCCAAGAAAGGCAAGTGCCGCTGCGTAGTGAGGTGGACAAGAATGTGCTCTGCTGTTTGCGCGCAAGAGTACGAATCAAGAGTAGCCGATCGCGCGACAAACCTGTCTAGTGGTGACTCAAGTTGTGCGCTTTGAGACGCAAGGTGGTGCGAGCTGGTTGGGGAGTGAGGGAGGAGAAGCTTGGGAGTAGTTCAAGGTGCGGAGCTCCAGGCAGTGTCGATCACGTGCACGTGACTTGTGTCCACATTGACCCTGGAACTTCAACATGCGACGTGCGCAGCTGGCCACGACGAGAGTATCCAGCAAACAGGCAGTGTAGACTTTGTAAGATTGCAAGTCTCGGTGCAAATATAGACACCTTTAACTCCATAGGGTACTCTACTTCCCACGTTTGGCGCAGATTTCTGGTGTTGCTCCGCGAATTCGAGATTCGACCGTGTCCCCTCCACCACTCAAGACAGCACCGTAACTGCACACCGAACCTTCTCGCCTCCGCTGGAACCGCGCAATCTATAAAAACGAGAGGTTCCCAATTCCCAAATCGCCACAATGGTACTCTCTCCCGCAGATGATCCCGCAGTACGCGGTACAGGACAACAGAGCTGACGGAGCACTAGGTTGTCCTCGCAGCTTCGATATGCACAAGAGGCGGCAAGGCCGTTCTCTCGCGCCAATTTAGAGAGATGCAGCGCTCTCGAATTGAGGCTCTCCTCGCATCTTTCCCCAAGCTCGCCGACAGCGGCACCCAGCACACAATCGCCGAGCAGGACAATGTCCGCTACGTCTACCAGCCCCTCGACGAGCTGTACATGGTCTTAGTCACCAACCTGCAATCAAACATCCTGCAAGATATCAACTCGTTGCATTTGTTCGCCCAGGTGGTCTCTTCGATATGCAAGTCTCTTGACGAGCGTGAGATCTTGAAGAATGCCTTTGAGCTTCTGACCGCCTTCGATTAGATTGTCACCTTGGGCTATAGGGAAAACTTGACCATGAGCCAGATCAAGACCTTCTTGGACATGGAATCGCACGAGGAGCGCATTCAGGAAATCATCGCACGGAACAAGGAGCTCGAGGCTTCGGAAGAGCGCAAGCGCCGCGCCAAACAACTCGAAATGCAGCGCAAGGAGATGTCGAGGTCTCAGCGCGTGGGTGGTGGTGGAATGGGCGGCGGCATGGGCAGTGGCGGCATGGGTCGTTCGCCATCGTACCCGGCCTTCACACCCACTGTGCCCACTACGAATGTCACGGACAGCTATGACAGCTATGAGGCAGAGAAGAAGAAGGCCACGAGCAAACCATTGGCTTTGGGCAAGAAGGGCATGCAGCTCGGCAAGAAGAAGCAGGGCAACAACCTGTACGAGCAGGTGACTGGAGGAATGCCGCAAGAAGAAGAGCCACTCGTCTCCCCCAAGCCATCCGTGCCCGCTGCTGCTGCTCCAGCAAGTGCACGCCAATCGACATCCACCGACCGCGAACCCGTACACATCACCACCAACGAGACCATTTCCGCCCGCTTGGATCGCGAGGGTCTCCTCAAGTCCTTTGAAGTCAAGGGTGAGATGCAGCTCAAGATCAGTGACCCCTCCTTCACACAAGTCAAGCTCGACCTGGCAACCGGCGACACCCGCGGCGCACAGCTCATGACACACCCCAAGGTCGACAAGGCAGTTTTCAAGAACGACAAGATCATCCAGCTCGCGGACACAACCAAGGGCTTCCCATCAAACATGGGCATTGGCGTCATGAAGTGGAAGCTCGCCCCACGGCCCGACGACGTGTCCGACCCGCCCATCACTTTCCGCGTCTGGGTCGAGGACTCGGGCAACATGTACAACATCACCGTCGAGTACGAGCTGACGGGCGGCGACGCTCTGAAGGACGTCACCGTCACCATCCCCTACGAGACCGACGAGCCCAACGTCTCTTCCTTCGACGCGGTCTACGAAGTCAGCGGCGACAGCCTCGAGTGGAACATCGGCACCGTAGACGAGGCCAACAGCTCCGGCAGCTTCGAGTTCGAAGCCCAAGCAGGCAGTGATTCCGAATTCTTCCCCATGCGCGTGCGCTTCAGCAAGAGCACGCCCTTCGTCGACGTCGACGTAAGTCTCGCCAGCACTCTGGACATGACTAAAGCTAACATGCGCACCAGGTCTCCTCCGTCACTCTGCTTTCCATGGGCCAGGAAATCAACTTCTCAAAGGAAGTCAAGTCTGTTGCGGAAGCGTATGAGATTTCATAGACTGCGGCCTGGTTGCGTGGTGTGGCAAAAGTAATTAGACGCGTAGATGAGAATGGAAGTGTGCATGATTGTTTGACGTCAAAACGTCTGGGTGGGAATGGAAGTGTGCATGATTGTTTGACGCCAAGACGACTGGGTGGGAAGGGAAGTGTGCATGATGTTTGCAAAACCTACACACGATTATTCTTCTCCCGGTCTTATGGAGCGACAGTATCCTATCCCCAACTACCACCCCCATCAGCTTTCTCCAATTCTGCACGCACATCCTTGCTTCCATTCCCCTTTCTCGCGGTGCCTTTCCTCCAGCATCCAGATCACAGTCACAATCACAGCACACCCCCCACCAATTCCACCCAACAGTCCGTAGTGTAAAGTGTTCATTATACATTTCCACATCAAGTCCTGCAATCTATCCTCTCATACGCGTCATACAACTCTGTACATGTACATGTATGTTACACTCGAAAAAAATCCCCCCTATTTTCCGCGCCCAATCTCTACTCGTCTAGAACCCATCCCATGCCAACCCAATCCAGTCTACATCGTTCGAAAAAAAAAACACCAACACCGGCTAATCCCCAAAATGCACCACCCTGGTATCTCAAAAGCCAAATAACGCGCGAAAAAGAGCGCTGTACATAAGACAAAAAAAAGGTAATTGCTGCGAAAACGCAATGCGAGCGAGGTCAAACAACCGCATCCCCGAGATAACTGAAATCATCCATCAAGCGATTCGCCTCGCTCCCGCGCTGCACACTCTCGGGCCGGATCTCCGGCGCCGCCGTGATGGTCGTCTTGCTGCCCGCCTCGTCTGCAGGCAGACTGTACTGGAAGCCCAGACCGAAACACGCCGCCTGCCGCCTCGGCGCCGAGTCCGCGTGCTGGATGTCCAGGCCAAAGAGATCTGATCCGAACGCCGAGATGCGGAGGTCGTCGAGGCGTGGGGGTGAGGCAGAGAGGTGCATTTCGTCTTCGGAGTCGCGCAGGGAGAAGCGCGTGGGCGAGCCGGCGTCGCTCGTGAGGGAGGAGAAGGTAGGGGAACTGACGCCGTCGTCCTCGGAGGTGGATGTGTAGGCGGAGGACTCGTTGCTCCAGATGGAGAAGTGGCTGTGGGGTTTGTCTTCGTAGTCGGAGATGAGATCGCCGAGGACAGAGTCTTCGTCGTCGTCTTCAGAGGTTGGGAATGGTTCTTCGGTGAGTGGCTCGGTTGGAGAGGAGCATGCAAATAGTGGTGCGGGTTTCAGGTAGCGAGGGAGTGCTGGGAGCTCTTTGTCTAGTGGCAAGTTACGGAGGCTTGGGCTTGGGCTGCTTCCGTGACTTGAAGTCGGCCGCTCATCTGTAGATGGGGGTGCAAGAGCTGTTGGCCTCTGTAATGTTGGTGCAGACTTAATATCCTCAGAATCCATCTTAAACGTTTGCTGGAGTTTTGGTGTCGAAAGCCAAGGATCATTCGAGAAGAGATGGTGCTGCGCCCTGCGCGAATCCGTGGAGTTGGCGCGTATACGACCACGGTCCAGCTTGAATTCACTCTTGATGACTGTGGATGGGACGTGGGACACATGCCGTGTGTGCGATGGTCTTCTCTCGGCTGACAGCTCAGATGGAGCGAACACGGTGTCGTGAACAGGACCAACTGGATTTGATCCGAGTGGGCAGAACCCGTTCCTAGACATTGGGGGTGGGCGTGTTGATGTGACTGGAGCTGAGGTAGTCTCTCTTGGTGCGCTTGTGGGCGCAGGTCCGAGTTTGGGCGCTGGTCCGAAAGAACCTAGAGGAATGAGGTCAAGGTCATCAGCTGTTGTGCTGACTAGTGTTGGTAGGCCAATTTCCAGCTCCTGAGATTTCGATGAGCTGCGCGATCGGGATCCTGAGCGCTTAGAGGACAGCTTGTCCTTGAAGCATTTGAAGTCATTCAAGAGGGGAGTGGACGGCATATGCGGCGAAGCAGATGCACTTCGTGCATGTCGCATGCCGTCTGGAGACAAGAAAGCTTCCGGTGGAGGGTAGGTCGCAGACCTTGGAGCCCACGGTGATGGTAGGGGAAGCGGGGAATTGGGGCTCGCTCTTCCTGAGTGTGGCGATAGTCTTAGAGGCTTAGGTGGCACTGGGTTCAGATAGCGATCATGTGGATTGCGTGTGAAGCCATCGGAGGGTGCCGAATTGTTACTGCAGTGTCCCTCGGTAGGTAGCTCCAGGAGATTCAGGCGTTGACCCGGCAGAAGGGGACAAAATGTAGTCGAAGGCTCCGACGGATTATGGCATTCATCATCGTCATCAACCTTGTACTGTGGCATGTCAATATGTAGCTGCAATGTGAGGTTGGACTGACTCACGTAGTACCAATATGTGCCACCCATCTTTAATGGTCCGTTACGCTTTGGTACGTGCTCTTCCAGGTCTCCGTCGCAGATGATGTCGGAGAAGGTGAAGCAACCTCGCCAGTAGTCACGTCCCCTTCGTGCGTCGAGCTCAAGTCGATATGGTTTCGAGAAGTTGTCCCACGATCCGAGTAAGACTAAACTCCTCAGTGCAACGGGACAATGGCTTAATGGCAGTCAGTGGTGGTTGCCTTAGGTTGGGGGCAGGAAAGGGTAGACATACAACAAAAAAGTATGGAGCGCTGTGTTGTCCATGACCGCGAGTTTGGGTCAGCTAAGCTGTCAAGGGTAAGGAAGAGACTTTTGAGGCGTGTGCGCGTCTATATCCTAGGCGGTTGTGAAGTGTGCATATGCCCGTGTGTGTCATAAATAGATAGCCATGCCAAACAGGAAGGTGAGAATGTTTTAGCCAGCTCTTCCTGAATGGTCCAGTCACGAAACTGTTCAACGAGTCGAGATAAACGAGTCCTTGATTGGTGGGCAATCGACGGCGTTTGGGTGAATGTTGAAACTAGACCCTGGCCACTTGACGTATGCTTGCGGCAAGGCTGACAGGGTGCAGCATGAAGCAGCAAGGCCAGTCGGGGAAAGCTAGAAGAAACCAAGGGACGCCGCTTAATGCAGGACCTTGACCGGTAGGAAGGAAAGTGTTGGATCGTGGAGTCGGATGGTTGTTGTGGTCGTCCAAGATTGGTCCAATTGACGCCCGCTGGTGTTGTGTGGGCGGAGTTGGTGAGAAAGCAGCCTGAGCGCTTAAAGACGACGTCCAGATCAGTGAGATATGCAGTATAGTGAAACACGATATGGTGTGGGGTCCAAAAAGCACTCGATACTGTGTAACTGGGTGTAGAGGAGAAAAGACGAGCGATGCTGCGCAGAAGTCCAAGTTGTACCTCAGCTGGCAGGAAGCTAAGGTCAGCCACCAATTGCGCCTTCTGTACCAAAGTCGGACAAGAGCACTCGTCGAGTGTATTTATTGGAAGCGGACCTCAAACACGAATAAGTGGGTGGGCATTGTAGGCATAAGTAAAAACGGCCTCTCGTTGGCCGCAAAGGTTGGCCGGTGAGGAGCCGTCCCCGTTCCTTCATCTCCTGCCGTGCAATCCATGGTAGACATGATTTCCCTGGACCTGGGAACCGTTGACTGGTAAGGGGTGAACCACAATACCGCTGATAAGCTTCACTCGTTACTTTGGACTAGTAAGCTGGCCATGTCTTGACAGTTTTCTCACTTGCAGGATCGGTGTCCCGAAAAAGCATGCAGCCAGGGGTTTGGCGAGTCGTACTCGGGAGCTGGCGATCTCATCTCACCACCTCACATCACTTCCCCTGTTGTCGGCGTCTCACGCACGGCTCTCTATGAGCGCGCGGTTACATCTGCAGCAAGGGCATGTACCCACTTGATTGGTTTTGGTTCGGCGCCAAGTTGCGGCAAGAGCGACAAGCGAGCGAGCGAGTCGTGCCTTACCCCTGTCGCCGCTCACGAGGAGGGGACGCTAGCAAGCCGCCGGCTTTAATCTCGAGCAGGTGCATAACGCATAACAGGAACCTGAGGCTGCAGAGGCTGCCGTGTTATTAAGTATCGTCCTGCAAGTCCGTGGAGTCGTATGAGAGATTTTTTTTAATTTTTTTTTTGAGGTGACACAGCGCAACGCTTTGCAAACAGCCCGACTTTTGGTACCACAATGCCCAGCGCTCTCCTCATCCGGAGCCGACTCCGTATCCAGCACAACAGCCTCGAAGCGCCGACTGTGGCACAGCTGCATGTTCGATGAGCTATCGCCAACCACTACTGCTGCAGACATACCGCACTGCCATGGAAATGATGCCCTCGATGATGCGACCATGACATGCAAGACGGACTTCGGCAAGTTTTGCTCGCGCTAATCTACAAGGAAAATCTTGCTGGTCTCAACTCCACTTGCTCGTATGTTTCCGAGTTTACCGTTGAAATGGCCCACTGTTACTTGAACGAAAATTCTGACAGGTCTGTGGTACATCCCTTTCTTTAGTTGACAGCACATCGATGTGCGACGTGCGACGTGCAACGGCCCTAAACACAATCAGCTTTGAGTGGC
>Ga0265780_10006299_pt1 | contig 14749 bp, 9 predicted proteins | sample P1T30metagenome_FD_192432 | JGI IMG/M metagenome (GOLD analysis project Ga0265780, IMG submission 192432) | Plant litter microbial communities from East Loma Ridge, Irvine, California - P1 T30 | ecosystem: Environmental > Terrestrial > Plant litter > Unclassified | place: USA: California... | reverse complement strand
ACGTGTTGACATCGTATAGTGTTGGACATGCATGCTGGGAATTGTGGTGGATGGTAGCCTCTAGGCTAACGGATCCGGCGCGTGGTGCGCTCAGCGATGACGTAGACGACGCGTCGGCGAACAATTGCCAGCTTTGGGAATATCGAGACTCCGAGACGTTTCGACAACGCGTTATTGAGCATGGAATCCGATGCGATTCTCTGCCTCACATGGATAGTATGGAGTCTATGGAGGGCGACGACACTGGATGGACTATTGCACCACATCAGCTACCCAGGTACCGTTCACCATCGCAGCGCGTCTCTTCAAATCAGTCTGTCGCGATAATCATTCTGCACCAACGGTCCATCGACACGAAAGACTGTCACAATGCATCACACGACTCGAGCATATGTTTACGCATACGTCTACCAGGAAAGGGCGTGACAGAGGACTGTCAGGGAGCACGAGCCGAAGAGAGGTGATTACGGCTGCTGTTGAATTCAATAATGTCAGGACAGCGACCAAACCTTCCACAATCCACGACTACGCTATACACTTTGTGGCCTTGTAGGCTGCCGGAAATACCTGCGCCAACTCACGCACCAGACATCAAGTCACACAGAATACGCGTCGAGTCCATGTCTGGCTGTCGCAGTCAACTATTCATCAATCCAGTCCTCGTATATAAATCCTCGAGGTTCTGCCTTTAATTCCTACTCCTCGATCATATCAAGCGCATCTAACATAACGATTACTAGTAGTTTTCAGCTTCCAATTTATACACAAAGCAGCCGCAGCCAGCCCTAAACGTCTAAGCACCAAAAACCACACACATATCCGCCAAAACCCGCTCAACATCATGTTTCCAGGCGGCCGCTCGTACTACCCCTACCAAAACTCTCTTCAAGACGCAAACAACGGTGGCGGCTTTTACCCCGACCGCATGTATTCGCACCAGCCCGGAGCCCGTCGCGGCGAGACACGATACAATCAACTCCACGGCAGTGGCGACAGTGGTTGGAGTTATACCGGCGGTGGAAGGTATGGAAGGTTTGAGCCGTACGATAGGAGGGGCCCGCAGAGGCGGAGACGCTGATGGTAGGGGCAAGAAAGTGGTTCAGAGAGAGGAGAGACACCATTAAAGTTCGGGAATGAGGAAAATTGGATATCATGAGAATCAATGATGATCATTGTCATTGTAATAGTTTCATGCCTAAACTATCCGTACAATCACTGCGTTCAGTGCAGCCTGAAGATTTCCTCAGTGTCCCTTCTCCGTGTTAACCCTGTTTCGCAAAAGCCCAGATCTGCCGGAACTGAGGATACAATACTGGTACCGCGTTGGGTACAGCGTTATACTCGGCATATCTCTTGATCGTCTCCATCTCTTTTCTCTCGATTTGGCTCTCTTCGATCGGTAAGTCCATTGTAGTGCCGTTGCTTGTGGTGATGCGAGCGAAATATTCCGCGTGACCTGGCGGGTAAGTAGATGTTGTGCCGTTAATGAGGGGCGTTTTTGCAACAACTGTAGGTGGTGGCGTTGGCGGCACCGCCTGGTAAGGAGATTGGTAGGGCTGGTGCGAAGACGGCTGAAGGGCGGGGGAGCTGGTCCTGCTAATACCGATGCTCAAGAAGTGATTATCCGGAAGCTGCGAGGGTGCAACGCTTCCCAAACCGTATGAAAGCGTAGCACTGGCTTCTCTGACAATGGGAGTAGGCTTTATAGTCTCCTCATGGCTAGCCGCCGCATGGTCTTCGACACCACTCATTACCTCGTCTTCTTCGGGAGTGGATGATCCCTTTGAGCTTCGTTTGGATTTTGATGGCTTTACCGAGGTTGAAAGCGACCGTTTGACCGGTGCCTTGATAGGCGGTTTTGCCATCGACGTTGCATCTGGCTTGCTGATTTCGGGCGCGTTCAGATTTGCTGCCGCAGAGCGTCTGGTAGCTCGACGTGTTACCATCTGAGGCGGATCCTCTGTCTCTGTGACCTTCTCGTCTTGTTCTTGAGCTGGCTCTTGATCTGATGTGTGGCTTCCGTGCTGCTCGGACTTCCTTGGGCGGCCGACTATTCCACCGTGTTTACCCCGCTTCCGGTCTCCAGACGTGGCAGTTGGATCACTCTTTCTTTTGATGGACTTCCTAGACTTAGGAGGCAGCTTGTCCAAATTTGACGGTACTGGATCAGCCGCGGCTGCAAGAAGATACGCAGGCGTAGATCCCGAGTCGGACGCTACTTCGTCCTCCACCTCGGCCTCTTGCTCGCTTGCGGCTGCAGGGGATGCAGCTAGATCGGTTGTGGATGATGCGACGATGTCAAAAGCTGGGTTGACAGAATTGACATCTTCTACTCCATTCATCTCCTCAGCCCCATGGCTAGACACTGGAGGCGAAGGCGGCTGAGCATCTGCCATGAAATCTTCATCTTCGGCTGGTACAGTCGCTGGTTTTTCGCCGACTGTGCTTGGTGTAGGTGATTCCAGTTTCTTCATATTTCTCAAGCCCGTACGGGGCTTGACTGCCTTCTTCGGCTTCTTAGCCTTTTTGGTCTCGGGCTCGACGTCGTCCTTGGGAAGGTAGCGTCCATTTGGGCCGCGAACCTTACCCGCGCCCGCATCTCGTACTGCCGACTCTGCCTGCAAGTCCTCGCTGGGGTTGGAGCTGATGTGACGCGTCACGGTACCGCCTACGGGCTCTGATAGAAGAGCGTCACTATCGTCGTTAGGTGGGGTCTGGCCAAGAGCTTCTTCGGCTTTAGGCAAGCCCGATGCGGGTGGCTCGGTCTGAGACATTGTATGGCCGTCTGGTTGTGAGGAGAAGTCTAGCGCTTTTTTGTCAGCATGATGAAGGAAGCAAAAGCGAAAGTGAGCCATGCGATGTGGGGTAAAGTGAGGTAATCAAGCGAGATTGGGTGAATTAGGTGACGGTAACATACCTGTATGCTGCGGAATGCTCTGTGAAGAGGCTGCAGGAATCTGAGACCGATTGGAAGGTACCGCCTGGCTCTCAGAGCTCCACTCTCCAGATGATTTGGAAGTAACATTGGAAGGAAGTGGTACAAGAGTCTGCCGTGTCGGACGTGGGTAAGTCTGCACGTCTGGTTGGTACCGGCTAGGCTTATTTGTAAACGGCACTTGGAGCTTTGGCCCTGCGGAGGCTATGATAGCAGAAGTCAGTATTTGCAGGCAGGATTGGGCGAGAGCTTACTTACCATTAGGGGTGACAAACCCGTTGGGCGGCTGCCCAGCTAGACAAGCTTTCTTCTGCAATCCGTCAATTGGGAACATGACTCCGGGGGCGGCTTCACCGCGCGCGTTATTTCGAACCATCGCTGATGACATCTCCTTGAAATGCATGTCGAGAATTGGCCATTTGTCCTGGGTTTTGCCACTGAGAGACCGCACCCTACGGTAAGCCCTGTCTAATCTGCCGAATTCCTGCGCGGTACGCATCGGTTCTGTTTCGGAAGCGTTCCTGGGCGCGCTGAGGTATCTTTCCTGTATCCATGTAGCGAGCTCGACGTCATCCTGTGTTTCGCTATTGCATAGAACCTCGTGAATCTTCACTAGAGTTGGGATGTCGGCATAACCGAAGCATTCCTCAGGAAGTAGTGCTTCGGAAGCGACGTAATCAGCGGGAGTGTATGGCATGCTGTATGTGGGCGCCATAGTCGTAGTGTTGACGAGAGCTATTTTGGTTTGGGTGGAAGATAGGAAACAGCGTTGGGTGCCCAGGTGTGTGGGAGCCGAGCTATTGCGAACTTATCTGACCACGGTGACCGTGGAGTGAATACAGTTGAATAGATATGGTGCGAGTGGTGTAAGTATTCAAGTCTTGCTATTGTCGCGCGACCCAAGTGAAGCCAGCGGTGAGGATTTTGACCGGGTAGCGGCCGGCGTCGGGCCCACGTGTGCGCCTGCGCAGTGCGAAAAGTGCAAGTGGACGTCGTTGGATCGGACCCAGGCGACTACTGTATGAGACCTGGTGGTAGTACTCGAGAATTTTGAGCAACTGGAGAGTTTAGAGCAAAAGGTGGGGAGCGAGTTGGTGACGGCGAGGGTGGAAGTCCGTGCCCAGTGGTGGTGTTCTAGAAATTCCGTAGCTTCGATGGAAACTTCAGAACGGCACAAAATCTGTCACCACCTTGGGAGCCAAAGAACTTGCCATTTTTTACCCGGCACAACACGTCTAGTACCAGGTGCAGTGTACTGTAAATGTGACTCTTTAGGCATCTTCGTTGAGTGCAAAGAGATCTCGGGATGGTCCGCTGGTACCTGGCTACCTAGGTACCTACTTCGAGCTTTCCCGCCGCCGCGCTGAGTGCCCGCGAACCTGGAACTTTCAACATATGAGCAGATGAGACCCTCAGAAGCGAAACCCTCAGACGTCTATTATATGACTAGCCACTATCAACACACTGGATATTCGCCAGCCCTGAAGCTCACTATCTGCATCTCTATCTAATCTCGGTTCTGAACACCCCCACACACGCGCGAGAGCTCCTCTCCCCAGCCCATCATATCTTCCCTACGCAGATTCGCCTCCGACCCATGTTCCCAGGCCAATCCCCGCGACGTGAGCATACTTCTTGCCATGCTGAAAAGCATCGGCCAAGCGTGGTCATCTACATCGATACCGCGAGGCAACGCATCAAGTATCGATTCTCTGAGCGTGTCTTCGCTGACGGATAGCGGATCGTGATCATCGGCATGATTACGAATCTGATGGTAAAGATGGTTGCTTACATACCAGAGATCGCGAACGACGCGACGACAGCCTTCAAGTGTGAGGCGACTGTTTATCCCAATGATCTCGCCACCGAAGAACAGATACTGCTCCGGTGCAGCATGCGCTCTGTTGGCTACTCCACCTCTTCTATCACTTGCTGGCGCATCTCTGCCGCCCTGGTCTCGTAAAGCTCCGAACGGAACAAATGACCAGCTTTCGGTCTCTTCCGCATCCGTTGTTGACATGAAAAGCTTGTTTCTATCGAGTGGACATGTATTCGCGCCTTTTTGGAACCACTCTTGTATGCATGGCTTCCCAAATATGTGCCCACAAGGACGCAGAAGAACCGGTTCGTGATCTTTTGTGTAACTATCCCAACAAATGTGGCAAGGATCTGCTGCGGAACATATTGCGACGGGTATCAAATCATTCAGATATGCCTCCCTCGTGGGAAGTGGCGTACTAACAGGCATCTGAAACGCTGATGATCTTGGTTTTGGGTTGGATAGTTCACTACGAGAAATGCACGTTAGGAGCCGGGGCTAAGTCTCTTATACTGGTATGACGAACAGGCGTCCAAGAAGTGAGAGAAACACCGGTGAGACGTTACAGGTGACTACTACGGTTTGCTAGACTGATACCTAATTACCGTGTTGGGTGAGATTTCGTCATATGCTACATCACTCCTGACGTAGCTATGTATTTGGGACCGCACAACAAGTGTGCGCGCGCCAATAAGTCCGCATCCTTGCTTCCTTCCGGAATCGGTATCAACACTGTGCTATATCCACTCTAACGTCATAACTTCCGTGGGATGAGTACAACCTCTAAAGCTCGTCCTGGGGTTTTAGGGTCGTTGCCACAGTTTACCGCTTCATTGCTTTGCTGACGCGGTGGCACTCGTCTCGTGGCTCTGCGCGCCGCTTTCGAGACATATCGCAGCTATCAGAGTAGTCTGGTCGGTATCCTACAAGGGTCTGTGTCTTTGTTGGCTTGTAGCATGCTCTTATGGTCTGAGTGAGCTTTGGTATGGGGCTTGTCTCAGCCCGCGATATGATCGAAATGCGTAGCGGAACCGGCGCGTTATTCTTCTGCAGCTGCTCCTTAGTTACAAGGTGCCAAAATATCTTGGCAAAACGCGAACGAGCAGCTGGTGATGATGGCGACCCTATTTGTAGACTTAGACTCAAAGAGCGATTTCGCCACTGAGATTGCAGCGGTCTCAGATCTTTCTCGATCTCTGGATGGTCACTGGACACTACCCAGGCCCCACGCTGGTCCGACAGCCGTATCTTGAAATTAGCGATTGGTGCTGCAACCGCAGTTGGTCCATACTTGGCTACAATGCTCCATGTGTCGTTCCGAAACCATTGCGCTATGTAAGACATGGGTACATCGCAGTACTCCTTACCTCCAGTCTCGCTGGCCGTCTTTCGATCTACCCATATCTTACGCATAAGAAGGTGAGTGCCTGGTCCCGACAAGTCTTGAGGGTTAATTACGGTGCCGAACATGAAGTGTTCCCAGCCATAGCCCCACTCAGCTTCTGGGCAGTCAGCTCGGATGTGCGGCTCCCTTGTATTGCCCCGTCGCAATATTCCCACAGCGTGGGTAATCTCATGCACGAGTGTTGCAGCAAAAAGGAAATCGTGCCGAAACTGCGCACATCGCGACGCGGCTTCGTATTCACCAGTCGAATAAAAGTTACTCAACCAGTCCGCCATTTCGATCCTACAAGAAAATTTGCGCTGGAACGCCGGACAACATGAAGCGACATGGTGTGGACTTGCATTGTCCCGCAGTGAACGGGCGTATACTCGCTTCGCAGACGGTAGGAAGTGGAAGGAAACGCTGTGCCCAAGGCAATGCAAAGCCTCACGCACTCCGGCTAGATATTGACTGCGTTTCTCTTCGGACGCGTTGGCGAGCGGGTCTGAGAGGTAAGTCTTCTTTGCATCGTTAATTATGCCTATCAAGTCGCGTCCGTATAGAAGCGGTACAAAGAAAGCGAGGACGGTGTCATGGCTGAGAAAATGTGATGCCAACCGAAGCATCTGCCGCATAGGCCCGTTACTATCAAACCAACGCCATGTCGGATGGATCGAATTGCGCAAATCTCCAGGCAGAACACTTTCGTCTTCTAGAAGTTTGAACCTGTCGTTTTTATTGCATGCCGCGATCAATCCGATGATACCGGGGTTGGCTTCTGGGGCGACACGTTTCTGTCGCAGCGGCGTCTGTTCCGTCATCGTTTGCGGATATGGAAAGGGTGTTTGCGCACCTGTACTCGTCATAATCCAATGAAGTATACATATTGGGGGCATGACCATTGTGGAGAGCCAACCGCAACATAATGAGACAAAGCGGTGAGTCAAATGAACGACATGCCTGCCAGCTAAGAAGAAGGGTGGCCAGACTAGAACAATGCAGAAACAACACTTGGTTCCTAGAAGTTCGAGAGACATTGTGGTGAGCATGAGAAAGTCACCGTAAAAGAGACTTCATCACTGTGAACCAGGGTGGTGATCGGACGCATTGTGCAGCGATATCTATCGATTCTTCGGAGAAAATTCGGACAGTGGCATTTAGGTAAGTCGAGAAATGAATGTGATAACGACCGCTCTGCGTGTGAGCACACATGTGCCTGAGCCAGCTGGAAGCTATTCTTTAAACGTATTGAAAGACTTGGCGCGCTTTATGATAGATGCGTGGACAATAACGCTGTCGTTCCGAGCTCATGTGGGTGACTGGGGCGGCTTCGTATCTTCGCAACATGTCCAGGGAAACGATCCAGTTGGTACAATGCTGCGAATAGCTTCGAGATACTGCATAAGACTTATAACACACTATCGTTCTTGTCGTGAAAGGAGTGCGTCATCGCAACGAGCTGCAGGTGGAGGTAACAATCAAATTAATATCTCTTAGTGTCGTGCGCATAATAGGGACTTTAGAAGTAGCAAAGCCCGCGCTCAAAGAATGCAATGGTTTTGAAGACTAATGAATGTTGTAATGTTATGATAATCACAGAGTGAAGTTTCGGACGAAAGGACAGCAGCGAAATCGGGACGCGTCGAAAGGCTTGGCGTCATGTGCTAGCGTGTCTTAGCGTGTTCAGACGCGTTTGCCCCGCTGTTTGCTCTCCAGGGACCGTTGGTCACGTCCAACACATTCAATCTCCTCATTCACCGTTACACGCACTAGCGACGAACAACTGGCCAATGCTTCAATGCTCTCAGTCACACCATCCTGCAAACCCCGCCAACCCCGCCATCGCTAGTTCGCAGCTGCATGCACCCGTGGATAGCTCCCACCTAATGCGTCAAATCAGCTTCTGCATACATCAATACATTGCCGCAGCATCTCACTCATGAGCATAACCTAGCAATGGACTGGGACGACTTCCATCGACGCGCCAAGCGTGTTGTACCACAACAGGAGCTCAAAGCACGCCGGTGCTGGATTGGTGTGCTCGATCACCGCAAGTCTACGCAGGATGAGTTCAAGGAAACCGACTTCCTATGGATGATAGGCCACAATGTAAGCTCTATAGCCTTCCCTGTTCCGAGATAACGATGTTTTGGCGGCGTCAATGCGCGCGGAATATACCTGGAATGCGCCGATGCAGTACCACGCCCATCCGCTGACCTGCCTCTAGAAAATTCCTATCAATAAGATTCAGGATACTTACGAGAAACGGCATGATCTTATCGGTGTTCGCATTAGTTACAAAGGCTGTGTCGTCGACCAAAGCGATATCGTCAAGTCATTCTTAGTGCCGGAAGACAGCGTCGTGGTCTTTAATGCCGTAGACCCGCTCAACGCAACGGTACAACATCAAACACAAGACCCTCCATCGCACAGGGAAGAGCTCATTCAAGCCGAGATCGCGCGTCGGCACCAGGAGATTGAGTCTGGTCATGATGCTAAACAAACAGCAAACAGCCATGCCAACCCTGGAACGATGGGAAGAGAGCCACTACGCTATGGTGCCGAGACAGCCTCCATTTCCTCTCATGGTGCATCAGTCCATTCGGCAACTCAACATAATCCCAGCTTTGCTTCGCCGTTGACATCGAGGCATGCCAGTACTTTGAGTAGCCGCGCACCTGCACTCGACTCAGATGGGTACCCGCCGTGGTCTCAATCACGGTCTCCTGTTCGATATTCTGTGCAGAACCGATCTCATCAGCTACCACGGCGCTCTTCTAGTGAACTAAGCACACCGTCAATTCCAGGGGACAATTTCCGCCAGGCAATTCCTCGACCAACCGCTGCTTCAGTTACGGAGGGTGCAGCGCAAGCTGCTCATCGTGAACCTACTGATGCGCGTCCTGCGGCACCATCGATGTACCCAATGAACAATTTTTCCGCCGTCAAGGAGGAGAGACAATCGCCAATCCCTTTGCAACATACGTCCCTTGCCCAAGATGGCCATGTGGAGCCGGAGAGCAGTTTTGACCCGGAGAAGATTTTCAACAGAGATGCCTCGCCGGAACAAGATGTCCAAGAAGAGTTGGGCTCCGTAGATCGATGCATTCGCTCAGTCATTGAGCTACGAGACCCTGACATGCTTGAGGCTGGCGTCTCCACATCGCTCAAAGTGCTCGCAAGCCTTAAAGACAAGTTTCTGAAATACTCAACATCTAATGCGGACGCTGCGGCATGGGCACAAGCCATTGAGAAGCTCATCCCTCAAGCGCAGCGAAAGCGCACTGTGGTCGGCGTAGTGGGCAATACTGGAGCTGGGAAGAGCAGCGTCATCAACGCTATGCTTGACGAAGAGCGGCTCGTACCTACCAATTGCATGCGTGCTTGCACTGCGGTGGTTACCGAGATCTCGTGGAACAGCAGCACTGACCCGGGCTCTAAATACTGCGCCGAGATTGAGTTCATCAGCCAGGCGGACTGGGAGAAGGAGCTCACAGTTCTTTTGCGCGAGTTCCTTTCCGAGAATGGTTCCCTCTCGCGTGAGGCGCAGGATCCCAATTCTGATGCCGGTATCGCATGGGCAAAGTTCCATTCCGTCTACCCGTCCGTCGCCAAAGATGCTTTAGGTGACTGCACCGTTCCTACGCTCATGTCCAAGCGATCCGTTGTCGACGTACTTGGGACTACCAAAAAGATCCACACGGCCAGACCTCAGTCTTTCTATCGAGAGCTCCAACGCTACGTAGATAGTAAAGAGAAGGTCGCAAAGAAGGATAAGAACAAGGAGAAGGTCTCCAAGCCTGCTTTTCAAACCGAGTACTGGCCCTTGATCAAGGTCGTCAAAATCTATACGAAGAGTCATGCACTCTCAACTGGTGCAGTCATTGTGGATCTGCCGGGTGTTCATGACAGTAACGCCGCGAGAGCCGCTGTTGCTCAGGGCTACATGAAGCAATGCACCGGTCTCTGGATCGTTGCTCCTATCAATCGAGCTGTGGACGACAAAGCCGCTAAGACCTTGCTCGGTGACTCGTTCAAACGGCAGCTCAAATACGACGGCGGCTTCTCCAGTGTTACATTCATCTGTTCGAAGACCGATGACATCTCTATCACTGAAGCAATCGACAGTCTCGGGCTCGAAGAGAACGTTGCAACGTTTGAAGAAGAACAGGAACGCCACGATGAGCAGATAAAGCAGATTCGGAGCAAGATTCAAGAGTTGAACGAATCGCGAGAGGTCTATAAGCTTGCGATGTCGAGCGCAAGTGAGGACATTGAGGTGTGGGAATCACTCCAGGAGCAACTGGACGACGGGAAATCTGTGTTCGCACCCCAACCCAAGACTCACAAACGCAAGAAGGCCGTCTCGAATAAGCAGGCACGCAAAAGGAAACAGCTTTTCGATGACGATACAGATGATGATTTTGAGGATTCCGATTCCGATGAGTCTAGGAGCGACGATGAAGTCACATTCCAGGGAGAAAGGAAGCGGCTATCCGAAACTGACATCAAAGAGAAACTGAAGGAGCTAAAGGAAACGAAGAAGAACGCTAGGCGAGAAGGGATAGCAATCAAGCACTCTATGGACGACTTGAAACCTCAAATTCGAGAACTGGAAGCAAAGAAGGATGAAATCAAAGCTGAGATCAGCCGCATTTGTATTGCAGGCCGAAACCAGTACTCCAAATCGGCTATTCAGCAGGATTTCGCTGCCGGTATCAAGGAAATCGACCAGGAAAACGCGGCCGAAGAAGACGAAGACAACTTCAACCCCGACGAGGAGATGCGCGACTATAACCAGGTTGCTAGGTCTTTGCCGGTCTTTTGCGTCAGCAGTCGCGCGTACCAGAAGATGTGCGGCCGAATGCAAAAAGACGATGAAGTGCCCGGATTCCTAACACCCGAAGAGACGGAAGTGCCCCAACTTCAGAACCATTGTAAGAAGCTTACTGAAGGTGGACGCATTCAAACTAGCCGCGCGTTCTTGACCAGCGTCTGCCAAATATTAACCACTTTCAACCTCTGGATGTCAAACCACGGGGCGGGTTCGAAGATGACAGACGAGGACAAGCGCAAGCAGGCCAGCTACCTAGTGCGGCGGCTTACTCAGTTAACGGAAGGATTAGAGGCAGCCATTGGTGCTTGCATCAAAGAGATGCGATCTGAGATGAAGACTCAAATCTTCGACAAATGCCCAGAGCTCATCAACAAGGCCATTGAATCTGCACCAGCTACAGCACATGCTTGGGGTTACAAGGATCAAGGTGGCCTCGCGTGGGGATCCTACAAAGCTGTCGTTCGACGCGACGGCGTTTATCATTCTTCTGCGGCCGGCCACCGTGACTTCAACTCCGATCTTGTGGATCCCATCATCAAGCAACTAGCAACGGGTTGGGAGCGAGCCTTCCAGACGCGCCTTCCAAAAGCATTTGATGCGTATATCAGCAATTCAGGCACACTTCTTCACAAGTTTCACGAAGCCATAGAAGAGCGTGCGAGGACCAGCGGCGTTGGCCTGGCGAATCTCTCAATCTTGAAGACACAGGTCTGCAACTACGAGCAGCTATTCAAGGATCTTGGGGTTACGCTCATCACTCAAATGAACGAACTCCAGCGGGAAGCGAACCGTGACTTCAGCCCTTGCATCGCAGGCATTATGCATGACGTATACGATGTGTGCACAGAAGAGCGTGGCGCTGGATCTTATAAGCGCATGAAACAACACATGGAAGATCATGTGGAGCGGGAGCGACACAGGATGTTCCATGAAGCCATCGCAACAGTCAACAAGCACCTTGATGACATGTGTAAAGCACTACAAGAGTCAATGGAAACCAAGGTTGATGAGATTTTCGTGCAGATGGACAGGGACTATACCCGAGTGCTTGGTGGCGCGGCTGGCTGTCAGCCCCTTAATCTGCAATCAAAAGAAGAGAGGGAGCTGAGGTCGGAAATCAGAGAGATCTTGGCAGGCATCGATGCACAATTTGAGCCCATCGCTCGCGGCGACATCTTAGCAGAGAAAGATGCAGAAAACAGTACAGCCGAGGGAGAAGAGCAGATGGACGTGGATATGGAAGACGACCGCAGCATCGTTGACTCCGCACAGGACTCCGTCGAGGAAGACGTTGATGAGGCAGCTCCGGTGGAGACTGAATCGTCCATGTCCAAGAACGGTGGCGACCATGTCGACCGGCGTGCCCGAGTCGACGACGAGGTAGATGAGGAGATGTAGGTGTGCTCACGACACAGCATCATCTCAGCCGTCGATACCCGTATTGCTTCATTGTTCGCTGCTTTATACCCCAGGCGTTAGTCGAATTGCCAAACGGGCGTTCAAATCGGGATGGTTTTTTCCCCGAATCAGTTGATATGAAGGGCCTGATTAGGTTGACTCGCGAGCACACGTGAGAGGAACTGGTCTATTCCGGTGATAATACGAGAGGAACGAGCGATCTTTCTTGCAATTTCAGTCGGTACTTCTCCGGTGTACATGGTGTCTTTAGCCAGTCATTTCTGGGCCGGGTGGAGACATGGATACTTGGTGTCAGTGCGTTACCAATGCAGTCTCCAAAACATCTCCATGAACGTGCACTCGTGAAAGTGAACCCATCGGTAATGTATCAGCATCTCATACAAAGAGAAACCGAACACTCTGGAGCCTACATCAAATTGGGAGAATGCAAAGTATATGATCTAATGTCAATGTAGGCTCTAGGTGTTCACCTTTCCGCAGAAGGTGTCAGAGTCAACAAGTCTTTTGTTCAAGCGCTCCTGAGCGTCTATTGTCCTTAAGCAAACCCCGTAAACGCCGCGTCGTTATGCCATGCCCGATACCAATGTATTGCCACGTCTAATCGTCCCACTCCTCGTCCAGGTTGTCTATTAACCTATCCTCATCTTCATTCCTTCGTCCCCTCCGTCCGCTATCCTGGCCGAGCGAGACGCGACTGTAGCCCCGGCGGGAAGGCATGAAGCGCGCACACGACGAAGTAAGAATGATGAACATGTCCTTCACGATGTCAGCAACACCAACAAGACATTCGAGCGTCTGTCATCACCACCGGGCGCTACTACTACTCCTTCTACGACAACAGCGGAGTAGACTTACAGAGAAGAAGCGCCAGATGCCTGCCCACATGGCGTAGTTGGGCAGCTGTCTCCATCCGCGCTGGTGCATGACGGTGCGTTGGTAGACACAACCACCAGCAAAGTATACGGCTACGGCGATCATGACGATGACACCGAAGACGCCGCCGGGGCCTAGTGCTTGGGTATCCTGGTGTACGCCGCCGCATGCGAAGGGCGAGCGGCCTTCGAAGAAGTACGAGCAGTCGTCTACCGCCGCGACGAAGGACACACTTGTTTTCGCGAGAGGGTCGTTGTCGCAAAGCAGAGAGATGATGGTAGTCTTGCGGCGCTCAGTCTTCTTTGAGCCTTTCTTTTTGTCTCCGTCGTCCTGGTCATCGTCATCGTCGCCGTCAATGATCTCGCGGGTGTCAAGAGAGGTGGGTTCGAGCGTGCGCTTGGATTTCGAGGACAGATCTGGGCAGAGCGAACCTCCGGTGTAGTTTAGAATAAGCTTGCGACCGCGGAAGATGGGTTCTGAGTTCTCGAGACTGGAAATCGCAAGGTGTCAGCATTGCGCTCCAATGGATCCTTCTGCCTGGTCGTGAACGAGCATCTTAAGCCCCTCCATCTATCCTCACTTTGTAGGGTGTCAAACTCACCCAATAGCCCATTGCTTGTCTCCTCTCTCGTAGAATGCGCTGACGTTCTTCCAAAGGCCCTTGTCTAGATCTTGCACCTTGTCCAGCTCCTCCACTACAGGTCCACAAAAGTTGATTGTGAAGTTGGCATTGTAATCGTAGCCCTTGGCATGCCAGCTGCCTTCTTCGCCCTCCTTCTTGCTACTTTTCTTGCCGTCCGACTCCGATGGTGGCTGGCGGCGCATAGGGTTCAGGTCGAAGAAGCGCTCGGACGTGGGTGAGATGACGGTACATGGCTTGAGCTGTTTGTCCGAAGCGGCCGCTGCGAATGGGCCCGACGCTGCCAGAAGCAGGAGCGAGTATAGTAGGGATATCATCGCGTGGTTGATCGGCGCACTACGCACTATGAGGGTCGAGGCGTGGTGACGGTGAAGGTGGAGCTGATACGATTGTCCATCTTCGCAACACGTTGACTTCCGGCGCCGCGCCTTCCATGTCGAGTGCCTTGCAGCGGCAGTAACGACGGGCGGTAGCGCCCAAAGCAGCTAGCGCGGCCAAGATGGCGTGTGCGCGTCATTACGGCTGCAATGGAATCCGAGGTCCCTTTCATCGTCTGATGCGCCCAGCCTCATTCATTGCTATATAGGACACTACACCCGTGGCTGTCTTTGGTTCAGGCGGCGCGACAATCACCCTCGGCGAAGACAACAACTGCGACAAGGAACCTCTGTTGTGACGACGCGACCGGACCCCTATTCCTCGAGCTCCCTCATTCGGCGGATCTAGCCGGAACGGAAAGAGCTGGAGAACGCGACAATTCGACATTGAAAACATGTCGAAAGCGAAGACTGACAAGGCGACTAAGTCGCTGGCTGAAGAGCCTCATGGCTATGAGTTTCTAG
>Ga0265780_10006298_pt1 | contig 14750 bp, 15 predicted proteins | sample P1T30metagenome_FD_192432 | JGI IMG/M metagenome (GOLD analysis project Ga0265780, IMG submission 192432) | Plant litter microbial communities from East Loma Ridge, Irvine, California - P1 T30 | ecosystem: Environmental > Terrestrial > Plant litter > Unclassified | place: USA: California... | reverse complement strand
CGCACGACGAGCCCGCCGGGCAGCCCGGCCGACGAGCCGAGCCCGCCGCCGTCGAGCCCGCCGCCGTCGAGCCCGCCGCCGCCGACCCCGACCCCGCCGACCCCGACCCCGCCGTCGCCCCGCGCCCAGGTCGGCCGCCAGAGCGTCGCCCCGGTCAACGACGCCACGTACGGCGTGTGGGGATCGGTGAGCACGGCGGTCGGCGTCCCGCGCTGCACCTCGACGCCGTCCTCGAGGACGACGACCCGGTCGGCCAGGGCGACGGCGTCGACGGGGTCGTGCGTCACGAGCACGGTCGCGGCCGACACGTCGCGCAGCACGTCGCCGAGCGCCGAGCGCAGCAGCACCCGCGACTCGGCGTCGAGCGCCGCGAGCGGCTCGTCGAGCAGCAGGAGGCGCGGGTCGGGAGCCAGCGCCCGCGCCACCGCCACGCGCTGGGCCTGGCCCCCCGAGAGGGCTCCCGGCGTCCGCCCGGCGTGCTCGGCGAGGCCGACGCGGGCGAGCTCGGCCCGGGCCCGCGACCGGGCGTCGGTCGCCGGGACGCCCCGGGCGCGAAGGCCGAAGGCGACGTTCTCGAGGGCCGAGAGGTGGGGGAAGAGCCGGTAGTCCTGGAAGACGGTGCCGACACGACGAGAGCGCGCGGGGACGTGCACGACCCGACGACCGTCCGGCCCGCCGGCCGGCCCGCCGGCCCGCACGCCGTCCGGGGCGGGCTCCGAGCTCGAGTCGAGCACCTCGCCGTCGAGGACCACGGTCGACGACCCCGCCGACAGCAGGCCGGCGAGCGCCGACAGCACGGTCGACTTCCCCGCGCCGTTCGGTCCGAGCAGGGCGACGACCTCTCCCCGGGCGACCTCGAGGTCGAGGTCGAGGGCGAAGCCGCCGCGGACGAGTCGCAGCCGGGCGACGAGCCCGGCAGACCCGCCGCCGGCAGACGCGCCGCCGGCAGACCCGCCGGCAGACGCGCCGCCTGCAGACGCGCCGCCTGCAGACCCGCCGCTGGCCGGCCCCCCGCTCACCGCACCCCCGTCGTCAGCCACCGGTCGCGCAGCAGCAGCAGCACCCCGACGCCGACCGCGAGCAGCACGAGCGAGACGGCGACCGCGCTCTCGGGGTCGCTCTGCTGGGCCAGGTAGACGCTCGTCGGCAGGGTCTGGGTGCGTCCGGGGAAGGTGCCGGCGAAGGTGATCGTGGCGCCGAACTCGCCGAGGGCCCGCGCGAAGCAGAGCACGGCCCCCGCCGTCACGCCCGGTGCCACCAGCGGCACCGTGACCCGGCGGAAGGTGTACCAGCGCGACGCCCCGAGCGAGGCCGCGGCGCCCTCGAGCCCGCGGTCGACGCCGCGCAGCGCCCCCTCGACGCTCAGCACGAGGAACGGCATGGCCACGAACGTCTGCGCGATCACGACCGCCGCGAGCGTGAACGGGATCGTCACGCCGAAGGCCGCGTCGAGCGGGCGTCCGAGCAGTCCCGTGCGGCCGAGCAGGTAGAGCAGGGCGATGCCGCCGACGACGGGCGGCAGCACGAGCGGCACGGTGACGACGGCGCGCAGCAGGCGCCGAGCCGGGGCCGGCCAGGCGTCGCTGGCCGTCAACAGCCACGCGAGGGGGACCCCCAGCAGGAGGCTCACGACGGTCGCCAGCGCCGCGCTCGTCACCGAGACCCGCAGCGCCTCCACGACGGTCTCGCTGGCGAGCCGCGGCCCGAGCGTGGTCCACGGGGCCCGGGCGAGGAGCGCGACCGCGGGCAGCACGAGGAGGGCCAGCCCGAGCAGCGCCGGCACGAGCACGGCGACGGGCAGGCGGGTGTCGCCGGGGGCGCGGGTCCGGGCCACGGCGTGCTCAGTCGACCGTGAAGCCGGCGGCGGCGAGGGCGTCCTGACCGGTCGAGGACAGCACGTGCTGCAGGAACGCGTCGGCGAGCGCCGGGTTCGGCGCGTCGACCAGCCGGCCCGCGAGGTACGACGTCGTCGGGGTGGTGTCGCCACCGACCTCGACGCCCTCGACCGCGTCGCCCGCGGCCTCGACGTCGGTCCGGTAGACGAGGGCGGCGTCGACCTCCCCGAGCTCGACCTTGGTCAGGGCGCTCTTCACGTCGGGCTCGAGGGTGACGGGGGTCACGCTGACGCCCTCCGAGTCGAGCACGGTCGTCGCGAGGGCGCCGCACGGCACCTCGGCGGCGCAGAGAGCGACGGCGACGTCGGGCGAGGCGAGGTCGGCGAGCGAGGCGACGTCGGCGGGGTTGCCCGGCGGCACCGCGATCTCGAGGCGGTTGCGCGCGAACGTGGCGGGCTCGCCCTCGACGAGGCCGGCGTCGGCGACGGTCGTCATGGTCGCGGCGCTGGCGCTGAAGAAGTCGTCGACGGGGGAGCCCGCGGTGATCTGCTGGGCGAGCGCCGAGCTGCCGCCGTAGCTGAGGGTGACCGTCGTGCCGGGGTTCGCGGCCTCGAAGTCGGCCGCCAGGGCGTCGAAGGTCTCGGTCAGCGACGCGGCCGCGAGCACGGTGATCTCGCCGGTGAGGCCCGGCGTGGCGCTCGCGCCGACCGTGCCGTCGGCGGTCGTGTCGTCGCCGGCGCCGCTCGACGAGCACGCGGCCAGCGTCAGCACCGCGACCGCCCCGAGCGCGGTCAGGGCGGTGAGGGAGGAGGAGGCGCGGGTGCGGCGCCGGGTCGTCATCGGTCGTCCTCGGTGCCGGTGCCGGTGCCGGTGGTGGTCGGTCCGGCCTCGCCGAGCCGACCGAGCGTGACGCTGACGTTCGTCGCCTTGGCGCTCGCCACGACCGGGCTGCCGATCTCGAGCCCGAGCTCGTCGGCGGCCTCGCGGCTGATCAGCGACACCACGCGGAACGGGCCGGCCTGCACGTCGACCTGGGCCATGACCGCGTCGCGGACGATCGCGGTGACGACCCCGGTGAAGCGGTTGCGCTCGGAGATCGTGGCCCCGGAGTCGTCGCGGTGCGCGGCCGCGGGGGCGGCGGCCCGCGCGGCGTCGGCCTGCTCGCGGGCGAGCCGGGCGAGCTGGCCGCCGGCCACCACGAGACGCCCCCCGGCGCCGGCGACGAGGTCGAGGCGGCCGGAGTCGGCCCAGCGGCGGATCGTGTCGTCCGAGACGCCGACCAGCGCGGCGGCCTCGCTCACGCGGTACCAAGTCTCGGGCATGCCCCGATCCTAGGTGCAGCACCGCACCTGCGGCGACACGAGGCCTATCGCTCCGCTGCTGCGGCCGTCGTCGACCGTGGTCGTCGGACGGAGCTCGGCAGCTCGCGCACGCGCCCCGGCAGCTGCCGGATCCGTCTTCCCTCGTCGAGCACGACGTCGGCGAGGCGGTCGAGCCACCCCGGCCCCGACCGCACGATCGACGCGAGCACGATGACCAGCACCGCCGCCGCGAGCGACGACTTCTGCAGGGCCATGCCGGGCTGCAGCTGCCGGACGAGCAGGGCGACGGGGATCGCGAGCCACTCCCACCGGCCGGTGAGCGCGACGAACGGCACGAGCAGCAGGGCGTACCAGGGGTAGCGCGGGCTCACCGCGACGAGCGTCACGCCGATCATGACGAGCTGGCCGAGCCACGGGTCGGCCGGGGGCGTGCGCCGCCAGACGACGACGGCCGTGACGAGCAGCACGAGGGCGACGACGGGCGTGGCGACGGCCTCGGGCACGAAGGCCGAGGCGAAGACGAAGCGGCTGCCGTCCTCGTAGCCCTCCTCGGTGAGGTAGCCCGGCAGGTAGCCGAGCACGCCGAGGCCGGTCGACAGCACGTACGGCACGTAGAGCAGCAGGAAGGTGACGATCGACGCCGCGACGACCTTCCACGGCTGCCGGCGCAGCAGGGCCGGCGCCGCGATCACGGGGATGAGCTTCGTGGCGATCGCCGCCCCGAGCGCGACGCCGCCCCGCCAGCGCTGTCCGGTCGCGACGAAGAGGGTCGCCGCGACGACGAGCACCGCCCCGAGCAGGTCGACGTGCGAGTTGGTCACGCCCTCGCTCATGACGAGCGGGCACCAGCCCCACAGGGCGGCCCAGCGCGGGTCGAGCCCGCGGCGGCGGAGGGTGACGAGCAGCGCGATCGTCGTGCCGAGCACGAGCAGCGCGCCGGTCAGCTGCAGCGGGAAGAACTCGGCGTCGGGCCCGACGACCGCGCGCACGCCCCAGAAGTACAGCTCGGCGGCCGGGGGGTAGATCGTCGGCACCTCGGGCCGGTTGATCGCCGTGCAGACCACGTCGCCCGTCCCGGTGTCGTAGGCCCGGTGGATCTGCCGGTCGGGCCGGCTGCAGCGCTGCCCGATCGTGCCGTCGTCGCGGGTGAAGTCGGCCGCGGGCGGGAAGATCCACTCCGGCCGCAGGTCGCGCAGCTCGCCTGCGTCGGGCGTGTAGGCGTAGGGGGAGGTGCCGTCGACCTGCACGATGCCGTCCCAGGCGTAGCGCGCCGGGTCGGTGCTCGTGTTCGGCGGGCCGGTGAGGGCCGCGGCGCCGACCAGCGCGGTGCCGGCCAGCACGAGCGCCGTGACGGCGCGGGCGGGCACCCGGCGCAGCAGCAGCACCGCGAGGGCGAAGAAGCCCCAGCACACGGCGGTCCAGACGAGGTAGTCGCCCCGCAGGTCCTTCTCGAGGAACCCGATGCTCGTGATGCCCCAGGCCACCGAGACCGCCAATCCGGCGACGGCCACGGCCGCGAATAGAGTACGCACGCGACCAGTCTGGACGACGCCGTCCGAGAGGGCTCGTCGCGGCACCACGATCAGGACGAAGCACCCATGAGACAGCTGCTCTTCACCCTCCGCACGGCGGTCTCCTCGCCGACCCGCAACGCGCGCACCGCGACGGTGCTCGGCCGGCTGCTCGGCGCCCTCTTCCTCGTCTGCCTGCTGACCGGCCTCTACAGCCACTTCCTCCAGGAGCCCGCCGCCTGGATGCGCTTCCCGACCCGGCCGACCTGGCTCTACCAGGTGTCGCAGGGCGTCCACATCACGGCGGGCATCGCCTGCATCCCCCTGCTGCTCGGCAAGCTGTGGGCCGTCTTCCCCCAGCTCTTCCAGTACCCGCTGGTGCGGCACCCGGTCCAGCTGCTGGAGCGCGCCTCCATCGCCCTCTTCGTCGCGTCGTCGCTGCTGCAGCTCGTCACGGGACTGCTCAACACGTACCAGTGGTACCCCTGGCCCTTCCCGTTCAAGCAGGTGCACTTCGCGCTGTCGTTCGTCATCATCGGCTCGCTCGCGGTGCACATCGCCGTCAAGCTGCCGCTCATCACGCGGTACTGGCGGGCGCGCGACAGCTACGACGAGCGCGGCGTCTTCGTCGAGCCCGACGGCGCCCTCGACCCCGCGCGGGCCGAGCACACGGCGACGCGGGAGCTCGCCGCCCTCCGGGGCCGGCAGGAGGCGCGGGTCGCGTCCCGACGACGCCCCGCCCCTGAGTCGCCCGCCCCCGCGCCCGCTGCCCGGGCCTCGACGCCGGCCCCGGGCCTCCGCGGCCTCGTCGGCCGGGTCGCCCGGTGGATCGACACGGCCCGCGAGGGCGACGGCGAGCCCGCCCGGGTGCGCGTCTCGCGTCGCGGCTTCCTCGGCGCGATCGGCGTCGCGACCGGCGGCGTCGTCGCGCTCACCGCGGGGCAGTCGTTCGCCGTGCTCTCGCCGCTCAACGCCTTCGGACCGCGGCAGGCGGGCCTCGGCCCGAACGACCTCCCGATCAACCGCACCGCCGCCGCGGCGAAGGTGCTCGAGACCGCGATGGACCCCGACTGGCAGCTGACGGTGTCGAACGGCTCGCGGTCGCGGGCGTTCACCGCGGCCGACCTCGAGGGGATGACGCAGGGCGACGAGCGCCTCCCCATCTCGTGCGTCGAGGGGTGGAGCCAGACCGCGTCGTGGCGCGGCGTGCGGCTCGTCGACCTCATGGCGCTCGTCGGGGCGCCGGCGGACGCCCGCCTGAAGATGACGAGCCTGGAGGAGCGAGGAGGCTACCGCGTGATGCTCATGGGCCCCGAGTACGCCACCGACCCCGCGACGCTCGTCGCGCTCGAGCTGAACGGCGAACGGCTCGACATCGAGCACGGGTACCCGGCGCGGATCATCGCGCCCGGGCGGCCCGGGGTGCTGCAGACGAAGTGGCTGAGCACGATCGAGGTCGTCCGATGACCGCCCCCGGGGTGCCCGCCTCGACGGGCCGCGGCGTCCGCGTCGCGCGCGCCGTGCTGGTCGTGGTCGGCGTGCTGCTCATCGCGCTCGGAGGCTACGTGCTGACCCAGACGGTGCGTCCGAACCGCTACGGCGGACTCCTCGTCTGGCTGATCGGCTCGGTGATCGTCCACGACGCGATCCTCGCCCCGCTCGTGGCCGGCGTCTCGCTCGTCGTCCGCCGTGCCGGGCGCCGCGTCCGGCCGGCCGTGCTCGCGATCGTGCAGACCGCCGTCGTCGTGGGGGCGATCCTCTCGATCGTCGTCGTGCCCGAGATCATCGCGAAGGCCCGCGGCACGAAGAACGACACCGTGCTGCCCTTCGACTACGGCGCGCGCCTCGGCGTCATGTGGCTCGTGATCGCCGTGCTCACGGCGCTCGTCGCGACGGCCTGGGTCATGCTCGCCCGCCGCCGCGAGGCCCGGCGCTAGGACGCGCCTCGGCGCGGTCCGCCGCCGGACGGCCCCCCGCGCACGGCGAGCGAGGCCCACCGCGTGCGGCGAGGCCCGCCGCTAGCCGCGGACGACGCGGCAGAAGGTGCGCTCGCCGACCGACCAGGTCTGCGAGACGCGCAGGCCGGCGGTCGCGGCGTGCCGGCCGAGCGCCTCGCGCCCGACCTCGGCCCACGGGAAGGTCGCGCTCGCGCGGCCCTGCTCGTCGACGACCTGGGCGTCGTAGACGACGTCCGTCTCGGCGTCGGGGGCCGTCTCGACGACGACCGAGCCCGATCGGGCCACGACGGCGGAGGCGCGGGCCACCAGGGCTCCCGGGTCGCCCCCGATGCCGATGTTGCCGTCGAGCAGCAGGGCGACGTCCCACGTCCCCTCGCCGGGCACCGCGTCGAAGACCGAGCCGGCGACGACGGGCAGGCCCGCGTCGGCGGCCATGGCGACCGCCGTCGTCGAGACGTCGACCCCGAGGGCGTCGAGGCCGCGCTCGACCGAGGCGCGGACCATGCGGGCGGGGCCGCAGCCGATGTCGAGCACCGAGGTCGCGCCGAGGATCGTGCTGAGGTCGGCGGCGTCGGCGCCGCGGCTCCACCGGGCCACGTCGAAGGCGTCGGCGGCGGGCGTGGCGAGGGCGGGGGCGCCCGGGCCGGCGAGGAGGGCGCCGCCGAGGGCACCCCGCGAGGGGACGGCCGGGCGGGCGCTGCCCGGCGAGCGGACGAGCTGGAGTCGTCCCTCACGGCGGAGGGCGCGGGCGTAGGGCTCCGCGCCTCCGGAACCGAAGGTGGGCTGGGGGTCGGTCGCGATGGTCACGAGCGGGCCTCCTCTGTCGTGGTGCGGGTTCGGGGCGCGTCGCCCGAGGACTCGGGATCGACCCGGCGCAGCGTCGCCGCGAACGACGAGCCGGGGGCGGCCGCGGCGGCGAGGCGGGCGTCGTCGATCGTGTCGACGTCGACGAGCTCGGGCAGGCGGCCGACGCGGAGGCCGGCGGAGGCGAGGCGGGCGAGCTGGTGGGCGCCCGTGTCGTCCTGCGACATCGGAACGCCGCGCAGCAGGTCGCCGGTCGGCCGGGCGAGCGCGAGCGCCCACCAGCCGCCGTCGTTGGCCGGGCCGAACCAGGCGTCGACGTCGTCGGTCCACGCGTCGAAGACGGGGGCGACGTCGGCGACGGTCAGCTGCGGGGTGTCCATGCCGACGAGCAGCGTCGGGCCGTCGACCTCGTCGAAGAGGGCTCCGAGCCGAGCGTCGAGGCCGCCGCCGATCTGGGTGATCACATCGAAGTCTTCGGAGCCGGGCGGTGTTCGGTTGCCGTCGAAGAGCAGCACCCGCCTCGTCGCCGGCAGCGCGCGCACGACGGCGAGGGTGTCCTGCACGGCGGCGGCGGCCACCTCCGCGGCCTGCTCGAGGCTGAGCGGCGGGTGCAGGCGGGTCTTGACCTTGCCGGGCAGGGTCTCCTTCGCGATCACGACGACGGTCGTCATCGGCCGGCCTCCCGCAGCAGGCGCGACATGTCCTGGATCGCCCGGCGGGTGCCGCGGATCGTGCCGGTCACCTTGCTGCGGCCGACGCGCGGGGCGTACGGCGCGTCGAGCTCGCGGATGCGCCAGCCCGCCTCCGAGGCCCGCAGCACCATCTCGAGGGGGTAGCCGCTGCGGCGGTCGCGGAGGTCGAGGCCGAGCAGGCCCTCGCGGCTGGCGACCCGCATCGGGCCCAGGTCGTGGAGGCGCACGCCGGAGGCGCGGCGCATGAGGTGTGCGAGGGCCACGTTCGCGAGGCGGGCGTGCAGGGGCCAGGCGCCGCGGGTCGTCGGCCGGCGGCGGCCCAGCACGAGCTCGGCGTCGCCGCGGAGGACCGGCTCGGCGAGGGCGACGAGGTCGGCGGGGTCCATCGACGCGTCGGCGTCGCAGAAGGCGACCCACGGGGCGGTCGCGGCCTCGAGGCCGGCGTGGGCGGCCGCGCCGAAGCCGCGACGCGCCTCCGTGACGACGAGGGCGCCGTGCTCGGCGGCGACGCGGGCCGAGGCGTCGGTCGACCCGTTGTCGACGACGATGGCCCGCCAGCCCTCGGGGAGGCGTCCCAGCACCCAGGGGAGGGCGCCCTCCTCGTCCAGGCACGGGAGCACCACGTCGACCAGTGCTGTGCTCATGGGTCGACCGTACTGACGCCGTCCTGGGAACGGGCGCCGCCGCCCCGGACTGGGGCCGGGCACCTCGCGGGACGGCCAGGCGCGGTCGGGCCCGAGCGTGCCCGGACGACGGTGCCCGCTCGTCGCTAGCGCGTCACGGCCGCTCGCAGCGGGGCCGTCGCGAACTCGCGCATGCCCTCCTCGAAGCTCACGCCTGGCTCCCAGTGCAGCTCGGTGCGGAGCCGCTCCGAAGACGCGGTGACGTGGCGCACGTCGCCGGCGCGGTACTCGCCGGTGACGACGGGCTCGGGTCCGCCGGCCTCGCGGGCCAGCGCCTCCGCCATCTCGCCGATGGTGTGCACCGTGCCGCTGCCGACGTTGAAGGCGCGGGACGTGTCGGGCGGCTGCTCCGCCGTCCAGTCGAGGGCGGCGAGGTTGGCCGCGGCCACGTCGCGCACGTGCACGAAGTCGCGGCGCTGGGCGCCGTCCTCGTAGACGCGGGGCGCCTCGCCGCGCTGCAGCGCCGAGCGGAACAGCGAGGCGACGCCGGCGTAGGGCGTGTTCTGCGGCATGCCCGGCCCGTAGACGTTGTGGTAGCGGAGCGCCGCCGCCCGGCCGCCCGTGCTGCGCGCCCACGACGTCGCGAGGTGCTCCTGCGTCAGCTTGGTGATGGCGTAGACGTTGCGCGGGTCGAGGGGCGCCTCCTCCGAGATGAGCTGCGGCTCGAGCAGCTCGCCGGCGGCGTCGCGAGGGTCGAAGACGCCCGCGTCGAGGTCGGCGACGCGGCGCGGTGCGGGCCGCTCGGTCTCGCCGGTGCTCGTGCGGTAGCTCCCCTCGCCGTAGACGACCATCGAGGAGGCGACGACGAGGCGGTCGACGCCGGCGCGGTCCATCGCGGCGAGCAGCACGGCGGTGCCGTGCTCGTTGCTGTCGACGTAGTCGGGGGCGTCCTGGAAGTCGACGCCGAGGCCGACCTTCGCCGCCTGGTGGCACACCGCGTCGACCCCGGCGAGCGCCGCGTCGACGGCGGCGGCGTCGCGGACGTCGCCCCGGACGAAGTCGACCCGGGGGTCGACGTCGGGCTCTCCGCCGTGCACGTCGGCGCGCAGGGAGTCGAGCACCCGCACCCTCCAGCCGGCCCCGAGGGCCCCGGCCACGACGGTCGAGCCGATGAACCCCGCGCCGCCCGTGACGAGCAGCAGCCCCCGGTCGCCGTCGGCCCCGCCGCTCACGCGCCCGCCCCGCGCACCGGCCGCGCCAGCACCTCGGCGACGGCCGAGGCCGGGATCAGCTCGCGCGGCTCGTAGTCGTCGGGCAGCCCGGCGACGATCGACTCGATGGCCGCGACGATGCGCGGCTGGGCCGCGGCGAGGCGCTCCATGACGAGCTGGTGGCTGACCGCGTCGTCGTCGGTGCCCTCCTCCGGCGAGATGCCCGCGTCGCTGTCGGTGACGAACGAGATGTTGACGGCGCCCATGCCGAGCTCGAGGGTGAGCGGCACCTCCGGGTACATCGTCATGTTGATCGTGTGCGCCCCGGCGGCGCGGAACCAGAGCGACTCGGCGCGGGTCGAGAACCGCGGCCCCTGGATCACGACGCACGTGCCGGTCGGCGCGAACGGCTCGCCCTGCGCCTCGAGCGCGGCGACCGCCGCCGCGCGCAATCTCGGGTCGAACGGGTCGGCGGCGACGAGGTGCTGCACCGAGCCCGGCTCGTCGTAGAAGGTGTCGACGCGGCCCCAGGTGCGGTCGATGAACTGGTCGGTGACGACCATCGTGCCCGGCGGGTACTCCGGGCTGACGCCGCCGACGGCCGACGACGAGACGACCGCCCTCGCGCCCAGCGACGCCAGCGCCCAGACGTTCGCCCGGAAGTCGATGCGGTGCGGCGGGACCGAGTGGCCCTTGCCGTGCCGGGTGAGGAACGCGACGGTCTTGCCGCCCATCTCGCCGACGGTCACCTCGCTCGAGGTGGGGCCGTAGGGCGTCTCGACGACGTGGCTCGTCGCCGTGCCCGGGGCGAAGAGCGAGTAGAGGCCCGAGCCGCCGATGACGGCGACGTCGACGCGGGGCAGGCCCCCGTCGACGGGGGCGGAGGACGAGGAGGCGCGCTGCGGCAGGTCGGTGTCGGTCACCCTGGGTACGCTACTGGCGACCGCAGTGAGAGGGATCCGTGCGCACCATCGAGCAGCACCAGGCCGACGTCCGAGCCCTCGTGGAGGCAGCGCTCGGGTCCCGGCCCGCGGAGTCGCTCGTCGTCGTCCCGGCCCGCCTCGTCGCCGAGCCGGAGCGCTACCGGCTCCGGGTGCTCGCCGCCGACCTCGTCGCCCCGATCGACCTGCCGCCGTTCGCCAACTCGCAGATGGACGGCTACGCGCTCACCGCCGCCGACGCCTCGGGCGAGGGCGACCTCGACCTCCGGGTCGTCGGGCGCATCCCCGCCGGGCGCACCGGGCCGGAGCTCCTGCCGGGGACGGCCGCCCCGATCATGACGGGCGCCGCGGTGCCCGAGGGCGCGTCCGTCGTCGTGCCGATCGAGCGGGCGACCCCGCCCGCCTTCCCCGCCGAGTCGGCCGAGGCCCGCGTCACCGTGGCCGGGCCCGTCGAGCCCGGCACGTACGTCCGTCCGGCCGGCAGCGACGTCGCCGCCGGCAGCACCTTGTTCACGGCCGGCACGGTGCTCACCCCCGCACGGTGGGGCGTGGCAGCGGCGTCCGGCATCGCGAGCGTCGACGTGGTCCGTCGCCCGCGCCTCCTGCTGGTGTCGACGGGGGAGGAGCTCGCGGCCCCCGGCAGCGAGCTCGCGCCGGGCCTGATCCACGACGCCAACGGCGCGAGCCTCGCGGCGGCGCTCGTCGACGTCGGCGTCGAGGTCGTCGTCGAGCGGGTGTCGGACGACGCGGCCGCCCTGATCGCCGTCGTGGCACGCCACGCGGCCGACGTCGACCTCGTCGTCACCACCGGCGGCGTCAGCGCGGGCGCGTACGAGGTCGTGCGCGACGCCTTCGAGGACGCCGGGGTCACGTTCGGGTCGGTGGCGATGCAGCCGGGCGGTCCGCAGGGCTGGGGCACGGTCGGCGTGCACGGGCGGTCGCTCGCCGCCGTCTGCTTCCCGGGCAACCCGGTCAGCGCGCTCGTGTCGTTCGAGGTCTTCCTGCGACCCGTGCTGCAGGCGGTCACGGGCGTCGGCGAGGCCCGTCGCGAGCGGACGGCGCCGATGGGCGAGGCCGCCGACTCGCCGGTCGGCAAGCACCAGCTGCGCCGGGGCCGGCTCGACGTCGACGGCCGCGTCGTGCTCGTCGGCGGACCGAGCTCGCACCTGCTCGCGGCGCACGCCGCGGCGACGGTGCTCGTCCACGTGCCGGTCGGCGTCGACCGCCTCGACGAGGGCGACCAGGTCGTAGTGTGGGCGCTCGATGAGTGACACGAGCCCCGCGGCCCCGGAGGGCCTCACCCACGTCCGCGCCGACGGCTCCGCCCACATGGTCGACGTGACCGGCAAGGCGGAGACGAGTCGCGAGGCGGCCGCGCAGGCGGTCGTCACCACCCGCCCCGACGTCGTCGCCCGGCTCGCCGACGGCACCCTGCCGAAGGGCGAGGCGCTCGGCACGGCTCGCGTCGCCGGCATCATGGCGGCGAAGCAGACCCCCGCCCTCATCCCGCTCTGCCACCCGCTGCCGCTCGGCGCGATCACCGTCGACTTCGAGGTCGCCGAGTCGTCGGTGACGATCGTCGCCCGCGTCGCCACCCGCGGGGTGACCGGCGTCGAGATGGAGGCGCTGACCGCGGCCACCGTCGCGGCCCTCACCCTGTTCGACATGATCAAGGCCGTCGACCACCTCGCCGTCATCGGCGACGTCAAGGTGCTCGAGAAGAGCGGCGGCAAGAGCGGGGCCTGGTCGCGATGAGCGACCCGCAGCGCCGCCGCACGGCCGTCGTGGTCGTCGCCTCGACCCGGGCCGCGGCCGGTCGCGCCGACGACCTCACCGGGCCGGTCCTCCACGACTGGTTCACGGCCCGCGGCTGGCAGGTCGACCCGCCCGTCGTCGTCCCCGACGGCGACCCGGTGGGAGCGGCGCTCGCCGCGGCCGTGGCCGCCGGCGTCGACGTGGTCGTCACGACCGGCGGCACCGGCCTCACCCCGACCGACCTCACGCCCGAGCAGACGCGGCCGCTGCTCGACCGCGAGATCCCCGGCATCGCCGAGGAGCTGCGTCGTCGCGGCACCGCCGCCACCCCGACCGCCGTCCTGTCGCGCGGCCTCGCGGGCGTCGCCGGCCGCACCGTCGTGGTCAACCTGCCCGGGTCGCGCGGGGGAGTCCGCGACGGGCTCGACGTCCTCGACCCGCTCCTCGACCACCTCGTCGACCAGATCGCCGGAGGCGCGCATGACTGACCCCGTCGCCCACGACCCCGAGGCCCACGACCCCGAGGCGCACGGCCCCGCCGCGGCCCTCGAGGCGTCGCCCGACGCGGTCCGGCCGGCGGACGGCCCGAGCGGACGCGTGCTGCTCGCCGAGGTGGTCTCGACGGCCCTCTCGGCGACCGAGTGCGCGGTGATCGTCGAGAGCCGCGCCTCCGGGGCGGTCGTGACCTTCGAGGGCGTCGTGCGCGACCACGACGACGGACGCGGCGTGACGGCCCTGCACTACGAGCGGCACCCCTCGGCCGGCGACGTCATGCGCGAGGTCGCCGAGCAGATCGCGTCCGAGCACCCGGCGGTGCTCGTCGCCGTGCAGCACCGGGTCGGCGACCTCGGCATCGGCGACGTCGCCCTCGCCTGCGCCGTCTCGTCCGCCCACCGCGCCGAGGCGTTCGCGGCCTGCTCGGCGCTCGTCGACCTCGTCAAGGAGCGCCTGCCGATCTGGAAGCGGCAGGAGTTCACCGACGGCACCGACGAGTGGGTCGCCTCGCTCGGCTGACGCCCGCCGCCGGCGCCGGGGGGACCCGCGACCGAGGGCCACCCGTGCGTCGCCTACGCTCGTCGGGTGGCACATCTCCTCGGCGCAGAATCCCTCAAGCTCGAATTCCCGACCAAGGTCGTCCTCGACGGGGTGACCCTCGGCATCGACGAGGGCTCCCGCATCGGCGTCGTCGGACGCAACGGCGACGGCAAGTCGACCCTCATGTCGGTGCTCGCCGGCCGGCTCGAGCCCGACGACGGCCGCGTCACGACGCGTCGCGGCCTCACCATCGGCATGCTCGACCAGCGCGACGTGCTGCCCGAGGCCGACACCGTCGGCGCGACCATCGTCGGCGACCGCGACGAGCACGAGTGGGCGGGCGACAGCCGCATCCGCGACGTCATCTCGGGCCTCGCCAGCGACATCCCGTGGGAGGCGCGGCTCGGCGACCTCTCCGGCGGCCAGCGGCGTCGGGTCGCCCTCGCGCGCCTCCTCGTCGGCGACTGGGACGTGCTGTTCCTCGACGAGCCCACCAACCACCTCGACGTGGAGGGCGTGGCCTGGCTGGCCGAGCACCTGCGTCGTCGCTGGTCGCCGAATTCGGGCGCGCTGGTCGTCGTGACGCACGACCGGTGGTTCCTCGACGAGGTCTCGACCGACACCTGGGAGGTGCACGACGGCATCGTCGAGCCCTTCGAGGGCGGGTACGCGGCGTACGTGCTGCAGCGCGTCGAGCGCGACCGCAGCGCGGCGGCGAGCGAGTCGAAGCGCCAGAACCTCATGAAGAAGGAGCTCGCCTGGCTCCGCCGCGGCGCCCCGGCCCGCACGTCGAAGCCGAAGTTCCGCATCGACGCGGCGAACGAGCTCATCGCCGACGAGCCGCCCGCGCGCGACTCGGTGCAGCTGTCGCAGATGGCGACCGCCCGGCTCGGCAAGGACGTCGTCGACCTCGTCGAGGTCGGCGTCTCGTTCGGCGAGAAGCGCATCCTGCACGGTGTCGAGTGGCGCATCGCGCCCGGCGAGCGCACCGGCATCCTCGGCGTCAACGGCGCCGGCAAGTCGACGCTGCTGAAGCTCGTCACGGGCGACCTGCAGCCGACGG
>Ga0265780_10006297_pt1 | contig 14752 bp, 10 predicted proteins | sample P1T30metagenome_FD_192432 | JGI IMG/M metagenome (GOLD analysis project Ga0265780, IMG submission 192432) | Plant litter microbial communities from East Loma Ridge, Irvine, California - P1 T30 | ecosystem: Environmental > Terrestrial > Plant litter > Unclassified | place: USA: California... | reverse complement strand
CACCTGGCCGAACGAGGGCGGCCTGTCGCGCCGGCGCCTGTTCGCCGCGCTGGACGCCAGCCTGGCGCGGCTCGGGACCGACCATGTCGACATCTATTACCTGCACCGGCCCGATCCCGCCACGCCGCTCGAGGAAACCCTGCGCGCGCTGGGCGACCTGACGCGCCAGGGCAAGCTGCGCTACTACGGCCTGTCGAACTTCAGCGCCTGGCAGGTGGCCGAGGTCGTGCACCTGAGCCGCGCACTCGGGATCGATCCGCCGATCGTCTCGCAGCCTTACTACAACGCCGCCAACCGCATGCCCGAAGTCGAACACTTGCCGGCCTGCGCCCATTACGGCCTGGGCGTCGTGCCTTACAGTCCGCTGGCGCGGGGCGTGCTGACCGGGAAATACGGCGCTGGCGCCGACCCCGATCCGGCCAGCCGCATCGGCCGCGGCGACGGGCGCGCACTGCAGACCGAGTGGCGCCCGGAATCGCTCGAACTGGCACGCACCCTGGCCGATCACGCCGGCGCGCGCGGCGTGGGCAGCGCCGAATTCGCGGTGGCCTGGGTGCTGAACAACCGACTGGTCAGTTCCGTCATCGGCGGCCCGCGCACCCTCGAGCAGTGGCGCACCTACCGCAATGCGCTGGACTACCGCTTCACACCCGAGGACGAAGCGCTGTTCGACCGCCTGGTCGCACCCGGCCATCCGAGCACGCCCGGCTACAGCGACCCGGCCTATCCGGTGCGCGGCCGGGTCGCGCGGGCATGACGGCGGCGCCTGCGTCCAGGGCAACGCCGCCAGCCTCTGCCGTGCACGACCCCGGCCACATCGACCTGGACGCGATGCCGGGCGTGCTCGCGCGGCTCGTGCGCCTGGCGGCGCGCCACCGCTGGCGCTGCGCCGCGGCGATCGGCTGCGCCGTCGGCGCGGCCGCACTCAATCTGGCGATGCCGCGCCTGCTCGGACTGGCGGTCGACCAGGCCGGCCACCTCGACCGACTGGCCGGCGGCAGCCACGCGCTGGGCACGACGGCGCTGCTGGTGGTGCTGGCCTGCGTGGCGCGCGGCGTGCTGGCCGGCCTGCAGGGCTATTACGGCGAAACGCTGGCGCAGCAGGTCGCCCTTGACCTGCGCCTGGCCTTTTTCGACAAGCTCCAGCAGTTGAGCTTTGCGTACCACGACCGCATGCACAGCGGCGAATTGATATCGCGCGGGATGCTCGACCTGGAAGGCGTGCGCGCCTTTCTCGAATTTGGCGTGCTGCGCGCGATCACACTGACACTGCTGCTGGCCTTCGGTGCCTGGCGCCTGCTGACCGTTGACGCCAGCCTGGGCCTGCTGGCGCTGGGCTTCGTGCCGGTCGTGGCGTGGCTGGCGGCCCGTTCGGGCCTGCAGTTGCGAATCAGCTGGCAGCGCCTGCAGGCAATGATGGCGCAGCTGACACTGCGCATGGAAGAGAACCTGCAGGGCATGCGCGTGGTGCGCGCGTTTCACGCACGGCGCGCCGAACTGGCGCGCTTCGACGCCATCTCGCAGCCCGCGCTGCGCCTGTCGAATGCCCGGATCACGACCCGCATGCACGCGGTCGGTCTGATGACGCTGGTCTTTTATGTCTCGATGGCGCTGGTGCTGTGGGTTGGCGGGCGGCGCGTGGCGGCGGGCGCGCTGACGGTCGGCGCGCTCACCGAATTTTTGACCTTCATGACCATCCTGCAGCAGCCACTGCGCCAGGTCGGGATGATCGTCAACGCCAGCGCGCGCGCCACCGGCTCGGGCGCGCGGCTGTTCGAGGTGCTCGATACCGCGCCCGGGATCGCCGACGCCGACGGTGCACGGACGCTGGAGCCCGGACCCCATACGCTGCGCTTCGAGCACGTGGGCTATCGCGTCGGCGATGCCGATGCCGCGCGCAGCGTGCTCGAGGACATCAGCTTCGAGGTCAGGCCCGGCCAGGTGCTGGGCATTGTCGGCGCGCCCGGCAGCGGCAAGTCGACGCTGGCCCATATGGTGCCGCGCTTCCTCGATCCCGGGGCGGGGCGTATCACGCTGGGCGGCATCGATCTGCGCGACCTGCGCCTGGCGTCACTGCGGCGCGCCGTGGCGCTGGTCCAGCAAGAGAATTTTCTGTTCGATGGCTCGGTGCACGACAACGTCGCCTACGCGGCGCCGGATGCCGATGCGGCGCGCGTCACGGCTGCGGCGCAGGTAGCGCAAGTCCACGATCAGGTAAGCCGGATGGCGCACGGTTATGCGACCCGCGTCGGCGAGCGCGGCGCCGCGCTGTCGGGTGGCCAGCGCCAGCGCATGACCATTGCGCGCGCCCTGGTCGGGCAGCCGTCGGTGGTCGTGCTCGACGATTCGACCGCCGCCGTCGACGCCGTCACCGAGGGGAACCTGCGGGCGGCGGTGGCCGAGGCGTGCCGCCACGCGGCCACCATCGTCATCGCGCACCGCCTGAGCGCATTGCGCCATGCCGACCAGATCATCGTGCTCGAACAGGGCCGCATCGTCGAGCGGGGCGACCATGCCGGCCTGCTGGCGCTGGACGGGCGCTACGCCGCGCTGTGGCGCTTGCAGCACCGCGCCGCCAGCGGCGAGGCCGGTCGATTGCATGAACCGCACCCGCTGACCGAAGGGGCAGGGGCATGAGCACCGCCAGCGATATCAAGGCCGGCGCCACCCTGGGCGAGCAGGACGACGCCGTCTACTCGCGCTTCGACCGCAACGTGGCCCTGCGCCTGTGGCAGTTCATGCGTGGTCAGCGCGCGGCCTGCCTGCTGGTGCTGTTGACCGTCGGCCTGTACACGGGCGTGCAGGTGGCGATCCCGGTCGCGCTGCGCCACGCGGTCGACAGCGCGCTGGGCACATCGCCGTTCGGCTTCGACGCCGTATTGGCGTGCTTTGCCGTGCTGGTGCTGCTCAATGCCGGCTTGGGCTTCTTGCAGGAGTGGCTCGCGGCGCGTCTGGCGCAGACCGTGATTTTCGACCTGCGGCGCGCCATGTATGCGCATTTGCAGGCGGTGTCGCTGGCGGTGCTTGACGGCACCCAGGTCGGCCGCCTGATGGCGCGCCTGCAGGGCGACGTCAACGCGCTCCAGGAATTCATGGAAACCTCGGTCACGGCGCTGGCCGACCTGTTCCTGCTGCTCGGGATCGTGGCGCTGCTGCTCACGCTCGACCTGCAGCTTGGCCTGCTGACCCTGTGCGTGCTGCCGGCGCTGCTGCTGGTGCGGCACGCCTGGCTGCCGTGGGCGCGGCGCGCCTTCATCCGTGCGCGCAGCGCCTCGTCGACGGTGAATGCGGCGCTGGCCGAGAACATCAACGGCATCCGCACGGTGCAGGAGAGCCGGCGCGAGGCAGTGAATCTCGCGCGTTACGCCGGCCAGGCGCGCGCCAACCTCGCGGCCCAGAAAGCATCGAGCCTGGCGTCGCAGGCGATGATCCCGGCGGTCGATGCGCTGACCGGTATCGCAATGGCGATCGTGGTGGTGGCCGGCGGCCAGGCCGTGCTGGCAGGGCGGCTCGAGGTGGGCGTGATCGTGGCCTTCATCTTTTGCGTGCAGCGCTTCTTCGATCCGATCCGCACCTTGACCATGCAGTACACGGTGATGCAGCGCGCGATGGCGTCGGGCCAGCGCATCTTCGAGGTGCTCGACGTGCCGTTGACGCTCGTTGACCGGCCCGGTGCGGTTGATCTGGCGCAGGCACAGGCCACCGGCGCGCCGGCGATCACGCTGCGCGGCGTGGTGTTCGGCTATCTGCCGGGCCAGCCGGTGCTGCATGGTCTCGACTTGCAGATCGAACCCGGCCAGACCGTGGCCCTGGTCGGGCCGACCGGCTCGGGCAAATCCAGCGTGGCGGCGCTGATCCACCGTTTCTACGACGTGTGGGACGGCGCGGTCAGCATCGCTGGAGTCGACGTGCGCGACCTGACCCAGGCATCGCTGGGCCGCGCTGTCGGCATGGTGTTGCAAGAACCGTTCTTGTTCAGTGGTAGTGTGGCGGCCAATGTGCGCTATGGCTTGCCCGACGCCACCCACGAGCAGGTGGTGGCGGCCTGCCAGGCCGTGCATGCGCACGACTTCATCATGGCGCTGCCGGCTGGCTATGCCACCGAATTGGGCCAGCGCGGCCGCAACCTGTCGGTGGGCCAGCGCCAGTTGCTCAGTTTTGCACGGGCGCTGCTCGCCCCGCCGCGGGTGTTGATCCTGGACGAAGCGACAGCCAGCATCGACAGCTTCACCGAACTTGACATCCAGCGCGCGCTGGCGCTGCTGCGCCGCGGCCGCACGACCATCATCATCGCGCACCGGCTGGCGACGATCCGCGACGCCGACCAGATCGTGGTGCTCGACCGGGGGCGGATCGTGGAGCGCGGCACGCACGATCAGCTGGTGCATGCCGGCGGCATGTACGGCACGCTGCACGCCAGCAGCAGCGCGTCGTTCGACGATCCTGACTAAGCGGCGGGCCTAGGCCGCAGCCAGTTTCTCGAACTGCAGTCCCGGTGCGAACATCTCGATGAAGCGGTAGGCAAAGCTCGGCAAGAACACGCCGTCGCGCACCGCCAGCATCGTGGTGCAGTGGCCGAACAGCTCGCCCTGCGTCGCCAGCACCACCAAGCCGTCGCGCTCGATGTCTTCGAGCGCCATCTCGGCCACGATGCCGATTCCGAGCCCGCGCCGCACATAGGTCTTGATCACATCGGCGTCCATCGCGGTCAGGCGCAGGTCGGGGATCAGGCCGGCCGCCGTGAACGCCGCGTCGACACACTTGCGGCCCGTGAACTGTTCGTTGTAGGTGATCAGGGGGAAGGCCGCGATATCGGCCAGCGTGACCGGCGCGCGCGCCAGCAGCGGGTGCCCGCTTGGCACCACGACCCGGTGACGCCAGGTGAAGCAGTGGTGGGCCTGCACATCCTTTTCATTGTCGAGGGCTTCGCTGGCGATGCCGATGTCGGCCTCGCCATTGCTGATCATGGCGGCGATCTGGCGCGGCGTGCCCTGGTGCAGTTCAAGCGCCACCCGGGGGAACGCGCCGCTGAATTCTTCGATCACCTTCGGCAGCGTGTAGCGCGCCTGGGTGTGGGTGGCGGCGATCACCAGCCGGCCGCTGTCGACGCCCGCGTACTGGCTCGCGTAGCGGCGCAGGTTTTCGGTCTCGAGCAGGATGCGGCGCACGATCTGCACCGCGCCGCCGCCGGCCCGGGTCAGGCCGGACAGGCGCTTGCCCGAGCGGACGAACAGTTCGATCCCCAGCTCGTCCTCGAGGTCCTTGATCTGCTTGCTCACGCCCGACTGCGAGGTGTACAGCACGGCGGCCACCTCGGTCAGGTTCAGGTTGTTTCTGACTGCCTCGCGTACGTAGCGCAGTTGCTGGAAGTTCATGCTTGCTCCGGTGGATAAATACAATCGCACCACCCATCATAAGTATTCACGGCCGCATGCCAACGAATACTTCCAGATAACGATATGGAAACTCTGCTGCATTGCGAAGCAAAGCGGCGCGCTCGTTCTAAGGATCGCACTTTTGATTGTTTGTGCAACGCGCCCGGCGCCAGTAACGTGGGCTGTATCGATGGATGCGCAACGCAAGAGGGGCGGTATGGTTCAGGCAGCAAAGCAAATGAGTATTGGCATGAATATCCTGGGTCTCGGCGGCCACAGTGCCGCATGGCGGGCCGGCGAAGCGCCGGCCGGCAGCCTGCTCGGCGTCGATTATTTCACCGACATCGCCCGCATCTCCGAGCGCGGCGCCCTCGATGCGATCTTCCTGGCCGACGGCCCGGCACTCGCCGGCGACATCGCCAGTGCGCCGGCCGGGCGGCTCGAACCGACGGTGCTGCTCACCGCCGTGGCGCTGGCCACCTCGCGCATCGGCGTGATCGCCACCGCATCGAGCACCTACAACGACCCGTACAACCTGGCACGGCGCCTTGCGTCTCTCGACCATATCAGCGGCGGCCGCGCCGCCTGGAATGTGGTGACCACGGCCGGCGACGCCGCCGCGCGCAACTTCGGCCTGAACGGCGCGCCGCTGCACGGCGACCGCTATGGCCGCGCGGCCGAGTTCATCGAGGTGGCCAACAAGCTGTGGGACAGCTGGGAAGACACGGCCGTCATCGACGACGTCGCGGCCGGCGTGTTCGCCGACCCGGCCCGCGTGCATTCCATCGATCACAGCGGTGAACACTTTTCGGTGCACGGCCCGTTGAACCTGCCGCGTTCTCCGCAGGGGCGGCCAGTGCTGGTGCAGGCCGGCTCGTCCGAGGGCGGCAAGGCCCTTGGCGCGCGCTACGCGGACGCGATCTTCACCACCCAGACCACGCTGGCCGACGGGCGCGATTTCTATGGCGAGATGAAACGGCGCGCTACCGCCTGGGGCCGCGATCCGGCGCAGCTCCTGATCATGCCCGGCATCTCCACCGTGATCGGCAGCACCGAAGCCGAGGCGCGCGAACGCTGCGACCGGCTCGATGCCTGGCTCGGCGAGCAGGGCCTGGCCGGCCAGGTCGCGCAGCGTCTTGGCATCCCGTTCGCCGAACTCGATCTCGATGCCGAGCTGCCCTGGGACAGGATCGGAAACTCGAGCGACCTGACCGGCGCCTCGCACGGCTTCTTCGAGGCGCAGGTCAACCTGGCGCGGCGCGAGCGCCTGACCGTGCGCCAGCTTGGCCGGCGCATCCGCAGCGGCCACCGGCTGGTGGTCGGTACGCCCGAACAACTGGCGGCGACGATGGAAGAATGGTTTCTCGGGCGCGCCGCCGACGGCTTCAACATCATGCCCGACGTGTTCCCGTCCGGCGCCCGGGACTTTGTCGACGAGGTGGTGCCGCTGCTGCGCCGGCGCGGCATCTTCCGCCACGAATACAGCGGCCACACGCTGCGCGAGCACCTGGGCTTGACGCGCCCGTGCAGCCAGTTCGCCGCCACCTGAATCACCCATCACCTTTTCATGTCCACTGGAAGAAAGCACGACCAATGAACCAGCACGCCCCTACGCGCCATCTCCGCGCCACGCCGTCCTCCACCGCGACCGCCACCGCCACCAGGACGGCGATTGCGCTTGCCGCCACCGCCCTGTGCATGGCCGGCGCCGCGATGGCGGCGGACGATCCGGACGACAGCGCAGCCGTGGCGGCGCCCGCCGACAGCCTTGAAATCCGTTCGGTGCATGTCAAGGGCAAAGCCCTGGACGGGGCCGCACGCGCCCGTCTGCGCCTCGAAGAAGTGCCCGGCGGCGTCAGCGTCGTCAGCGCCGAAGAGGTCGAGAAGGGCCGGGTCTTCACCAGCGAAGACGTGCTGGCCTTCCAGCCTGGCGTGTATGCGCAGGCGGCCGGCGGCGCGGACGGCATCAAGATTTCCATCCGCGGCTCGGCGATCAACCGCGGCACCAATTTCTTCCGCTCCGGCACGCTGTTCCTGTTCGACGGGCTGCCGGTCACGGGGCCGGGCGGCACGCCCTACGAATTGTTCGAGCCGCTCGGCCTGTCGCGCACCGAGGTGCTGCGCGGCGCGAACGCGTTCGACCTGGGCGCGCTGATGCTCGGTGGTGCCATAAACTACGTGACCAGGGCCGGTCGCGACGCAGCGCCGTTCGAGGCGCGCATCGAGGGCGGCAGCTTCGGCTACCGCAAGACGGCCATCAGCTCGGGCCAGGTGATCGGCGACTGGGATTATTATGTGGCGGCGACCGATTCCGAGCGCACCGGCTACCAGGCGCTGTCGCAGGGCGAGTCGCGCGGCCTGATCGCCAACCTGGGCTACCGCTTCAGCCCCGATGTCGAGACCCGTTTCTACCTCCGCTACCGCAAGACCGACAATTACCAGCCGGGCGCGCTGACGCGGGCCCAGATCGAGGACAATCCGCGCCAGGCCAATCCGACCGCGCTCGCGCAGAACGCGCACCGCAACCAGCCCGGCTCGAAGTGGGTGGCGAATAAAACTACCTGGAATATCGACGACGATTCGACGCTTGAAGCGGGCCTGGTGTGGCACGATTATCCAATTGACCAGCAACTGGGCGTGAACGTGGGCCGCTGGGGCTTTACCGATGTCTCGGCGTCGCTCCAGTATGCGCGGCGCGATACGCTGTTCGGGCGCCGCAGCGACACCAGGGTGGGCTTCCTGACCACCAGCCACATCGACGGTTATCTCGACACCAGCGTGCGCATCCCGGCCGCCGCCACTGCCGCGCTGCCGGTCGGTACCCGCATCCGGCGCGCCGAGTACGATGGCGCCGACCACGTGCTCCATGCCGGCAACGATCTGGAAATCGCGCCCAGGCTGTGGCTCAGCACCGGCGTGTCGGCCGTGCGCACCAAGCGTTTTACCGAAGTGACTTTCCCGGTGGTGAACGAGCCCTACGACCGCACCACCAATTCGCTGGCGCCGCGCATCGGCCTGCGCTACAGCTTCGACAACGATATCCAGGTCTTCGCCAACGCCAGCCGCTCGATCGAGCCGCCCAATAGCTGGGCGTTCCTGACCGTGCCGCCGGCGTTCACGTCCGGCCCGGCCACCGGCCTGTCGCGCCGTGGCCTGGACCTGGCTGACCAGAGCGCGAACACGTTCGAGATCGGCACCCGCGGACGTGCGTTCAACAGCAACTGGAGTCTGAGCCTGTACCGCTCGCACGTACGCAACGAGCTGCTGTCGGTCGAGGTGGTTCCGGCATCCGGCACCAGCGCCGCCATCACGGCCGAATCGAACGCCAGCCCGACCATCCACCAGGGCATCGAGGCAGGGCTGGAGTCGCTGCTGTGGAATGGCGCCGAACGGGGCAAGCTGTCGACCCGTCATTCGTTCACGCTCAATGATTTCTACTTTCGCCACGACGCCCGTTTCGGCAAGAACACCTTGCCGGGCGTGCCGGGCCGCTACTACCAGGGCGAATTGCAATACGAGCATCCGGGCGGCTTTTACGCCGGCCTGAGCGTGCAGGCGGCGTCGAAGATCGATGTCGACTACGCCAACTCGTTCTCCGTGCCCGGGTATGGCATCGTCAACGCGAGCCTGGGGTTCGACCACCCGGTCCAGGGCTGGCGCGCGTTCCTCGACCTGCGCAACCTCGCCGACAAGCACTACGTGTCGAGCGTCGCGCCGGCCTATAACGATGCCGGCACCGACCAGCGCCGCTCCGCGCCGGGCGACGGCTTCGGTGTCTTCGCCGGCATCTCGGTGACGTTCCGCTAGGAGAAATCATGCATCCACGTGACTTGCCGGCGCTGCCGGACGACGCCGAACTGGCCGCACGTTTTCACCCGGTGTTCGCGCGCATCGCCGCCGGGGCGCTTGACCGCGAACGCGAACGCCGCCTGCCATTGCCAGAGGTGGTTTGGCTGAAGGAAGCGGGCTTCGGCGCCCTGCGCGTGCCGCGTGAATATGGCGGCATCGGCGCCAGCCTGCCGCAGTTCTTTCGGCTGCTGCGCGAGCTGGCGGCGGCCGATTCGAATATCTCGCACCTGCTGCGCGGGCATTTCTCCTTTCTTGAAAGTCGCCTGAACCACGAGGACGAAGCCAGCCGCGCTTTCTGGTTCCCGAAAGTGGCCGATGGCGCGCTGATCGGCTACGCGATGGCCGAGCAGGGCGCCAGCACCACCATTGGCACCACGCTCACGCGCGAGGCCGAGGACGAAGGGGAACGGGGCGGCTGGCGGCTCGATGGCAAGAAGTTCTACAGCACCGGCGCCATCTACGCCGACTGGATCGTCGCCACCGCCCTCGATGGCGAGCAGCTGGTCAGCGTGGCGTTTCCCAGCACGCTGGCGGGCGTGACGCGGCTGGACGATTGGGATGGCTTCGGCCAGCGCATGACGGGCAGTGGCACGACCGTGTTCGAGGCCGTGCATCTGCGTGACGACCAGATCGTGCGCCGCTTCGACGGCCAGCTCCAGCCATCGTACCAGCGCGCTTTCTTGCAGCTTGTCCTGCTGGCCAGCATGGCCGGCGCCGGGCGTGCCGCACTGAACGACGCCATCGCTTTTGTCCAGCGCAAGACCCGCGCGTTCGACACGCCCGGCGAGTCGGCCCCGCGCCACGATCCGCTCGTGCAGCGCGTCATCGGGCGCATCGCCAGCCTGGCGTATGCGGCCGAGTCGCTGGTCGATGGCGTGGCAAGGGCGCTCGAAGGCGCGCGCACGCGCATTGTCGCCGGCAGCGCCGACGACACCCTGTTCGCGCAGACGGAGATCGAGGCTTTCCAGGCGCAGCAGGTCATCATCGACTTGGTACTGCAGGCCAGTACGCTGCTGTTCGAAGTGGGCGGCGCATCGGCCACGAGCGAAGCGCGCCGGCTCGACCGCCACTGGCGCAACGCGCGCACGGCGGCGTCGCACAATCCCGCGATTTTCCGCGAGCGGGCAATCGGCGACTGGTACCTGAACGATGTCAGGCCGCCGGCGCAGGTGGGCGGCGTCGTGGCTCCGGCCCAGCCACAGGCGCCGGTGTAGAAGAGAAATCCTATATCGATGCTCGGAACCATTCGTTTGGCTGGCTGGCGCGAACCGGTATCGTGGTTTCACCATGACCACCAGCCACCCACGTTCCGAGTACCTGGACGCCGCCCAGCAACAGCAGATTCGCGCCGAACGCGGGCGTCGGCTGTGGCGGGCAGAGTGGCCGACCTGGCTCCTGATCGTCGTCATCCACGGCGGCTGGCTGGGCACCCTGGTGTTCTGGCATGCGCTGGGCGGCGTGCCTGCCACGGCGTTGATGATCTGGTGGTGTGCCTGGTATATGTCGCTGCAACACGAGCTGATCCATGGCCACCCGACGGCCAGTCCGGCCATCAACCGCCTGTTCGGCTATCTGCCGCTGGCGGTCTGGTACCCGTACCGGCTGTACCGTGACAGCCATCTGCGCCACCACATCGATTCGCACCTCACGGTGCCCGCGCTCGACACCGAAAGCAGCTACGTCTCATCGGTCACCTGGGCCGGAATGAACCGCCCGCTGCGCGCTTTGCTGTGGTTCAACCGGACGTTCTGGGGCCGCCTGCTGGTCGGGCCCGCGATTGCGATTTCCAGCACCTGGATCGAGGCCGTGCGCCAGCTGCTGCGCGGTGACTGGCGCTACGCGCCGATGTGGCTCGGCCACCTGGCGCTGCTTGGCGCGCTGCTGTGGTGGATCGATGCGCAGTTTGACGTGTCGGCGCTGTACTACCTGCTTGCAATCGCCTATCCGGCGCAGTCGCTGGCGATGATCCGGTCATACTACGAACACCGTCCCGCGCCCGACCACAAGCAGCGCATCGTGCTCAATGAGGCGGGGGCGGTGTTCCGGCTGCTCTTCCTGAACAATAACTACCACCTCGTGCACCATGATTTTCCGTCGCTGCCGTGGTATCTGCTGCCACGCGTCTACCGCGCCCGGCGTGACTGCTATATCGCGCGCAGCGGCGGCTTTCATGTGCGCGGGTATGGGCAATTGATGCGACAATTCGGCTTCAAACCGGTCGATGGGCCGGTGCATCCGCAGGGTCATGACTAGTCGAAGAGCCAGGCAATGAGCTGGAAAGTGGCGTTCCCCATGTATGACGTGTCGGCGCGGGCCAGGGCAGGGTACGAGGCCTGGTTCGATGCGCTGCTGGCCGAGCTGCGCGCCGGCGGTTTCACGGATGCCGTCGAGCTGGTGCACGACGCGCCCTTGCCCCATTTTTTCGAGCGCCCCGACGTCCTGCTTGGCCAGACCTGCGGCTATCCCTACCTGACGCGCCTGTCCGCGCACGTGCGCCTGGTGGCCACGCCTGCTTACGATTTCCCCGGTTGCCACGGAAGCGATTACGCGAGCGCGATCGTGGTGCGCGCCGACAGCGGCATCACGACGCTGGCGCAGGCGCGCGGCGGCATCGCCGCCGCCAACGACATCGATTCCAACAGTGGCATGAATGCGCTGCGCCACGCGGTGGCGCCGCTGGCGCACGCGTGCCGGTTTTTTGGTTCGGTACGCTGGTCCGGCAGCCATCGCGCCAGCCTCGCGCTGGTGCGGCAAGGCCAGGCCGACCTGGCCGCGATCGACTGCGTGACGCTGGGCTACCTCACGCAGGAATATCCGGGCGAGGTCGGGGGCCTGACGGTACTGCAGTACACGGCGCCGTCGCCCGGCCTGCCGCTGGTGGCCGGGCGGTCCGTGCCGGACGCGCTCTATCGCCAACTGCAATCGGCCCTGCTCGCGCCGGGCGCGCGGGCGGCGGCGCCGATGGCGGCGCTGTCGATCCGCCGGTTCGAGGCGGTGGGCGAGGCCGCTTACACACGCATCCTGGCCCTTGAGGCCCAGGCAATCGCGGACGGCTATCCGGTGCTGAACTAGTTCGTCGGCACGTCTGGTTTTCCACCAGGCATCTACCGGCCTCTCCGGCCACGCACCATTCCGGTCTTAAAAAACCATATACCTGACCTATTGACCTTTAAACCCTGAGCACATACTATTCGTTCATCGGCTCGCCCGATACGGCGCGCAAGACGCCGGACGGCAGAAGGTACCTACCTCGCTTTTTAACACCAACGATGGCGCGATCACAGCGCCACTGGAGACAGTCGTGAAATCATTCAAGGTCGCTTCGGCCGCTGCAGTCCTGCTCGTTTCAGCTTCTACATCCGCTTCCGCCTACGCCCAGTCCAGCGTCACCGTCTACGGCATCATGGACGCCTGCGTCGCCATCTCGAACAATACCGAAGGCCCCCGGACCCAGCTCAATAGCGGCTGCGCCTATGGTTCGCGCCTCGGCTTTCGCGGCCAGGAAGACCTCGGCGGCGGCCTGAAGGCCGACTTCACGCTGGAAAGCGGCATCAGCCTCGACAGCGGCGCGCTGGGGCAGGGCGGGCGCCTGTTCGGGCGCAAGGCGCTCGTTGGCCTGAGTGGCGGCTTCGGCCAGCTGCACGTGGGCCGCGACTATTCGCCGACGTTCTACCTGGTGCGTCCGGTCGATCCCTGGAAGCTCGGTATCGGCACCGCGTCGTCGATGATTTCAACCGGCGCCCGCAGCGACGGGTCCGGGCGCAATGACAATGCGATCGTGTACACCAGCCCCAAGCTGCGCGGCTTCACGATCAAGGGCTCATACGCGCTGGGCGAGTCGGCCACGGAAAACTCGCGTGCGCGCGACGCCAAGGGTGTCCTGGTCAGCTACACCGACGGCAAGCTGCTGGCCGGTATTGGCATGAGTTCGAACGCGAACGCCCTGGACAACGGCAGCGACAGGACCGCCACGGTTGGCGCCAGCTACAAATTCACCTCGATCGAGCCAGCCTTTCTGTACCAGGTCGGCAAATGGGAAGGCACCCGCACCGTGGCCGCGCCGGCAATTGCCAACAGCTTCTTCAGCCGTGACTACGCGAGCCTGATGGTCGGCTTCACACTGCAGCCGGGCGGCACGGGCGGGCGCTGGATCGCCAGCTACAAGCGCTATGACGACAAGACCGTGCGCGATTTCGACGCCGACCAGATCACCGTGGGCTACAAGTATTCGCTGTCCAAACGCACCGAACTGTACACGGCCTACTCGCGCGTCTCGAACGGCGACAACAGCGCGTACGCAGTCGTCGATGCGAATACGACCCATGGTCCGGTCGATCCCGGCATGAGCCCATCGAGCTTCTTCGTCGGGGTCACCCATGTCTTCTAAACGCCGGGTTGCACTCGCCGCGCTGCTGGCGTGCGCCGTGGGCGCGCTGCCGCAGGTCCATGCGGCCGACGCCGATGCAGCGCGCGTGGCCGCTGCCCAGCGCGAAGGCCGTCTGCTGTGGTACACGACCCTGCTCGAAGAAGCGTGGGCCCCGGTCAAGCAGGGCTTCCAGCAGCGCTATCCGGGCATCGACGTGCAAGTGGTGCGCGCGGCGGCGCCGCTGAACGCCAAAAAAGTCATCGACGAACATGCCGCCGGTGCAGTGAAAGCCGACCTGTTCGACGGCAGTTCGACGGCCGGCCTCTTGATGGCGCGCCAGCTGGTGCAGCCGTATATCTCGCCATCCGCCAGCACGATCCCGGCGCAGTTCAAGGACCCGGACGGCCACTGGACGTCGACCGTCCTGTACTACATGACGCTCGGGTACAACCCGGCCATGATCAAGCCGGCCGATGCGCCGAAGACCTGGGACGACTTGCTGGCCCCGCAGTGGCAGGGCAAGATGGCGTGGAGCGCCGAACTGGCGCCCACGGCGGCCCAGGGCCTGATCGGCAATGTGCTGCTGTCGATGGGTGACGAGGCCGGGATGGCGTACCTGCGCCGCCTGTCGGCGCAGCGCGTCGCCAATATCCAGGTCAATCCGCGCCGCATCGTGAGCATGGTCGCGCGTCAGGATTACCCGATCGGCCTGCAGGTGATGGTGCATCATACGGTGATGGCCCAGCGCGAAGGGCAGAGCGTCAACTGGGTGCGCATGGAACCGCTGACGGCGACCGGTAACGCGATCGGTATCGTGCGCGAGGGGCCGCACCCCAACGCGGCGCGGCTGATGGTCGACTTCATCCTGTCCGAAACCGGCCAGAAGCTGCTCAAGGCGGCCGACCATATTCCATCGAACCGGCTGGTCGACAGCGGCTTTCCGGAGCTTGACGATGTGAAGGTGCGCTTCATCTCGCCGGTGGAGGCTGCGCAGAACAACGACAAATGGAACGCGGTGCTCAAGACACTGTTTGTCGAGCCAGTGCAGCAGTTCAAATAAACAATGAGACATGGACGACAGATGAAACATATTCTTGGAAAACTCGCGTGCCTCGGCGTGCTGTCTCTGGGCCTGGCGGCCTGCGGTCACGTACCACAGGCC
>Ga0265780_10006296_pt1 | contig 14753 bp, 15 predicted proteins | sample P1T30metagenome_FD_192432 | JGI IMG/M metagenome (GOLD analysis project Ga0265780, IMG submission 192432) | Plant litter microbial communities from East Loma Ridge, Irvine, California - P1 T30 | ecosystem: Environmental > Terrestrial > Plant litter > Unclassified | place: USA: California... | reverse complement strand
TGTCGCTCAAACTGTCCCTTCGTCCAACAGCGCGGACACCACCACGACGGTAGCCATCCATGACATCTCTACCGCCCCTCTCCCTCCTCGCGTTAGTCGGGACACCGACTTGAGACACGCTCTCCATCGGGTGCACACTACCCGCCTGGCTAAGGCCGGGAATGTGGCACGGGTAGCTCATGTGGCCCTGAGAATCACCGTTGGTAGTGGTGAAGATGTCAGATGCAGGGGGAGCAGGACGCGAAGTGCGGTGTTGCTTGCGAGGCGACTCAGAGGTGGGACGCGAACGCGAGCCTGAGGGGCGGGGACGAGACTCAGAGGTTGGGCGGCCGGAGCGCGAGGTGCGGTCTTGGGAAGGGCGGTCTTGAGACGGGCGGGCTGAGCGGGAGCGGGGCGCGTGCTTGTTGGGGTCGGAGTAGAGGGACTTGTCGGCGTTGGGACGGTAGTCGGAGTAGTAGCTTGACTCGGTGACTTCGGAGGGGGCGCTGCGCTCGGTCTTGGGGGCGGCCTTTGGAGGAGGTGGTTTGGCGAAGTCAGAGGTAGAGACGCCGGTGTAGACGGTTGCGGTGTCGTCGTCGCCGGTGGTGAAGGAGTATGCTGCGGAAGGAGGGGCACGGCGAGGTCCAGACGGGGCCTTGCTCCTTGTGGGAGCGCGTGTTGGTGTGCCGGCTTCAGAGGGGGCGGTGTACTCAGTGTAGGCGCGGGTGTAGTCGCTCTCGGGGGAACGGTACTCGATCATGGGACGGGTGACTTCAGCCATTTCGGGAGCCTCAGAAGGTGTGCCGTGCTTCTTGGACTTCTTCTGCTCTTCCTTTGCGCGCTTGGCCTCTGCCTTTTGTTCTTCCTTGCGGGCTTTGGCTTCAGCGGCTTCCTTCTTGGCAGCTTCCTTTTCGGCGGCTTTGGCCTTGCGCATGCGTTCCCTTGCGCGCATCTCCTTGGCTTTGGCTTCCTTCTTGGGGTCTTTGACTTCCTTGGCGTCCTTCTTGACCAGCGGTGCGTTACTAGAGACCTGGGAGCCGCCGACTTCAGAGGGTTGAGAGCCGGAGTAGTCGGTGTACATGCCATCGCCAACGCGGTTGAGGCCACCAACACGGGCAGCCTTCTCCTCGCGGTACTTGCGGAGCTCAGGGTCTTTGTAGTCGTTGGTGTGGTCGCGGCGGTGCTTCTTATGTCTTCGTCCGTCTCCGCCACGAAGGCCGCCCTCGCCCCTCTCGGCGTCGCGGTATTCGTTGGGGTCGACACTAGTACCAGACTCATCCGTGTAGTTAAGCTCGCTCTGTTCGCCGAAGTAGCTGCCGCCGTGTACAACACTGCCGCCGCCGAGCTTGGTGCTCTTGGTTGCGTTGGAGAGAGTCTTGCCGTCGGGTCCCTTGCGTCTTAGCACAGTTGATTTGTAGTCCTCCCAGTCGTTGTCGCGCCACTTGAAGCCACCGTTCTTAGCCCAGAAGAAGAACCAGATAGCTCCAAGGGCGAGTCCGACACCGATGAGGGCGAACAGGGCCTGGAAGCCGGGGCCAGAGAGGTCGTTGGGTGGGCGTGCGCCTGCTGAGGCGAGGTTCTTGTATGGCTCAGGCTGGTCACGCTTGACCATTGACTTGGCCAGCTGCAGAGCATTCACGGCCATGGGCGAGAGTGCCCGCTCGTCGGCGGTAATGTCGGGATGGGGCGCCATGGTAGGCGAGAGGGTGGTGGTGGTGTTTTCGCAGGTGCAGGTCGATTATAGCGAGTCGAACAGCGAATGCAACTGGCAGAAAGTAGTCAGAGAGTATTCTGTAGTGTTGGTAGCAATGTGCAGTGTGGGGTTTGGAGCGTGGAAGCGTAGCTCCCGTTAACTTTTGGTTTGGAGCGTGTTGGGTGCGGGTGGCTGGTGGGCAAATGCAGGAGGTTAGGACGAGGTTGGGGACGCGAGCCGACGTCACCCAAACAACGTCGTTGATGCAGCAACAGCACGGCCGCCAACTTCAATCAACTTGACCGCCACGCGGCGTCCCGCGATTGATTGGAAGTCTGTCTAGTCCAGACGGTACAGCACACCATCTCAACAATTGTCCTCTTTTTCTTTACCGCTTTTTGACGCGACGCGTAGGAATGGACTCGGCGGTGAGGCCACGCGCGCCAACGATCGCCTTCGCGAAGAGCCCCATAAAGGGCTTGCAGCGCCCTGCATCACGCCTTTGCGGGAAGTCCATATCCCCGGACTAGTCTCATCTCTTGCGCATACCGTAGCACCGTAGTAACCGTCGTAAGCTCAGCAAAAACATTAGCGTCTTCATCCCTTCCCTTGTACCTGCATCCGAAGCATACAGGACAGCCTTGGCAACCCATGAACACCATGCGTTCAACCTCGATGGATGCGACTGCATCACTGACAGCTGACAATGCATACACTATCTTCATCCATGCTTCTCCCGATGATGAAAATTCTCGACCCAAATGGTGGACCCTGACTTTTGACATGTCGCCCGCCCGTCGTAGGGCGCGAAGCTAGTCACCAAAGAATTCTGTCTACCACCAATTTTCAACGAACCTGCTAGAAAATTATGAGCATTGAAGTCTTCTCAAGAGTTTATTTCCTCTCTAAAACCGGGACAATTGTACGTTCATATCCCGCTGAAAAGGTTGGAAGATGGCGACGCAGACGCAAACAGCGACTTCGGTCTTCGAGCTCCAGCCAACACCCAAGACCACAACCATAAAACCTATCTATCATCCATCACCGCCATCTCAAGAAGTCTTGAATTATGATCACCGGATATCAGATACCGAATCATCCACCTCACCATCCCTCGCAAAACCGTCGACTCTCCGCACCTTCCTCACAATCTTCACCCCTTCCTTCGTCGGCTTTATAGCCAGCTTCACCAACGGCATCATCACGGTCGGCCTCCCATCAATTGCACGTTCCATCGCTCTCGAACGCTCTCTCTACCTATGGCCTTCCTCCGTCTATGGTCTGACATCCGGCGCCGCACTTCTCATCGCTGGTTCAGTAGCTGACATAGTCGGCGCTAGACCCGTGGAACTCACTGGCATCACCTTCCTCGGCGTCTTCACGCTAGCATGCGGGTTTGCGCAGACCGGCGGGCAGCTCGTAGCTTTTCGGGCTCTCCAAGGTGTGGCGCTGGCGTTGCATTTACCCGCCTCGGTTGCTATCATTACCGGTGCTGTGCCATCTGGAAGAGCGAGAAATCTTGGGTTTGCGTGTTTGGGGTTCAGCCAGCCGCTTGGGTTTGCTGTTGGGTTGGTGTTGAGTGGTGTTATGATTGAAAGAGCGGGATGGCGGTTGGGGTTCTACGTGACTGGAGGGTGTACGTTGGCGGTCGCTGTCGCTGCGATCTGGACGCTGCCTAAACTTCCTTCCCAGAATCAGGATGGTGTGGTTGCGCTTTGGAAGAAGGTTGGTAGGGAGATTGATTGGGTTGGTGGTATGATATCTAGTGGTGGACTGGCTACCCTCGCATATGTCCTTGCGTATGTGTTTTCTCTTCATCGTCTGATTCCAATAAAGCTGACAGCATGTAGTATCATCAGCGCCGACCTGACAAGCATTCGCTCAGCCGAGACAGCCTCGCTTCTCAGTATCAGTATCATCCTTCTCTGCGCCTTTCCAGCCTGGATGCACTACCGCGAGCGACGTGGAAAAACAGCCCTCGTACCGAACAAGCTGTGGAACAGTCTCCCCTTTACCAGCACATGCATCATGGTCGCACTCTCTTACGGGGTCATGAACTCCATTGAACTCTTCTCAAGCCTGTAGTACGTATCCTCCAACATCATCCACCATCTTGCTGCGTAAAATGGCAGAAGTCCAGAGCTAACCCAAGTCCAGTTTCCAAGAAGTCCAGCACGCCTCCATGCTAGCAACATCCCTCTACCTCCTTCCCAACCTCCTAGCCGGCGTCCTAATCCAGATATCCGTCGGCCTATTCGTCCACCGCATTCCTGCCCGCTGGCTCGTCGCCGGCTCCGCCTTAATCTGCGCCATCTCACCCCTCCTCATGGCCCTCGTGCCACCAACATGGAGTTACTGGAAACTCGCTTTCTGGGCACAGATGTTCGCCCCATTCAGTGCAGATGTCTTGTTCACCGTCGGTCTCATCATTGTGAGTGATAACTTCCCGGAGAAGACGCAGGCGCTCGCTGGTGCTGTGTTCAATACTGTTGCGCAGTTCGGTATGAGTTTGGGTATGGGTAGTTGCCAGGTTGTCGCGCTGGGGGTGCAGGTTAAGAGCGGGAGTACGGGTACTGGTGGCCATGGTGATGGTGATGGTGGCGGGGCGTTTGAGGACCAGGATGATGTGGCTGTGTTGAAGGGGTATAGGGCGAGCTATTGGCTCATGTTCGGGTATATGGTCGTTTGTATGATGATCGCTGTCGTGGGATTGAGGAAGGCGGGTAGGGTCGGACTGAAGAGAGAGTAAAGGGTCGACTAATCGGGAATGCTGTCGGAAAGCACCAATGCGGTTTTCGCAGCCGCTTGAGGTCCGAAAGAAGGTCAAATAGACCATCTAACACCTAACTCAGACAAAACGGGCAAGTATATATAAAGCAGCGTCGGGCTCCACGCCATGAAGTATACCAAGTAGTACACCAGCCACCATGCGACAAAGTGTTTGAAGTTCGTCGTTATTCCACCTTGTCTTTCTCCCACGATCAAATTGACCAAGCGCTCTTGGCAGTATACGGTCCACAAGCACAGTGGTACCAGCATGTAGAAGGTGTGGAATATCTTTACGCTGGGCTCTTGTGAAGGTGTCGGCCGTATTACCATCTGTACGTAGGTCGGTAACGCGCACGCGGCGTTTATTAGTAGTGATGACATGGCGAAGATGTGGGGTCGTGGATGATGAGAGGGAGTCTGAGGAAAAGGGGAAGAGCGTTGCGTGAAAGAAATGCGACGAAGAGTGACAATTAGCCAAGATCATGTTCAGTTTTTGCGGTGGCTCTACCATGTTTCGCGTATACATAATTTTCCCCACAGCCATTCTTTGGCGAATCTTGGAACGATTACAACGAAGGCCATAGCGATTCGTCCAGTATGGCACGTTCTTGGTTGGTCTACCCGCTAGAGCTTGAAGGAGCGAACGGAGTAGGGTGCGCGTCGACATCTCCATACTCCAAGATGCCTCAATCCACCTTGTACACGAAAAGAAAACTGAACAGGTCTGCGGACTACATCAAGACAAAAACCTGTAAAGTAGGTAATCTAACGTTAACGTAGGCTCTAGGGTATTTAGTTTTCATTAGGATGACCTGAATCGATGTGCAGGATAGAAACACGAACGATCGTTGCGCTCCATGGCGTTGCCATGATCGCCGCCAAGACAACACGTGCACCCCGCCCCGCCACAGCGAACCTCGGAACGCTTCACTGTTCCTGCACAACCTTTCCATCTCGTTACACATGACTTAATGGCTCAATACACAACCACGATTTGGAGTCGATCATACAGTCCACCAGATGACCACTCACACTCTACAACAAACACACCGCGTTCAGTAGTAATAGCGCCTCCGCAGCCCACCTGCCCGACTGGCATTAATCTCCTACGGAGCAAAGGCTCGCCCAGGAAGCTGTTTCCATTGCGATGGTAATTAATATCCCAAGGCCACGATAAGCTCGAAGGCGACCCAAGCATCATGCGCCTAGACGGATCAGCAGGGGACCAAACCGCCATAGCCAGCGAACTGCCTAAACCAGTAGGCACGTAAACGCCAAGGTTCGCCGTCAACGAATGGTCGCGCATTTGTGTTTTTATGATCGTCTCTATCTCGAATTTAGCAGCACCCGATTCCAGGATCTTCTTGTGGTCGCGCTCGTTATGTGGTGATTCGATTGCGATTACTTTGTTCTTTGGTTGGTTGAGTACATGATGACGCTGATTTGTCGGCCCCATCCAAATCAGAGACCAAACAAACGATGATCTGGGAGTCTACATTACCCTACGGATCTCCCAAACTTTCGTTTTCATACTAATATAGTCTGCAGTCACCTGTTTCGTTCCTTCCGTTCATGGTGCTAGCGACCGGGTCGGCGCGAATCTGGGGATCTTTGACGACCTTCCGCATCTGCATTGGAGGAGCCGGGGCTAACCTTTTAGTGCCGGTATAGAGCAGGGCTGCGCGATATCATCTGGTCTACCACTGAATATATAGGTAGCATAGTCGGTGCCTTCATCTGGAGTCTTCCCTCACGCTTCTCCTTCATCCTCACATACCATGAAGCTCCTCAACATCGCCCTTGCTTCTTTAGGCTTAGCGTCTGCGGCCACCGTCAACACGAAGAAGATCAACTACGATGACTGGAAGGTGTACCGCGTCAATGTCGGTTCCAACGCTGCCAAGATCGACGATGTCATGAGCAAGCTCTCACTTGACTTGTGGAAAGGCAAGCCAGCATCCAGCGATGTGGTCGACGTTATGGTCCCACCTTCGGCAGTCAAGGACTTTGAAGCGTCTACAAAGGACATAGAGGGTAAAGTAACCGCCACGAGTACATTTGAACATACTTAGCTAACTTTTTGACAGTTTGTAGCCTCCTAGCTACGATTCTTTTTTTGACACTAACAACTGGATAGACCAAGGTCATGCACGACAACCTTGGCCGTTCTATCGCGGACGAGCAAACTGTTAGCATATATGCCGGTAAGTTTACTCCATTCCATGCAAGGAAAATACTCCAGAAGTCTACATTGTCGTAGGGAACTTGTAAACTTTTGTTTCCATTCTAACGTATGCTCCAGCCGGTGCAGCACCAAGTGCCTCTTGGTTCAACGCGTACCACTCCATTGCCGACCATATGCAATGGATCACAGATCTTGCCGCGGCGTACCCAAAAAATGCTGAAGTAGTCTCCGCTGGCAAGTCAGTCGAGGGCCGCGACATCAAAGGTATCCACATCTGGGGCAGCGGCGGCAAGGGATCCAAGCGGGCTGTAGTCTGGCACGGCACAGTCCACGCACGAGAATGGATCACAACAATGGTATGTCAAAACTTTGCCCTGGAAGCGAATGTCATTATACTAATCGATTCGTCCAGGTCGTCGAATACGCTGCGTACCAGCTGCTCACATCCACCGACTCAACCACGGCCGGTTTCAAGAACTCGTACGATTTCTACATCTTTCCCATCGTGAACCCAGATGGCTTCGCCTACACCCAGTCAGCCGACCGCTTGTGGCGCAAGAACCGTCAGACCACTCCCTCAGCGTCTTGCGTAGGCCGCGACATCAACCGTAACTGGCCATCCCACTGGGACCTACCCCAAGGCGCATCGACTTCCCCCTGCGCACAGGATTACAAGGGCCCTTCTGCAGGTGACGGTGTAGAGACTAAGCTGCTCAAGGCCCAACTCGACAGCTTAGCCGCCGGCCGCGGAATCGCGCTGTACATGGACATCCACGCCTACAGTCAGCTTTGGATGTACCCATACGGATACACATGCTCTGGTGTCGTCCCCAACTCCTCGAAGTATGCTTCCCTTACCAAGGGCGCCATCGCCGCTGTCAAGGCTGTGCACGGAACTACGTTTACAGGTGGACCTATTTGCAACACTATCTACCAGGTCAGCGGCGACTCAGTGGACTACGCCTTCGAGGTCGCCAAGGCAAACTACTCCATGACCGTGGAGCTAAGGGATACCGGCAACTACGGATTCGTCCTACCCGCTGCGCAGATCTTGCCCAGTGGTGAGGAGATGTGGGCTGGATTGAGGTACTTGTTGGCGAACATGTAGATGGTGCGTTGTACGCGATGAGTAGGTGTTGACGGCGTTTGAAGAGTGGTGAGATGTAGCGATACCTCGAGGTGGTGATAGTATGCTTCCATTCCTGTTGATAGTAAAGTCTTAAGAATACTATAAAGTGATAAAGCGGTCATTCTTCCCACTTGCTTAACCCTTCCCATGGCCATGACTCCTAGAGCTCGTATCACTGCCCAGCTCTCCGACAACAGCGACGACAACAGCCAAAAACCCCCCCCTAGCCATTCCCCTAAGCTGCACCAAGCCACGAACAAGTAGCCAGCTCCCCATCATGACAACGCTCAGAAGGCCGACACCGCATAACCGTTTTCCAGAACCCATTCTTGCACCGGAAGAGCACGCCTCCATTCCCATTGTTCTTCTCCCGCAACATACACTTTGGCACGCCTTCCTCGCACCGGCGGCTCAAGGTATTGTCGCGAGAAGAAAGCATAGCGTCGATGCACTGGGGTGATGGCTTATCGGTGCAGCGACAAGTGTCGCGTGCCTCCCACTTTCCGTGCTCGCAAATGTTTATACCGTCGTAGCCGTCGTTGAGAGTAGTCAGACATTGTAGTTCGCCTTCTGTGCACTGTGCGGAAGAGGAGACGCAGGCGTCGTTGTTATGATGGGTGCAGTCCGAGAGTACGCCGCGAGGTACGGCGGAGCTGAGGGCGCTTAGGCTTAGGCTCGTGATGATGATGATACTGAGGTACTTCATGGTGGAGATGTGGAGATAGTGGATGGGTGGTGTAGAGGGTCAGTAGGGAGAGCTGGTAGTGCTAGATATAGGTGGGTGCAGGACCTGAGGGGAAAGAGCGTTACTTTCTCTTGGCAGGTGTGGCGGTAGGTGAGGAAGTGAGAGCCTTCAGGCACTTCATTATGTTGCCTATGTCATTTTTATAGCTCAGCCGAGGGTCTGTGAGATGCTGTCAACCCATGTGGACTATGTCTAAGGGTACTGTCCTAACGCATAATGGCCGCGATCTGCCACTCATAATTTCCGCAATACATACTATACCCATACATTCTACATATTGATGGAGATTATCGCACTAGCTTTGCAACAAGGAAGTCTTTTCAAGTGAGCACGATAGGCAATAGATGGTAGTACAGCTTTTAAGATGACCGATTTTGCAAATTGTGTGTGCCCAGGTCGTGCGCGAGCAGTCGCACGCAACTGGAAAGAACGTCTGGCTAAGTTCCGACTAGCCTGTGTGACCGCCAAATATGAGAGAAGAGTGCTTCAGCACACGTCTGATATGAGCGATCCAGTTGTCAATTATGCGCGTGGTGAGAGATGCCAGTGAGATCAAAGAAGCGAAGGCAAAGGTAATGGTTCGCAACGAAAGACATAACCCATCTCATCAGGTAGGTGTATGAGCATGACTGTGATCAGGATTTGGAGTAGGATATGCGAATCAGTCGCATGAGAGTCTTGTTTGCCAACACGTGACGCGCTCTCTGCTCTTGAGAGCCATCGGCGGTCATAGCGCCAAGAGCTTGTTGTTTGCGTAAACACCACACTACCTCAATTTTACACACCCGACCCTCCACCGCACACATTGGCGTAAATATCTTTCTTTGGTCGCGATCGAACAGCAGTCGCTGGACTGGTCCAGTGCTATCAGCTACATCCAGATCAGTGAAGCATCGATGTATGTGTTGACCTCTTTCGATCGCGCAAAATACTGACATACCCATAGAATTGGCAAGATGGACGATGTTGATACCATCATCGAGATCCTGCGGAAGGACAACGACGCTGACCTGCCACCGGAGTTGGTACTTGATACAGCTGCCACGCTGAGCCGCAACATCTTCACGCACTGGCACCGTCTGAACGCAATCGTGCAGCGACACGAAGGCGCCATACGGATTCGATGGAGAAGGAAGTCTCCGGCGAAGCGTCGAGAACTACTTCAAGTAGTCTTTCCCGGAATTCCCGACCTGCACCGACCGGATGTGGACAATATGCATGGCAATTTCACCGATTGTCCTTGCGGACAACCATACCATGCGGCAATCAGCAGCGAGCTCAGACCTTATATCAATTCAGAAGACTTGTTGGACGCCAAATCCCTGCTTGTGTTCATCAACGCCCGGGCGCGCAATCGTCCTGCTACGTTTGCTTCATCGGAGCTCAGCTTCTCTCCCATGGCCGTCCCATGCCAGGCTATCCGCTATCAGCATGTCCTCATAAATCTCTCGGACCAATACTCAAAGACACAGGAAGTCAAGGAAGAGATGTATTGCCGAATCAAAGGGTTTGAGTCCGAAACCCACGCTGTCTCTGAAGATCAGGCGATGCGTGTTTTGCATCACCTAGGAGAGGGCCTCCAGATACTCCGCATCCAGGAAGGCGTACTAAAGTTCCTCGTCGGCTGTTGCGAAAATATCATGCATGACATCCTTCCAGGGACGCTGTGCAGCGACGATTATCCGCTTTTGTCAGAACCGCCGAGCTTGTCAGATTCGGAAGAGCTGAGCAGTAGTCTTGCAGATGCATGCAGAAAGGCGCCATTTGGTCCGCGAGGCGAGCCAAACTTTGCACGTATCCGCCACCTGATCTCGACAGCAGTGGAAAAATGCGAGGACCATGCCTGGACTTTGCGCGAAGACCCTGCGTATTTCGCAGAGTATGTTCAAGATCACGCCGAACATCGACATGAGAACATACTGAACGAAGCCGGAGAACCATCGAAGAGACTTGGAACAAGCGAGTTCTACTCTCTGGTTCTCCGTGAGGTTTTGAACAAGGCGTATGCGGGCCTGGTCTTCTGGGATCAGCTTTACCAACTTTCAACCGAAGTCGAAGTTCTTCACGCACTGACTTTGCATGTGGAAGAAAGCGAAGAGCTTGTCAAGCGCTATTCAGATAGTGTGGAGATGTTGTACTACATGCTGAGTCTAGGTAGTTTCGACGCCGCTGGTCTCATCAGGCACTTCTTGATGGGAGCACCACAATTACGCCATCTCATGATGAGAGTTACCATACCAGCAGGATGCGACAACGTGCTCGAAGGTGAATCTGATTACAGAACCACAGAAGTGGATAGTAACGATGTCATCGGACAGCGCGTGAGGAAGCTCCTGACCCGGGCGACCGCCTTCACTCAGATCGTCGACTACTCCCATATCGATCTAGATTGCCTTGAAACGTACTTCAGGCAAGAGGTCTCCGCCAAAGAGAAAGTCTCGCCATTCATAGAGGACTATCTGAATACGTTTTCAGTGTGCGTTGAGTGTCTTCATCAACTGCGAGTGTCTTCCTGCTACGTCAAGCTGAGGAACCATTTCGATTGTGCGCAAAAGGGCCCCATTTACGCCAAGTGGCATGGCAAATTTGTGCAACCTTTGGCGCGCTGGAGGAAAGTTCTAGGCGATGGAGGTGTCATTGCCCCAGATATTGGTAATCCATCCAATGGAAGGCTCGATTATCCGAGTGAGAGCGTCCGAACAAAGCAGACGGTGGGAGCGCGTCGAAAGGCGGAACGCAACCTGGACAAGTTTTGGAGATACATCGACAATGCCTTTCGCAAGCGTACAGGTTATTCTCAGCATGATACAATTCGCAGACTCTTGGACAAAGGTGGCCTGATGCTAAGAACGGCTCCGTGGAGTGACTCCGAAGATCTTGACATGGCGTCAACACCGTCTCCCGTGTACGAGTATCAGCCCACATCTGAGATCTTCCACGACCCAACCAAAGAAATCACTGGGAATTTCAATCGCCTCGATGTCACGGATAGAACCAAAGCGAAGACGCACGGCGAGACAACAGCCATGGCCCAGGTTGCCGATGAGGATGTGCTTGAGCGATCGGCTGCCATTTCAAAACCATTGTACCACGTCGGCAAGGACGCCTATATCGTGATCAAAGCACTCTTTCATGTGCCAAACGATAGCGAACCCCCGGGTAAAGTCCGCTGGGATCAAATCGTAGCAACGCTTGCCAAGCTTGGATTCGCCGTCGAGAAGCTACACGGGTCTGCGTGGCAGTTCACACCGAAGAAGCTGAACTTGCCACGCGGTATCCAGTTCCATGAGCCGCATCCGAGCGGTGAAGTGCCATTGACTTTGGCTAGACGCTACGGACGTCGACTAGCGCGTGCGTATGGATGGGAGGCAGCGATGTTCAAGCAGAAGTGAGACTGTCAGCTCATGCGGTGACTTGGCGTTTGTGATGGCAGTAAATGTCGGTATTTGAGGGGACTGGTACTATCTGGAAGGAGCGTCTGGCGTTTCTTCGGAGCTAGCGCAGCAGCCGCACACGTACGCTCCTTTTTGTCGACTTCGTGGAGCGTGAGTTTGGTGGCGCTATAATTGAGTGGTAGATAGGCGGTGCTGATTAAGTCGACTGCTGAGATTCGGTCATGTCAGTGTCAGACCTACGTTGTCAGACTTCTAATAAAAGACGCGGGTCACTCCATTGTGGTTTCTCATGAGCGTGTTTTGCGCGTCAACATCGAGGACTGATTCGTATTGACGCGTAAACTCAAACTCTTTACCAATCGTTTCCGAAGTTGCCGGTGGAAGTTTTCTTGTCGGCGTGATGGGGGTTGGGGGCGCAGAAGACGCGAAATTGCGTGAGGTTTGCGACAGCGGATGATGACGCGCTAATGGCTTGGCAGTGACCTTCGTAGGCAGGAACATCCCACGCTCTCGTATACCTGTTTCTCACGAAGGTACGAACTCACTCGCGGAACAAAACAGTTACGATCAGAGTACAAAGAACAAGGTCGTGTGTAGAGGGGGTATATTGTTACTGCAGTGATGTTTCCACTACAGCTTCTAGGTAAGAAGATCTAGTAATTGAGGGGGTACTGTGAGAATCGGAACCTTCATCAATCGTTTAACCCAAGCGAATCCATCACGCCGAACTTTCGTCACGTGAAATCATCCGTCGTAATAATCAGAGGTGCTCACCGTGGGGCACAGCGCCTATCGGCTAGATGCGCCGTCGATCTCCTTTTGAGCATCGACAGCAGCGGCCGGGTCTGACTCTTTGTCCTTGTTGCCGGTTTCCTGACGAATCGGTAGCTCTGAGCTCGTCTCACCAGCAGTCTTTGTAGCGTCATCAACTCCCGCAACCGGAGCGTTAGCGAAGTGTACTTTGCGGTCTGGCGTCTCCGAGATCCTTCTAAGTTCGGTGACAAACGACTCGCCCCACCATGCGCTGTGTGAAGTTAGAACGTGTCGATCGAGATGTGATCGTAAGTACTTACCTAGTGTATTTCCGGACGTATTTGGACAGCTTCTGGTAGTTTAGACTGCGTTGCTCATCGCCCATGGTGACTGCGTCATGAATAGCATCCGCCAACTCCTCGGTGTTCCATGGGTTGACGATAAGACTGCCGTTCAAGCTCTGTGCAGCACCAGTGAACTCCGACAAGATCATGACACCGTGTCGCTTCTCCTGTGTCGCGATGTACTCGTAGGACACCAGGTTCATACCGTCGCGTGTCGAAGACACGAGACAGACATCCGAGACAGCGTAGAGCGCAATAAGCTCGTCGAAAGAGACCGACTTGTGCATGAAGTGGATGGGCATGAACTCGATAGTGCCGAACTTGCCGTTGATGCGTCCTACGAGCTCATTGACGACAGCACGGAGGTTCTGGTACTCCTCGACGTCTTGTCGAGAAGGAACGGCGACTTGTACAAGCACGACCTTACCGATCCATTCGGGATGCTCTGTGAGGAACACCTCGAGAGCGTGCAGCTTCTGTGGTACACCCTTGATGTAGTCGAGGCGATCAACACCAACGATGAGCTTCACACCCTGGAACTTCTTCTCGAGGGCTGCTATCCGCTCTTGTACCTTGGGCTTCTGGAGACCCTCGTCGAACTTCTCGGGATCGATACCGATGGGGAAAGCGCCGACAGTAACGACCTTGCCCTTGAACTCGACTCCGTTTGGTGTTGTGGCAAGTCCCCTGGTCCGAGTTAGTAAATGCGAACTCTGCCCTTGGGCTGATACCTACAGAATTCGCGAGCAACTGCTCAGGAAATGACGAGCATAGTCGTATGTGTGGAAGCCAATGAGGTCGCAGTGGAGTACGCCGAGCAGGATCTCATTGCGGACGGGGAGGATTCGGTAGATCTCGGAACTGGGGAAAGGTGTGTGCAGGAAGAAGCCAATCTTGACATTCTTCTTGGTGTTACCGAGCTCTTCGCGCAACATGGCGGGCATGAGCATCAGGTGGTAGTCGTGCACCCAGACCATGTCGTTGTCTTGTACGTCCTTTGCGACGGCCTTTGCGAACAGGCGGTTGGCCTCGGTATAGGCGTCCCAAGCGGACTCGTCGAAGGTAATCTCACCGGGGTGGTAGTGGAAGAGCGGCCACATGATCTCGTCTGCAATTGTTAGTGCTGGCAGCGATATGGTTCTATATAGGCAATCTCACTTGAGAATCCGTTGTAATGCCTGTCTGCGAGCTCGTCGTCGAGCATGACAGGTACCGCGTTGTACTTCTCCTTGAGCTGGTCGTTCAAGGTCTCTGTCTCGTCCTCAGGGACTTCAAGTCCGGGCCAGCCATACCACTGGAAGGTGGTGGTCTTGGAGAGTCCGCTCAAACCGCTGACCAGTCCTCCCGAGGACATGGACATGTCGTACTTGCCCTCATCGGAGCGCTTGATGGTGATGGGCAGTCGGTTCGACACGAGTAGCAGACGTCCCTCCGACGACTCGGGCTGCTTGAGGGTTGTAGGCGCGTTAGACATCTTGGCGGTGGATGTGTTGGATAGTGGGGGTTGTAAGGTGGTTGAGTCGCGAAACTCCTAACAGGAAATTTATCTGCGGCGTAGGGTGTTGGGCGAGGTCAGCATTCACCTCCGCAATGTGGCTGGGGCCGGTGAGCAGGCGGTGTGGGTAGGTTTCCTCTGGCGCGAGGGGGGAGGGATCAGTTATTTTAATTGTGGTGCTGGCGTGACGAAAGAATGATAATAGATCAAGGCCCGCTCGAAGGTGGAGGCGGCTTCTCGCAGGTTCCGAGCTCAAGCGTCCAGAG